>ERZ857629.776-NODE-776-length-40726-cov-17.713408_pt1 | contig 40726 bp, 37 predicted proteins | sample MGYA00519700_ERZ857629 | MGnify/ENA primary metagenome ERZ857629 (study PRJEB31778, sample SAMEA3449351) | human gut metagenome | biome: human gut; feature: human-associated habitat; material: faeces | place: United Kingdom | collected 2010/2012 ... | reverse complement strand
TGTGTATGTTGTATCTGAGATTAAAGGTCCATTGTCTAAAGAAGTACCTGACGGTCTTAATGAAACAAATATAGGGTTAATTAATAAATAATGAAAACACAAAAGTAGTTTCAGGTTTATTTAATATGTAAGAACACAACCATGTATTTATATTTTTAGTCTGATAACTTAAAAAAAATTAAAACTTGAGTTTTTATCATTGTTATAAAAAGGTGTCCTTTTTATGCTATTTTCTTCAATGACGTTTATATATTTATTTCTTCCAATTGTAGTAACTATATATATTATAGTTCGTAAAGAATTGCGTAACTATATTCTGCTTATAGCAAGCTTAATTTTTTATGCCTGGGGAGAGCCAAAATATCTTAGCATTATGCTTTTAACTATTTTGGCTAATTATTTTTTTGCAATTTTTATCGAATATTCAAAAAACACCCAGCTTAATGTATTTTTTTACAGTAAAAAAAGTCTTTACTCTAGTATCATAAAATTTCGTACTAGTATTCTTTTATTTATCGCTCTGTTTATTGATCTTGGAATACTAGCATATTTTAAGTATTTTAATTTTCTTATCGATAATATTAATTTGCTTTTTCATTCAAATGTTGATTTTATAAAAGTAATAATGCCGATTGGTATTTCTTTTTATACTTTCCAAGCTATATCGTACTTAATTGACGTATATAGGGGGGGAGGAAGCTCAAAAAGATCTTTTTAAACTATCATTATTTATAGCTCTATTTCCTCAACTCATTGCAGGTCCAATAGTAAAATATCACGAAATTTCTTATCAAATAAATGATCGTCATATTGATTTTCAAAAAATTAGCTACGGTATAAAGAGATTTATTATAGGCTTGTCAAAAAAAATGCTTATTGCAAATGCTTTTGGGCAGGTTGCTGATAAAATATTTTCTCAAAATGCAGATTCCTTTTCTCCAGGAATAGCTTGGCTTGGAGCTATTGCGTATACGATTCAGATTTATTTCGATTTTTCTGGTTATTCTGATATGGCAATAGGCTTAGGTTCAATTTTTGGTTTTACTTTTCCTGAAAATTTTAATTATCCATATATTTCGAAGTCGATATCTGAATTTTGGCGCAGATGGCATATTTCCTTGTCAACTTGGTTTAAAGAGTATTTATATATTCCTATGGGGGGAAATAGAAAAGGTAATTTCAGAACTTACATTAATTTAGGTATTGTTTTTCTTGCAACTGGTTTTTGGCATGGAGCTGCATGGAACTTTATTATTTGGGGCGTATGGAATGGTTTTTTTGTAATTTTAGAAAAAGTCTTTAATATAAATTCGAAATCAAATAAGTCCCCCCTTTCCTCTTTTTGTCTTCATTTTTATTGTATTATTGTTTTTGTAGTTGGATGGGTACTTTTCAGATCTCCAGACTTGTCTTATGCATTAAAGTATATAGCTAATATGTTTGGTTTAGTGTCTCATTCTCACAACAAATATGCACTAATTTATTATATGGATACTATTGAATGGATAACCCTTCCTGTGGCTATATTTTTTTGTCTGCCTTTTGCTAAAAATCTTCTCGAGCTTTCTTGCAAAAATAATGCTATTTCTTGGGGAACTAATATTATCTGTTTCATTCTTTTTTTATTAAGTTCTTCGTATGTTGCTGCTTCGACTTATAATCCATTTATCTATTTTAGATTTTAAAAAAAAATGAGCAAAAATAATTTAAAAATTATCATTCAAGTTCTAACTTCTGTAATTTTAAGCTTTGCGTTAGTAATATCAATGCAAGGATATTTATATGATTCTAAGTTTGATTTTTCATTTAGTGTAAAACCTAGTGTTTCAGGAAAATATAATGCTTATGTTTTATATACAGATGAAATTGATAAAGAAGTCGATTGGAATAACTCATCAAATGTTATTAAATTAGAAAATCTATTTCTTTCTTCAGATTCGTTTAATAATTTACAGTTTAAAAATCTTAATAGACCTTATCATTTACTATATAAATTTATGTTAATTCTTGAATCTCAAAGTGAAATTCAAAATGGAACTATTTTTACAGTTAAGGATATTTGTGTAAACAGCAAAAAACTTGAAGGTTTTTATGAAACTGCAAGTGTTTTAGGGATAACATACACTGAAAAATGTACTGCTAATGAGTGTAAATCCCATATTACAGATAATTTTGTTTTGAAAGCAAATCAAAACACTGCTAAGTTATATCAATATTATAATTTAGGAGTTATACCTTCGTTTTCTAATTTTGTAAAAACAGCAACCATTATTGCTTTTTTATTATGTAGCTGTATTTGTTATTGTTTAATTCGTTATTTATACAACCAAAAGCAAATTCAATCCTCAAGAACATCCGATTTGTTTTTTGTTGTGATAATTTCAATCACAATTATGATTCCTATTTTATGCATTGATACAAGACCAAATATTGCAGAAATGAATGAAAACAGAATGCTTTCTAATTACCAACCCCTTTTTACCGATGATTGGCACCACCCAATTAATCTGCAGTGGAATAGGCAATTTGAATCCTATTTTGATGACAGATTTGGTTTTAGAAGTTACCTTGTAAATATCCAAAAGACATTGATGACTCGATTTAATTCAATTGTTGATGTCCCAAATGTTGGTTTTTGTCAGAAAAAAAATAGTTGGTGTTTCAGCAGAATTGATGATGAATTGGGAGGCTTTTTACACAGAAACAATTCTTTTGTAAATGTAGATTACGTAAAAAAAATTGCATTGTTAACTAATAAGCCAATATATATTTTAGTTTATCCAATAAAAACAGAATTGTACCCTGAAAAAGTTTTAATTTTCAAACATCCTCAATCTCAATTGTATTCATTTTCCGAATACGCTATGGATCAATTTAAGACATTAAATCTTCCTAATGTACATGTAATAAATCTTTTACCTATATTGTTGAAAGCAAAAAACAATAACCCCGACAAATTACTCTATTTTAAAGACGAGCATCATGCTACTGAGTATGCTAATAAAGTCGTAGTTGATTATCTAAATACCCATGTACCCGAATTTATGACTCACAATAAATCAAAAGATATCGAAAAAGAATATCCTTCAGAAATCTTACAAATCGCAACAGGCGAGTTTATCGGAGATAAAGGAGCAGAAGGTTTACTGTATGGACAAACTTGGGGTGCTGTATTTGGTAATAATAATAGAAGAAAGAAAATCATGTTCACTAAGCCTGAAAAGTATCCTTTTTATTCACTAAGTCAGAAATATTTGAGTGACATTTCTTTTTCTCAAGGCAGGGGGTGGAATGAAACTATAATTCATAATAAAAATCACTCCATGTTTAAAGTTATGATTATCGGTCATTCTTTTGTTGAAACCCTATCAAAGATAGTAGCTACATCAGCTTCAGATGTCTACAGAATGAGAGTTGGTGAACTTCCTAATCTTCCAAACGGTCCTGATTTAATTAGTTCTTGCAATATTGCTGATCAAGTTATAAAGTTAAATCCTGATGTTTTGATTATGGCATTTTGGCAGGGGACTTTTAGTTATGTTAACTAACCCAATTTTTGCATTTGAAATTTAATTCAAAATGCAGATAACAATGCGGTTTAACACTGCATTTGCTCTTTAAAATATGATTTTTGATTATTAAGACGTTTGTGGTAACTGAATGTACATTTTGATGTAGTCAGTAATACTAGAAAACCACTCTGAGATTGCGTTAGATATTACTTCTTTTGCTTTAGCTAATTTACCTTTACAGATACAGCCAGCAGCATCTAAGGTAACAGCTATGTTATCTATAAGCAGAAGTAATGTTTGCAGAGCTTCAGCAAATGTAATAGCCACAAGTTCAGAATGGGCGCTATAGAAGAGTTCTCCAATAGAACGAGGATCGTTGTCGTGACGTCTGTTAAACTCCATGAGTTGTAATCTGATATTTGCAATGACCATAAAAGCATTGCAGGTATCAAAGTCATGAGCCTGACACTCACTCTTTAAGCCTGAGATAACTTTTCTGAGCTTTAAAGGCAACTTCAATAGACCTTCTTCTACTGTAGAGTTCAATGATACGTTCAGGAGATAAGTCTATATCAGTACTTACAATGCAGATCCAGTCTGTAGAGTTTCTTGCCTTTACAAAGACAAGTCTGACTCTAAGATTTTTGTTGGTATAAGCAATGATGGAAGTTATCAGATTTCATTTGTTTAATCTGCCACCATTGATATGCTTAAGAAGCTTGATTTGAGAAAAGGGTTTAGAAGAGTCTTTCTCAAGCTTGAACTGTAGATTGCTTTTAACAAGACAGATACTCTGTAATCACATCTCTTTAAACTTTCTGACAAGGTAGTCAGAAAAGAACCAGAAGTCCATCAGGATGTAAGAAGCAGAGATTGCTCTTACAGTACGTCTGCACATACTGATGTGAATTTCGGTTTTATTTTTACAGGCTGTCTTTCTGCGTTTAGCTCTGGTGGTTCTGTTATCAATGTTATTATCGTCAGTTTTTCTGATTGAATTTTTCTCTCTGTTAGAAGCTATGAGATAACTTAATAAGAAATATGGTTAATTCCGTCAGTCCGACTAAGACTAAATCAGTAAAAGCTTTTACCCTTTTACCTTTGACATGGTTAAACTGTCATGATAAGAGCTCTACCTTCTTACCTCTGTTTCTTTCAATCATGGTATCGTCCACAATCAGACTGTTAATCTGCTCATTATTGTCATTATTCAGTTCACAGATAAATCTGATGATGAATGTGGCTATCTTAATAATCAAAAAATTTATTTTAAAGTAAAATACAGTGTTCGACAGCTTATACTTAACGTTTTTCCCTATTTTTTTTTTTGAAATAAAAAATGAGGGTAATATGCAAAAAAATGATAACTTTTTAATTATTTAGTGGATATAAATATGAAACAGTATAAAATTTTGTTGTATAGTGGGGGGGTATCTCGATTAGTTAATTTACTCTTTTTAAGTATTTTTACTATTTTATTATGTCTTCCTATAACCTTAAAATTGGTAAATATTGATGTTAAATGGGGACTTATTAATGAGAACCGCAATTTAGCAGTTGCACCTACATTAAACGATCTAACTCTAAAAGATTTTTTTATTAAGTACGATGAGTTCATAAAAGATAATATGCCTTTTAGGCAATTCTTTTTGACTAGTTATATTTATGTTACTGAAAATATACTCAAAAGTTATGAATTAGAAGAAATTACAGGCAAAAATAATGAAAAGTTCTATAACACTAAAACTAATCCTATTTTAGAACAAAACCTTGGACTTTATCCTTATTCTGATGAAGCTGTTGAGTGGCTTAGATTATCAGAAGCTGGCAAGTATGCTTTCTTCTATAGTAAATATATTCCATATCATCTCTTTATAATACCAGACAAGGGAACTCTATATCCGGAATGGATGCCATTTTATTCAAAGTGGATCATCCATGATGGGTGGTATAATAAGCAAATCGAAGCCCTTAATCATGCTAATATTCCCTATTATGATTTAAAAAAAGTATTGGTATCTAAGAAAAATAAATATAGGATGTATGATGTTTTTTTTGACAACAGTCATTGGAACGGTAACGGTTTAATGACAGTTTATCCTGTAATTAACAATATATTACGTAAAAACAATAGCAATATTTTTGATAATATAGAACAAGGAAAAGATTATTCAAGCTATGATAAAAATGTTTCTTCAGGTGTTTATGGAAAAGAAAAAACAAAATTTGTTAAATTGAACCACATGAATAACATTTTTTGTGGTCCATTACCCAAAAATTTACAAGGCAGAACAAACGGATATGAAAAGCTGTGCGTAAATAATGATAGAGATGGTGGTACTCTTTGGTTTTTCTCTGATTCATATTTCGGTAACACCCATGGTTCAGAAGCTGTAACTCCATTTGTGCATTCTGCTCATAATTATCTACATTCTCATTATAATTTAAATCCTCCTTACACTTTTACCAATTTTGTATATGAAAGATTTATGTCAGGTTTTAAGCCTGACGCTGTTATATCTGAATTTGTCGAAAGAGGGTGGGGGTGCGGAAACCATGCTATAAATGATTTTATGCTAAGAATATTAGGAGATCTTTGGTTGCATACTGGCGGCTTTTTGCTTGATTCTTCGTTAAATACAAATGAATTAGAATTAGCTAACGTCCAGCTTTTGAATGCAGAAATACAAAATGAAGACGCTACAACAGCATTTGCAATAAACGCTCTAAATATTGATCCAACAATAACTTTTAAACATTTTGTTACTGCTGACTACCTTGGGAGAGCTGTTGTTATGGCAAAATACATATCACCAGCAGATTCTTTTGCACAAGTTTTCTATTCTACAGCCGATTCTCCTAATATTTCTGAGAAGAAGAGCGTATCACAGCAGATTCATGCCGGAGAAAATTTAGTTCACCTAACTGTGCATGTAAAACCTTTTGAGAAAGTCTATCTTCGATTTGATCCAGGAGCAGTTCCCGGACAGTACATATTTGAGAACATTCCTGAGGTTGAAGATTTAAGAAAGAGGATGCAAGAAGATGGTCTTTAGTTCTGTAACTTTTATATTTGTTTTTCTCCCAATAACATTAGCTTTGTATTTTTTGAGCGCAGCCTTTTTACCTGCAAAAGTAAAATTCAAAGTTTTAAACATCATACTTTTATTCTGCTCTCTTTTCTTTTATGCATGGGGTGAACCATCATACATTCTTTTACTTATTGTTTCCATGTATGGAAATTTCTTTATTGCAACAGCAATAGATGTAAACAAGGGGACAAGGAACTGTGGTGTTTGGTTATTTACAGGTGTTATTCTAAATCTTCTGTTTCTAATTTACTTTAAGTACATCAATCTGCTCATAACAACAAAACTGTTTGGTATTGTTGTAAATGAGTTACCTTCTGATTTAAGACCAGCTCCTAACTTTCATGTCGCTTTACCCTTAGGAATATCATTTTATACCTTTCAGGCAATAAGCTATCTCATTGACGTTTACAGACAAAATTCAAAAGTTGCAAGAAGTCTTATTGATTTTGGATGTTATCTCACAATGTTTCCTCAACTAGTCGCTGGACCAATTGTCAGATATGAATCAATTGCTAAGGAATTATTATTCAGAAAACTGACTTCACAGAATTTCTGTGAAGGTTTCAAGAGATTTACCTTTGGACTTGCAAAAAAGCTTCTTATAGCTGATACATGTGGAAGAATAGCAGATGCTGCTTTTTCAATTCCTAATCCGGAAGTAACTGCTCTTGCTGCCTGGGTGGGTATGCTATGTTACACACTGCAGATATATTTTGACTTTTCCGGATACTCTGACATGGCAATAGGACTTGGAAGAATATTTGGATTTACATTCCCAGAAAACTTTAACTATCCATATATCTCAAAATCAATTTCTGAATTCTGGAGACGTTGGCATATGACGCTCTCTACCTGGTTTAAGGATTATCTTTATATTCCAATGGGTGGTAACCGAAAGGGAAAATTCAGAACATGTATCAATTTGTTTACAGTGTTTGCTCTTTGTGGTTTTTGGCACGGAGCAGATTGGATGTTCCTGTTATGGGGAATTTACTATGGTTTATTTTTAATTCTCGAACGAGTTACAAATCATTTTCCTGAAAGGTTGTTTCCCGCATGGTTATCACACATTTATACGATAGCTGTCTTTTCAGTAGGCTGGTTAATCTTTAGATCATCCAGCATTGAACAGTTTTTAAGCTTTTTTACAGGATTGTTTAATTTTGGACCAATGACACCGCAAACATTTAAAGTTTGCATACCATTCTTTACTTATAAGACTTATCTCACTATTGTTGTCGCTTTATTGCTTTCAACACCTGTTTACAGAATATTTTGTGAGAAAATTAACAATGCAATGAAAAATAGACAAGGATTATTAATATCTTTAAGTTATACTTGGACTGTAGTATTACTATTATTCTGTTATATGGCAATTTTTGGAGCAACATATAACGCTTTTATATACTTCAGATTTTAAAGTTTGCTTTGACAATGCAACAATTGCGCTCAAGTGAGAAAAGCCATTTTTACCATACAGTACAGTGGTAGAATAACAATTTAATTGCTGTAAAGATCTGTCATACCTATCAGATATACAGATCTTTATTATGTAACGTTCTTGTTCTCAATATGATATATGTCTAGATGTAAGCTTATAAATTCTACGACAACCAAACGATCCCGACCATGATTACAGAATGATATAGGTTGATATCGCTGTTTTTAAATCCATCAGTAAACCTGATGTGATGTTCTTTGCCAATATGTTCTTCTCTTGAATTTTAAGTGTAAATGTCTGTTCTGAAAAAGGAAATTCTCAGAACTGAGTACTCGGTTCTGATTGTATTGAATATCTGTTTTGATTAGCCTTCCACAGACCGAGTATCAAAGCACACCATGAGGTAGGCTAAGGCTAACAGAGGATTGTTTCAAATATCTTAAAGCTGATTTTGTAGGATATAAGAGGAGCTTTCCTTGCAGTTTCCTTAGTACGGTGTTTAATATTGTCATACCTCGTTTGGACATCTTTTCTCTTGCAAAGGTGATGACGTTATAAACCATGGAGTTAAGACCAATGATAGATGCTAAATGATTTTCATCACAGCAGTGCTGCATATCCTGTAACAGAACTGTATCAATGGTGTTGTGCTGTGCTTCATACATCCATCTGCTTCTTAAGGAGAATACTGTCTGATGACAGTTTTCTTCAGTAAATGGAAGACTTAAGATGAAATAGAGAGTGGATGTCTCTTTACGGGCATCTTCTTTATCGTCTTTAAGGAGCCTTTGAGCTTCCTTATAAACTCTTATCACAGTCCTTACATTAGGTAAAAGATCTTCTTTAGTAAGAATATCATTACCGTCGTTATCTTTTAAATTATAAAGAGCTTCAACAGGAAAGATATCGTAGGTTCTCCCTTCAATACGTGAGCCTTCCTTATCTGTTCTTACCTCATGGTAATGTGAACCGGTGTTCTGAGTTTTATCAGTAAGCTCTGATATGTACTTCTCCATTGCCATAACTACAGGTCTGTTTTAAAGGTTGGTTTTAACAGCCATGATGTAGTCAAGGTGTCTTGAGTTTAGAAACTCAATCATTTTAGATGTAGTATTGATGGCATCAAAGATACTGTCTTGAGGTAATGAACCGTTATCAATCACTTCGATAAAGGCTGATACCTCATTGTTCTTGACTTTTATCATACTGTAACTTATGATACCGAGTGCACTGCAGTCATAAAGACTAACTCTGTGGGCTCCTTTCTTTTTACGGCTCTTTTCACCTCTTCTGAATGATGAGCGTAATTCCTGTCCGTCACCTCCTAAAAGGTGTCGGAAGTCAGATACATCGTCATCTTCATTATTTATGTTATGAACGAGCTCATAAGCTTCAATTCTGGCATCTGAAAAGTACTGTCTGAACATTGATGAGATCTCACCATCAGGTATCATCTTTAAAAAGAACCTAATCTCTTCAGCAGATATCATCCATTTAGGTGATGGCATATCAGTTATGATGTACTGAAGGATTGGATTGTAGATAAAGTAGAACACAGCATGTTCTCTGCAGTCATGGTTGCCACATAGAGATGACAGCATAACTACAAGCAGTACCACATCATATGTGTAAATGACATAGTCACTTTTCCTTTCATCATACTGAAAGTACTTTCGTCTTATGTCATTACGCAATGACATAATGGCTGTGGTAAGAGGTCTCTTTTTAATTTTAAGGAACTGTTCAGCTCTGTCTCGTGCTGTTTCTACCTGATACATGTAGTCATCAAAGAATGCATCATCCTCAGTATATCCTCTCTCATGAAGAGCCTGTACATACTGTTCATTAAAATCAGGCTCAGAATCAGCGGGTGCGGAAAATCGAGTATGCTGTTTAGCATACTGCTCCAACTCATGAAACTGAACTGATGATTCCATGATGTACCTTAACATCACAGATAAAAAGAGAAAAACAAATTGTCAAAGAACATCCGTAATGCTTGCCTACTGGAGTTTAAGTGTAAATCTACCTCCAAATCATTTTGTGATCGTGATCGGTATGATTTGGTTGTCGTAAAAGAATTTAATACTTTAAATCTCATTAAGAAACAACTTTTATCTTGTATAAAACAATGAAAGAAATCTATAAAAAAGATAGTACTGAGAACTATGAAATTTCAACAAAGACTATTGATAGTCCTTATTATGACTTCTCACCAATTGATGTATGCGAAGATGAAGATAAAAGTGCATATGAAGAAGAGTTCAATCAAATTAAGTATGCCTTAGAAAATGACAAGGTTAAGAACTTAGCTATCTTAGGTAAGTTTGGTACTGGTAAGAGTAGTCTTATATCTTCATTTTTTAAGCATGCACAAATCAATAATAAAAAGATCTCAGATAAAGAGTACGTAACTGTAAGCCTTGCTGATTTTGATTATTTAAAAGAAAATTCATCTGACAACTTTGAAGATGATCTTGCTGGTAATTCAAAATCTGACAAAGATAATACTTCCGATACAACGTCCCAAAATAACAGTAATGCTTCTTCAGAAAATAGAGTTGATTTATCTAATAAGAACAATCAGTCATCAGGTAAATTTGCTTATCAGAATTTAGAGGCTGTTGAAAAAGAAATAATAAGACAGCTTTCATTTGGAAAGCTAAGTGAAAACGTTCCTATTTCTTTTTTATCAAAATTTAAAACACGTTTATGTGATACTTTTGTCATCTCTTTATATCTGAGTCCATTATTAGTTCTAGTGCTAAGTAGCTTTTTCATCAAAGATGAAATCGTTCACTTATTTAACTACACACCAGTCAGTACCTTAACTAAATTGTTTGTTCTTACTGCAATAACAGTAGCGTACGTATTCATATTCTTTAAATTTTTGTCACCAAGGTTAAGATTTAAACACTTATCCTTATCATCACTATCAATTAGTGTTGAACAAAGAGATTCAGATAACATCATAGATGCTTATCTTGATGAAATTACCTTTCTGTTTGAACAATCAAAATGTAAATATGTCATTTTTGAAGATCTTGACAGGGGAAACAATCCAGAAGTATTCACTCATTTAAGAAATTTAAATATTGTTTTAAATAATGACATTAGATGCAAAAATAAAAACAGATGTTTCTGGAAAAGATGTCAACGCAGAATAGTCTTCATCTATTTATTAAGAAATGATCTTTTATCTCCTCATGATATGGTCAAGTTCTTTGACTTTACTATATCAATAACACCTTATGCAGCATCATCAAATATTGCATATCATGCTTTAAAAATAAGAGATGAGCTTTTTGCTTATTATAAGAAAATTGAAGATGAATTAAAAGCTTCTCAAGATTTTGGTGATAATGTTCCAGCTAACCAACAATATAAAATCACACAAATGTCATCAGAAAGTAAGATTTTTAAAAGGTCAAAATTATTTACAGAAGAAGCTTTAGATAACGATTTTATTATTTCAGTTTCTAGATTTGTTGGTGATCTTAGAAATGTCAAACAGATCTTTAATGATTACCAATTACTAATAGGAAATTTTGAGTTTTTATTTGATGAATCTAAGAACATTGCAAAAAAGATCTTTTCAATATCTGTTTTAAAAAAAGACTATCAATCTGATTATAATGAGTTGCTCTCTAATACAGGAAAACTGTATGAATTGATGAATAGACAAGAAGAATATCTATCATTTGTAGAAGCAAATAAAAAATTCTTTGAGAAGAAAAATACAATATCTTGTGAAGATTCAGACTCAAAAATTCAACAAGAAGAAGTCAAGAAAAACGACAAAACTCGATTCATTGTTGTCGAGTCCAATTTCTCAGATTATACAAAAAATTTAGATAAAGCAGAGTCTTTCTATTCTTTTTATGATTTGGTTAATAGAAAAGATTGCAATCCAGAATTTAGTACCTATGTAAAACAGAGACCTTTATTAAGGTACCTACTCTGTAACAATTATTTATCTGAAGATTACAGGTTTTATGTAACCAAATTTTCAAATAATTTTGCTTTAACTAAATCGGAGTATTCATTTTTAAGAAATGTTTATGATACAGATTCCAAGTATCAACCTGATTTTGATTTACATCAAAATAATTTAGAACTTGTTTTCTATTTGCTACCAAATTGCACAATTTATAGTAAAGCAATTTTAAATTACTCTTTTTTTTCTTTTATCCTTAATAAGAGCATAAATTTAGAAATCGATTCTTATGGTAAATTTTTATACAGATATGTAAAAAATATCTTAAATAAAAATTTTAGTAGCGAAGGTCCTGATTTTATTCTGTTGATATGCTCAAATTTGAATAACAATTTGTTTGATATAAAAAATAGACAAAAGGTGGATTTTGAAAAGTTAAAAAGACTGTTCTCTGCAATATTGTTTAATTGTGGAAATTTAAATAATCTTACAAAACTTTTCGATGATAAATATTTTGAATATGAATTTTTATTGTATCTTTCTGTGTATGGCACACAAATATTCACTTATGATGGTAAATTAGCAAAATGGGAAGGTATTGATGGATTTAAGGACTTCATTAGCTCTAAGAATTTAGGAAATTACTTTTTAGATAATATAGCTCTCATTCCTAAAGCTTATTGGATTAATTTATTTAATTCGATGTCATTTCTTGGTATTGAATTTTCAGAATTACCAGATATAAATGTTTTGGGACTTGATAAGATAGAAATTTTCTTAAATTTGTTAAACGTAGTACAACCTAAATCTAAACTACTTTTTGATGTAAACGGCATAAATTTATCAACTTTATCTCAGTATTTGCTTTCAATAGAAAATGAAAAAAACGGTATTTTTGCAGAGGTAAGTCTTGAGCTTTGCTCTAATTCATTTTTGTCACTCCTTTTCCCCTTGAATAAAGATAAATTAACTAAATATCACAATTTAAAACGATCTATTTTTAGTTATCTTTTTGGAAATGATCTCTATATAAGATTTTTGTCTGTTACTGAAATTTATACAAGATTTTTGAATATTGAAGATAATAATCGTAATTCTAATTTTAATATCAGTCTAACAGATTCTCCTGAAGTCATACTTTCGATATTATTATCTAATCATGGATGTGTAATTGAAACATGTTGTGCGTCCCCCTATTATGGAGAAAAAGGAGATACATATACTTTTGAAAAAGATCCAAGTTTTAACAAAGAACTTGTTAATTTATTGAATAAATACAGAGTAGAAGGTATTGAAATTAGTGATATTGATAAGGTTTCTTTGTGCTTTTTAGATTTTGAAGATTTCTTTATTGATGAATTGCATCATGTATTTGAGAATTTATATAAATTGCATTCTATTTTTGAGATTAATTCTTTTTATTGCATTGTTCCTCAAGCTCCATCATATTCACTAGCTAAAGTTAAGTTACTGTTTAATTTATTAACTTATTCATTTATAAACAAAGTAAATCCAAATTCTCCTCGAAACAGGATCTCACCTAACATTGGCAATATCGTATATATTAGAGATTGTATACAGGAAATAGATCCGAGGTCTTATGAATTTTCAGTAGATAAAATTCTCCGTGAAACTTGGTTTGCTCTGTATAAGTATTATCAAAAATTCTATCAAGAAATTTACGATTCAAACTTATTTCTTAGAGAGTATAACGTCGTTCAGGCACCTGAATTTAATGAAACAGAAGATATACAGGGGACCTTCGAAGACAATGTTAAACGCATTAAAGATTTCTTCTTAAATTTAGATAAACAAGATTAACATCCATTTTAATTACTACACAACAGAGAGGTTAACATGTACGATTATTTAGTAGTAGGTTCAGGTTTATATGGTGCAATCTTTGCTCATGAAGCAAAAAAACATGGTAAATCTGTATTAGTAGTAGAAAAAAGAGCAAACATTGCAGGAAATGTTTATACCGAAAATGTTGAAGGTATAAATGTTCATAAATATGGAGCTCATATCTTCCATACCAATAATAAGAAGGTTTGGAACTATATTACTCAATTTGCTGAGTTTAATAGATTTACTAACAGCCCTGTAGCAAATTACAAAGGTGAACTGTATTCATTACCATTTAATATGTACACCTTTAATAAGATGTGGGGAGTAGTAACACCTGAAGAAGCTCTAGCTAAGATCAATGAACAGAGAAAAGAGATTGTATCTGAACCTAAAAATCTTGAAGAGCAGGCAATCTCACTAGTAGGTAGAGATATCTATGAAAAGCTAATCAAAGGTTATACTGAAAAACAGTGGGGTAGAGACTGTAAAGAATTACCTTCATTTATTATTAAAAGATTACCAGTACGTTTAACTTTTGATAACAACTACTTTAATGCTCTATTCCAGGGGATTCCTGTAGGTGGTTATACCAAGATGGTAGCAAATTTATTAGAAGGTATTGAAGTAAGATTAAATACAGATTACTTAAAGAATAAAGAAGAGTTAGATAAACTTGCTCATAAAGTTGTTTACACAGGACCAATTGATGCTTACTTTGATTATAAGTTAGGAACTCTAGAATACCGCTCTGTAAGATTTGAAAATGAATTATTAGACATTCCAAATTATCAGGGTAATGCTGCTGTAAACTATACAGACAGAGAAACTCCATTTACCAGAATTATCGAGCACAAATGGTTTGAGTTTGGTAAAGATGAAAATGGAAATGATCTTCCAAAGACTGTAATCAGTAGAGAGTATTCATCAGAATGGAAGAAAGGAGATGAACCTTACTATCCTGTTAACAATGAAAAGAACAGTAAGCTATATCTTGAATACAAGAAATTAGCTGATGCAGAGAAAAAAGTAATCTTTGGTGGAAGATTAGGAGAGTACAAATATTATGACATGGATGCTACAATAGCATCAGTATTAGACAAGTGTGAAAAAGAGTTTGAGTAACCAATAAGGTTCTTACTCTTAAAAGTACTGTAGTAAAGATCATGGCATTTAAAGATCCTATTGCTGAAAGTCAAATAGAATCTAACTGCAGTGCTTTTCTCTGTATATAAAGGTGAGTTTATGTACATAAATGAAATTGATGTTGAAAATCTTGGACCTATTGAAAAGGCTAATATTAAATTTAGCTTTAAAAAAGGTGGAGCTCCTAAGCCTCTTGTGTTGGTGGGTAAGAATGGTTCTGGTAAATCAACATTGATTTCTAATATTGTTGATTCTTTTTATGAGTTTGCTGCAAAAGCATACAGTAATATTACAATTAATAATAAAAATAAAAGCTCATATTCTTGTTACTATAAAATTCTATCTCCAATCGAAATTCAGTCAGGAAAATCATTCCTCTATTCACATATTATTTTTGATGATAATGAGGATTATTTGTTCGCTCAAGGAAAAGGAATCCCAGAAGAAATATTCAAAAAATTTGGATGTGTTCTAAATGGTAATAACAATAATAACGGAAATGTTTCATTTAAAGAAATTACAAAATTTTCAAATTTAATTGATGTTACTTTCGTGAGAGAAGTATTATCAAATCAAATAATAGCCTATTTTCCTCCAGATAGGTATGAACGACCTAATTGGTTACATAAATCTTATTATGAAAGAATATCATTTTCTTATTCGGACGATATTCATTTAAAATTAAATGAAGAATTTAGTGATGAATATAAAAATCCTATCACAGTAAATTGTGGTGAAGATGAGCTTTTACGTTGGCTTCTAGATATTATTACAGATTCTAGAATTGATATTGATTCACAGAACTTTAGAAAAAGTATAACTGATCTTATTTATGATTTGGATCTTGAAAGAAAAATCTTTCCGGTAGCTCTATCTAATATTCATATAATTCTAAGTACTGTTTTGGGGGAAGATGTCAAGTTTTTGTTAAAGCCAAGAGTATACTCAAACATTAGATTCAATATTGTAAGAAGAAAAGACAACAAAGTAATAGCTCCATCTTTGAGTTCTTTATCTTCTGGACAAATAGCACTTTTTAAAATGTTTGCAACTATTGTCAAATATGCAGATTCATATGATGTTCAACGCAGTTGTGATTTGTCTAATATAAAAGGAATCGTTGTCATTGATGAAATTGAACTTCATTTACATCCATCAATGCAAGCCGATGTTCTTCCAAAACTGATAAAGTTATTCCCTAAAGTTCAATTTATTATCACTACTCATTCTCCTCTATTCCTATTAGGAATGGATAAAGTGCTAGGTAAAAATAGCTACGATCTTGTTGATTTACCTAGTGCCTCGAAGATAACATCTGAAGCTTTTTCTGAATTCATTTCGGCATTTAAATACTATGAAGACACCTCATATTTTGAAAAAGAACGTCAGAGTGTATTATCAACTTTAACTTCAAATTCGAACAGCAATTCACCATTGATCATTACTGAAGGTCAGACTGACTGGGTGCATTTAGAAGCGGCTTATCGAGCTTTATCACAAGATTCTAAGAATAAAGTTCTGTTTAGCAAATTAGGAAATATTAAGTTTTTCGAATATGAAGCAAAAGATCAAGGTCATCTTATTTCTGAACTAGGCTTTGGAATAAAAGGTAGTCCTTTATACAAAGCTGAAATGGGAGATACGTCTTTACAGCATTTATGTGAATCATTTTCTAAACTTCCGAGAAATAACTTAGTAATTTGTATCTTTGATCGTGACAATAATGAAATCTTCAAAAAAGTTACTAATAATGGAAATTATAAAGATTGGGGAAACAATGTCTATTCCTTTGCTATTCCTATTCCAAATGAAGATAGAGAGAAAACTCCGCTAATATCGATTGAGCATTATTATTCTGACAATGAAATTAAAACCACTCAATTGAAAGGTGGTGTTGAATGCCGATTGTATATGGGCTGTGAGTTTGACTCGTTCGGAAGAATGATTGATGGTAATAAGCTGTGTAACAGTTTAAAAAAATGTGGTGAAGATAAGATAAACATCTTGAGTAGAGGAAATGAAAAAATTATCTGCAAAGATTCAAGTGATCAAAATGATTATTCTCTGTCAAAAGCCGATTTTGCATGGAATATCTATAATAAGAGAGCTGATTTTAACAATTTTGATTTTTCTAACTTCATTAAAATCTTTGAGATGATAAGAGATATTATTGAGCACCACAACAGCCAAAAGCAGAAAGAATCTCCCGTGAATGTTGTCAATGATGGACAGAAATTAAATACTGATCAATGAAGAAACTACCTCAATATTTAATTCATTCAGTTTGATTTTATATAAATCGAAATGATTAAAGAACAGAATGCGCAACTCGAGCTGTTTTTATTAAAATTCTTAATATTACATAAAAGAAAATAGTTAATCAATAGCTGTTTGCTTGAATTAAATTCAACAAAATTTTTGTCAAATACAATAAGTTTATATAGAGATAACCATGAAAAAAGAAATTAAAAAATTACTTAAAAATTCTCCTTTATATCCATTTTTAAGATCAACTAAAAGAACTCTTAGAATTTATAAAGAATACCCACAAAAGTATGGTGTAAGCCAAATTGAAGCTTTAAAAGAAATTAAAGTATGCAAGTATGATGCTCCACACATTCTCAAAAAAGCTTCAATTAAAAATCAAGGTGTAGGTGATTTCTTCTATTCTTTAGATCATTCAATTGTAGTTAAGCCAAAGAATACAATAATCCGCAATATGCCTGTAGATTATGATTATGTAACTAATCTTGAGTTAGGTGATTCTGTAATTGAAAATTCTATTAAGGATTATGTAAAAAGAATAAATGATCCTAGAGTTACTTTAGAAAAGCCTCATGATCTTAAATCAGCATTACAATCTATACTTCTATGGAACTCTCTGTTATGGCAAACAGGACATAACCTTGTAGGTCTTGGACGTTTGGATAAAGTGCTAGCTAAATACCCATTACCTGAAAATGCAGAAGATCTTCTATGTGATTTTCTTAAAACACTGCATTGCGAATATACCTTTAAAAGTAGTTCCTTAAAAGGTGATACCGGTCAAATCATCTTACTAGGTGGTCTAGAAGAAAATGGTGAATATTTTAGTAATGAATACACAAAGCTATTTATAAAGTGCATTGAGAAAATTCATCTCCCTGATCCTAAATTACTCTTGCGTTGCAGCAAGAATATGCCTAAAGAACTGATGGAACTTTCAATGGAATGTAACGCAACAGGTATTGGTAGTCCTCTTTTCTCAAACGACGATATTGTAATTCCAAAACTTATTGATTTTGGTTATGAAGCAAATGATGCTTATAACTATGGAGTTTCAGCTTGCTGGGAACCTTTATCAATTGGTAATTCACTAGAGCAGAACAATCTGGCTAATGTTGAGTATGGCAGTCGCATGCATCAAGTTTTAGTTGATGAAATGTTGTCTGAATGCAGTACCTTTGATGATGTACTCAATGTCTTTTATAAAAAGCTTGAAGACAACAGTATTCAAATCAAAATAGGACTAGATAAGATTGCTTGGGAAGATGATCCTTTATTGTCTTTGATGATGGGATTGAAGACTGATATTGCTGAAGGAGGAGCAAAATACAATGACTACGGTATTTTATCTGTAGGTATGTCTGCTGCCGTAAATTCATTATTGAATATTAAAAAGTTCGTATTTGAAGAGCATAAATACACATTAAAAGATGTACAGAAGATTGTTTTAGATAACTACCAAGATTCTGTTGATGACTTTGCTTTATTCTCAGAAAACGAAAATGGATATGGTACAGAATCAGATGAAGCAATTTCTCTTACCAACAAGATCATTGCTAAGACAGAGACTTTCTTTAAAGATTATAGAAACAAATTTGGCGGAAAAGTTAAGTTTGGCCTAAGTTCTCCTGGATATTTGATGATTGGTCAAAATTGCGGAGCTACTTTAGATGGAAGAAAAGCAGGTGAAGCATTCCAGACTCATATTTCACGTGATAAAGGCGAACCTTTAACTGAAATCATGAACTTTGAGTCTAAGCTTAAATTCACTGGTACCAGTGCTAATGCCAATGTTCTTGATGTGATGGTTCCATCTTCATTACTAAAAGATAATGTAGATAAGTTTGCTACATATATGATGGCAGGTATCAAAGCAGGTATTTTCCAGTTGCAAATGAATGTTCTGTCATATGCTCAATTAGTTGATGCTAAAGCACATCCAGAGAAGTATCCTAACTTAATCGTAAGAGTATGGGGGTTTAGTGCTTACTTTAATGATCTTCCTGAAGAATACAAAGATCACCTAATTAACAGAGCAAAACAGATGGAGCACATCAACTAATGGCTCAGAAAAGCATCAAAAAAAATTACATCTATAATTTAGCATTCCAGATCCTTACTCTGGTAATACCTTTAATCACCACTCCTTACTTATCAAGAGTTTTGGAAGCAGATGGTATTGGTACCTACAGTTACGTTGAGGCTATATCGTCGTATTTTGTGCTTTTCGCAACTTTAGGTTTAACTACTTTTGGTCAAAGAGAAGTTTCCTATGTCCAGGATGACAGAAAAAAGAGAACTATCGTCTTTTGGGAAACTTGCATTATTCAGTTAATAGCTTCTCTTATTTGCATCGTAGCTTATGTATTCTTCTCACTGATGCAAAAAGAAACTCTATTGTATCTGGTGTTGGTCATCAATCTTTTCTCTGTAATAGCTAATGTAACATGGTTATTTCAGGGAATGGAAGAGTTTGGTCGTATTGTCTTAAGAAACATAATTTTTAAGCTATTAGGTTTAGCTTATGTATTTATCTTTGTTACAGAACGTGATGATGTAATTGTTTACTTGTTCGGTGTAGCTTTCTTTGCTTTCTTGAATAACTTAAGCTACTGGACAATGCTTCCAAAGTTTGTAGACAGACCTAAGTTAAAAGATCTTCATCCTACAAGACATTTAAAAACAGTCTTTTCTTTATTTTTACCAACAATTGCTATCTCAATTTATACCGTTTTAGATAAGACCATGATTGGTATCATTACTAATGATTCTTTTGAAAACGGATATTATGAGCAGGCTATTAAGATGTCTAAAGTTGTACTTTCTGTAGTAACAGCTTTAGGTGTCGTTATGATCCCAAGAATAGGTCATTACTTTAGCCATGGTGACACTGATGCTGTTCGACTCAGTATGTACCGATCATATCGCTTTGTATGGTTAATAGGTATTCCCTTAACATTCGGTTTACTTTCTGTATCAAGTAACTTTGTACCTTGGTTCTATGGTCCTGGATTTGATAAGGTAGTTCCTCTATTAGGTATTTTAGGATTCTTAATCTTAGCTATCGGCATTAACAATGTTACTGGTATTCAATACTTAATCCCTACTAAAAGACAGAATACTTTCTCGTTTACAGTAATCATTGGGGCTTGTTGTAATTTTCTGTTGAATTTGGTTCTTATTTATAAATATGAATCTATCGGAGCCGCAATAGCTTCAGTACTTGCAGAAACCATTATTGCTTTAGTTCAGTTGTACATAGTAAGAAAAGAACTGTCATTTATTAAGATTATTAAATTAGGTATTCACTACTATATTGCTGGTGCTGTGATGTTAGCTGTGCTTCTGTATGTACGAGATTACTTTACTCCATCAATGCTAAATACTCTTTATTTAGTTGTAATTGGTGCAGCAACATATTTCTTGTCTCTAATTATCTTAAGAGACGATTTCTTATTATCAAATGTGAATACTATCTTTAAGAAGGTATTAAAAAGGGCTTGACATGAAGACTATGGAAAATAACATCTTGTTGACAGACAGACAAGCTATGATTGGCTAAGAGTCGTTTTAGTAATTCTTGTGGTAATAGGTCATGCTACATATTTAGATATTAAGACACTTTTTGGCAGTATTTACTATGCTACTTTGATGCAAGAAAATGGAGTAGATACATCTTGGTTTTATAAATATGCAAATGCTTTAACTGGGTTTATTTATTCCTTTCATATGCCTGTTTTTATAGCTCTTTCAGGATGTTTGTTTGCACTAAAGAGATATGATTTAAGATCTTTAGTAAGTAAAAAGTTCAAAAGACTCCTAATACCATTCTTTGAGGTATGGTTAGCAAGGAATCTTCCAATTAAGTACTTTACAGGCTATTACAACAATGTAAGTGAATCTGGTATATTTTTACAGATGATCTTTCCTTCATGTGTTTACCTTTGGTACCAGGAGTGTTTGTTCTTTGTTTTTTTTACTGGCACAATTCATTTACAAGATTTAAAACTACGGTTCAGTTAGTTTTAATCGCATGTTGCTAGTTAGTTGGCGTTGCTCTTTATAAGAGGTTCTCTGATTATCACTTTTTAGGTGATCCTGTTCACTATGTAGTGTGGTTCTATTTAGGCTACAGAGAAAAAGATGTAATAGCTCAGTGCAAGAAGTTTAAACTTTGGAATACAGCTACAGCTTTAGTTTTACCTTTGTTACTGGTATGCATATTTTGCATAGGACAAATGATTGAAATTAAAGGTTTAAGCACATTGCTTAATTTCATATTAGGACCACTGTATATGTTTGTGTCATTGAGTTACTTTTCAAGACTTTTTACAAAACATAGCAGTAAATATCTTAAAACTTGTAGTGGCTATGGCTTAGGTGTCTATCTTTATGCAGAACCTATTAACTACTTATTGCTTTACATCTTTTTTGAAAAATGTGGTATCGCTTTCTTTGGAGAAGAATCTGGTGCAGCCACAATTTATTTTTCAAGAATTATAGTAAGTACTGTAATTGCAATCGTCATTACATATTTGCTTCGATTTTTCAATATTAAGTACTTGCATTAACGAATGTTAGAAAACAAATGATCATCACCAATATTCAAAGATTTTCTCTTCATGATGGGCCAGGCATTAGAACAACTGTATTTCTTAAAGGTTGCTCAATTAGATGTCCATGGTGTTCAAATCCTGAAAATATCAATCATCAAATAGAAAGCTACGTTAAGGATGGAAAAGAAGGTTTCTATGGGAAAGAATATTCTGTAGATCAAGTCCTAAAAGAAGTGCTCAAAGACAAAATCTTTTATGAAGATAACGGTGGTGTGACATTTTCAGGAGGTGAGGCTCTTTTATATGCAAAAGAGCTTTTGCCTTTAATGCAACAAATTAAACAGAACAATATTTCAATAGCAGTTGAGTCAAGTCTTTTCGTACCATCAAGTTATCTTGAGATGGTGATACCTTTTGTTGATTACTTTTATGTGGATTTGAAAGTAATGGATAAGGAAAGATGCTCATTTTTATTAAAGGGCAATTTAGATCTTTTTAAGAGCAACTTAGCAATTCTTGCAAAAAGTAAAAAGTTTAATGTGAGAATACCTGTAATCTCTGGTTATACTGATAATGAGGATAACATCAGAAGTATCATAGATGTGATTAGAGAGTACAGCTCATCAATTGAAATGGTTGAGCTGATAAAAGGGCACAACCTAGGTGATAACAAGTATGTTTCTTTAGGTAAAGATGTTCCTCAAAAAGCAGAGGTTAGAGATCTATTTTTAGATGAGTATAGAATGAAGATTATTGAGGCTGTAGAAGAAGTAGGTGTTGAAATCTGCAAGATTTAGTAAAAAATAAGACATGATCTGTTTAAGCACTCAGATTCTGCTTCCACAAAGTGGATTTTTATTGTCGGTTTGATTGAGAAAATGGTTCAAGTTTTTTAGAGTTTTATTATGTGTGGATCTGATTATTACGATTTTGAAACAAGATATTTAAAAATTTGTAACTATTCAGCCCCCAAAAGGCTCATGAACTAATTTTAACAATACTCTGCCTTTTACAGACTGAGAGTTCTTTAGATATTTACATTGTGAACAAGCTCACAAAGTCGTTCATAATTGCTTTTTTCTTAAGGTTGTTCAAAAGTCCGCTATAAGCGCATATAAAGCGATTATAGAGGGAGGGGCATTTTCTCTTGTCATCGATCTGTAGAGATCTTAAAAGAGCGGTACAGATCGTTTTGAGATGTTTCTTCAAGTTGAGACTGAGCAATCACTAATGCTAAAAAAGGCTGCTGTTATAATAACAGCAGTATAAAAGCGAAGGTGATTAAATGGATTTCAACGAGTGAAAACAAGATGCCGAGAATCTCTGTAAGGAGCTAAAAGATAAAGCTCCTGCAGATTTATCTTTACTAGTGCTCTCGTTGTCAACCATTATCAATATGATGATAACCATGTTCTCAGGTGTTATAAAGCAGAATGAAACTTCGTTAGAACAAAATCGAAAGTTGAATTTAACAATTGAATCTCTGCAAGAGGAAATTAAAGAGCTTAAACGCCAATTAGGACAGAACTCAAATAACAGCTCAAAACCACCATCAAGCGATGGTTACAAAAAGAGTCCTAAAAAGAGAAGTCTGAGAGTATCAACAGGGGCAAAGGCAGAAGGACAGAAAGGCCATAAGGGAGCACATTTGTCAGTACCACGGCACCTGATGAGGTTAAATGTCATATTCCTAAAAAATGTCAGTGCTGTCCAAATCTCAAGACATGTGTTGCATCAGGAGATGTATTTACCTGTGCAAAGTCACGTTATGTGATTGAAGCTAAGACCATAACTCATGTAGTAGAGCATCAGAGCATGGTGGCAACTAACTGTCCATGCAACTGTCCTGGTAAAGATGAGAAACTTGCAGGAGAATTTCCTGCAGATGTCAGAGGCTATGTACAGTATGGAAATTCAGTAACAGTTCTTGCTGCACTGCTATCAACCTATGGAGCTGTAGCCTATAACAGAATACATGTTCTGTTAAACGGACTGTTTGGTATCAGTCTTTCAACTGGAGCCATAAACTCCATGGTAAAGAGATGCTCGGATAAGATAGCTCCTGTTATGGAGAAAATCAGAGAACTTCTAAAAGATTCTGATGTAGTCAACTTCGATGAAACAGGATTAAGAGCCTTAGGAAAACTATTTTGGGTACATAACTCATCTAATGAAGAATATACCTATCAGTCAGCTAATGAGAAACGTGGCTCTATGGAATTGAGGACAACGGTGTACTTCCAGACTTTACAGGTATTGCAGTTCATGACGGATGGCCTTCATATCAGAACTTTGAACAGATTGAACATACCTTATGCTGAGCTCATCTGTTAAGAGAACTTAATGCTGTCTGAGAGAATGAGGAAAATCATATCTTGGAAGAATGTTTTCAGAAACGCCTTATCAGAATGAAAAAAGCTAAAGAGGATGCTATTTCTCTAGGTCAGACATTCCTTGGAAAAGAACTTTTAGAAGCCTTTTCCAAAGAATATGAAGATATTATGAGCTATGCTGATAAGGAATGTCCTCCTGAGGTTCCCAAAGAACGGAAAATAGGCAAAATAAGGAGAGGTAAGACCAGAGCTCTGATTAAACGACTCAAAAGTTCAAGGATGACGTGTGCCGTTTACACATAACTTTGCCATGCCTTTTGATAACAATCAGGCAGAGCGTGATGTTCGCAATGTAAAAACAAAGACAAAATTCTCAGGGTGTTTTAGAAGTATTAAAGGAACTCAGGACTACCTCAAAATAATGTCTTTCATTAGTACCGGAAACAAGCATGGTATTAACGCATTTGATGCTTTAACTGCTGCTTTTTCCGGTAATGCTAAAATTATTTTGAGTGAGGGTTCTGAATAGTTACGAAAAGTATATTTTTTAGTGTTTTCTTTTAATTTCTTCAAATGACTTGGAGACAAAAAAAATAAGGAGTATTTATGAAAAGAGGTCGCTTTAAAAAAGTTGCAGCCACAGCACAAAATAATAAATACAAAAAGTTAATTGAAAGAGAAAATGAATTATATAAAAGAGCATCTGACATAAGATCTGAATTCGCAAGAGATTTCACTAGAATATTGCATTCAACAGCTTATAGCAGATTAAAGCATAAGACTCAGGTATTTTTCAATATAGACAACGATCATATATGCACCAGAATGGAACATGTACAACATGTAGAATCTGTTAGCAGCACAATAGCAACATATATTGGATTAAATTCAGAACTGACTAGAGCTATTGCTATGGGCCATGATTTAGGACATGCTCCTTTTGGTCATTGTGGAGAAGAAATAATTAACGAAATAATGAATAGGAAAATTTTCATTTCCACAACTCCTCAAAAGCACTTTTGGCATGAAAAAAACGGAGTTAGATTTGTTGATAAAATAGAGCTCTTAAAGAATAAAGATGATATTTATACAAATTTAAAATTAACATACGCAGTCAGAGATGGAATAATATCGCACTGCGGAGAAATTGATGAAAATGGTATTAAACCAAGAGACGACTTTATAGATTTGGAAAAAAAATTTACAGAACCAAACAAATACAATCCTATAACGTGGGAAGGATGCGTAGTAAAGTTTGCTGATAAGATTGCATATCTTGGTCGAGACATCGATGATGCTCAAAGACTCAATTTTCTTAATGAAACTACATTAAAAGAATTAGAATTGGAACCAATGAAAATTGATTCTAATATGCACATAAATTCTACCGTGTTTATGCATGATTTAATTATTGACGTTTGTAATAATTCATCTCCTGACATAGGAATATGTCTAAGTGAAGAGGGATACAGAAACTTAGAAAAAATTAAGGAATTTAATTATGATCACATATATAACAACGATAGATTAACAAACTTCAAGAAGTATGCAGATTTAGTTTTAAATTCAATTTTTGATATTTTGGCTGAAACCTACAATGGAGGTGATTTTTATAAAAAGTTAAAACAATATAAATCATATTATCCTAACCTTATTACGGATTTTATATCATTCATAATTCAGTATTCTTCTACTGAAGTAGTAAATAAATTAAAAGAATCTCTAATACATATAGAGTTTGATGAAAAAAATTATGAAAATGAAAAAATCTATAATTCATTGTCTTCAAAAAAATCGTATTTTCTTGCAATAATAGATTTTATGTCTGGAATGACTGATCGATACGCAGTAAAACTATATAACGAGTTGATCTCATATAATAAATTTGATCTAGTTTAATTGAACAAAAAAACAGGTTATTTTTTTATAGAAACAACTCCAAATTCGAATTTTAATGTGTCTAAATAAAGGCGAATGTACCTATTTCAGAATATAAAAATAAGTTACTAATATTTTGAATTAGTCAAACTTATATATAAAGAATTCGTTTTCATCAAATGTTAGAAAAAATTCATATACGCAATTTTATATGTATCTCTGATTTAGAGATAGATCTTTCCTATAAAGAGAAAGCTCCTATCGGATACAAAAAATCATCTGAATTATATTTTTTTGAATATAAAAATAATAACTGACATTGAGCAGTAAATTTTGGAATAATTTTCGAACTAGTGTAACCTATTGATTTTTGATCACTTTTTACATTTGCAATTATTGAATAAGATTATTATATAAAACAATATGATAATCTTAATTTTGAGACACAAGGATCACTTCAGCACACTTGAATTTGTTAATTGTGAACCACGGATCACGCAAACTATAATTTGCTTGAGAATGTCTTTTTAGTACTGTAAAAAGGAGCCATCAGAACAAAGGTAAAAGACGATGGCAGTTGAATTTGAAAACAGCGAAGAGCTTTTAAGTACACAGATAGGCAATATAGGACTTACAGCCGCAGCATTTGATTACTTTGGATTGGCTGAGGTAATAGAACTTTGTGCAGGTAAGACAGGAGCACACGTTAAAGTAAAGCAGAGTGAAGTTGTAAAACTGATGTGCTGTCTGGTACTGAATGTTCCATATCAGTCACTGTACGGAACAGAGGAGTTCTATCAGGAAAAGCCTATACAGGGACTTACAGGAAACAGCACAATCAGCTCACACGATTTAAACCGTGATGTACTTTCAAGAACGTTAGATGCTATAGCAGAATACGGACCTGAAAGACTGTTTTTTAAATGTGCCAAAGCAGTGTCATCAAAACTAGGGTTAAAGCCTGACACAGTTCACTTAGATTCAACTAGCTTTCATTATGAGGGCATAACCAGAGCTGAAGAAGGATGTAATCTGGTACTTGACCCAGGATACAGCAGAGAGCCACATCCTGAACTCAATCAGATAAATGAGCTGATGGTATATGATGAGCTGAGCAGACTGCCTTTATTTGCAACCTGTGTCAGTGGTCATACAAGTGACAAGACAAGTTTCAGAAACATTATTATCGATTACTGGAAACTTATAAAACAGCAGTTTAGTGAGTTGCGTTACCTTGTAGGTGACAGTGCACTGTGCACAAGTGAAATAGCCATAACAGCTGCCAGAAACGGAATTTATTTTGTCAGCAGAATACCTGATAAAAACGGTGAGGCGGTCTCCTGTTTTGAGAAACTCAAGGCATCACCTGAGTCACTTGTACCTGTAGACAAAGATGATTCTGATAGTCCTAAGTCCATGTGGTGTGGTGAAGGTGTTATAGGAAAGCAGAAAGTCAGAAAACTCTTAGTACAGAATGAACTGCTTACAGGAAGAAAGACTGAAACTGTTAACAAGAAGACTGAAAAAGAACTTGAATCAGTTCTTAAGGCTTTAAAAAAGTTTGAGATACATCCCTGCAAGTGTATGGCTGATGCTGAAAAACAGGTAACAGAACTGACTTCAAAGTTAAAACTGGTTTCTGTAAGAGACATTACCTATGAAGAGGTCAAAGGGTATAAAAGTAAAGGTCGCCCTAAGAAGGATGAAGAGAAAGTTACAGTAAGTGTCATAGTAAGAGCAAATGCTCAGATTGCCACAGAGGCTGTAAAAGATACAGTGGAAAAGGCAACCTATTATGTTCTCTGTACCAATGATACAGAGCGTAGATGGACCATGAGTGATTTACTTTCCATCTATAAGAAACAGTCTGTGGTTGAAAGAAACAGGAAATCCTTAAAGGACAGAAAAATCCTGGTGGGAGCTCTGTTTCTTGAAAGTCCTTCCCGTATCAATGCGCTGATGTGGCTAATGACACTTGCACTGCTTATCTTTTCTGCAACAGAATATCTGATGCGTAAAAAGATGGCTGAGAACAAACTTTCAATTCCATCTCCTGACCACAGGACTGAACTTACAAGACCTAGTATGATGAGAGTTTACCAGTACCTTAGTAACTCCAGCATTTGTCTGACGTACATACATGGTAGTGAGTTTGTAAAATTAACGGGAGTGCCCAAAGATATGCAGAAGATTTTGCTGTCTATGGGCGAGGAATGGTGCAGATATTATGTAAGTTCGACTTACAAAGCTTTTATCTGCACTGAGGTTTAAAATTTATGGCAGTAAAGATCGGGGAGAAATAATCCTAAAATTTACTGTTCAATGTCAGATACAAATTCAAATGGAGAAAAAATTACTGATAATTCTCCTAGATTATTGGATACCATAAATGCTCCTGAATATTTAAAAACGGATGAATATGCCCTAGCTAAAGCAAGAGAAGAAAATATTTAAAAAAGCAGTGGCTACTCAAATTACACAATAATAAGACCATACATAACTTATTATAATAACAGACTTCAACTTGGAGTATATGAAAAAGAAAATTGGTTGCAACGTTTTCTAAATGTTAAAAAGATTGTATTTAGCAAGAATATAGCTTCAAAACTGACTACATTAACTTATGGTTATGATGTTTCATTAAGAATAGCTAATCTTGTAGGAAATAAAAATTCATTAGGTCAGTGTTACCCCCATTACAACTGAAGAAACTGTTAGATGGCAAGATGTTTTAAATTTTTATTTGGACACATAAGAAGAATATTTCGGAAAAAGACCAGAAGTTTTCATAATTGATCGATGTGATCCACATTATGAAAAGTTTGCACAGCACCTAATACATTATGATAGAGAGTATGATAGAATCTTTTCAAATACAAAAATACAAAAAGATAAGCTTGAAATGAGTGATTTTATAAAAGTTAAAGATGGATTAAGAAATTGCTTACTACAATTTTTAGATAGTGAAAGAGTATTTGCTTACAGAAGTTATAGACAAGAAGGTGTTTTTGATAAAATCACAGGAGAAAAGACGAGTTTGTTTAAAATTTCTGGTTTAAAAAAAATTGAAATATTTCGTATTCAGATACATCCTTTAGCATTTAAAGTTAATCATATTTTTACTGAATATATAGATACTAAGTGATATTCAAGCTGAATATTATCAAAAGGAGTGCGATTTGTTTGATTTATCAAAAATAGTTGAAGATGAAGATAGGGTTCTTATCTCTGAGGCTATTGACTTGTATGAAACAGGTCATTATAGAGCATCTTTCCTTTTTGCTTGGTTATCTTGTGCTGAATCTTTGAAGAGAAGATTTATTTCTTCTGCGTACAAAGATAACCAAATGCAACAAATTATAAATAAAATAGAGAAAACTGAAGAAAATAATGCTTCAATTGACTTTTTGCTTATAAATTCATCTCAAGATGTTGGCTTTATTACTAAAGCAGAAAAAGAGAAACTTGTGTATTTTTATAATATGAGATGCATTTATTCACATCCAAATCAAGTTGCTCCAACCGCTCTAGACTGCGAGCATATAATAAAATCAATTTTAGATTTAGTTCTTTATAAAGATGTATTATTAGGTGCAGTAGCTGTATCAGAAATTATTGAAAAAATTCTATCTGAAAACGCTTTTTTATCAACATCTACTTCAGAAATTGACAATTATGTAAAATCATTTATAAAAAGGGTAAATCCTAAAATATATAACTATACTTTTAATATCCTTTTAAAGAAGTTTAGTCAATTTCAAAAAGAGGATTCGAACTCTCCTAATTTTTATAGACTTAAACAATTTATAATTTCATATATAGAATCATTGGGACTAGAAAAAATACTTAATAAAAAAAATTGTGAGGAATCATTAAATGATTTAAGACTACTTAATCAACGATCAAAAGGACTTAAAAATGAAAATATTGAAAACAGACAAAGATTAGAAATTCCCTCAAATCATAAATATGATTTTGACTCAATCATTCTTGATAATAAACTTTTTTCAATTGAAATTCTGTCAATTGAAAATATATACCAATGTCTAGATGAAAGATCAAAGAGTATAGTTTTGAGATTATTGATTGAAGAATCATGTCATCGAAAAATTTCTAACCTATTAGAACTACGTCTAATTTCGGATAAAAATGAAGATTTGGTAAATTTTTTTAATAAAATATCTTCGTCTGACTTAATCTTTTATAAAGCGCCTTTTATTATTGAAATTCTTGTCAAAAGGTTAAATTCATCAATTTTTTCATTACAAAATCCAATAGCATATCTTTTCTTTAACGCAGAATTTGCTCATTCATTATCGAATTGTTCTGAAGACGATTTATTTGAGCTGGGGCAATCAATTGTATCTGCTGCAAATGATAATTCTTTCGACATAATTCGTTTTTTGAATTGGTTGCAAAACAATACAGAAATGTTTCCTTATGTTAATCTTTTGAAAGGTATGTTTTATCAATTGTTTTATACCGTTCCAAGTGAGTTACATATTTTTAAAGAAGAAATTGCACAATTATTAGTATATGTGATTTCAAAGTATCCTCCAGATTTTGTTAATCAAGTATTAGCTGAACTTGAAAACCACCTAGAATGTGTAAAAACAATAAGTCTTAATTCATTGTCATACAATTTTTTATCACCAATATTCGATAAATATATTGAAAAAGCCAAAAATAGAATCAATTTAGGTTTATCAGAAAATTATGATAAGTCTTTTCTATGAAGTCTTAACTTAGATTAGAACAGAGGCCATTCTATTAAAACTTAATAAACGCACTGAGATTATTGCTTTTTCTACAGAAAAAAATGAGAATGCAACTTTATTAAGAAGAATGTAAGTGCAGAATGTGCGTTTTACAAGGCATATGTATATGAGATTTACAGATTTTATAAAATTACTGTTATTAATAACTAATGCTTTGTTTTATTTAAACATTGCTATCTGCATAGCTCTTATTTTTGTATCTGCAACTGGGGGCTATGATGATATTTTAAGTGATATCTTACAATATAAAGAGGCTTCTTTAGGCCCATTGGGAGAAGTTAATTCAGAAAGAATTGGTATCGTACTACAGGTAATATCTGGTGTTATGTGCAGTATTGTGGCATTTGTATCTTCTTTTATTACGATTCAAAATAATGAATTTCTCGGGGTTAAGTATGTAGACATATGGAAACTCAGAAAAAATTTTCATCTTTCTTTGAAACAATATCTAGTTGTCTCTATTTTATTCGTTACGGCTAATTTATTTTGTTTTTTACAAGATTTATGGTCTTGGTGTATAGGAATTGCAGCTTCATCGTTGTGGTTTACAATATTTTTTATATTTAGTGAATTTAAATATGCTGACTTTACAGAAAAGAACTTTATTGAAATACTGAGAAATTATCTTTTATGGGATTTTCAACGACAAAACAAAAATTCTAAAAATTGTTACGAAGAAGTCAAAGATAATACTGGAAGCGAAGTAATCTCTAAGTATTTACAGAAAAAAGAGTTACGAGTTGTTTTAAAGAATTTTTCAATTCCACATTATAGTAAATATAACATTTTCATACTAACAACACTTGTGAACCTTATTTCAAATATATCAAATAAGCTACATTTAATTCAAGATCCTTTATTAAAAGAAGACCAATACAATATGGTAAGGAATTCTTTATATTACTTACTTGAGAATGTCATCATAGAAAGTGAATCTGAAAAATTTATAACAAATCAAGTAATTTATTCATTAAGAAATCTGTTTTCTATTGATGAATACAAAGATGACGTTGCAGGTCAACTTATTGATATCTTAAAAAACTATGAATCTAATAATTCAAATATAAATATTGAGAGAGTTTTTATTATTGTTTTAGATCTTGTTATAAATAACATCAAAATTAACAATTTTGATCTAATCATGAGGATTAATGATGATTTATCTGGCTTTGGTGGAGATTATCTTAATAAAAATAAAAATCTAAAAAGATTTTATATGCTTTTAAGCTTTTTCTTGTACAGCTTGACCGTCAATAAAATCGTTCCTCCCAAGATAAAAAATTCAGTATTTGAATTCCTAAATTACAAAAATGAGTCAGCAAAATCTCTATCTTGGCATGATTTATTCAGTAATTTTATAAGAAATTTTGATTTAAGTTTGGATGATTTTATTAATGATGTAATAAAAAATGAACATCGATTAGAATACTTTCCTCCTATCAAACAAGTTATTACTCCGATAATCAGTGAAAATTTTGCAATTACATGGTATGTATCAGTTTTTCTTAATCAGACAAACTATCAAAGAATTTATACGGAAATTTTACCAGTAAAAAGTGAGAAAATTAAGTCATATCTTTCTTACTTTGCAAGAAAATTTATTCAACATAATCAAACATGTATTAGCATTGATAAAGAGAGTGATCTCTATAAAATGGCAAAATTTATGGCAGGAGAAAATCAATTATTTCCAGTCTTTAGAATCAAAGAATATAGAGAGAAAATCAGAGAATATTTTAATAAAATTGTAATGAAAGACAATGAGCAATTTGAAAATAATTTTAATAAAGACAAAGAGTTACAAAAACTAGAATGTTCTATAAATGAATATTTACATAATATTTTTGATATTCAAGATAACACATTAATTAAGCAACATATAATTCAAAGTCAAATCATAAGAAAATCCTTTATTGCTGAGTATGCGTGCCTACTTTTTTACAAAGATACTATTTCTGAATTGCTAGTTGAACAAATTAAAAATTTTATTTCTGATCATTCTTTACAAGTAAAAGAATCAAATTTTGACAAGGTTCTAGCCTCGTTAAGAGAAAATTTAGATCAAGATACTATTGATGACCAATCTTATATTTTAGGTGATCAATATAACTGTCTACTCTGTGCCAACAATACTGATAAATTCGAAGAAGTAGAAAAGATAATTCTAAATCTGAATCAAAATAAATTTAAAGGTTCAGGCCTTCCTATCTTTGTATTCAATAATGGAGTTAAATTAAGTACATGCTTAAACATTGAAGCATTACCTTTACAGATAAATGAAATCGAAAATGAGGTCAATAAATATGCATCAGTTGACGGATTTTATTCTTATAAGGATGCTTTATTAAGTAAAGAGCAGTTATATGAAATTATTTCTAAAAACAGCGCTCAATTTATTATCTCTTTTACTTTTTGGTGTGAGGTTGATGAAAAAAAAGTAATAAGTTTTTATAACGAGTTTAAATAACACTGGTAATTATTTTTGATAACTCATCTTTTATATTATTTTAGGGGCAATACAGAAAAGTGTGGGATTAGAAAAATATCCGTTATCTAACTGAAAGGTTGAAGGTGTCAACCATAAGATCAAGACCATCAGAAGGAAGAGTTATGGTCTACCTGATGATGAGTATTTCTTTTTTAAACTGTTTGATGCCTCAAGACAAAGGTGGAGATCTTTGGAAGATGACTGAACAAAGATCCCACAGTTTTTAGGACTGAACCTTATTTTATTAGGAATATGATCCCCGAAAAAGAAAATTTGGAACCTACTTTTATTCATTAGGATAGTCTTATAAGTATGTTAACTTCACTAAAAATTTCAGGCTTTCGTAGATATGATAATCTTTATTTACAAGATTTAAGCAGAATTAACTTTATTCTAGGCGAAAACAATATTGGTAAAACTTCTTTACTTGAAGCAGTTTTTACATGGTCATGTGGACAGAATATAGGACCTCTGTTTAATATTCCCGTAAGCAGATGCAGATTTTCGAATTTTCAGAACAGATACTGGATGATGGAAGAACTAATTTCTATCTTTCATAATAAAAAGTCTCTTCCATTTTCTATGACTTTTTCAGGTATCTATAATGGTAATGAAGAAAAATTTGAACATTCTGTATATCCATCAGATATTCTAACTGACTATGACTCATCGTATAAAAATACACAAGGAAAAGTTGTTCCAAGCATCAGTAATTCAAGTATTAATGATCAGAATTCTCTTTCAATCAATCAGTTTGGAGCGGTTCAACTTGCACCTGTGTTTACAATTGCTGAATGGCAGGTTGAACATAATGGAAATGTTGTTTCTGAAAATTTAACATCTCCTGTAAACCCAATTTCAAAAGTATCTCCTTTTTTATTTGCAAAATATATTGATCTTTTTTCTCATATAACAGTAAATGAAATTATTCAGATATATTCAAATTTAAAGAGAAACAATTTGATTGAAGATGTAATTCTGGAATTAAATAAAGTGTTCCATGAAATTAAAAATATAGATATGATCCCATATCCAGATGGAAGTGTGTCGCCAATCAGTATTTTAAAAGATGGAACCACACTCCCATTGTATGCATATGGTGATGGTGTGCAACGCTGGTTTTATGTTTTAGGAGCTATTGCATTATATAAAAGTTCAATAATTTGCATTGATGAGATAGATACAGGATTTCATCCTGCAGCTCAGGCAGAATTTTCAAAACATTTAGCTCAGTATTCAAAAAACAACAATGTTCAGTTATTCTTAACCACACATAATGTGGAATTCATTGATAATTTTCTGAAATCAGTAAAAGAACTTGGGGAAGAATATCTTGAAGAAACTAGGATCATAACATTAAGAAACAGTGGAAGTAATATAACCCAAAGAACACTTGACGGTAAAATGGCCTTGGATGGTCGTAATGAATTCAGTCTTGAGTTGCGATAGTAAAATTAACATAATGATAAGAAGTATGGACAAGGAGAGCTTTGACTGATTTATGATAAAAGGGCTGATACTCTGTGAAGGCAATTCTGATCAGATTTTGTTAGGACAGCTTTTGCAGAAAAGAAAAAACTGGAAGTTTGTAAAGAAACTCAATAACGCTCCTTTTAATAATCAGAACATAGCGTGGTATAAAAACACTGCAGAAGACTTATTTGGGATCTGGTATGTTGGTGGTTCAAATTTTATACCTGCTGTAAAATCGGTATTTAAAAGAGAACTGCTTGAGCATACAGTTGAATCGTTACTTGTTGTTACCGATAACGATGATACTTCAGAGGTAGAAGATAGATTAAACGTTATTATCAGTGAAATCAGCTCAACTCTGAAAATCGGTTCTGAACATTTAGAACAACTGTTTCAGACTGAGAGAAAATCTGGATGGCAAGATATCAGCTTTTATAATAGTTTTGCCAACGTAACTAAAAGAGAAGATTCCATAGAAGATCCTTTTGAAAAATCCGTAGTTCATTTTGGATATTTACTGATACCAGAAGAATGTAACGGTGCACTAGAAACATTCATGCTAAAAGCCTTGTGTGAGAGTAGTGATTCAAGACATGAAGTTGCAGATAAAGTACATGATTTCGTTGCCAGATTTAACACAGAATCAAAATATAACGTTTTTCTAAAAAGACGTCGTGATAAGATTAAAGCTGAGCTTGGAATGTTTGTTTCTGTCATAAATCCAGACAAGATGTTCGATACATTAAAAGAACTGATTGAAAGTGTCGACTGGAGTAAATTCGATCTTACAAACAGTCAGTTTAGTATGCTACTTGATGACGGTTATTTTGATTAAAAATCAGTAAGTGCCTTTATTTCCATTATACTGAAAGCAACGTGGTATGTATGTTACAAACAGAAATGAACGGCTAGAGACAATGAATATTTTGTTGCGTTAAAGTTAAATCAAAGAACTTTCTGATCACTCTATAGATTACTGGTTACAGACGATCTTTCCTAGCACTGTTTTGTTGCTTCTATCTGAGATTGAAGTGATGAATATAGTAATCAACATAAACAGTTTGAGTTTATTTAGCTGTTTACCTATGCTTGAAAATGAAAAAGATTTTATATGTTTGTTTCTGGTTTATATTAAGTATATGCAAATTGATTTAACAGCAAAGAAACTGGGGACAGTACAGATAATTCAAACGCTTTGTTTCCTTAAGTTATCAAGAAACAACCTTATATCTAAGGAGATCGGATAATGTCCAATGAAGCAAAAGAGGTATTTGATAAATACTGGGATCTTCTTTTACCAGTTAAAGTAGATGATATTGCTAACAGATACGGAGCTTGTATTCTCCCCTTAGAAGATTCTTTATGCCTCAATTATAGTGGTATGGCTTCTATAGATAAAGATTCAGGAAAGAAAGTAATATACTACAATCCTAATGAATCTGAAAACCGACAAAGATTTACCATTGCCCATGAATTAGGACATCATATGTTGGGACATACTTTGTTTGGGAATATGTTTAGAGACGATTTTAAGGATGGTATTTATCATCATGAAGAAGTAGCTGCCAATTCCTTTGCTGCTGAAATCTTAATGCCATCAAGAGCGATACTAAGACTGGCAGGATCAAAAGAGGTTAGGACAGAGTACGATCTTGCGGTTTTGTTTAATGTTTCTATTGAAGCAATTCACTCGAAACTTGTTAACTTAGGAATTATTTAATGGACACTAAGAATAATGTTAATCCAAATAAGTTTCTTGGAGATAGTCCAGTAGAAAATTGTGCTAATCAAAATAAAGAGAGCTCTGTATATCTTGACAGATATAAATGTGATCTCTGGGAAAGAAGAATTGGCAGATATATCCTATTTGTCTTTTTTCTTATAGCGTCTTCATGTTTTCTTTACTACGGGTTAGATGAAGGTCGTGTGATTATAAGAAAATTGTCTGAGTTTATGAATAACAGCTCTTCTCAAAACGAGCCAACTAAGTAAGATTAATGCAGAATGTTTAATTTATCCTGTTGTAATATGTACTCTGTTTTTGAGCATGGGGTTAACACTTGCTTTAACCTTATTAAGATCAACTTATAGACATCCAACTGATAAAAACATTGCCAAAAATTTAGACAACAAATCAATCGTAGACATCGCAACACCAGTCGCAATAGCTGTTGCAGAAACATGTATGTCAGTTTTGAAATGATGATTACTAGTTGTGTTGATAAAAAAAGCGATTTAGAGTAAATGGGGAAATTACCATGTGCGACAAGAAAAACGAAACTAAACCGTTATCATCTGATTATGATCCATATTTAAAGTCTAAATACAAACCTCAAAAAGATAATGAAATTTGGATATCTTATCGAGGTCAGTACGGAGTAAATCCATTAAGAACAGATGTTGCAAAAGTTTTATACAATAATATAAAAGCAATTAACAAGTTAGACGATTAATAGAGAGTGATCTATCGTGCCTGATTTTATTATTGAAATTTTAAAAAGAAGTATAGAAGTTAAACCTAAAATTATCTTGAAGTATTTTGATAGAATCGGATATGTTCAAAAAAAATTTTTTAAATTTTTCTTCATCTCGATTGTAATTTCATCTTCAATAACTGCATACTTGATAAGTTTAAATTTAGATAAAAATTTTTACGAATATATACCTGTTTGGCTTTCACTTTTAGTACTTTTTTATTTTCTTTTTGACATTGTTCAGCTTATTAAGGAATTCCATTCTCCAAATACGGAATTGATGTATACAGCTACATCTGTAACAGATAAAAAAATAGATCACCTCATATATCATTCCTGTAAAACAGGCAAATTAATAATAATCACCACAAATGAACACGAAAAATTAATAATTTTTCCAAAGTATTCATCTTCATACGATTGTAATAATGAAAGTAAAAAATACTTGATTGCATTCATACTAAAAAAAATCAAATTGCGTAAGAAGGTTGAATATTGTGAAGTAGACAATACTAAGCAAATCTTACAAAATGCAGATCTTCTAATACGAAGAAATAATGATCTAAACTCTTTATTTGAAGAAATCAAAACAGATTCTACAAACAATAAAAGGTTTTCATATAAACCTTACCCACAAGTTCCTTCTATCAGATTCTAAGCGAGTTTGAAGATCGTATTGACTTTAAAGATATTGCTTCTATTTCAATATATCATCCTGATGGAAATAAGAATGATTAAGGAAGCTTAATCAGTTTCATTCATTGTTAATCATGAGTATTAAGTTCTATTGTGACAAAACAGTTTGAAATTAATCTTAACTGTCGTCTAGATGCAAAATTTGATGTTTGATTGAGTTGTTATGTTAAAAACGTTCTCTGTTAAAATTTTAAGGGTTTTCAGAATAAGCTCACTTTAGATCTTGAAGCTGACTCTTATGATTTTAACCAAGAAGTAATTGAAAACAGTTGTATATCTAAGGGGATTGTTTACGGTGTTAACGGCAGTGGTAAATCAAATCTAGGATTAGCACTTTTTGACATCATAATTCACCTTACAGAACGTCAAAAACTTATGCACAGTTACGATTTTTATGTAAATATGAGTAACAGTAGCAGTGCTGCAAACTTTGAATATGAGTGGATTTTTACAGCTTTTGAGTGACATCAAAATCTAAATTCTTTGTACACCAAACTTCTTAACCGAGTAACAGTTGCAACTCAAATGCTGATACACACAGAACCTTTTTCTTGCGACAGACAAAATCTTTTCTAAAATTCGAGTAACACAAAAAATCTAATTGAGCAACAGCAAAAACTTAACCTAGTAACACTCAAATCCAGATCTTGATACAGTAAATACTTTTTTATAAATTCGAGTAACAGCCAAAACCTATTCAAGTAACGCTTAAATAAGGCTTTTGCGTGTTATGATGAAGGGAATAACTTAAAAGTCTGAAATGGAGGTTGCTTTTTTACCATTTCTCCTTTGTGTTTAGCATATCTTATAACCACAGGCTTTGAGCTCATTCGTTCTGAGTTCAAGCCTTTGGCTTAATGTAATGTTATCCAACTCAAGTCTCTGACATCTCTTTTCCAAATCGTAACTGTTAATTTTTCCGCCCATTGCAAAGTAAAAAATCATTTTTTAGAATTTTCTCAAGCTCAATAACTGGGTGAGATCCTGATTTTGTTGCAGATCATGCCGGCTTTAATTAAGTGATTTGATGCAAATGAAAGGTGTAGAGAGAACAGTAAAGCTTCATAATGCATGCTAATGAGGTTATTTGATGGAGAAATTGTTAGAGTCTAGCTAACTTTTAGCCCTCAGAGCGCTCTGCGGGGCTTATAACATTTAGGAATTCTGTAGGCGTTGCAAGTAACGACGATAGTCGTATGGTGCAAGTCCTTTAGTGTCGATCTTGTCGTAACAGTATACGTTTGATTTATCATACATATCCAAAATACCTATGACATTACCATCTTTGTCTTTAGATGGATTTCTATGAGGCATTTTAAAGAAAGTGCTGTCATCACAACCTTGCTCCTGGAGTTCTAGCAAACGTAGCATGATATTGGCTGTAAGCCACATCAGGTAAGGTTGTACAGGAACTCTATTGAGGTTACAGGTATTAACTATGGTTTGTGGTAATCAGCAAATGCATGGGCACCATCTTCAGACTGTATAAACATACAGGCATGACGTGTACAGATGCCAAGTTTTAGAGCTCTTTCAGCAGCATATGAGCTCAGTTCTACATCAGGAGAACAGGTAAACTCTTTTAAAGCCTTTTCAAATTTTAACAGGTAAATTAAGGCTCTTGATTCTGGATATTTATGGTTTCTAAAGAACCTGTATTCACCGTTTCTGGTCTTTATGACTGACATTATTTCAGTATTATCAGCTATATATCTTCTAATACTATCAAAGATTAAATCAACAATCTTGGCAGACTTCTGCTGTCTTGCCTTTAATAAATCCTTTTTAACTTCCTCAGTATCACATACAAACTGGTGTGCTCTGATAACTTCAGAGTCTATGACGAACAGAGAGTTGATTAGGTAGAATATAGTTAACAGAGCAGCATCGTTGTCAGTTAAGTTCTTACCAGCTTTAGATGCTCTGTAATTTTTTAAATTCTGTTCAAAGTTACAGAAACTTTCACCAGCAGGTAGAAGTTCATTTTCATAAATTCTTAATAACCAGGTATTCTGAAGTAATTTAAATAAAGCGCGTCTGCCATTAGTCTAGCAACGGGCACTGTATAGTTTACAACCTGTAATTTCTTCTAAACTTGATGGTGCCATGATCACGCAATTTATTCCGGCTTTTGTTAAATCCTTATAAGTACTGTATCCTAAACATCCTGCCGCATAGCCACAAACAAAATCACTGTCCTTAAGCTTCTTCTTTAATTTGCTTACATAGTTGACTACATTTGTTACAAAGTTATTGGTAAACTGAACTTCAGCAAAGTAGTTATCCTTTTTAACACCATACCCAGGATCAAGACTGCATAATGTGTAGTTTGAAGTATGGACATCCATTCCAATGTATACTATCCTATTCATAGAGACCTTCCTATATGTATGCGGTAATTCCGCGATTCTGTTAAATAACATTCACAGTATACACGGTAAATCCACGTTTCTACATTTCAGCGAAGGTCTCGTTCATATTGTCTAAATATAACAATCATCCTGATTTGCTTTCCTCTTTAAGTTACACATGGACTGCAATTTTACTTCTAATTTGTTACATGCCATTGTTTGGTGCTACATATAATGCTTTTATTTATTTTAGATTCTAGAGTAAAATGAAGCTATCAATTTTTCTATTTTTGATAAATTGAGCAATTACTTTATCTGTTGTTAAGTAATATACTAGATTAAAAGATAAGGTAAATTTTGTTCTCTGGAGACGCTGTCTGCTGTTGAAAACTGGAGATGCCTTAAAGATAAAAGATTACTGGTAAACACTTTGTACCTTGAAAGCCCATCAAGAATAAATG
>ERZ857629.769-NODE-769-length-40996-cov-9.341223_pt1 | contig 40996 bp, 23 predicted proteins | sample MGYA00519700_ERZ857629 | MGnify/ENA primary metagenome ERZ857629 (study PRJEB31778, sample SAMEA3449351) | human gut metagenome | biome: human gut; feature: human-associated habitat; material: faeces | place: United Kingdom | collected 2010/2012 ... | reverse complement strand
GGCCATGACAACAGCACGTGACACCCACAATCAAATCGAGTACGCCAAGAAGACAAGTCTTGAAGAAGGACTCGCGAAAGGTCTCGCAAAAGGTCGTGCGGAAGGTCGCGAAGAAGGATTCGAGGAAGGTAGAGCAGATGCAAAACAACAAATAGCGATCAACCTGCTTCAGTTGGGGACGCCATGCGAAATTGTGGCGAAGGTTACCGGACTATCTTTGGAGGAAGTTACTAAATTAAAAGAAAATAGTTGAACTTGCATTTCCTCTATGAACAATATTGTCGAGTTTATTGAGAGGCGGAAAAACGAAAGTAGGAAGAAAATGCTTCATTTTTCTTCCTACTCGATTTAGGATCTGATCTCCTTTGTTTATTTTACGATAATTTCCTTCACTTCAATTTCCCCATTCTTAACCTCAATGAATGGTTTCCCATTTTTTAAACCTACAGTTGCGTATCCGCTTGCCGTAGAAAGGAATGAACGGAAATTCTTGCCTACCTTGGATTCAATGTGCAGAGTCTTGGTCACAGCATCGTATCTTACACCTGTAAGAGCCTGAATTAAACTGTAACTTGCCAGAGCTCGAGCATACCACGAACCGCATTCGTATTGGTTGAAAGGATTCCTTTTTATGCCATCGTATCTGTTCAGAACAGTTCTGACAATATCAAGACCTTCCTTAACCTTCCCTTCAAAAATCAGGTGGGAAGCTACCTGATACTCTATGCCAGTCCAAACCTCGTCACTATAGACAAATGGTAAACTAAGTTTTCCGCCCTTTGGCCAAGAACACAGAATAAGTCCACCATCATCACCGACTGCGTAGCCAGGCCGTTGTGGATTTGCGTGATCTGCAAGGCTATGTTTGAGATTATATTTATAGACTGATTCAAGATGCCCTGTCACTTTTGAGCGATCTATCGGTTCGTCCAGACCGCAGACAAGCGACATCCAGCATCCAATGATGCCATCAGAAAGACATCCGTTACCATATTGATATTTAGGTCCCTCTTTCTTAAGTATTTCTCGCGCTTCTTCTGAATATGAACTTTGGAATGACTGTGCTTTTGTCGGATCCGGGGTTTTAAGACTTTCCCATTGGATATCTTGAAAGAAGTATTCTCCATTCCATAAATTGGTCTCCATGTAATCTTGGGCTTTCTTAAGAAGATGTTCATATTTTGTAACATCTTCATTTAGATAATGTCCAATCTCAATGATGCTGTTTAACGCGCCTGCATAGAAACTGGTGCACATTCCGTCAGGTCCCCAAAATTCAATATCATAGGTATTGTGATGAGGCTCTATGACTGCACCCACTTCATTAGGGTCCCAGGTTCTTATGCAATAGTCCATACTTTTCACAATCAGAGGATAGAGATCTTTTATCCATTCGTTGTCGCCGCTTATGCGCCAGTCACGATAAACTTTCATGATTCCTCCAAGTTGGCCATCAGCTGCAGAATGGAAATCATGTTTCACGGGTCTGATCGGTATATTGGCCCGAAATGCCTGATGCCCCTCAGTATTCTGGTCCACTTTGAGCTCAGTTTCCCTTAGAGTCCTTTCCATACGCGGGAAAAGATGAGGAACTGCTTGTGCATAGTTCCATACGTGTGTGCATGAGCCATGACAGCTACCCCAATCATCTCCGCTTCCTTCCCACACCCAGAATCTTCCATCGTGTTGACGCATAACTGTCGGACTCTTAAGAATTGTCAGGTTGTTGGCGACAGATTCTATTACTTCTTCAGGAAGGGTAGTGTCATAAAACGTGTCTGTGAACTTCTTCGTTTCAAGTTTGAGCGTTGAGTAATTGTTTTTCCAATAATTGGAAACCTCTTCGATTCCAGAAAATCTTCTGCTATACCACGGTTCGTACTTTGCTGGAGTATCCTTGTACAAGTCAGCATTGTAACGGTCTCCGAAATCTGATACCGATACAGCGTCAGGGCCAATGTTATGAAAAGAATGAGGAACGTACCAAGTCATATACAAATGTATCGTCTTGGACTCTCCCGGCTTTAAAATAAACGGCACATAAATAGAGGCCCCTGTTCCACCTAATTTAGGCTCACCTTCTGGCATTTCTCCATTCGCTACGTGATTCCATGCAATAGTCAATGGGTCAAACCATCCACCTCTAAACCAGTTGTAATTGACTTTCGTGTTTTCTTCATCTGTGAAGATTGCGCAATGGCCTTCCATCTCAGGTGCATTTTTCGGTGCAATCTGGTTCAACACGAAGCCTTTGTCCATCTTGGTGATGGGAGAAACTTCATCGTTTGTGCGACACATGAAGTTTCTAGTGTTAAACGAGAAGATAGCTTCTACTTGAGACTTTGAAGTATTGGTAAAAGTGTATTCCAATCCGCCGACTGGCAGGCCGGAGTTGTCTTCATCATTGGGAATAAATGGATTCCAAGCAATAAGATTGACATCTAATGGCATGTCTTTATCGCTGAGATTGATTTCGGCAAACGGGAATCTGGTGCTGAATGTGCCTTTTTCAAATCGGGGAAGTCCCCAAGTCGTTCCTCCTACTCCCATCCCTCCATCTTTTCTGCCGAATATTTTATAGTCAGGTACTGAAGTCTCCAATACTTTTGCCCCATTCTCAATCCCTTTCACGTGCACAGCTGCGAATGCGCAAGGTTCGTGAAATAGTTGAGGATAATGATGAAACGAAAGATTTGTAATGGCCCCAGTTCCGCTGATGCAGAACATTCCTGACCCAAGTCCGCCTATTGGGTAATCTATGTGGTCAAGTTCCTTTCCACTATAAATCTTATCAACTGGTTTCGCTGATGCCGGCATAATTATGACTGTCAATAATGTTGCCAGAATAATATTTTTGATCTTCATTGGACTTTGTGTTATCTTTTTTTTAGTGGTGTGAGGACGCTATATGCTCTTGACAGGTGTAATTTTCATCTGAGTATCTGTATCGAACACAGCAATGCCAGGATTATTGACAAATGCTTCATTATAGAATAATTCTGTTTATTTCAGTTTAAGCTCTACTTTCATGAGAAATACATTGTAAAGAGGATCCCATTGCGACAGGGAAATGAAAATTTCAGGTTTGTCTAGACCGAGCGGATAGATGAACCCTCCGTACGGTTTAGGATATTCTGCTCCTGTTGCAATAAGTTGTTCTTCGCTCCAAGGCCCTGTAATCTCGTCAGCGCTCCTAAGAACCATCCGGTTTTTTATTTCATTGTAATAGACGGTAATCCATTTGTTGAAATATTCATGAAAGACGAGTGAAGGTTCAGCACACATTTCGTTTTTTGTATTGCCGAACAATGGAGTTGAATAAACTGCACGCCCCTTGTCCCATCCTTTCGATGAGTTCCAATACTCCCATTTGTCCGGATTGAGGATATCCTCTTTTTTTAACCTGGCGGCATAGGGGAGTCCTCTCCTTCCAATGATTGAACCTATTGAATAAATGTACTCATCTTTTTCCCACAGAGCCATTTGCGCAAATTTACTGTCTGAAGAAAAAAATTCTTATGTAATTTCCAAGTGTTCCCGTCGTCTTCTGATACTGCGAATCCTGACCAGTTGGTAACCCATTGGGGATTCCATGCCATTACATTCATAGTCTGAACTCCATGCCATAGCATTTGAGCGCCATTCCGGAGTGTAACCGGGTCGCCATGCTTTTCCGTAAGTATCTCCGAAAAGAATGCCCACTTTATTGTCGCTCATTTTCCAAAAGATTCCCAAATCAGTGCCTCCTATATTGTAATTGACTGGAGTATTGCTTGGGGACGGAATGGTCTCTACCGGAACTGGCTGACCTGTCATTCTTGCTGTTTTCGTGGCCTTTGTTACGATGATACAAGTCGTTTTATCTTCCTTGCCGGGTTCATCGGGACTGCTTATGTCAGCAGCCCCTGATGAACAGCAAGTTGTCAAGCATACAATCAATGTCAGTAACATTGAAAAGACTAATTTGTTTCGAGATCTCGCCATTGTGGGAATTCAGGGAATTTTGCATGTGGCTCAGCCTGATACCAGAAGGTAGTTGCAGAGATGTCAGAACACTGTTGCAGATATCTTCCGTCGTGCCTCCAGCCCAGGTCTTGGATGGTTGCTTTAAAGTCTTTTTTGAAGCGGATAGGATCGACGATGTGCCATCTGTACAAGCCGAAACGCTCTTGTGAACGATATGCTCCATCAGGACGGATTACCTGGCAAAGCCCCGCATACGGAGTTGTGAATTCGGTGAATCTTCCATTGCGGTCAAAATTGTATGAGCCGCAGAAATAATCTTCAGTACCTGTTGTGCAGATTGTAGGGAATTTCTTGTCGCCATCAATGAAGAATTTCATTTCACCTTCTCCCCACCAGCCGTTGTTGCGAAGTCCCCAGGCCATATATACGCCCACATAGTGGCCTTGTCCTTTAATTCCGTCGATTACTGTGAAATCGGAGCCTTCGTTGTATCTTGTGCGGCGGAATTGGGCGTGGAAATATGCAGCGTCCTTAGGTACTTCTGTGAGGGTGTAGTTAATCTGATAATACAAGTTCATGGAGTGCACATCATTAACGTTGGTCATTGTTATTTTGCATTTCTTTCTAAAAGGCATTTGCCAATAACTGTTGAATGCACTGCCCGGATTAACACAGATCGGAGCTGAATTTACAGGTGCGTATTCGTTCCATCCTTGGCAGAAGAAATCTGCAATAGGAACTTCTACGGACGGAGTTTCTTCATCATCCCAGTAAATTCTGATGATACTCCATCTCCACACGCCTGTAGGAGTCATCCAAATATGCTGGATAGCTCCTGGTCCCTCGATTTCAGCAATGGTGATGGTCTCGTTAGGATTGATGACAAGAAAAGGATTTACTTTCCAAGTCTGACCGAGGTCACGTGCTGCCCAAGATGCATTGTTTTCGTTGCGGGTGTTAGGAAGAGCTGGCGTGGCCATACCTCCTTTACCCTTCTCTCCTGTCATGTTTTCAGGAGATATGGAACGGGATTCTGCATTGGAAAGTCTTGAAAGATTTCCAAGATTAGTGTTGAGACCATCGAAAGATGAAGTCTGAGCAAATGCTCCAAGCGACATTATGACGCCGATGAAGATAGTTGTGATTCTTTTCATTTCTTTTGAGATTTTAAGATTTTGAATTATGATGAAAACCTCAATGTTGAAACTGTTATAAAAAATATTAATTGTGTTCAATGATTTTGCCTTCCGCTTCAATCTGGACTACAAGACTGAAGTCGGATTCGAGATTGTTGATCAATATCTCTACAGCTTTCTTGGCAATGCTTTCTGCCGGCTGAGTCATAAACAGCAGGGGGGATGTGTAGAAATCAAATTCATTCCCTCCGTCGAAGCCCATAATGGCAATGTCTTTAGGTACACATAAATTAAGTTGCTGGAGTCTTCTGAGGCAAGTGACTGTTATTGAGTTCGTTGCACATACGATTGCTTCGCAGTTGTTTTCTATGATTTTGGCTATAGCTTTATTGCAGCTTTTATCGATAGCATCAATATCCACGTATTCTATCTTCAGGTTGTCAGTCAGCCCGTAATGTTCCATTGCCTTTTTGTATCCTGCAATACGTCCTTTCATATTGCTGATTTCCAAATCATAGCAGATCAGCGTAATTTTTTTATATCCCTTCAGAATAAGTGCTTCTGTGGCTTCGTAGCCAGCTTTGTTATTGTCCAGACAAACGTAATTCGTGCGTATTTCCGGTATGTAACGGTCAAGAAGCACAAGAGGAATCTTCTTGTCAACTAATGACGCGATAGCATCTTCAGATCCTTCACAAGGGACAATGATTATTCCGGCCACTTCTTTACTTAGCATTCTGTCTATCAAGTTCGACAATTTGTCCGAGTTTTCGTCAGAGCTTGCAAATAACGCCATATAGCCGAGCCCTTCAGCCTCAGTCTCTATACTTTTTACCATATTGGCGAAAAATGGGTTTGCAATGTCGGAAACGATTACTCCGATAGTGTGGCTTGTGCCTTCGCGTAGCCCCTTGGCAAATCCATTGGGTTTATAATCGAGTTTTTTTACTACCTCTCTGATTTTTTTGGCCATCTCGTCGCTGACCCTGTACTGCTTTTGTTTTCCATTTAGAACAAAGGACACCAGGGCGGGGGAAACCCCTGCCTCCATTGCAATGTCTTTGATTGAGACGCGTTTAGTTTTGTTTCCAATCATTGCTAAATAGTTTTTGCAAAAATATCTTTTTCCGTGAAATATTGCAAATTCTTTTCATTTTTTTTTGAAAATTATTTGGAGGTTCACTATTTTTTGCGTTACTTTGAGCCCGAATTATGATGAAAACAGCTTAATTTTAACGAAAAAAAATGAGTTTCCCAACAAAAGCATTAAACCGAATCTAAAGAAATGCAATTTTTTGCATAAACGCTAAAACGAATTAGCACTAAATTATTTTATCATAAAATTAATAACTAACAAAATGAATCACAAGTGCATTAAAATTTTCATAGCACTCTTGGTGTTCGTTATGCCTGTTTCGCTTTATGCGCAGAATGCATTCAAAGTGACCGGTAGAGTATATGATGCTCAGACGAAAGAGCCAATCATTGGTGCTGGAGTGATGATGAAAGCGTCTAATATCGGTACTATTACCGATTTGGATGGATACTATGAAATGACCGTAAATGATGCTAAAGGAATTCTTGTCGTGTCTGCTATCGGTTATAAGTCAGTTGAAATGCTCATAAGTAAAAGAGGTGTAATAAATTTCCCTCTTGAAACAGATGCGGAATCTCTTGAGGATGCTGTGGTGGTCGGTTATGGTACTCAGAAAAAGGCAACTATTACTGGTTCTCTTACCACTGCCAACATGACAGACATAGCAAGATCTACAGCCCCGTCGTTATCTAACTCTATTGGTGGTATCATTCCTGGTATCATTACTCGTCAAGCAAGCGGAGAACCTGGTAATGACGGAGCAATCCTTCAGATCCGAGGCTTGGGTACTTGGGTGAATGCCAATCCTCTGGTGTTGGTCGATGGTGTAGAACGGGATCTTAACCAAGTAAATACTGAAGAGATAGAGTCCTTCTCCATTCTTAAGGATGCATCAGCTACAGCCGTCTATGGTATGCGCGGAGCAAATGGAGTTATTCTCATAACCACAAAGAAGGGAAAAGTTGGACGCCCTCAGGTTTCTTTCAGAACGGAAATGACAAATCTGCACGGACTACGTTTTCCTGATTACATTGAAGGCTATGAATTTGCGAATTTGATGAACGAGGCCTGCACTGTCGGTGGTGTTGCTCTTCCTTGGACAGATGAACAAATTGAGAAATTCAGGGATGGCTCGGATCCGTACAATTATCCTAATGTCAACTGGACAGATGAGGTGTTGAAAAAGAATGCTTTTCAGACGACTAATACTTTGTCGGTATCGGGAGGTAACGAGACTATCCGTTATTATGTAAGTGTGGGCTATATGTCCACCGCCGGCTTGTATAAGCAGGATCCTTCTTTCGGCTATAAAACTAATGCCCATTCTTCCCGTTATAATTTCAGGTCTAATGTGGACATTAACCTCCATAAGAATTTCAGTATATCTCTTGGTTTGGCTGAGATTATTCGCCAGAACCTGTACCCTGGTTATGCGGTAGGAGATATCTTTGGTGCACTGAAAAAGACTTCTCCGATTTCTTATCCGGTGAGAAACCCTGATGGAACATTCGGTGGCGGTAATACCTCATATGAGTGGGTGAGCCCATATGTGATGGTTACCAACTCCGGATTCGGAAAACATACTCATACTTCTACGCAAGGCACGTTTGGTGCGAAGTGGGATTTGGGTAGTCTTATAACACCGGGTCTTCAGATAGAAGGCAACTTCTCGTTTGACCACAATTATTCAAATCTTGCTACTCGTCATAAGATGCCGCTCATCCAGAAGTATCTCGGTGACGATCCTGCTACAGGAGAAGGAAGATACACTCTCATAAAAGAGGAGACTGCAATGGGATATGGGGTGTCCCAAACCTCAAACAGAGCATTTTATTGGGATGTCCGTCTAAACTATAACAGAACATTTGACAGGCACACTGTAGGTGCAATGTTGATGTTCAACCGTCGTGAGTTTGTGAATCTTTCAGCTGGTAATTCTACTGCAAATTTGCCTTATCGTCGTCAGGGACTTGCCGGCCGTATTACATATAACTATGCGCAGCGTTATCTTTTTGACGTGAACTTCGGCTACAACGGCTCCGAGAATTTTGCAAAAGGCAGTCGATATGGCTTCTTCCCGGCAGTATCGGCAGGTTGGGTTCCGACAGCGGAGAAATGGTGGAATGTAAGTTGGTTTGACCATTTGAAGATTCGCGGATCTTATGGTCTTGTAGGTAATGATGCTATCGGCGGTTCTCGTTTTGGTTATATGTCCACTGTCAATAAGAATGCTAACGGCTACATGTTCGGAAGCAGCTTTACTAATTACAATGGTATGGCTGAAGACCAGATTGGTGCAGATAATCTTTCTTGGGAAGTGTCCCGTAAGACTGATGTCGGTATTGATATGGAATTCTTCAATAGACGACTTAAACTCTCAGCTGATTATTTCTACGAATATAGAGACAAGATTCTTCTTCAGAGAAAGACCGTCCCTAATATCTTTGGAGCTGCTTGGGAGAAAACACAATGGGCAAACGTCGGTATTATGTCCAATAGAGGTTTTGATGGACAGATTGAGGTGACCAACACTACCAAGAATGGCTTCTTCTACTCCGTAAGAGGAAACATGACATATGCCAAGAATAACATAATAGAGGATGATACTGCGCATCCATTGTATAAATATCAGGATTCAAGAGGGCATTGTGCGGGTCTTCCTTTAGGCTATGTAGCTTTGGGCTTGTTCCAAAGCCAGGAGGAAATTGACAATAGTCCTGTCCAGGAACTTGGTTCATATACTGTGGGCGATGTCAAATATAAGGACCTCAATGGTGATGGTTATATCAATGCTTACGATAGAGAGTTTATAGGTAATCCTCGCACTCCGCTTATGATGTTCGGTCTCGGATTTACATTTGCCTATAAAGGTTTCGACTTGTCTCTTAATTTTACCGGCGCAAGCAAGACCAGCATTCTTCTTGATGCAGAATCAATGTGGCCTTTCCGTCTTGACTATCCAGGATATAATGTTATGAGAGAGTATTATGATAATCGCTATATTCCGGGAGCGGCGGATAATTCTAAAGCCAAATATCCTGTAGTTCACAATGGTACGTCATCGAACAATTATCAGATCAGTACCCTTTATCAACATGACGCTTCTTATGTTAAACTGAAGACAGCTGAATTCGGATACAATTTCCAGCCTAAAGTAACACAGAAACTTCATATAGAAAGTTTACGACTATTCCTTAATGGCAATAACCTCTTGTGTTTTGACGGAATCAAGATTGTCGATCCGGAATCACAACATCTTGGCGCAAGTTCTTATCCGACCCAGAGAGGTCTTACACTTGGTCTTCAGATTGGTTTCTAATGAATTGGTACAAAATGAAAGCATATAAAATAATATCTTTGGTGGCAGTTGCTTTGTCGCTTGCCTCCTGTGAGGACTTTCTGGATAAACAGCCGGATGAGAACCTTACCTTAGACGACGTGTTTGCCAATAGGCTTTATACACGAGATTTCTTGACTCACACATATTCATGGCTTCCGACAGAAGCCAATATGGCTGATGATGGCGGTGCCTGGAGAAATCCGTTCACGGCCGGTAGCGATGAGATGGAGTGCGCTTTCGGTGGAGCTTATGCTCACCAGATAAATAATGGTGGCTGGAACCCGACTGATATAAAAAGAACGCAGGTTTGGGGGGAATCCTATATGGCGTTAAGAAAAGTCAACATGATTATAGAGCGCGTTGATGAATGTCCTGCAGCGGATGACGAAAAACGCCGTTGGAAAGGCGAAGCCTATTTTCTCAGAGCATATTATCACTTTCTTGTATTCCGTGCGTATGGACCTATTATTATTGCCGACCATTCATTTAAAACGGATGAGAATATTCTTGCGTTAAGAAGGGCTCCTGTTGATCAGGTGGTTGAATTTATCGTTAATGACTGCAATACTGCGGCAGAGCTGTTATATGATAGAGATGTATGGCCTTCAACAGATACCGGCCGTGCTACACGTGTAGCTGCTCTTGCGCTTAAATCCAGAGCATTGCTTTATCTTGCATCACCGCTCTATAATGGCTGCACACTGTTTGCAGACCTCAAAGACCCGATTGATGGTACGAATCTGATCAGTCAGACTTATTCTGAGACAAAGTGGAAAGATGCCATGGATGCAGCACTCGATGCTATAAAAGTGGCTGAAGCAGCATCGTACAAGTTGTACAACGAAGATGCGGATCCTGTTGTCAACTATATGAATATCAATAATAAGCCTTGGAATTGTGAGACAATCTGGGCTAAGAATATCGGTAAGTATGACCATATGCTCAACTGCTCGGACCCTGTCTCTTTCGGTTGCTTCTCAATTCTGAATCCTACACAGGAGATGGTTGACGCATATCAGATGGCTGATGGCTCAACTCCTATTACCGGTTACAAGGACAATGGTATGACGCCAATCATCAATCCTGCTTCCGGATATTCAGAGGAAGGTTTCGCTGCCGACGGATATGCTGGCCGTTGGGAAGCAGGAGTGTCGAATATGTATGTCAACAGAGAACCTCGCTTTTATGCGAGCATAAATTTCGCTGGAGGAAGATGGAAAACCACCAGAGCTTCAAACTGGACAGAACCTCACTACAATGAGTTCTGGTTTACAGGATGTGATGGTAAGAATAATGCCGGTTCTGATTATTGTAAGACAGGATATTTGATGAAGAAACTGCATAATCCGGAGCGGATTCCTTGGCAGTACACCCCTAATCAGATGTGGTGTTATATCCGTTTGGGTGAAATTTATCTGAATGCGGCTGAAGCTATAAATGAATATGAAGGTCCTACCCAGGAATGTTATAAATACATTGATGCTATCAGGAATAGAGCCGGTCTTCCTGGCTTGGCATCAGGCCTTTCAAAAGAGCAGATGCGTGAATGTATCCGTCACGAGAGAAGGATAGAACTTGCATTTGAAGTGCACCGTTTCTTCGATGTGAGAAGATGGCTGATTGGAGAAGAAACACAGGGGACACCTATTCATTCAATGAATATCTATGCAGGAACAAATCTTCAAGATCCGGCATTCTATCAGAGAATTAAAGTGGAAGATAGAGTATTCCAGTCTCCTAAGCATTATTTCTTCCCTATTGATCAGGTAGAAATCGACAAACACTCTGGAAGGGAACTCGTTCAAAATCTTGGGTGGACTACAGTTGAATCTAAATAATAATTATTATGACAAATTATCCGAAAATTGGTATTAGACCGATTATAGATGGCAGACGTGGTGGTATCAGAGAATCTCTGGAAGATATGACTATGTCTATGGCCAAACTTGTTGCAGAACTCTATGCTAAAGAATTAACATACAGTGATGGAACTCCTGTTGAATGCGTTATTGCTGATACTACCATTGGGGGAGTAGCTGAGGCGGCTTCTGCAGCAGAAAAATTCAAAAATAGCAATGTTGGCGCAGTTATTTCTGTTACTCCTTGCTGGTGCTATGGTTCTGAGACTATTGATATGGATCCGCTTACGCCTAAAGCTATCTGGGGATTCAATAAGACAGAGCGACCTGGTGCAGTATATCTGGCATCAGCTCTTGCTGCCCACAATCAAAAAGGTCTTCCTACCTTTGGCATTTATGGAAGAGATGTTCAGGATAAGGATGATAATACGATTACGGCGGATGTTAGGGAAAAACTTCTTCGTTGGGGTCGCGCTGCCGTGGCAGTAATGCAGATGAAAGGGAAGTCATACTTGTCAATCGGTTCTGTTTCAATGGGTATCGCCGGTTCTATTCCAAATCCTGATTTCTTTCAGGAATATCTTGGAATGCGTTCCGAGTATGTGGACTGTTCTGAGATTGAGCGTCGTATAGAACTTGGAATTTATGATAAGGAAGAGTTTAAGAAAGCAATGGCTTGGGTTGACAAATATTGCAAGCCAAATGAGGGCGAAGATTTTAACCCTGAGCATCTTAAATTCAATAAGGAGGAAAAAGATAAAGTTTGGGAATATGTTGTTAAAATGACAATGATATTCCGAGATTTGATGAAAGGAAATCCTGCGCTTGACAAGATGGGATTTTATGAGGAGGCAATGGGGCACAATGCTATTGTCGGAGGCTTCCAGGGACAAAGACAGTGGACTGATTTCCGTCCTGACGGAGACTTTGCTGAAGCTATACTTAATAGCAATGTCGATTGGAACGGCCTTCGGGAGTCAATACCATTTGCAACAGAAAATGATACTCTCAATGGTGTTACTATGCTTTTCCTGCATTTGCTTACCGGACGTCCACAGTTGTTCTCAGATGTCAGAACATATTGGAGCCCGGAGTCTGTGGAGCGTATTACCGGTAGAAAATTGGAAGGAAAGGCTGCGAACGGCATAATGCATCTCATCAATTCAGGCTCATCTTGTATAGAGGCTTCCGGAGCAGCGACTGAGAACGGTGAGCCGGCAATGAAGCGTTATTGGGAGATGACTCAGGATGACGCAGAAGCATGTCTTGCTGCAACCAAATGGCATCCGGCAGGTCGTGAATATATGAGAGGCGGTGGATTTACATCCAAATTCCTTACGAAAGGAGATATGCCTATGACGATGTGCCGCATCAACCTTATAAAGGGACTCGGTCCTGTTCTTCAGATTGCAGAAGGTTGGGCTGTAAACGTGGATGAAGAAATCTTCAAGAAGATTGATATGAGGACTGATCCGGCTTGGCCAACAACCTGGTTTGCTCCTCGTCTTACTGGAGAAGGAGCTTTCAAGGACGTATATTCCGTGATGAATTCTTGGGGTGCTAACCATGGCGCAATATGTTATGGTCATGTAGGACAGGATATGGTGACACTTGCTTCTATGCTGCGCATACCTGTATGCATGCATAATCTTAATGAAGAAGAGATGTTCCGTCCGAGTGCGTGGAAAGCGTTCGGAATGGATGCGGAAGGCTCTGATTTTAGGGCTTGCTCAGTCTATGGCCCTATCTATAAATAACCATGGGATATATGGACAGAAAAATTGTTTTAGGCATAACTGCTGCTGTAATATGCAGCAGTGCCTGCAATAATCAAGAATGCAAAATGGGCACTTACGGATACGACCTTGCTTTTCTTGAAAAGCATAATGTGAAAGTCGTGGAACTTAAAAGCGATGACGGAAAGTCAAAGGTGATGGTGATACCTGCTTGGCAGGGACGTGTAATGACCACTACGGCAGGAGGAAACGACGGCGACAGTTATGGCTGGATAAACTATAAACTTATAGAATCCGGCGAAGTCAGTCCTCAGTTTAATCCTGTCGGTGGTGAGGAACGGTTCTGGCTTGGTCCTGAGGGCGGCGCGTACTCGTGGTATTTCAAAAAGGGTCAAGAACAGGTACATGCCAATTGGGTGGTCCCTTCCGTGATAGATACAGAGGCTTATGATATCCAAAGCCAAGATGCGAAGAGAGTGGTTTTTACGAAGAGATTTACTCTTGTCAATGCTTCTGATACTCGTTTTGACATGGGTGTGAAAAGAACAGTAAGCATTCTGGACAGAGCTGAAATCTCGGAGGTCCTTGGCGCAGAAATAAATGAAAGACTTAATGTTATTTCTTATTGTTCGGACAATGTGCTCAGTAATGAAGGGACCGCTGCTTGGACAGAAAAGACGGGTATGCCTTCCATCTGGATGCTTGGATTATTTAACCCTACACCTACTACAACAGTATTCATTCCTTACAACAAGGAATGCAAAGGCAAGTTGGTTAAAGATGACTATTTCGGAAAGATTCCTTCAGACAGGCTTGTTCTTGAGGATGGTATGCTGTATTTCAAGATAGACGGGAAGTGCCGTACCAAATTGGGGCTTCCTCCAACCAGTGCTGTAGGCTATGCCGCAAGTTACGATACGGAGAAGAGTGTCTTGACCATACTTAAGTATATTGGACCTGAAGAGGATGCTTTGTATGTGAATAGTCAATGGGGCGAGCAAGAAAATCCGTTTGACGGAGATGTGATAAATTCATACAATGACGGCCCTACAGAAGATGGTACGATAATGGGACCGTTCTATGAAATTGAAGCATCTTCTCCAGCAGCGAAACTTGCTCCCGGTGAATCATTGTCACACATTCAATACACTACACATATTCAGGGAGACAAAGAACTTATAGCAGGTCTTGTCAAAGAACTGTTCGGCGTGGAACTGGAGAAAATAATCGGGATGTTTGTAAAATAATCAATCATGAACAAAGACAGAATAATTCCAAAAGGAATACTTTGGCCATATATTTTGCTGACTACGCTGTTTTTTGCGTGGGCTGTTCCAAACAACTTGACGGATACGATGTTGGCTGCATTCAAGAGAATAATGAGCTTCACGGATTCGCAAACTGCTTGGATTCAGGTCGTGTGCTATCTGCTTGGATATGGATGTTTTGCTGTTCCTGGAGCAATCTTTATCAAGAAGTATTCATATAAAGCGGGAGTGATGCTTGGATTGGGCCTGTATGCGCTCGGGACGTTTATGTTCTATCCTGCATCGGTTGTTGCGCTTCAGAATAATGGTCTTGGCTATTTCTTGTTCTTGGTGGCAATCTTGGTCCTTTTTGCGGGATTGTCTATCCTTGAAACATCTTCGAATTCTTATGTGTGCGCAATTGGCCCTGAAAGTACTGCGACAAGACGGTTGAACCTTTCGCAGTCATTTAATCCTTTTGGCGCAATAACTGGAGTCGTTGTATCCCAGATTTTCATACTCTCGAACCTCAATACGATGACTGCAACAGAGAGAGCAACATTGTCTGACGCAGAACTTGCAGCAATCCAGTCAACCGAGCTGACGGCAGTTACTAATACGTATATGATTCTGGGATCTATAATGCTTGTTATCTTGCTTGCTATAGCATTGACCAAGATGCCGAAACTCAAGGAGGGAGGCTCTCTTGATATCAAAGCATCGTTCAAGAGGCTTATTGGTAATAAAAATTATGTATGGGGTGTGATAGCTCAGTTCTGCAATATCGGGGCTCAGATTGCTGTATGGTCATTCATTATCCGATATGCTATGCATAATCTTGGATTCAATGAAGTTATAGCTTCTTTGGGCGCTAATGCGGATGCTGATACGATTACTGATGCGTTGAGGAACTTGGAACCTGTAGCAGGTGGCTTTTATGCAATCTGTGACGCCGTAGGTTTGGATGCGCTTCTCCCAAGAACAGCAGAGCAGGCCGGAGCAACATATTATATAATGTCATTGGTGCTCTTTGTAATTATGCGATTTGTTTGCACTTGGCTTATGAAGTATATAGATCCTCGTAAAATTCTGTCAGTTCTGGCTGTCGTTGCAGTCTTGTGCTGTCTTGGAACAGTTTTCAGTACAAGTTTCTTTGGCGTATATTGCCTGATGGGCATCTCTGCTTGTATGTCAATGATGTTCCCTACAATTTATGGAATAGGTATCGAAGGACTTGGCGATGACACGAAACTTGGCGGCTCAGGAATGGTTATGGCAATAGCCGGTGCTTCTGTGCTTACTCAGATTATGGGTATCCTTTCAGATAAATTCGGTAATATCGCTGTTGCCTATATAGTGCCGGCGGTTGCATTTGCCGTGATTGCATATTATGCTATGGTTGTATGTGGAAAATGTGTAAAAAAACATGCAAGTGCTTGATAAAAGATACGTTATAGGAGTGGATTATGGCACGGATTCTTGTCGTGCCATACTGCTCGATGCGGCTGACGGAACACGGATTGCAGAATCATCGTGTGCTTATCCGCGTTGGAAAAAAGGACTTTATTGTGATCCTTTGATTGATAGATACAGGCAGCATCCTCAAGATTACATTGATACTTTCAAAACGGTTATAAAAGATATCGTTTCGCAGGTCAAGCCGGAGGTTGTATGCGGTATTGGAGGCATTTCTTTCGATACGACTGCAAGTACTCCAGTTCTTGTAGATGAGGCCGGTACTCCATTGTCACTTCTTCCTGAGTTCTCGGAAGAACCGGATGCAATGTTTGTCCTCTGGAAAGATCATACATCATTGGCAGAGGCGGATGAGATCAATGCTCTTGCTCATGACTGGGAGGTGGATTACACTCAATTTTCCGGCGGTACTTATTCTCCGGAATGGGGATGGTCCAAAGTACTGCATTTGCTGAGGACCAATGAAAAAGCAGCTTCGGCAGCCTATTCCTGGATGGAACATTGCGACTGGATGACTGCTTGGCTGACAGGTAATACGAAACCGGAAAACATACGCAGAAGCCGGTGTGCTGCTGGCCATAAAGCTATGTGGCGTGCTGAATGGGGTGGACTTCCATCAGAAAAGTTTCTCGCAAAACTTGATTGCAGGCTTGCAGAAATGAGAAAAACATTTTCGGGAGAAACGCATACCTCTGATGTCTGTGCCGGCTCAATCGATCCGGTACTTGCAAAAGAGTTGGGCTTGCCTGAAACCGTCAAAGTGGGAGTTGGCGCCATCGATGCTCATGTCGGTGCTGTAGGAGCCTCGATTTCAGATGATGTCCTGGTCCGTATCATGGGAACATCTACCTGCGATATTCTGGTAAGTTCTTATGAAGAAGTCGGTGACAGAAGAATAAACGGTATTTGCGGTCAGGTAGATGGCTCTGTAATTCCAGGAATGATTGGTTTTGAAGCAGGTCAAGCAGCCTTCGGTGATATTTTCGCATGGTTCAAAAGGCTCATGCTGTGGTCTGTCGAGACCCTTTTGCCTAATGAAGTGCAGGGTATTGAAAGCAAGATTCTTCCTTCATTGGAAAAGAAAGCTGCATTGGTTTCTCCGGGACAGTCTTCACTGTTGGCGCTTGATTGGATGAATGGACGACGTACTCCAGATTCCGACCAAAGAGTCAAAGGAGCTATTACGGGGATAACTCTCGGTGCAGATGCGCCGATGATATATAGGGCTTTGATAGAGTCAACTGCTTTTGGAACCAGGGCAATTATTGAGCGTTTCAAGGAGGAAGGTGTAAACATCTCGTCCGTAAGGGCTGTAGGAGGAATTTCTCAAAAATCCGGACTTGTGATGCAGATAATGTCGGATGTGATAGGAATGCCCGTTACTGTTGTTGATTGCGATCAATCGTGCGCTTTAGGTGCAGGAATGCTTGCTTCCGTGGCATGCGGAATCTATTCGTCACTTCCTGAAGCTCAATCCAAGATGATGGCTCCTGATGGAAGAACATATATTCCGGATATGAACAAGAAAGCCATATATGATGATTTATATTCGAAATATTTGGAATTAGGCTCATTTGTATCTTCAAAATAATGACATATCAGATGAAAAGTAGATTATTGACAATATTATTGGCTTTAACCTTTTGTCTCGAATTTTGCTCTTGCAATACGATAGAACAAGATCCTGATGAGGGGGTAGAAAAAGTTGCAGTCACTCTTGTTTACGGAGACGGAAAAAACGGGACGCAGGTTGTTGAGGTAGAGAAAGGAAAGCAAACTTGTGAACCATCATATATACCAGTTAAGACAGGATATACCTTTGCCGGGTGGTGTGTAGATGAGGCGGCAACTGTTTATTTTGATTTTGATAATTCGATTATCAATGAGGATATGACGTTGTATGCCGCATATTCAAGAGACATCGTTCTTACAGATAAAGGAAAAGTGGCCAGAGTAACCGGAGCAACCCTTTCAGGAGAGAGCCTTCCCAATCCCAATAATACTCATCTGAGATGGAATTTGGGCGGTACGGATCTCGGTATTATCTGGGAAATGGGAAATGGCGAATATGGAATTCTGTTCGGTGATTCCTATGGCTCGGATTTTAAACCTGTAGGAGGAGGCCCGGGTGCTGCAAGCGACTGGAGGAGCAATGTGCTTGCGTTCTCTGAGAACACGGATCTTGACAACGGTCTCAAGTTCAAGAGCATGTTGGTTAACAAGTACAGACCCGACAGGGCACTTCCTGTGATAGAAAGAGAGAATTACTTCAGTTTTACCTATATCCCTACTGCGGCGGTGGAGCTTAATGGAAAGCAATATATGCATTATATGTATTGGGAAGTAGGTAATGCCATCAGAGCGGATCAGAACTATTCTTCGATATATTGTTCGGAAGATTATGGCCAGACCTGGTCGAGTTGCAGAGGTAAAATCTCATTTGACACAGATTCATATTTTGCCATGGCAGGATATGCGAAGAAGCCTGGTGATGAATATTGTTATATGCTTGGTGCGCAGTCAGGCAGAGGATATAGGAGATCTACTGCCAAGCTCGCAAGATTCAAATATGATAATATCTTGAATAAGACGGAATACGAATTTTGGAACGGAGGAAAAAGGGAATGGATAAAAGGAAAGGAATCCCAAGCAACTACAGTTCTGGATGGAACAGTCGGAGAATTTTCCGTAATGTATCTTGAAGAATATAGCCGTTTCTTAGTACTTTATTTCGATTCGGAAGAATATGCGATTTGTTACAGGTCTGCCGCAAGAATGCAGGGCCCCTGGTCTAAAGAAAGGGTGCTGTGTAGTGGCCGGAATTCAAAATATGCACAATTGTACGGATCATATATACATCCGTTGTCTGCAAAGAAAGGTTCCAGTACCATATATTGGACAATGTCACAGTGGCAACCGTACAATGTGTTCCTTATGAAGGCTGATGTAAAGTATGCTCCTGAATATTAATAACACACATACTTTTAGTATATGAAAACTAATAAATTATTCTCAATGCTTATAGTTCTTGGAAGCATCATTGCTTGTCAGGAACAAGAAGAAGTGGTCAAACCAAGTGACCCTGTAAAATATGATTTGACAGCAGGCTTTGAAACCACAGCAGGCTTGTCATGGTCTTGGGCTGCGAATGATGAATTTACAGTTTATGACGGGAAAGACGTAAACCCGTTTGTGGCAGCTGAGGGGGGGGGAGAGTCTGCAACGTTCAGTGGCCTTGCAGACGATAATGCAAAGAACCTGATGGCGATTTATCCATCTACTACAGGTGGCCGCTATTATGGAAAGGTAAATATGAAAGTACTGTCGAATCAAGATGCTGCTGATGTATTTCCGAAACAGAATTCATTGTTCGCGGCTTACGTGGAGAAAGGCACTACAAGTCTGACATTCAAACCGATGACTGCTTTTCTGAAAATCAAATTGTCAGCATCTGATGACGTTGTTTCTGTTGATATGAAAGCCAATGCCGACGAGCCTCTTTCAGGAGATGTTAAAGTGGGGCTGTTCAGTGAACCGACTATAGAAGCGGCGGAAAGTGCGGTTGCCAATGTGACTTTGAGCGGCAATGCGATGGATGGAGTATTTTATGTTGCAGTCATTCCTCAGACTCTCAGTCAGGGTTATACCCTTACTTTTGTGAATTCCAATGAGGAACGTTTTGTCTCAAGAGCCGATACTCCTGTTACGTTCGAGCGAAATGCAATTTATGACTTGGGCACATTTGAAAATATGGAATGGTATATGGAACCAAATCCGAATCCTACGACTATTCCGTCAGTATCTATTATAAAGGCAAGTTTCAAGGAAGATGAATTCAATATGGTTTCTGAAGGATCGTTCGAATATTTTCCGGACAAGCCTCTAAATTATAGATCTCCTTGGGTATTCGATGCTGTAACAGTTGCGGCGCCTGGTCATGATGGAACCCCGGCAAGCTCTATGGACCTCACACAAGATAAATTCGGCTGGCATCGAAATTTCCAGATATGTGCGTTGAGACAGAACAAGAATTATGAATATAGTGCATGGGCTACTTGTACCCATGGCAATACTTATTTCAGTTGCCGGACGTTACCTTCAGGGACAAATCGTGAACAGAGCGGTTTCGCTTGGGGCCCTACTGAGGAGTGGAAATATATTTCACATATTGTAAATCCGGGGTCTGACTTTTTCTGTGAAGTCATACATGGTGCCTGGTGGGAAGCAGTAATGAAAGTTCAATATGACCAGATCAGGCTTATTCCTGAGGGATATACTGCCAAGTCCACAGCTCCAGTTGCTCATTCAGTACTCGGGACTATATCCAATACCACATTCGACGAAGTCTCTGAACTCGGTAAGATTGTCGCTTGGAAAAATAGTGAAGGCCATCTCTGTTTCGTGCTTTCAGATATCACTGTAAATGGCACTCACTATGACACAGCCGTAGCCTTGACTGAAGATTCTGATCTTAATGAGAGCGTGTCGATCAAACGTTTCATTAAATCCGGCGGAAAACTGACACCGGTTCTTGCTCCTGGCGCAGATGTCATTTCCATTGTCCCTAACGATGTATTTGTCCTTAATGGCAAGACATATATGCACTACTATGCGAAGACGTGGCAGGACGAGAATAACATAAACAATTGGAATGTGTCGCATGCAGGCTTCTTGGTTTCTGAAGATGACGGAAAGACTTGGAAGCCAGGCACCGGAAAATGGAGAGGAGACGGCTCATTTGTGGCTTCTTCATTCACGCAGAAGGACAATTGGATCTATGTGCTCGGAACCATCAAAGGACGTGATCCTAATTCTCAGTGGGCAAACTTCTGGATGGCTAAAGTGGATTCTTCACTCGATATAACTGATCCTTCGAATTGGGATTACTTTACTGGTTCTGAATGGGTGCATGGTGACGAGTGGGCAGCAAAACCAGAAGACCCGATTCGCCTGATTTGCGGCTCACGTGGAGAACCGGGACTTGTATATAATCCTAAATTTGACAGATTTATGCTGATTTATCGAGATGAGAAACAGCAGGGACTTGTATATCGCGATGCAGGGAATATTGATGAAGAATGGTCGGGAGAGAAGCCTTTGGCATACGATGATATTGCTGCAGGCATGTATGCACCTTCTGTCATTGATGTTACTGAGAACGGCGAACTCCTTATGGTCGTGCCTCAACTGTAAAAATGATGTTGTTTGTCTGATTTGACAATCAAATGATTCATAACGGGTAACTGATACGTCCAGTATAAGACTATTGGTTGCCCGTTTATTAGTAAATCTCATAGGTATATGAATAGACTCGGTATATTGTTTACATCATTCTGCCTCCTGTCTTGTCTTGTTTCATGTCAAAAAGAAAAACTGGAGCCGATAAATCCGGGAAAAGGGATTTTGAACTTTTCACTCCTCAAGTCAGACAATCCCTCACTGTCTGAAGATGTTGTTTGTGCAATATCAGAAGATGGCATTATCACAGGAACTTTCCCTGAACTATTGGAGGACTATCACCTTATACCACGATTTGAATATGATTGTGAGTACGTGACGTCCTCTTCACGGCTTCAAATAAGTGGAACCACTGTTCAGGATTTTTCTAAACCTGTTGTTTATGAGGCTAAAATGATGGATGGGACTTTCCGTAAATATACTGTGAAAATGTCATTCCCTGTCAAGCCTTCACTCCCGGTTATTAAAATTGAAACAAAAAATGGTGCTCAAATCTTAGACAAGAAGAATTATATCAATGGGAAAATGACAATATCAGATCCTGATGCACTATACTGGGATGTTCCAGAACTGGTTTTAGAAATGACGGAGAAGGGTATAAGAGGTAGAGGCAATACAACCTGGGATATGCCTAAGAAACCATACAAAATCAAATTGGACAAGAAAGTCAGCATTTTTAATCTTCCTGCTGACAAGGAATGGGTTCTTTTGGCCAATTATTCAGATAAAACGCTGCTTCGCAATGTTGTAGCCATGAAATTATCCAAGATTGTCGGAATGAAGTGGACACCTGCGATGCTTCCTGTTGAAGTATATTTGAATAATGATTATTTAGGCTGTTATACGTTCTCGGAGCATAAAAAGGTGGCGAAACATAGGATTGACCTCAATATAGTGTCTGATACTGATAATACTGGAGATCTTGTTACTGGAGATTATTACTTTGAAATAGAGTCCCGTATGGACGAGGCGACTTGTTTCTTGTCAGAGATAAATCATCTTCCGATGATGTTCAAGGATCCTGAGTATCCTACTCCAGAACAGTTGTCCTATGTAAAAGCATATTTCCGGGATGCTGAGTTGGCACTCAATGGCTCTGATTTCATGAGCACGACAAAAGGCTGGCAAAAGTATATTGATGCGGAATCCTTCGCCAAGGCGTTTATCGTAAATGAGTTGACGAAAAATATTGATGGAAATATGCGTAAAAGCTCTTTTATCACTAAACAGCGAGGTAAGAAACTTGAAATGTACTTTCTTTGGGATTATGATCTTACTTTGGGCAACTGTGATTATATGGCATCATTAAGTGGGGGTGTTGCTTCCAATGGACCGGAAGGATGGTTCGTTAAAACCACATCAATGGATCAGGGCATCAACTGGTATATACGATTGTCTCAGGATCCTGCATTTTGTGCGAAAGTAAAGGAAATATGGAATAAGGTTTATCCTCAATTAAAAGAGGTATCTTCGTTTATAGATAAGCAAGCGTGGTTGATTGATGAAGCTCAGATTAGAAATTTTCAGCGGTGGGATATTTTAAATACATATATATGGCCGAATATGGTAGTGACTGGAAAATATAGTTCAGAGGTCGCATACTTGAAAGATTTCTATCTGAAACGACTTGAATGGCTCAATACGAAGTTCAATATCAAAGAAGGTGAAATATTTAAATAAGATGATTATGTGTAAGAAAATTTTATCGTTTTTTGTGTTTTTTAGTTGTTTCGTTATAGCCGCTGTGGCTCAAAATGGTGGCTCCATACCATTTGCAGATCCGTTTATCCTGCAAGATAATGGGAAATATTATCTTTATGGAACAAACACGGATTTGGGCATTCCTGTTCTGGTGTCGGACAATCTGAAGGAATGGTCATCACCAAATGGAGAGAACTTGTGCTTGGCCCTAAATAGAGATGATTCCTACGGCAATTATTTCTTCTGGGCTCCAGAAGTTTATAAGGTCGGGGATAGGTATATTATGTATTATTCATCGGAGGAACATATATGTGTGGCTGAATCGAACTCTCCAATAGGACCATTTAAACAAAAGGAGAAAAAGCCAATCTTAGAAGAAGTGGGAATTGACAGCCATTTGTTTGTCGATGATGATGGAAAACCTTATCTGTTTTGGGTGCGTTACAATAATGGTAACGAAATATGGGTGGCGGAACTTGAAGAAGACCTTGCTCATGTTGTGCCTGGGACTGAAACTCTCTGTATAAAGACGAGCCAAGATTGGGAAAAAGTTTGGCCTTCTGTGAATGAAGGGCCTTTCGTGGTGAAGAATGGGAACCTATATTACCTGACATACTCAGCTAATTGCTTTCTAAGTCCTTCATATGGAGTTGGTTTCGCTGTATCAGAATCAGTCAAGGGACCTTGGAAAAAGAGTGAGAACAACCCTATCTTGCAATTCTATCATGGTTTAGAAGGGGTTGGACATCATGCGTTATTTAATGGTAATGATGGCAAAAAGTATATTGTATTCCATTCTCATAATAAACCGGGAACCGTTCATCCTCGCATTGCTCATATTGCAGAGTATTTCTTTGATAATTCTCGAATTGTGATATCTCAAGATTTCTTCACGCCGGTTATGAAGTAACAGAAGGGATTCTCGCCGCGTCGGAGGAAAGTGGATATCTCTCTTCGGCCGGCCACTACGCCGCTGAGGTATGCCCCACACATATGATAAGGGTACCTATAAAATATCACCATAAGTTGGTATTTCTAAAGTCTGTGAATATGGTTACATTTGTGGTTGTCGGATAAACCGAACTGACAAATGACGTTATAGAACAGAATTCAGAAGATGGAAACAGAACACAAGATAACATTGGCCCGGATTGCAGGCAGTATAGTGCTGCTGGCGGTAGCGCATTTCGAACCGGGACTTACAGAAACATGTCAGATAATTCTTTATGCCGCGGCATACCTGGTCATCGGCGGCGATATCGTGTGGAATGCATTGAGAAATGTGGTCCGGGGAGAAGTATTTGACGAGAACTTCCTTATGGCAGTCGCTACGGCGGGAGCATTCGCTACGGGGCAATACCCTGAAGCTGTGGCTGTTATGCTGTTTTACCAGATAGGCGAGATGTTCCAGGACATCGCTGTGGACAAAAGCCGCAAATCCATAACCTCGCTTATGGACATCCGTCCGGACTATGCCAATCTCGAAACCAGCGACGGAGAATTTTCACGTGTGGCTCCGGATGCCGTGCCGAAAGGAAGCATAATTGTCGTGAAACCCGGTGAAAAAATTCCGCTGGACGGTGTCGTAATTTCAGGAAATTCATCATTGGATACCGCTGCATTGACAGGAGAAAGCCTGCCGCGCGAAGCTGGAGAGGGGAGTCAGGTGATAAGCGGGTCAATGAATATGACAGGACTGTTGAGGGTGCGGACGAGCGGCACTTACGGCGAATCTACTGTGGCGAGGATTCTGGACCTTGTGGAAAATGCTGAAAACGGCAAAGCGAAAACCGAGAAGTTCATCACCCGTTTCGCAAAGTATTATACCCCTGCCGTCACAGGCGCTGCCGTACTTTTGGCCGTAATTCCTCCGCTAGTGGACGGGCAATGGCTGCTCTGGCTTCACAGGGCATTGATCTTCCTGGTCATTTCCTGTCCTTGTGCGCTGGTCATCTCCATTCCTCTGACATTTTTTGCAGGAGTCGGCGGCGCATCCAGGCGTGGCATCCTCATAAAAGGCTCGAACTATCTTGAATCATTGGCCCGCCTCGGGACGGTGGTGTTCGACAAGACAGGAACATTGACAGAGGGAAAATTCAGCGTTACAGCCGTCTGTACGTCAGGAAATCACGATGAGAAAGAACTCTTGTCGATGGCGGCCGCGGCAGAGAAATACTCTGACCATCCGGTCGCCACGGCATTGAAAACAGCAGCAGAACCCGTCGTTTCCGATATTGTCAATGTGGAGAACTTTGCCGGTGAAGGGCTGAGGGCGGACGTTGGCGGCCATACGGTCTATGTGGGCAATGCCAAGCTGATGCTCCGCGCCGGTGTCCGTGCCTCTGAACCCGAGAAGCCGGGCACGGTAGTCCATGTGGCTGTGGACGGGGAGTATGCCGGATACATCATTATTTCTGACTCCGTGAAACCTCAGTCCGCTGCGGCCGTGGCTGCTCTCAAGGCCGAAGGCGTGATGAAAACTGTGATGCTGACAGGCGACAGAAAGGCTGTGGCTGAGGAAGTTGCCTCTGCGCTTGGACTCGATGAAGTGCATTCGGAACTGCTCCCTGCCGACAAAGTGGAATATGTAAAGTCAATGATGACCGCATTGCCTGAAAACAAGAGCCTTGCATTTGTCGGGGACGGTATCAATGACGCTCCTGTCCTGAAAACCGCTGATGTGGGAATATCGATGGGAGCTGCAGGAAGTGATGCAGCGATCGAGGCCGCTGATGTCGTGCTGATGGATGATAATCCCGGAAAAGTCGCGGCTGCAGTTACGCTTTCACGCAGGACTGTACGCATTGTACATCAGAACATTGCATTCGCTCTCGGAGTGAAACTGCTGTTTCTGATTCTGGCGGCTTTCGGTGTCGCCACCATGTGGGAGGCTGTTTTTGCTGACGTGGGAGTGACAGTAATCGCTGTGCTCAATGCTCTTCGTGCGATGAAGTAAAAAATCGCTATATTGTCGTGCAATGTACAGATGATTCAGGCATTTTATCCGATGTCCGGTGCGTGTCGGGCGTGAATCATTGAAAACCAATGTAACATTATGAAAAAGAACACATTGATTTTGGCCTTGACGGCAGTAACTATAACTTTAACCACATTGACAATGAGCGCTTTTTGGAATTCAAAGAAAAAATCGGCGGAAACTGGCAGCGAGGGACATGTCCTGGTCGCTTTGTGGGCTGATTATGAGCAGGCGGTTTCGCTTGACCGCCCGGCAAAACAGGTCGAAATCCTGTCAAAAATCAAGTCAGAAGCGTCCGAAAAGCGTCTTGCGTGGGACTTTTATGACGCGGCGAAGAAATATGTCTCCGATGCTGCATCGCGTAACTGGAAACTTCAGGATTCATTGAAACTGAACCTTGGAGAGGAAATAGCGAAGTTCGATGAGCCGGTGATGTCGTTCGTCTGGAAATTGTCCAAAGGCGATGAAACTGCCGAAACCATTTTCGAATATGTCCGTGCCAATGCGAAGAGACTGGAAGCCTCCTGCAATCAGCCGTTCTGGACTTCCTACGATGGCAGGTCCTCTGTTCCGGGTATCCAGGGAAGCGGATTCGTGAAGGAGTTCTATGCCAATGATTATCAATACGCATTGTGGACACTTCTTGCAAAAAACTTCTATACGGGCAAGTTGTTTGCCGATATTGCCGAGGCCTTGGCCGAATATCAGGGTGACAGTTACCCTATGAGTGCGTTTCTTGAATATGTTCAGCTGGAGAAGTCATGGCGCAATGCGGACGGGAATACTTCCGCATCCGTAAAAAAATCCGCTCTGGAGGCGTTTGCCGGCAAATATGCAGGCAAGGCCGTGTCAATGTTTGCAAAAGCTTCCCTGTTGGAGATGGAATTTTCTTCACTGGGAGAGAAAAAGGCTGGCTCAGATGAGTATAAGGCACTGTATGACGAGTGCGCGGCATTTGAAAAGGAGAGGACTGCGTTTACAGGTGTTGAAAGCAAAGTAGTCGGCGACCTGACCACTGTTGAGAACCTGTGCAGTCATTTGACTGCCAAGTCGGTAGAGGTGAGAATTGAAGACGGGAAAATACTCGTTCTGCTTCAGAACCTCAAGTCGGCAAAGCTGTCTATGTCCCCTGATGAGTCCGGTTCGAAAACGGTGCTGTCCGAGAGTATGTCCAATCCGAAATGCAGTTTCTATGTGAAGGATACGGTCTCGGTGGATTTGCCTGTGGTAGATGACGGGGATTATGTCATTGTCGCGAAAAACGGGATGAACGTCTCATCGAGGAGGTTCTGCTCTCACCGTATTTCCGTTGCTTCAAGGACTGACAGCCGGGGGAAATGCATCTATGCGGCCGGATGGAAAAGCGGAAAGCCGTTGGAATGTGCTGATCTGCAGATGTATAAGAACGGAAAGGTCATAGCGTCTTGTGCTGGTTTCAAGTTTGACGGATTCACTCCGCTGCCACAAGAGTTCGTATCCGTGATGAAGGACAATGTCTATTATACATTGACCTGCTCCTATAAGGGCGAAGATGGCTTCCTGAGAAAATCCGAGCAGCTGTCACTTAACAGCTGGTACAATACGGTGGATTCCGGAGATGACGCCAAAGTGCGTCTGTGCGGTGAGATCTTCACCGACAAGTCGGCCTACAATCCTGGCGAAACGCTTGAGTTCAAGGTGCTCCTATATAATATAGAGGGTAGAAACAATGCGCGTGTGGCACCTCAAGGCACGGAATGCAAAGTGGTCCTGAAAGACGCGCAGGACAATGAAGTGTCGTCTCAGCTGCTGACTACCAATGAATTTGGTTCATTGGCCGGAAAATTCGAGCTCCCGAAGGGACTCAGGAACGGATACTGGTATGTCAATGTCCTGACCGGCGGAAAAAAGCTGCTTGCGGTCAAACCGGTACGTGTGGACGAGTTCGTCCTTCCGACTTTCGACCTGGAGTTCGACAAGACCGAAACACTGTTCTTCCCTGGTGACGAGGTTACGGTTTCGGGCCGTGTGCGCAGTCTGTCCGGTCATCCTGTATCTTCTGCCAATGCTGTTTACGAGGTGACTTCATACGGAGACAAGATCGATTCGGGCAAACTGAAAATGTCCTCGGACGGCAGTTTTGTCGTCAGTTTCAAGGCTCTTCCATCTCAGTGGAGCAGATACTACAATGTGGAAGTGAGGATTTCTGATGACACTGGAGAAACTCATGAATATAGTCGCGCAATATGGGTGGCGGATGATCTGACTCTGGAACTGGAGCTTGCGAATGGCGCTGAAGGCCAGGCATTTGCAACCGATGAGAAATCAGAAATCACTCCTCGCAGATGGCAGAGAAAAGAAAGTGTGAGCATACTTCGCGGCAATGTCGCTTCCGTCCGGATGGATGTCCTGTCCGATGATGGGGAAGCTGTGCCTGTAAAAGTGAAATACACTCTTCTGAATGAACGTGGAACAACTCTTCTGAGCGGCGAAGCGGCTTCCGGAGAGGCAGAAAACATTGACCTTAAATCTTGTCCGTCAGGACTTTATACTATCAAGGCAGATGCTCATGCCAGAAGTCAGAGCGGAAAGGAATATACTGATTCGTCGAGTTTGAGAATTCTTCTGGTCAATGATTCAATGACGGTTCTGGACGCGCCTGTGAAGGATTTCATAATGCCGCTCGCTCAGCAGGTGACGGAGGGCGAAAATGCTTCCATCTGGTTAGGAATGGCCGATGACGCTCCAGTCTGGGCGATTGCAGAGATTTTTGGAGAAAAAGCCAATGTGTTGGATATCAAGTTTGTACAGCTGAGCGGAATGCGCGGCAAGGATGGCTCTCTTGTGAAACTGGAGTTCCCGTACAAGAAGGAGTATCCTGATGCTGTACTGGCAAAAGTGTTCTATTTCAGGAACGGCGATTCCGTGTCTTATTCATATGAGTTCCATAAGGTCCGCAAGTCTGACATCCTGCCGCTGGAGTTCTCTGCATTTGAAGACAGGACATTGCCTGATACGAAATATACATTTTCGGTGAAGACCGCCCCTGAAACGGAATGTCTGGCCGCGGTGTTTGACAAGAGCTCGGAACTTATTGAGCCGAATCATTGGCGGGTCTATTCTCCTGTCGAGTACAATGTCTGCACTATTAGTTGCAACACCTCACCGGGTTCAGTGGATGCGGACGGCAGAGATGACGTAATCGCCTATGGCTCAGCGCGCAAGTCCAAGTCTCCGGTGTTCTGTTCGATGAATGCGAGGGCTGGCGTGGAGATGGAATGTGTAGAAGACGCTGCTCCTGTCATGGAGTCCAAGTCATTGGAATGCGGATCTGGAGCAGAACCAGACGTAAGAGACAATTTTGCCAGTACATTGACCTTCCAGCCTTTCCTGCGCCCGGACAAGAACGGCAACCTTTCGTTCTCTTTCCGCACGGGCGGCACGCTGTCCACTTTCATCGTATCTCTGTATGCTCACGACCGGAGTATGCGCAATTCCGCACTTCGTAGGGAAATGACGGTCTCGCTGCCTGTAAAGGTCAATGTCGTGGCTCCTGAATATCTCTATCGTTCTGATAATTACCGACTTGCGGTCGGGCTTTCTTCGGTTGCGGAAAACGACGTAGAAGGAACATTGACCCTTAATATATATGAGGGTGGGGATTACAAGGCTCTTGAGTCGTCGGGCGCGAAGCCTGTTTCTGTGCAGTCCCTGCGGGTGAAGGTCCCTGCGGGAGAATCGCTGCGCTCGCTTTTCGATGTCAATGTCAATGAACTGATTCCCGAGTGCGGCACTCTCGGATTCAAGGTTGTGTTCAAGGCGGAAAACGGCGGCAACGCATTCTCTGATGCGATGTTTGTGCCTGTTTCTGTATATCCTGATACTCAGCGTCTTACGGAGGCTCATTCGGCTGTGCTGCTCGCAGGTGCAGACCAGGATGCCCTGATTTCACGCCTGAGGAAGATGTTTGTCAATGCTGACGGGGACAATGCCGAGGTGAAGGTGCTCAGCATTATGGATATGGTCCGTGATGCTGTACCGTCAAAGGTGGAACCTGCCGGCAATGATGTGCTCACACTTTCGGAGGCTCTGTACGTGAGACGGCTGGCCGATGCGCTAAGAGCTGCTGGCAGAATGCCTGCGAGGGACAGTGTAGTGCTTTCCGATGAGGAATTGATGAAGAAGATGCTGGCCTGCCACAATGCGGATGGCGGTTTCGGATGGTTCGAGGGGATGTCTTCGTCTCCTGTCATAACGGCTGTGCTGCTGGAACGGTGCGCGAAGATGCTGAAGGCAGGGTTGCTTGACGGCTCAGAGGCAGTGGCCGGCGATGCCGCGTCCGCGAAGAATGTGGAAGAGGTGCTCGCTTCTGCCGTGAAGTATATTGACAAGAGACAATTCGCTTATCTTCAGGCGATTCCGTTCTGGTGCGGCGGCCTTTCAGACAGCCAATATATGTATGTGAGGTCAATGTATGCTTCGCTGAAGTTTACTGAGTGGAATTCCGTTTCCGGTATCTTGGGAAGGCTGTTTGACAAGAGGGCGAAACAGTTCCGCTCTGATGCTAAAGCGTACCTGGTTCCTTCCAAGGAGCGCGGACTGAATGGCCGCTTACTGGATAAGGCACGAAGACTATCGACATTGATCCGTCTGAGTTCTTCTTCCGACGGAATCGCCTTGGCGAAGTCGTGGGGCGTGAGGGTCAATGCTGGTGCACGTCTCGAAAAGTCGGTCGAGGCGGATGTGGCGTCGCTTATCGAATATGCCGTGATGCACAAAGATGGCGGGATGTATTATCCGAATGCCGTGATGCCGTTCCGCGGACTGCTTGAGAGTGAGGCTTATGCGCATTCTATGCTTTGCGATCTGCTTTCGGGCTATGCTTTCAGGAGGCAGGGTGCCGGCAAGGGCTCTGTCAATGCTTCTGAGGCCAAGCGTGTTGCTGACGGTATCCGTCTATGGCTTATGCTGCAGAAGGAGACGCAGCACTGGGAGGCGACTCCGGATTTCGTGGATGCGATAAATTCCGTTATGGAAGGGGATGTGGCCGTGAAATCCACGAAGGTGGTGGTGCTTTCAGCGGTTACGGATTTGCCTTTTGCGGATGTGAAGGCTTCCGGAAACGGATTCACTGTCGAGAGGAAGTTCTACAGAATAGGAGCTGGCCCGGGTGTGTCCGGGGAGAATCCTGCCGGAATGTCTGAAGCGTCCTCTGTCAGCGTGTCTGCTGAAGCGTCTATGGGCTCGTCTGGAGTAGGGTCCGGCACGACAGCTGATAAGGCAGGACGTCAGGAGATCAGGCCGGGGGACCGTGTCAATGTCGGTGACAAGATTGTGGCCGAATATGTTATCCACAATGATGAGAACCGTAGTTTCGTGAAGCTCAGTGCACCTCGCGAGGCTGCATTCAGGCCGGCAAACCAGTTTTCCGGAAGATACGGGTGGTGGCTCTCGCCGCTGAGAATTGCGGATTGGTATTCTTTCACGCCTCAGGGCTACCGCAATGTCAAGTCTGCTCTCACGGAGTATTATTTCGATTCGTACCCGGAAGAGAATACGGTAATCAGTGAAGAGTTCTTCGTGACTCAGACAGGCACGTTCTCGGCTCCTGTCGTGACGATCGAATCCCTCTACGCCCCTCACTATCGCGCCAATGCCCCGGCACTTCAGCCTTTAGTATGTCGCTGATCACTCGCAAAAGTGATTTTGTCCGGAAAATGGTGGGTGTTTACGGATAAGTTGTTTAAAATCAATAATTTGTCCGTAAAAAGGGCCGTTTTTCCGGACAAAACCTGATAAAAATATAATTATGAGACAGAACAGACAGGAATATTTCAAGAAAAACGCCGAGTGGCTTGAGGCCAAATCCAAGGAGGACGGTGTCAATGCCCTCGAAAAGGGAGTTCTCTACAAAGTCCTTCAGTCAGGCCCTGAGTCGGGGAGGCAGCCGGGAATGACGAACGTTGTCATCTGCCATTACCTGGGCAGGACGATAGACGGCAAGTGCTTTGACACCAGCATGGGCGGCTGCCCGCTTGCGATACGTATGCGAGAGCTGATAGAAGGCTGGGTCATAGCATTGAAACAGATGCGCATAGGCGACAAATGGGAAATATATATCCCGTCGGAACTCGGCTACGGTAAAATCTCCCAGCCCGGCATCCCGGCCGGCTCCACATTGATCTTCGAGGTCGAACTGATCGGTATCCAATAGGACAGTTTGAGGTTATTGGGTAGGACACTCTGAGCTTACTTGACTTATTGCTTCTCTCGACGAGGTGTCGCGGGACGGGGTTTGTGTGCTTCTAAATGTGTTCATTTTTTATGGAATCCGGGAAAAAAGATATAATTTTGCAGTTTGTTCCGAAATCCCGTGGCGATGGCGGAACGGAGCGTGTCCCGTGAACGCGGAATGAGCCGCTGACATATGGACAATTGTAAAACGGAAAAAATAAAACAACGTCATATTATGATGACCTCTAACGAGATACGACAGAAATTTCTGGACTTTTTCGCATCGAAGGGCCACACCATTGTCCCTTCTGCACCGATGGTCGTAAAGAACGACCCTACACTTATGTTTACCAATGCCGGAATGAACCAGTTCAAGGACATTTTCCTCGGCAATGTTACACCTAAGACACACAGAGCCACCGACTCACAGAAATGCCTCCGCGTGAGCGGAAAGCACAATGACCTCGAGGAGGTAGGACACGATTCCTATCACCATACGATGTTCGAGATGCTCGGAAACTGGAGCTTCGGCGACTATTTCAAGACTGAGGCCATCTCCTGGGCTTGGGAACTTCTCACGGAAGTATATAAAATCGACAAGACCAAGCTTTACGCCACTGTGTTCGAGGGTTCTGCAGAAGACGGCACATCTCTCGATGAGGAGGCGCGTCAGACTTGGCTGAAATTCCTTCCGGAAGACCATATCCTTTTAGGAGACAAACACGACAATTTCTGGGAAATGGGTGATACAGGTCCATGTGGCCCTTGCAGTGAAATCCACATTGACCTTAGAAGCGATGAAGAAATTGCAGCAGTTCCGGGACGCGAGCTTGTCAACAAGAGCAATCCTCTCGTCATTGAAATCTGGAACCTCGTGTTCATGCAGTACAACAGGAAGGCAAACGGTGAACTTGAACTCCTGCCGAACCACAACATTGATACGGGTATGGGCTTCGAGAGGCTCTGCATGGTACTTCAGGGCAAGAAGAGCAACTACGATACGGACGTGTTCACGGGAATGATCAGCAAGATCGAGGAACTTTCCGGTCACGGTTATCACGAGTCTGAGGATACTGAGGTGGCAATGAGGGTGATTGCCGACCATATCAGGGCCATCAGTTTCTCAATCGCTGACGGTCAGCTTCCTTCAAACGTGAAGGCCGGCTATGTGATCCGCAGAATCCTCAGAAGGGCAGTCCGTTACGGTTATACATTCCTCGGATTCAACGAACCGTTCCTCTGCCGTCTCGTGCAGCAGCTTGCCGATGACATGGGCGGTGCATATCCGGAACTCAGAACTCAGCAGAAACTCATTGAAAGCGTCATAAGAGAAGAGGAGTTCGCATTCCTCAGGACATTGGACCGCGGCATCAGACTCATGGATGACTATCTTGCGAAAGCAGCTGATACCAAGGTTATTGACGGTAAGGATGCATTCGTGCTCTACGATACATACGGCTTCCCGATAGACCTTACGGAGCTGATCGCTTCCGAGAAGGGCTATAAGGTGGACCTCGATGCGTTCAATGTGGAACTTCAGAAACAGAAGGAGCGTGCGCGTCAGGCCACGTCCAACGAATTCGGTGACTGGATCCAGTATCACAACGGCGAGGAGGAAGAGTTCCTCGGCTACGATTACACCGACATTGACGGGGCAAGCCTCATCAAGCAGCGTACCGTAAAACAGAAGAACAAGGTCATGTTCCAGCTTGTCTTCGACCGCACCCCGTTCTATGCGGAAATGGGTGGCCAGATAGGCGACACCGGATATATAGAGTCTGAAAGCGGTGAGAGGATCAAGATTCTGGACACCGTGAAGGAGAACAACCTCACGATCCATATAGCAGAGCGTATTCCTTCAGACTGCTCAGAGTCATTCTCGCTTCATGTCGATGCCGCGAGAAGGCTGAAAATCACGAACAACCATACTGCAACCCATCTTCTCGACAGGGCGTTGAGAGAGGTGCTCGGCACACACGTTGAGCAGAAAGGTTCGTATGTATGCCCTGACTATCTCCGTTTCGACTTCTCGCATTTCTCCAAAATGACCGACGAGGAGCTCGAGAAAGTGGAGAAGAGGGTCAATGAACTGATCCGCGCCAATTATCCTCTCGTGGAAAAGAGGGACGCGACAATGGAAGAGGCCAATGCAATGGGCGCAATAGCATTGTTCGGTGAAAAATACGGTGACAAGGTCAGAGTCGTGAAATTCGGCGACGCTGTGGAGCTTTGCGGCGGAACACATGCGCAGGCGACCGGACAGATCGGTACATTCATCATCCTGTCTGAAGGTGCTGTGGCTGCAGGCGTAAGACGTATTGAGGCAGTTACAGGCGAGGCCGCATGGATGCATACACGCGCTCTCATGGAGACATTGAAAAATGCAAAAGCGTTCTTCAACAATACCCCGGACCTCGGTGAGGCTATCCGTAAGGTACTCGACGAGAATACCGGCTACAAGAAGGAGATTGAAGGATTCGTTCAGGAAAAGACCGCGCGTCTTGCTGAAAAGCTTTCCAAGGAGGCTTCCGAAATCAATGGACTGAAAGTGGTCAAGTTCACCAACAGCGTGGACCCTGCATTGATAAAAGGCGTGGCAGGACTTCTCCAGAAGCAGTCTGAGAACTTCGTGTTCGCCGCTGCATTTGAATATGCGGAGAAGCCGAACCTCGTGCTCATGTACTCTCCGGACCTCGTTGCCAAAGGAAAGAACGCAGGCAAGGATATCCGCGAGGCTGCCAAATTCATCCTCGGCGGCGGTGGCGGACAGCCTGGACTCGCAACCGCGGGCGGCAAGAATGTTGCAGGGCTGAAGGACGCTCTCGACAAGCTTGTAGAAATAGCGACAGCTTAGAATCAGCCGTAACGCAGACAAAGGAGTAAGGAATGAAGAAACTCGACCAGTTCATCATCAAATCATTTTTGGGACCGTTCTTCGGTATCCTGATGGTGGTCGTGTTCATTCTCATGCTCCAATTTCTGTGGCTGTATATAGATGAGCTCGTAGGTAAAGGCTTGGGACTCAGGATTATACTTGAGTTCCTCGGATGGGGAAGCGCCACTATGCTGCCGCTTTCCCTTCCGCTTGCCACACTTCTCGCTTCAGTGATGACCGTGGGGCAGATGGCCGAGAACAACGAGCTTATCGCCATGAAATCTGCAGGCATATCATTGACAAGAGTCCTTACACCTCTTATAATATGTGCCGGCATAATCAGTATCCTTGCTTTTTTTGCGGTCAACAACCTCGTCCCGGTCGCCTACAACAAGATTTTTACGCTTCGTGATGACATCGGAAAGACAAAGGAGGAAATCAATATCCCTACCGGAACTTTCTACGACGGCATTGACGGATATGTGCTGAGAATCGACTCGAAGGACGACAAGACGAATATGATGCACGGAATTCTGGTCTATGACCATACCGCGGGCAAGGGCAATGTCAGCCTTACGATCGCGGATTCCGCAATGCTCAAGATGTCCAAGAGCAAGGATTACCTCACGTTTCAGATGTTCAGCGGAATAAACTATTCCGAGACGAACAAGATGAATTACAGGGATACTTCGCTTCAGCTGCAGAAGACCAATTTCCGCAACCAGAAGATGATAATCCCGTTGCAGAACTACGCCTTCCAGAAGTCTGAGCAGTCCAAGTTCGGCGACCAGGTAAGGGCAATGAACCTTACACAGCTCGGTCACGGAAAGGATTCCCTTACGCATCTGAACGATTCCACGTGGGCTGTGAATACGGCATCATTCTTCTCCAGACGCATACTCAGGTTTGCGAACCAGTTGGATACTGCAAGCCATTTCCAGGGTACGACATTGTTCGACAGGAGCAAACTTAAAAAATGGGGCAGCAAGGAGGAGGAACTCAGCGCGTACCGCAATGCCGAGAATATGGCAAGCGAGTATTGCACCGCTGTAAGCAGCTATGAGAATGACGTTTACGGTTATATCTACATCCTCAGACGTACGGACGTGGAACTGCTCAAGAAGTTCGCGGAGGCATTGGCCTGTTTCATCCTTTTCTTCATCGGAGCGCCTCTCGGGGCATTTATCCGGAAAGGCGGACTGGGCGTCTCTGCCATCATCGCCGTCCTGTTCTTCGTACTGTACTGGGTAGTCGATATTACCGGAACAAAACTGGCACGCGACGGAGCTATTACAGCAGCTGCCGGAGTATTCATATCCACCATTGTCCTGGCACCGCTCGGAGCGTATTTCACGTGGAAGGCAGCGCACGATTCTGCAATCTTCAATACGGAGAATTTCGGTTCATGGTGGAGAAAAATCAAGAGCAAGTTTATGAGCATATTCAGAAAGACAAGAATTGTCTATATGGGAACGCCGGAGTTCGCGGTTGCCCCTCTCAAGGCCCTCATTGAGGCCAAGTACAATGTCGTAGGTGTGGTGACCGTGGCTGACAAGCCGAGCGGAAGAGGATTGAAGGTCAATGAAAGTGCTGTGAAGAAGTTCGCAGTGGAGAACAATATCCCTGTCCTCCAGCCGCTCAAGCTCAAGGATCCTGAATTCCTGAAGCAGCTCGCAGCATTCAAGGCCGACCTTTTCGTGGTCGTCGCATTCCGCATGCTGCCGCAGGAAGTCTGGACAATGCCGAAGCTCGGCACGTTCAATCTCCATGCAGCTCTTCTGCCTCAGTACCGTGGCGCTGCTCCTATCAACTGGGCAGTGATCAATGGCGAGAAGATGACAGGTGTGACTACCTTCATGATAGACAAGGACATTGACACCGGCGGAATTATGCTCAGGCAGGAATGCCGTATAACTCCGGAAGATACGGCAGGTACGCTTCACGACAAGCTGATGCCGATCGGAGCGGAACTCGTGGTACAGACCGTTGAGGGTATCATTGAGAAGAATATAGAAACGCGTGTCCAGAGGAGTTTCATCCAGGGTTCGGAAGTCCTGAAACCGGCGCCGAAACTCACTCGGGAGTTGTGTGACATTGACTGGAACAAGAAAACATCCGCTGTTTACAATCTGATCCGCGGTCTGAGCCCGTACCCGGCTGCATTTACCATGCTGAAGTCGGAAGCGCATCCGGAACCGGTCCAGTTGAAGATTTATTTCGGAGAGAAGGTGGAAGGAGAGGATTTCAGGTCAATGCTTGAGAAAGCCGGCAAGTCTGCGGCTGCTCCTGGCGAGATTCTGAGTGACGGCAAATCATTCTTCGCTGTCACTACGGCTGACGGAGCGGTTTCTCTGACTGATGTCCAGCTTTCGGGCAAGAAGCGGATGGATGTGAAGGCATTCCTCGCCGGCTTCCGCAATCCGGAATCATGGAAAATAGTAAATGACACTAAATAACGTTTATAAATGAAAACAGCAGTTCAATTCGGGGCCGGCAATATCGGCCGAGGATTTATCGGAGCCGTACTTTCGCAGTCAGGCTACAAGGTAGTGTTCGCAGATGTGAACAAGGAAATCGTGGACAGGATCAATGCTGACAGGCAGTACACTGTCCATATCAAGGACGTTGACAGTGAGGATATTCTGATTTCCGGCGTCAGCGCGGTGGATTCATCTACCGATGCGGTAGTGGATGTGATAAAGGAAGCTGAACTTCTGACTACAGCAGTAGGTTTGAGGATACTTCCGTTCATTGCACCGGCTATTGCCAAAGGCATTGTCGCGAGAAAAGAAGCCGGAATCGAGGCTCCTCTGAACATTATCGCTTGCGAAAACGGACTCATGGCATCGTCACGTCTTAAGGAAGCTGTGCTTTCTCATCTCGACGAGGCTCAGACAGAGTGGTGTCTCGCGCACACAGGTTTTCCAAACTGCTCTGTTGACCGCATTGTCCCTCCGGTAAGAAGCGAGAATCCTATCGACGTGGCTGTGGAGAAATACTACGAATGGAATGTCGAGGAAAAGGCGTTCGTCGGAAAAGCTCCTGAAATTGCAGGAATGAATATGGCCGACAACCTCCTCGCATACATTGAGAGGAAACTGTTTACGCTCAACACCGGTCATGCGATTACAGCATATCTCGGCAAGATGAAGGGCTGCCAGACCATTCTCGAGAGCATTGAAACTCCTGAAATCTACGCTGTCGTGCACGCTGCGATGCAGCAGAGCGGCGAGGCTCTGGTAAAGCAGTTCGGCTTCGACCATGAGGCTCATTTCAAATATATCGAGAAGATTATCAAGCGTTTCCACAATCCATATCTCAAGGACGACGTTACCCGTGTGGGACGTGAGCCGATAAGAAAGCTTTCTCCGGACGACAGACTCATAAAGCCGGTAATGACAGCCAAGAATTTCGGCCTGCCTTATGACAAGATTCTGCTCGGAGTAGGTGCTGCATTGCACTTCAACAATCCTGAAGATCCGCAGAGCGTACAACTGATGGAAAAGATTGCTACAGAGGGACTTGTCCCTACCATTTCGGAGGTTACCGGCATCAAGTCCGGAGATCCGATGCTTCAGGAGATTGTCAATGCCTATAAAGAGGTGGAAAAGATATGATGCTTCACAGGCTTACAATCGCGGCTGCAGCATTGTTCGCTATGGCAGTGACTGCGGCTAATGCTCAGAATCCCGAAGCCGGATACCAGGAGGGTATTGACCGTAACAAGGTGGAAATCAATTCTTTTGAAGACCTTCAGAAATATTTCAGATATTCTCCGAAGAGAGATGTCATCATCAGCGCTCATCGTGGCGGTATGATGGCTGGTTACCCGGAAAACTGTATCGAGTCGTGCGAAAAGACATTGTCAATGATGCCGACGTTCTTCGAAATCGACTTCAGCTTCACGAAGGACAGTGTCATGGTGCTGATGCATGATCTTACGCTGGACAGGACCACGACAGGCAAAGGCAAGGTCTGTGATTATACCTATGAGCAGATCCGCCAGTTCAATCTCGTGGACAGAAAGGGCAAGGAGGCCCCTTACAAGATACCGACATTGAAGGAGATGCTGGAGTGGGGCAAGGATAAGGTCGTCTTCAACTTCGACAACAAGTACATCAATACCAAGGGTGTGAGCGATGCCGAGAAGAAGGGAGCGTTGGACTACTATATCAAGCAGCTGCTTCCTGGAGGGGACTGGTCAATGTACCACAACATCATGTTGAGCGTGCGTTCCATCGACGAGGCTCTGTACTACTGGAATCACGGCGTGCGGAATGTGATGTTCTGCGTGGAAATCAGCAAGCCGGAACATTTCAAGGCTTACGATGAGTGCCCTATTCCGTGGGACCACATCATGGCTTATATACGTCTGGCCGTGAACCCTGAACTTCATGACATTTACCGCGAACTGCATAAGAAGGGCGTGATGATAATGACCTCTATCACAGGCTCTTCCGACAAGGTGAAGAAAGATGGGGACCGCCGCATCGCCTATGAGCGCGAACTTCTGGCCGAACCGGACATCATCGAGACCGACTACCCGTCCGAGTTCATCGGACTTCCTTGGAGCAGGAAAGAAATCCATTCTCTCCAGGACAAGGCCATCAAGTCAATGAGAACAGCGAGACCAAGAAAATAACACCATGAAACCGATAAGAATTTTCGTTGCTGCAGCGGCTTCCCTCTTTGTCTGTGTCAATGCCTCTGCACAGGTAACTCGTGAAAAACTGGCGGCAGATCCTTATGCAGGAGTCGGCATCTACCATGTATATAAGCCTGGCAATATGCAGGACACGGCAGCGCCGGAAGGATACAATCCGTTCTATATCAGTCATATAGGCCGTCATGGCTCACGCTATCACGATTCGTCCAAGAAGTTTGACAAGGCGCCGGAAAAAATCCGTAAGGCTGCGGAAACCGGAATGCTTACTGAGCGTGGAATGGCATTGTACCGCGAATTGATGAAAGTCGATTCAGCTACGGTGGGAAACTTGGGCAAACTCTCTGAACTCGGAGCTGAGGAGCATCAGATGATAGCGAAACGTATGTATCGCCGTTTTCCGGAGGTGTTCTCAAGTGAGGAAAGAATCTATGTGGACGCCGCTTCAAGCACTGTCAGAAGATGTCAGGAGAGTATGATGGCGTTTACAAAAAGGCTTAAGAAGGAACGCAAGAGCCTCAAGGTCAATGTCCATAGCGGGGATTCCTACATGGCGTACCTTCTCTACAAGCCTGCGGATTATTTCGATATCGTACACCTCGGCAGTGATGTTACGGACTCATTGGCCAAGGCGTTGTTGGATACTACAGCATTCCTTTCTTCCATTTTCAAGGATCCGGAAGAAGGTGCCAAGCTGGTTTCCCCGTCCTGGAAATTCATGAGGGAGGTGCTCATCTGGGGCAGTATCGCTCCGGATATCAGGCTGGACGATGTGTGCGTGCCTGCGTATTATACTGAGGATATGAGGTATCAGCTGGCTAAGGTCAATGCCTGCAGAATCTATTCTGAGATGTGCAATTCAGTGGAGTCCGGCGGACGCAGGATGTCATTGACAGAAACTCTGCTCTCTGATTTTATCGCGAAGGCGGATGCGGCGCTTACATCCGGGAGCCAGCGTGCAGCGGACCTCAGATTTGCCCACGACGTGTCTGTGGCACCGCTTTCGGCATTGATCGGCATCGAGGGCTGCGACAAGAGGCTTCCGGCAAAGGATGTCTGGAAGTACTGGATGACGTCAGAATATGTTCCGATGGCAATGAACCTGCAGATGGTGTTCTACCGTAAGGAGGGCGACACCAAGTGCAAGGATGTTCTGGTCAAGTTCCTCTTGAATGAGCAGGAGCGTCTCGTGCCGGCTCTGACACCGGTTGAAGGCCCATACTACAGATGGAAGGACGTGCGTAAATTCCTTCTCGAGAAGGTGAAGTATGCGCATGAAATCAATGTCCGTTGGGGTGTGGCGCAGTAAATTCTTAATTCTGGTGGCAAAAATGTCAAATTATTTTTGCTGAATGGAAAAATAGTCATATATTTGCATTCCCGATTTGGAAATAGAGACCAAGTCGGAATGCAAATAAGCTTGGGAGCATAGCTCAGTTGGTTCAGAGCGTCTGCCTTACAAGCAGAGGGTCG
>ERZ857629.768-NODE-768-length-40998-cov-3.655399_pt1 | contig 40998 bp, 59 predicted proteins | sample MGYA00519700_ERZ857629 | MGnify/ENA primary metagenome ERZ857629 (study PRJEB31778, sample SAMEA3449351) | human gut metagenome | biome: human gut; feature: human-associated habitat; material: faeces | place: United Kingdom | collected 2010/2012 ... | reverse complement strand
GTCTCCCTATTTTTTATTATAAAGAGAGGAAAAGGATTTATGAATTATATAGGAAATTATATTCATTATAATTTTAAAAATTATTTAAATTATGGATTAGCAAGAAAAATGAGTCGAGGAGGAGTATATTCCTCTGCTAGAAGCGCAAATTTTGATACCATAATAGCAAGTTTAGAAAAAGATACTGCTATTATCAATGTTGATTCAAATAAATATAAAAATTTAGAAAATGTTTTAAATTATTTTTGTAGGTCTGGTGGAACTATTTCACTTTCTAATGTAACATTAACAGAAGAATAGGCAAAAGTTCTTGAAGAAATGTTATTACAAGTAGTAGAAGAAAGTACCAATTCTACAGCGGCAAATTTTAATAGTTCTAACTTTTTTGGAATGAAACAAACTTAGTCTTTAAAAACTTCTAGAGCCGGAAAAGGTGAAACAGGAAAGTACTATTTAGGAGCTTTTAATAAAAGAACAGATGCTTTAATAACTATAATAAGAAGTTTACAAGAAGAAGAAAATGGTGAAAGATTATTAGTTCAAGCGGAAAGGCTTAAAAGTGAATGGATAAATTTATGTAATACAGTGTTAAAAAACCAATCAGAATTTGCCTTAGGAAAAATATTGCCTCAAGTTAAAGGAATTCTTAGTCCAGGAGATATAGGATATAGTAAAGTAGACTCATTTCAAAAAGATTTAATTGAGCTGGGTAAAGCAGTATATGCAGGAATGGGTGCTAACTTTATAAATAATAAAATATCAAATAGTTTAACAACGATTATGTCTTCAATGGCAAATAATATTTATGAAGAAAAGACTAATAATTTAATTAATAAACTGAAAACAAATATAGGAAAAAATATTAATATAACAGAACAGAGTGGAGGATCATATTCAAAATAGATAAATCCGAATTTAACTGCTTAGTATAATGAAAATGGTATGTCTTATACTATCAAAGGTAATTCTTAGGGGAATGTTAATTTAGAAGTGAATTTAGGAGAAACAGGATTAAAAGACTATTCTTTAAATTCTAAACTAAGAAAGCTTAAGGAGATTAATTTAACTTCAAATAGTAATTTGCTTGAAATGTTAAGCAAAGAACCTTTATTTCTAAATCATTATCTTAATATAGCTGGAACGAATGCTACACATAATGGGTTTTTATTGTCTCAAGCAAATTCAGCTTTAAAAAAATTTTTAATAATTCAAGCAACTTAGATGTTAAATGACAATGGGCAAGTATCGAATATTTTTGTTACCAAAGACAAGGCAAATGGTAGATATAAAGTATTTACAATGTCAGATTTATTAAAAAAATATAAAACATAGAATAATATAATTAATATAAAGGTAAATGGAAGATTTGTAGATAGTAGCTTAACTTGGGACAATAAATGGGTTGGAAAAAAGGAATTTGATACAGATTTAGCTACTATAAGAATTAATAATTTATTAAATACTTTGCTTGTAAAAGTTGCTATTAATATTAAGCCAGATTTATTTTGACATTCAATAAAAAATATGTTATACTAAAAATAAAAAGGAGAAAGTGGAGAAATGGCAAAGATACCATATAGTAAATTAAATTTAAACAAACACCGTAGTGAACTTATGAAAAGAGAATGGGGAGAAGGCGAAGACAAAATTACTTTTAATGTGCGGACCTACCTTCCTATAGAAGAGTTAGGAGAGCTTGTTCAAAATATTGTTAATTATTCAGTTGATGATAAAGGCTATTATAATCCTATAAAAATTCATATGTTTACTACAGTTGAAACATTTTTTGCTTGTGCAGAAATTAAACTTACTGAAAAGCAAAGAGAAAATTATACAAAACTTTATGATGAATTAACAGATTCTGAAATATATCGTTTTGTACCGATGAGCATTTATCAGCAGGTTACTGGTTATGTTAGTGAAGTAATTAGAGCCATTTATGAATATAAAAATTCTACTTATGGCATAATGGATTCACTTGCTAATGATTATAAACAATTAGGAGAAAGTGCTGATGACATATAGAAAAAGCTTTCAGATCCTGATAATTTAACTTTAGTAAGAGAAGTATTAAGCAAATTAGGTTAATTTCATTCTTTAATTTTTTAAAATAATTGAAGAGTGTTATAAGAGGTGAGAACTCTTTGTTCTCACCTCTTTTTTATTATATAAAAAAGAGAGAAAGGAGTTATAGTAAGTATGGCGAAATAGTTGAATGTAGCTTTAAATTTTACGGCCAATACAGCTTAGGCTTCATCAGCGATTACTTCCCTGTCCACTTAGCTAAGTCAATTGGCACATGGTACTGATTTAAAAATTAATACCGCGGGCATGAAGGAAGCATCGATGGCCGCAAAAGAATTAGCGATTCATTTAAACAAAGCTTATGATGCGTCTACTGGTAACTTAGATTTAAATAAATTTAATAATAGTTTAAATGCCGCAAGAGCTAATGTTGGAGATTTATCTAAATCGTTATTAAAAGGTGGCGAAGTTGGCAAACAAGCATTTTTAAATTTAAGTACGTCAATAGCAAATGCTGAGTAGCCAATGGTAAGAGTAAATAATTTATTTACTGAAATGTGGACGACTATGAAGAATACATTACGTTGGCAAATTTCTTCTAGCGTTTTACATGGTTTAACTGGGGCATTATAGTCTGCTTTTGGATATGCTAAAGGTTTAGATAAGTCATTAAATGATATAAGGATAGTTAGTGGACTTGGTGCTGATGAAATGGAAAGATTTGCGGAAAAAGCAAATAAATCAGCGCAAGCATTAAGTACTACTACGAAGAAATATTCGGATGCTGCTTTAATATTCTATCAACAGGGTTTAGGAGATAAAGAGGTTTAGGAAAGAACGGACGCAACTATTAAAATGGCGAATGTAACTGGAGAAGCTGTAGAAGACGTATCTTCATATATGACTGCTGTATGGAACAACTTTAATAAAGACGGAGATGAAGCAGTTGAGCATTATGGAGATGTAATGACTAAGCTAGGCGCGGATACTGCTGCTAGCACAGAAGAAATAGCTGGTGGTTTAGAAAAATTCGCTGGTATTGCTGATACAATAGGTCTTTCTTTCGAGTATGCTACTTCTGCAGTTACTACTATCGTAGACCGAACTCGGCAATCTGAAGATGTTGTTGGTACAGCATTAAAAACCATGTTTTCTAGGTTTGAAGGATTGAAGCTTGGTGAAACTTTAGATGATGGTACAGATTTAAATAAATATTCAGAAGCTCTTGAAAAAGCTTAGGTATATATTAAAGATAATAATGGCGAACTAAGAGATATGGATAATATTATGGATGATATCGGAGCTCGATGGAAGAGTCTGAGCAGAGACCAACAAGTAGCTCTTGCTCAAGCTGTAGCCGGTATTAGACAATATAACCAATTCATGACATTGTTTGATAATTGGGATGTTATGGAGAAGAATCTTGAGATAGCCTATAACGCTGATGGTTCATTAAATGAACAAGCTGATATTTATGCAGAATCATGGGAAGCTGCTAGAAATAGAGTAAGAGCAGCTTTAGAAGATGTTTATCAAGATTTAATTAATAGCAAAGCTTTTATTAGCTTAAATGATGGAATTGCTAAGTCAATAAGCGGTATTGATGATTTTATTGAACGTATAGGTGGAATTAAACCAATTATCGTGACTCTTGGAGCATTAATTTTATCTTTAAATAAAGATAAAATTGGTCCTTCTATTCAATAGATGATACAGAATATTAAAATTTCTACTATTGGAGTTGGTAAGACTTATGAATCTATTAGTTCTTAGTTAAGAGAAGCTAATATTGCGGCAAAAGGTAATTTAACATCAGATGTTGAAAAACAATAGCTAGATAATAGTACTTAGTTATTAGAAGTAAAAACTAAATTGTCTATGGTTAATAAAAAATTAACTAGTGATGAACGTGCGGCCGCAGAAATAGCTATTGAAGGAATTAAGGCTTAGTAGAATGAAATTTTAAAATTAGCTCAAGATCTTGAACAGGCAAAAGAAAAAATAAAAGAATATTCTGAAGCTTTTTAGGAAATGAGCGAAGATGAAATTGAAATGTATGCTGCTGGAGGGAATAGTAGTAAAGCAATTACTAAAAGAGCTGAAGAATTGCAGAAAAAAATCTTTAGAGAACAAGAAAAAGGATCTAAAGGAGATTTAGAAGCTATTCAAGGATATAGAACAGCTTACAATAGTTTATATAATAATTTTGGAACAGGATTTGAAAAAAATGCTAGTGAGGTTTTCAAACAATATACTTCAAGTTTTAGCAAAGCTTTATCATCTGGAGTAGATATTGATTCTCAAGGTATACAAAATGCTTTAAACCCAATATTAAAACAATTTGAATCTGGTAGTTAGTTTAGAAATGATTTTTTAAATGGAAAAGTTACTGGTAATGATATGTCAGCAGCCTTATCAGATCTTATAAATTTATATCCGAAAGCTATTACTGGAAGCGAAACTTTTAAAAGAAAATTAGATATGGTTATAAAAAGTTTAAATGAACCTACTAAAGGCGGTTTCGCAAGAAATATGACAGATTTAATAGGAATGTTAAAAAATGCTACTTTTGATATTGATTCTGTTGAACAAGTAATAGGCAAAATGGGTGGCGCCGAATGGGAAAAAGTGACGGCAGGTATGAGGGAAGATGTTTCAGAAATAACAGAAGAACTTAATAAAATGAGAAATGCTGCTGATGCCGCAGTAAAAAGTTTTAACCCCACTCATACCATTACTAGAATAGAAGCTTTAACTTCTGCTGTGTCTATGATGGGTTCTGCTTCTATGGCAATTACAAGTTTTAAGTCAGCTTTAGATACTTTAAATGATACTGATATTTCAGGTATTGAAAAAATTAGTTCTGTGCTAATGTCAGGGTCTATGCTTGGAACTAGTATGTTTTCTTTTGGAAGAGAAATTGCTCCTCTTGGAGGAAGAATAAAAGAAACTTATTAGCATTATAATGCTCCCCATAAGGCAAAAAAAGATGCTTAGCAACAGATGACTGATTGGAAAAAACAATTTAGAACTGCTCATAATATGAAAAAAGGATCTTATGTAGATACAGATATGTTAGCTAGTTATATTGCTAGTACTGGGGAAGCTACTTATAGCACAGTACAAATGACTGATGCTTCTAGTAAAGCGGCATTAAAAGGAAGTGCATTATCAGCAACTATAAAAGATTTAACAGCAGCTTTTGGAGAGTTTTTTGGACCAGTTGCTTTAGTCGTTGGAATTTTAGCTGCTTTATCTGCGGGCTTTGTTATTGCATATAGAGAAACTCATAAATATCGTGAGGCTTTAAAAACCGCAGAAGAACAAACAAAACAAGCTTCAAATAATTATAAAGAGATAACTGAAGATATTAAAGAAGTAAATGATGCTATAAGTACTATTTCATCCAATCATGAAAAACTTAGTGAATTAGAATATGGAACTTCTGAATGGAATACAGCTCTTAATGAAGTTAATGATAATGTTACTGATTTAATAAAGAATTATAAAGACTTATCTAGTGGAGTAGATTTTTATAGAGATAGCTTAGGAGCTCTTCATCTAACTGAAGAGGGCTTAGAAAAGATTGAAAAAGAAAATCAAAGGCGTGAGCGCCAAGCTAAAGGAGAGGTTAATACCGCTCAAGCAGTTGAGAACGATGCACGAGTAAAAGCTGAATCAGAAAAGTTAGCTTAGAAATATAAAGGTATATTTCCTACTACTTCAAGTTATGATGACTTTATAAATGGCGATGCTAATAAAAGAGATGTTTTTGCTAAAATTGTTGAAAATATTAATAATGGAAATATAAGTGATTTATCTGAGGATGGAATTGTAAGCAGTCTTTCTACAGTAATTGATAGTACTGATGCTGAAATTATTGCATCTAATGAAGAATTAGTTACTGCTCTTAGAGAACTATCATTAGAAACTCAAAAAAACACAGAAGCTTTATTAACTAATATTGAGAATGAATTATTAAACGACCCTGAGTTTAAAGAAATGCTTGATAATGTTGATCCAGAATATCAAGCAGGCGTTGTTGCTCAAGCCGCTAAAGAAATTTTAGAATCTGAAAAATTAGATAATGTTGATGGAAAAACGGTAAATGATATTACAGATGAAGATAGAAAGGCTTTTGCTGAAGCACATGATTATGATTACGATGTCAGCAAAAAGAAAGATAAACAAGTAAGTTCTACTGATGAAGATGGAAAAACTACTTATTTTTCTAATGATGATGTTTTTAAATGGTTAAAACATGAAAATGCTATTGAAGACGCGGCTGACGCTTTAGAACACTATCAAGAGTGTGTTGAAAAAACAATAAAAGCTGAAAAAGGTTTAGAAAAAACTAAAAAATATTATGATGATAATAAAAAAGCTTTAAAAGAATATTTTAATTCTTCTAAAGCGGCAAGCGAAGAATCTATATAGGCTTTTAAAGAATTTTCAAAAATTGCTTAGAAAGATTTAAGCGAGACATTTAAAAGTTTTGGGAAAAATCTTAAAAATATTGATTTAACAGAAGTATTCGATGATGATTTTATTGAGAAAAATGCTGAATTAATTTAGAAAGCTATAAATGGAGATGTAGAGGCGCTTGAAGAACTAGGAGATAAGGCAGCTGATAAATATATAGTAGATCTTGATATTGATGATCAAGGAGCTAAGCAAGAAATAAATAAAACTTGGAATGAATTAAAAGATGTTATTCCAGAAGATTTAGCTGTTGGAGTTGAATTAGACACTGGAACAGCGGTTTAGAAAGCTGAGATTTTAGGAAATTAGTTGGCAACTGCTTTAGGTTCGGCACAAGCCGGAGCAGATGCTTTAAGAGCAGCTTTAGCTTTGGAAGGATTTGAGAATCCAAAAATAAAAACTGAACCTATTGAATTAAGTGGAGCAACTTTTACTTAGAAAGGAGTTTATTTTTTACCAGATTTAGATGAACCAAATTATTTAAGAAGAGTTCCTTATCAAAATGAAGTTACAATTCCAGATTCTCAAGCTGAACGAGTTGTAGTAGAATCTTTAGGCTCTAAAACTACCCCTGTAACAAAAGCTCCTGTACCAGCACCAAAAAGTCCTAATACTGGATCTCCTTCTGGTAGTGGAAATAAAAAAGGTGGCGGTGGCTCAAAGTCTAAAGCTTCAAAAATAGATTATACTAAACGTAAAGATGTAGTTGAACGCTATAAGCGCATCAATGATGAACTTGATGATACTCAGCGCAAGTATGATAGATTGAATGATTCTCTTGATCGTATGTTTGGTAAAACTCGTGTCAACCAAATGAATAGAGTTATTTCAACTATTAAAAAAGAAAATCAACAAACGGCTTATAAATTAAAACTTGCTTAGAATTATTTAAAGATAGATAGAAAGCAACTTCAATCAGCGCTTGATAAAGCTCAAAAGAAAGCAGGAATAAAAACTCGTGGTAATGATTTTAAATTTGATTCAGATGGAGATATTAAAAATTATTATTCTCGTTTAGACTCGCTTTACAAAAAACTTCATGCCAAAGAAAAGAAACTTAATTCAATAACTAATAAAGATAAAAATGATAAATATAAAGAAAAATATGTAGAACCATTACAAGATGCAATAGATGATTTAAAAGATAAAATAGAGCAATATGATGAAACTAAAGATCTTATTCAAGAATTAAAGAACACTTTAAGAGAAAATTTTTATGAATTACAAGATCTTGCTTATGAAAAATTAACTTACAAACTTGAAATAAAGCTTGAAATAAGAGATAATGAATTAAAAATGTTAGAGCATTATTTCGATAAATTATCTGATAATGTTTATAAGCGTTCAGAAGCTTTAGCCAAGATTTGGAGTAAAACTGATAAAAATATGATTTCTGAAAGCTCAAAGAAGTATGAGGTTTATAAAGATTTTATGGATTCAGTTACTTCTGCGGGAACCTCCGCTTTAGATGTTTCATCTCTAGAGAAAAAGCTTCATAAAATCAGTAACTATAAGGGTAAGACAGTTCAGCAAGTTCTGGGCTTAACTGATGAATAGATGAAGAAAATCTCTCAAGGAGATTATGCGGAAGCTCTTTAGAAAGTGTTTGAAGACGCTTTAGAATCTGCTGAAGAGTTAGCTGATCATGACGCAGAAATGTTAGAGTATTATGCTGATACTTTAGATATGGCTCAAGAAAAAATTGAGACATTTACTGATCAAATTGATAGACTATCAACTTCTCTTGAACATTATAATTCTGTTATGGAACTTTTAGGTAAGAATAGAGATTATGAAAAGATTAATAAGATAAATGATGCTTTAGTAAAAACTTCTAAAAATGCTTATGATGTAGCTAAAAGTACTCATGATATGTATGATGGAGAGCTTCAAAAAGCAGCAAAAACTCTTAATGAATATGAAGCGAAGTGGAAAAAATCTCATGCAGATTTTAAAACTGAAGCTGAACGTCAAGCGGCTTTAGAAACAGATGCTTAGTATGAAATACTCAAAAAGAATTATGATGCTATAACTGAAAAAGCTCAAAAATCTTGGAATGAACAGCTTGAAGCTGCAGAAACTTATTTTGAAGCTTTAAATGCTTTAACTGAGAAAAAACTTGAAGAGGTAAGATGGAAGTTTGAATCTGCCTTCGATCCAAAAGGATTGGGATTTGATTCTATGTTAAATGCTTTAAGCGGTGAAGATACATGGGCTGATTTAACTTTAACGAAAGTAAATCAAGTTTATGAAATGAATAAGTTATTAAGACAAGTTAATAAGGATATAGAAAAAACAGATAATAAAGCAGCTAAAGAGAAATACAGAAATTTCACTAAAGAAATAGATTAGCTAAAACAAAAAACTGTATTAAGCAAATTAGATTTGGAGATTGCGCAAGCTAAATATAAACAACTTCAGGCTTAGATTGCTCTTGAAGAAGCTTAGAACGCTAAATCAGTAGTTCGTTTATCAAGAGATAATGAAGGTAATTATGGTTATGTTTATACCGCAGATTAGGATAAGATAGATGATGCGCAACAGGCTTTAGATGATGCAGAAAATGATTTATATAATATAGCATTAAGAGGGGCTACTAGTGCGCAAAGAGGTTTCATCGAAGCTTATCAGAGTTATTTAAGTGAGTTAGCTCAGGCTGAAGAAACTTACAAAGGAGATTTAGCTAAGCTAAAAGATGAGCAAAGTAGAATTGCTGCTAAATATTCAAAGATTATTCAACAATATTCTAATGATTATACTACAGCTATAACAACAGATTAGAGAGTATTAGACGAAGGAACTGTTAATATGTTTAAAAGCGTCTTAGACCAAACAGATAATTGGAAGACTAAAAGTGATGCTATTATTAAATCTTCTCGTGATATAATGACCGATTATCAAGGTAAGGTATCTACTGTTTATAAAGAATTAGGATTAGATGCGAAAACTTATGCGGCAACTATAGAAAAAGTCACTTCTCAATCTTAGAATCTTGCGGACACCGCTACGAACAGCGTAATTCCGGCACTAACTGCAGAAGCTGATGCGGTGCGCAAAACAACCGAAGAATATGCCGCTCAGAGAGAGGAAGTATTAAAACTTATTGAAGCTTTAGAGAAATTAGCAGGGGAAGCTAAAGATGCAAAAGCTGATTTGAGTGGGTATAATAATGAGGAAGAAGATTCTGGTAATACTAAAAATTAGAGCTTAAATGCTTGGAATGGCTTTGTTATAGAAAAAGCTAATGCTAGAAGAGCAGAAGGAAAAAGTGTCGCAATTATTACCGATCAGCATGGCTATATGCATTATAAGGTATATGATCCTAAAAAGAAAACTGAACGTGAAGCTGAAATGGAATTGAAGAGAAAATACGCAGGTCTTACAAAAGAAACCGAAGATAAAAATAATAGTGTTGTAGGTAATATAGCAACCAAGCAAAAGAAAGATCCTAATCAAAAGTTTTATAGAACTTATGATATGAATGGTGGCTACCACTATGCTACTACAGAAAAAGGTGTAATTAACATTGCGAAAAAGGCTGATAAAGCAGCAGGCTATACAGATAAACAAATTAATAAGCATAAATATGAAATATCTTATTATGATACAGGTGGTTATACTGGTGAATGGGGGCCAGGTGCTAAGTTAGCTGGACTTCATGAAAAAGAACTAGTTCTTAATCAAGATGATACAAAGAATTTTTTAGCAGGTATTTCAATATTAAGAGACATAGTTAAGGTTATTGATATCTAGGCAGCCAAGGTGGGGCCGTAGACTCCATCCATGCGGCATCCGCTATGCCATTTACGCAAACCTTAGAGCAAACAGTGGAAATTAGAGCAGAATTTCCTAATGCTACTAATCATAGTGAAATAGAACAAGCATTTGATTCACTTGTTAATAGAGCTGCTCAATATGCTAATAGGAGAGATTAATAATCTCTCCTTTTTTCTTTTGGTCTAAATAGATTATTTGACAAGGCAAAATTTTTATGATAAAATAGAATAAGGAGAGAAAGGAGATTGAAAGATATGATTTAGAATCCTAAAGATTATGCAGAAATAATATGTCAAGCAGTTGATGAAATAGTTTCCGCAAAAATAGATAGCATATCTTTTGATAAAACTGAATTAGCAACAATCACAGATGCGGTGGAAGCGGCATCCGGCAAATATAAAATAGTAACTGATACATCTGCTATCTACACAGCTTACTCAAATAATACTAATTATTTACGAGGAGACAGGGTTTATATAACTGTTCCGAATGGAGATTATTCTTAGCAAAAGATAATTATTGGAAAGTATATAGCTACAAATACTTCTCCTATTACTTATGTAGCTCCTTTTAATACAATAGTAGATGCTACAGGTAATTTAATTTTAAGCAATACAACTGGGCAAGGATTTCAAGCTAACTGGCCTAATATGAAAGAAAAAACAGTTTGGAAAAGAGAGTTTGATGAAGAGGAAATGGCCGGTTTCACTCGCCTAGGTATACAAGGTCAATTCAGATCTCTTTTGGATGAGTTTGATTGTTTAAAAGGAGATTATGGTTTAAGATTAGAGTTAATTTGCTAGACTAATATTAAATAGAGTGAAAAAGATAGTTATTAGTTAGCTATCGATACTATTAAACAAGGAACTGAAGAATATCTAACTTCAAAAGATATAGAATATTTAAAAAATTATCTTGTTTTAGAATTTGACGCTTCTTAGAAAAGAAAAGATGTATTGAGCACTTTAGAAAAAACATATGAAAATTTAGATAAGGTAAAGTATTCTTTATATTTATCTTCTAAAGAGATGTATGGTAATCCATTTAACTTTATAAGTTATGTTCAATAGGAAAAAGTATTTGATATTTCTGATTTAGGTAAAATTCTTTCAATGGAGTTATTTTTCTATCAAGTTCCTGGCAGCTTTATTGATAAATGGGGTAAACAAATTCCATATCAAGATGAATATGGAAATACTTTAGTTCCTAATATTTTTGTTAAAGACCCTTATGTATGCTTAGGTTTTAACTTAGGAGATTTTGCGGATGATACCGCAACAATATATACAACTAGTTCTTTGACTTATGGAGCTTCTACTAAGATTTAGAATACTAGTAAAAATATTCAACTTAGATGGATTCATGATGGAAAAGTTGTTGATAGAGAATCTAAGTTAGATAGAGAAGTGCGCTGGTACCGGTATGAGTATGGAGCACCTAGTGCTGATGCTTATAGTGGGGTATACTGGACGCGCGTTAAGGGCGAGCCTCGGCAAGCTAGTGCTACAGAAGGAATAATTGAAAAATTAAAGACCTATGTACTAGAATTTCATGGTAATTCCAGTGAAAGAACTTATTGGAATAAGTTTTAGGTAAGATATCCTGATGGAAGGACTCTTCCTCTTTCAACAGCAAGAAGTATCTATGTAAGAAACATAGATTAGAACGTTAAAGACAAATATCACTTAAACAATTTTGAAGATAGTTTTTTTGCTTATGATTATAGTGTAAACACCATTTCAAAAAGCGACTTGCAAACTTGGTCTGATATATTTCATACTCGAATGATACTTCATGATAGATACCATAAAATAAAAGATGGGTATTCTGGCAATACAGTATCAGCACGTTGCTTACATCCAATAGGCTTTTGGGAATTGCTAACAATGAGTTATGCTTTCTATTGGACTTATCGTGACCGTTTTGATTTGCTAGGTGTTGGTGATTTGTGGGTTAATGGAGGCGGAGTTCCTTGTAAGACTTGGGATGAAGAGTTTAAAGGCAAAGCTCCAGGAAATAATTTAGAATTAACTTATTTTCAGCTTACCCAAAAAGGAAGAGAATCATTAAAGGCTTTTGCTGATAGTTTTGGTGAGTGGAAGATGGTATATAATGAAGAAGATGGTTTTGGAAATTATATTCCAGCAAACGAAGAAACTTATAAAAGGGTTTATCCAATTGTAGAAAGTTTTTATAAAAAAATGGATGAACCTACTTATATAGAAACTTATGCGGATTCCACTTCATTAGATTTTGTTCCAGATCCTAAACGACAAGAAGAGAAGATAAAAGCTATTATCTTTTATGATGAAAATGTAATTAGAAGTAATACGCTTACTTTTACAAATGAAAAAGAAGTTATAAGCGATTCTACTGCTGAATATTTAAATGGTTTAAACATCTGGTGTGCGGACGGCACATACGGGAATTATTATATCTATGATCCTGGCAATAAAATCTTAGAACAATACCGCACCAATGAAGCTCATAAGTTACAAGCATTATTTTCTCTTGAAGCTGGACTTTTGGAAACAAACAATAAGACATATTTAACTGAAGCACAAAGTATTACTTGGACTTTCAATACTGAGAATACTATGCTTGAAGTTAACAATATAGACTATAATGTTAGTTATAATGATAAGATTATTTGCGCTCCATCTAGTAATCATACTCCTAGTAAAGAAGAGAGCGGAGTTTATACTTTTGATTTAGTTGATGGTAGTAAAGTTATTTATGATGATAATGAGAAGGTAGTCAGTATCACTCGCTATGGTAGTGCCGCAAATGGTTATCAAATAAATAATGAAGAACACTATTTTATAAAAGAAAGTTATGCGCAAAGTGCTTAGAATAATGTTGTTCAATGTAAGGTAATAAAAGATAATATTGAATATTTTACTTCTAAGCGATTTAGTTTTGGTCAAGCTGGAACGACTGGAACTGATGTTACTTTAAGATTAATATTTGAGAAGCAAGCACTCACCACTAAAGATGGTGGAGATACGATGTAGGTTAAAGCTATGTTATTTGATTCTCAAAATAAAGAAATAGATTATAATAATGAAACTGAAAGAAAGTTAAAAGTATCTTGGTCTTGGTATAAGCAAAAAGGTACTTCAATAAGTATAAAACCGATTGAAGAAGCTAGTGTTGGTACACAAGACGATTATAATCAATCCATTGGAGGAATTTATTATAATAGTCCACTAAGACAACTTGTAACATTAGAAACTTCTTCAGCAATAGATATAAATACATATTTAATTTTAGAAGTTAAAGTCACTGGGTGGGGAGATTATCCTCTAGTCACAAGGCGTTCTGTACCTGTGGCGGCCGCAAGTTTTTAGTATAATGATTAGACTTGTTATCCTAGTTATATAGATGGTACTGAAGAGGTTATTTATGGAACGGCGGGTTATCCTCCTGACTATTATAAAGAGCCTTGGAAGTTACATTATAAATTAGACAAAGATGCTAATGGTTCAATGGACTTTCCTAATTGCTCTTGGAAAATTTGGTCTCCATTAACAGATACAACAGTTTATGCAGGAACTTTTGATGAGAAATATAAGATTAAACCTCTTAGTATTTATGTTAAAGATACTGAGCCTTATGGAGCTTAGTGTTATGTTAATGGCACAATAGTTTGGTCTTAGCCTATTAACATACTTTAGAACTTGTATCCTTCTAATACTCTAAATGAATGGGATGGCAAAAGCTTATAGCTTGATACTAATGAAGGTAGAATACTAGCAGCATCAATATCAGCGGGTCGAAAAGATAATTAGAATAGGTTCTCTGGTGTTATGATGGGAGCTTGGACAAAGACTTCTGAGTCTAGTGATATTACAGGACAAACAGGAGTTTATGGTTTTCATGAAGGAGCTATGAGCTATGCTCTTAAAGAAGATGGAACTGCTTTTATTGGTAAAAGTGGTCATGGAAGATTGTTATTTAATGGTTCAACATCTACTATAACTTCTGAAAGATATGCCAGTCCAACCCTTAGTGGTGGTATGATGTTAGATTTTGATGACGGTTTAGTTGAAATCATTTCCCCATCAAACAGTAGTAATAAAATTATTTTAGATGCGGCAGCGGGGCTAAGTAGAAGACTTAATAATACTGTTCCATATGAACACCCTTTATAGATAGGAGATAGCATAACTCCAAAGTTTTATGTAGATTGGGATGGAAGTATTCATGCCACTGATGGTACTTTTAGTGGAAGTATTACTGGAGGAACTATTAGTGGAGTAAAAATTATTGGTAGTGAAATATATTCTCCGAAAGAAAATGAGTATTCAGTAAAATTAGATAATAATGGGCTATATGCTGTAAAAGGTTTTATAGGAGGTTTTAGTATAGGTAATACTAAGCTTGTGGGGAGAGTAGGTGTAAAAGAATTTTCTCAAGATTTAATAAATGAAAAAATTTTAACCTTATCGAAAGCAAATGTTTATTTAGGATTAGATGGGTTAGCTTTTCGCTCTTCTATTATGAAAAATTCCCCTGATATTGCTTTTGTAGTTAGAAAAGAAATGTCTTCTAGCAATGAAGAAGGAGACATCGCTGATTTTATTCAAGATATTAAAGATGCCGCTTCACTTAATAAGCCTTGGGTTTTATGGTTAGCTAATAATGGTAGTGCCATTTTTTCAAGCGATAAAACTTATTTATTAGGATATAATTAGAATAAAAATGTATAGTTAGGATGCCCAAGTTAGCCTAAAAATACTCATATTTATACGGGAACAAAAAAAGAAATTAATTTTAGAGATAAGTCTGAAGGACCAGGACTCTTTAAAATAGCTTATGATGGTATTTATTTTAAATTTGGAAGAGATGATAGTACTTCTAATAATGTCGCTGTATTTAAAGAAGACGAAATTTGGTTTAATGCGAAAGCTTCTAATCAACATGGAATTTATGCTCGTTTTGCATAACGGAGAAAAAGGAGAAATAATAAATGAAATTTAAAAATGAAGAGATATATAAGATAGGTAGCCAATTAAATTCATTGTTTAATGATAATGATGTATATTTACCTACAAAAGTTAATTTTCCAATTCAAAGAAATAAAAAGACTTTTTTAACTCTTGCGCAAGAGATTGAAGAGTCAAGAATGGAAGTTATAAGACATTATGGTATTCCGGCAGAAGATGGTGAAACTTACACATTCCCACCGGACGTAATTGAGCAAGCTTCTAAAGAGTTGGAAGATTTAGTTAATATAGAACAAGAAGTAAATTTTAGCAAGGTAAAACTTGAAGATTTAGAAAATATTAAATTTACTTCTGCGCAAATGGATGCGCTTATGTTTATGATTGAAGAGTGAAAGGAGACACGGTATGTTATATCCTCCAGTAATTGAGGGAACAATACCTGCTTTTACAGGGACAGTTCTTACTGTCCCTTTTTCTATGAATAAAGGAGTAGGTAAAGGAGAGATAATAGGTTTTTCTTTAAAGTTAAAAACTATTTAGGGTACTAAATATCTATTTACTACTACAAGCACAAATTATGATGCGGCCGCAGATTATGTAGTTAGGTTTGATTTATCAAGTTACTCTGCTAAGTTAAGGATAGGCCAACATTATAAAGTACAAATAGCTTATATTGATACCACTGGTGCTGTTGGATATTATTCCACTGTAGGAATAGTTAAATATACAAAAAGACCTAAACTTTAGATAGAAGGTTTAAAACCTGGTAAGATAAATGCTTCTTCTTATAATTATATAGGAGTTTATTCACAAGAAGGAAAGGATATAAGCGAAAAAGCTTATAAATATAATTTTATTCTTACTGATGTTAATGGCGTAGTAGTAAGAACCAGTGATTGGCAAGTACATAATAGTGAAAATGATGAAAATCCTTATACTACTTATGATTCATTTAATGTTCCCTTTGATTTAGAAAAAGATAAAAATTATTATTTACAATATAAAGTTTTGACTAATAACAATTTAGAAGTATCTACTTCTAAGTATAAAATAACATAGCAATAGTCAATCTCTCCTGATGAAATAACAGGAATAGTTATAAAACAAAATTCTGATAACGGATATGTAACTATTAATATGCTAGGTAATTATGATGAAAATGGAGAAGAAAAGCCTGTTACTGGCTCTTTCTTATTATCTAGAGGGAGTTCTGAAAGTAATTTTACTATTTGGGATGAGATAGCTAGGTTTAAAATGTAGAGTGGTTATCCTTCATAGTGGAATTGGAAAGACTTTACTGTTGCGCAAGGAGTTAGTTATATTTACGCCTTACAACAATATAATGATTCTGATTTATATTCTGAGCGCATTATGTCAGATGTGTTATATGTTGATTTTGAAGATATGTTCTTATACGACGGACAAAGATAGCTAAAAATTAGATATAATCCAAAAGTAAGTAGTTTTAAATCTGATATAATTGAAGCAAAAACTGATACTATAGGTGGCAAGTATCCTTTTATCTTCCGCAATGGCAGTATTGATTATAAAGAATTTCCTATTAATGGATTATTATCTTATTTAGGTGACGAAGAAGATTTATTTATCACTAAAGAAGAATTAGGAATTAGTACTATTGTGCCGAAGTACAAAAGAAAATTTACTGGTAAAACAAATGAAATGCCAAGTGACGAGTATTTTGAATCGATACAATACAATAGACCAGATGTTTACGCATTAAAAGAGTCTTATGCGGAAGCGGCTGAGCGCTTTACCGCGATCGATGAAGAGCACACTGAGACCACAGCATTAGTGGGATATAACATCGCCGCAGAAAGGACTTTTAAACTAAAAGTGTTAGAATGGTTAAACAATGGAGAGCCGAAACTTTTTAGATCGCCAACTGAAGGTAATTATTTAGTTAGACTTATGAACAACTCACTAACTCCTGAAGATCAACTTGGACGTATGCTTCATAACTTCTCTAGTACTGCTTATGAAATAGATGAATGTAATTATACTAATTTAGCAAAATACAATATAATTAAAACTATTAAACCAATTATTAAGACATTAAGATTTAAAACTGTTTTAGTTGATAGTACAAAAAATAAAAATTTAATTGACAGTAATTATGCGGTTTCAGTTAGGTTTAGTGACATGAGCCCAGGTGATGAATATGAAGTGCGGACCGCAAATGATAGCTTTTCTATAGTTATTGGTGCTACTGGATTTTATGAAATAGCTGACGAAGGAACTAATATTTATAGCATTACTCCCACTCCTAAAACACTTGAGAAATATGCTGTAAATACAATGAGATTAAAACAACCTTCTATCACTTATAGCTTTTATGAAAATTCAACTACAGCTTTTAGCACTATTTCTTCAATTGAAATGGATGATGTTCCAGCTAAACAGTTTATAGGAGCGCAAGATAATATTTTAAAATCTATTACTAATATAAAAACAAATATTTTATCTCTTTATTATTTACATTTTTATAAACGAGAAGAGCTAGAATTAACTCCAACTGTATTTTATGATCAAAATAAAGGATTTTATACTTATGATTTGTTTGAACATAAAATAGATGAAGAAACTGGTGAAGAAATTATTGATGAAAGTGTAGCAAATCAAAGAAGAGAAAATTATTATTATATATATAAATATCAAGTTCCTAAATTATAGGATAAAGAAGTTTGGGGCTTTACTCCAATAGAAAATGCAAAAGAAAGAGATTTCTTATTAACTGAAGAAGATATGAAAGATCCTACTGTTAATTACACTGGGTTGTATTAGAAATATAATTATAGATATTATGAACGTATTGGTAAAAATAACTACATTCCAGTTAAAAATTATAGTCAATGGAATGAAAAGAAAACTTTTTATAAAAAGAAACCTTTTACTTTTTATAGAGATGAAACAGATCCAGATATTTTATATGTTTCTCAAGAAACTTATGATAGATTAGCTAAGGATTTAGATAGTGTATCAATGAAGCAATTTGTAGTTTATAATAATGAATTTATAATTGATAAAAATGTAGCTAGCGTGGCTGATTCTAGCGATTACGAAATATCAGGGCCAGTTATGTTTAATAAAATATCTACTTCTGCGGGAGTTGTTCTTGAATGTGGATACAATGCTCAAATAATTAATTATGGTATTGAAAATACTGATTCAACTTTAATTGAATTAAAGAAAAATTTAGAAGATTATAAAAAGAGTAAGAACATTAATTTATACAATTAGACTTACAAAGAATATATAACTATTTTAGATAGATTACTACAGGAGGAATAATATGAAGAATCCTTTATTAGATAAAGAGTTGCTTGCGAAATTAGACTCCGGTAGAAATTAGATTAAATATGCTAGAATAACAGCATTAACTCAGGATGAAGATCCAGTAGAATAGATTGCGGGAAAGATAACAGGGGGTTCAATATCTATTGATGGAACCTCCTCATTGCGTCGAACTTGTTCTTTGACAATGGTTGCGGAAGATGTTAATTTAACCGAGTATTATTGGGGCATTAAAACTAAATTTGAGTTAGAAATAGGCCTCCGATATGAGGATGATATAATCTGGTTTCCGCAAGGTATATTTATAATTAATAATTTTAATACATCTTATTCAACTTCTAGTTTTACTATTAATATATCAGGTCAAGATAAAATGAGTTTACTTAATGGTACTATTGGAGGCTCACTTCCTGCTTCTATTGATTTTGGGCAAGAAGAAAGTTATGATACTAAGTATACTTTAATTCAATTTGATAGTAAAACAGATTTTAAAGCTAATCAATATTATTATTTAGATAGCAATGGTAATTATATAAAAGCTTAGAATGAATTTGGCCTTGACAATGATGGAAACTATCTAGTTAGTAAAGATTAGAAAGAGGAAGATGTTTTATATTATGAGAAGTTTACTAATAAAATTTTAACTAAAGTTCCTTTAAAGAGAATTATATTAGAAGCTGTTCACACTTATGCAAATGAACCTTATTATAATATTATTATAAATGATCTTGATGAAACAGGTTTAGAGCTTTTGGAATACAGAGGAGAAGAACCAATATACTTTGTATATGATGAATCTGGAACTATATGTGAGAATATAGTTAGTCTATATTAGAGTTTTTTGGTAAGTAATCCAAATTGGCCCCCTCCAGAAACTGGGTATGCAGGTATGGCATTAACTCTCGATTCATTCCCCGATAGTTATTTTTGGACTCCTTCTGAATTGTTAGATGGCGAAGGCGGAGAGTTATTCTCTGTAGGCGGAACTATTATTGAAAAAACGGTTAAGTCAGAAGATGTTTCTCCTTATTATGATACTCTTCAAGAATTTAAAAATCTTTTAGGTAAATCAAAAGAAAGTGATTATTAGATTAGTCTTGGTAAATCCAATATTAAGATATGGGGATTAGAATAGGGAGATGAATTAAAAGCTATATTATATTCTGGTGATACGGTTTATTATACAATTGATAGCACTGGAGAATTAGTTATAGATGGAGCTTATTTACTTACTTTCGCCAATCAAACTTACAACAAGTATTGTAGCAACATTGAAAATACAAGAAAGAATATTCATTTATCATATGATACTTTAGTTAAGGAAAGTACTGGAGGTAAAAAAGTAAGAATTGTAAAATGTACTTATGGAGATACAGTTGGTTATAGAATTACTGATTTAGTATATACTGGTGAGTTAATTACTTCAGTAGGTGAAACGCTTACAAATGGAGTTTTGGATAAGATAGTAAATATGTTGGGCGATTATTAGTATTATTATAATACTAAAGGACAATTTATTTTTGAAAAGAAAGCTACTTATCTAAACATATCTTGGAACAGTTTGGTTAATACTAAAGATGATATATATGCGGAAAACGCTGCGCAAGCATCGGAGGTTATTTATAACTTTGAAGGTAATTCCCTAGTTTCCTCAGTTAACCATAATCCGCAACTTACTAATATAAAAAATGATTTTTCAGTTTTTGGAGAGCGCAAAGGAATATCTGATGATGCCATTCCTATTCATATGCGTTTAGCTATTGATGAAAAGCCCGATTTTTATAGGTCTTTTGATGGTATTATTTATCATACTGAAGAAGGATAGAATAAAAGACCTGATGCTGGATATAAAGAAAAAATCTTGTGCGATTGGAGAGAAATAATTTATCAAATGGCTTTAGATTTTTATGCTCACAACCAAGAAGAGGAGTATTTAGTAGATATTTGTGATAATAATAAATACTATGAAGGATATAGTGAAAAGCTAATAAGTCCTTTTCCTATTGGATTAACAGGATATGAACAATATTATATTGATATGTAGGGTTTTTGGAGAGAGCTTTATAACCCAGATCCAGAAGTAAACTATGAGTATAAAGGTGGTTTATATGAAGAAGTAAAAGTACCTTTAAAAGATAGCAATAAAAAAGATGCTTATGTAGTAGAGAAAAAATGGGTTCCTTTGACTAAAGATAATTCTAGTTATACATGTGAATACTATAGACCTAAGTCAGAGTAGGAAAAAGGTTAGTCTGATGAGTATTTCACGAACAATCCTGATTTGTATTATTGGAATATAAAAATATTTTCCGCCCCGGAAACTCTTAACTTTTGGATTGATTTTATTGATACTGAAGGTGAGCTAGGACAATATTCGGTAAAAGCAATCGGAGATAGGACAAAAACTGTTAATGATAAAGATGTAAATTCTATCTATTATAAGAGCGTCCCAAATGTAATCTTTTTTGAGTCTATGGATGAATATAACGATTATGAAATAAAGACTGGCTATTTATATGTTATTATGCCAAATAGCATGATTAATCAATTCACTATAAGTGCTCAAGGTAAGAGTGCGAAAGACGCAATAGATACTTTATTATATACTCATACTTATGCGGCTGAAACTATCAGCTTATCTACTATTCCTATTTATTATTTAGAACCTAATAATAGAATATATGTATATGATGAAAATAGCCATATAAATGATGAATATATTATTAATAGAATAAACATACCATTAACACTGACTAGTGTAATGAGTATAGAAGGAGCTAAAGCTCCAAAAAGATTATATTAAGGAGGTTATTTATGGCAAGAGCTATAAAACAATTTAGATATTATGGACAAGATAATCCTAAAAATCAACCTTCTTCTAAAAATTCAGATTCTTTTGTAAATGGAAAAATATTTTTTAAAGATGCTGGATTAATATCAATAGTTCAACTAGGCATACAAACTTTACCTGGCACTAAATTTTATATAAATGATGCGGTAGATCCAATTATAATTGGGTCTACTGGTATCTATGAATTAGATTTAAAAGGTTTAACTGATATTACATCTTTATCATTTGAATCTGCATCGCTAGGTAGAATAGAACGGATTGACAGTGCTTATTTGATTGTTGATGCTATTTATGAGATAGAGGAGGATTAATAATGGGATTTTATGGAAATATCGTAGATATAGAAAAAAATTCTTCGTTTACGTTTGATAAAATCTATCCTAATCGTAAATACATGGAAGAAAGCGCAAGTACAGATGGCGTCTATCTTGGTAGATATGTATTAATTGAATATGATACGGATTATTCAAGCTTTGACTATAAAAGAGCATATTTAAAAGAAAATGACATTACTCTGTATGAAAGTATTCCACTATATTCTAGTTCTGGGGCAGGAAAAGAAACTAAGATTATGTATAGTGCGACTCAAAATACTTTCCATGAAGATCTTATTTATGTTATTACGAAAGGAACTTTAGTATATGTAAGCCAAAATGCTATTAATACTTACTATACTTGTGTAGGTTATTATTATATTAATGATGATGATATATGTCAAATTAATATTAACGGAAAGTCTTATGAGATAAAAGACCCAGATAAAAAAATAACAGAAAGTTCAGTTAAAAATACCTATTATGCTTTATTCCAAAAGGTAAATGGAATTGGAGAAGATGGATAGAATAATTATGCTAAAAATTATAATATAGATATAGCATATGCTAAAGAAAAAGGTTATAATCTAACTGGACATGGTTGGGATTCTACTGTTTGGGAAAAAGTTTATATAGATAACGTTGAAAAATATGTAATGATTGCGGAATTGAATACTGTGGTGCCGACGTTCGATTTGAGTGCGGATGCCCCGACTCAAATGCCTATACCGCCGCACTTTGACACCGCAAGTACAGATGTTTATTATAAACTTCATTGGCAACCTCAATGGGGACTAAGAGTGGGGGCTGCTAGCGGCATACAATCAACAAATTCCGCAATTACGGAACCAAATACAGAAAAAATCTTATCTGATGATACTACAACTTGGATAAGAGAGCTGTACAATATCACTACCGGCAGATCAGATAAATATTATCTTACTACTTCTGGAGAATGGAAAAAGTTTGATTCATTAGCTGAAATAGGTGATGATGGAAAAATACCCGCTGCAATTTACTACAATAAAGCAGGCTTTGATTCAAAAGTAAGATATAAATCGTCTTTAAATGATAGTTTAAAAATAGGAACAACAGGTTATAGCCAAAGCTTAAAAAATGGTGTTTGGGAAAATACTAAATACAATACTCATGATGGAAATAAGCAAGCTGAAGCAATTGATACTCAAGAGTTTCAAATGATACTTCCTTCTCTTGGTAATACCATTAGTGATATTTGGGATTTAATATATGGAACAGGAATTGGTAATGATGAAAATGAAAATGATAAATCATTTGCTCGTTTAACCGATATCTCTTGGCGTTCCACTCCAATAGTAGAAGAAGGTCAAAGGCTTCAATTAATTCAAACTAATGATGAAAACAGCTATAGTTACCATAAAGCAGATGTAGAAACTGTAGCAGGAGCTATTAATTCAGTTCATGATCTTATGGGTATGATTATAGTTGAAGGTGATATTCCTGAGAATTTAGATGATTTTGCTACCAATAAAGCTAGTAATAATAATATTTATTATTTTAATAATAAGTTTTATAGAAAAGCTCAAAAGAATGAATTAATAGAATTATTAGATAGTGAATATATTTATGAACCTGTGACAATAACTAAGGATTCATATAATAAAAATATTCATTATGTTAAAAATGGTGATTCTTATGATATTGCTACTGGAAATTTTGATTTAAGTACTCAATATTATATTAAAAGAGTAGAAAGTGGTTATAAAGCAATTGAAATTGCTAAGTTTTAGAACTTAGTAGGAGAAAATATAAATTTGCTTTATAAAAATACTTCAAATGATTATATTTTTGATTCTACTTATCATAAAGGTGAAATTTATTATAGTATTGATGAAAATAAACTTGAAAAGAAAAATGTTCAAGGTGGTTATAAACCAAATATTTATTACTACAAATCTGATGATGATTATATTTTAGATAAAAATTTAAATGGAGCTACTTAGGAACTTGAATATGTTTTATCTAATTTTAGAGAAGTTTATGCTAAAAGTATTTATTTCCCATACCATTATTATGCAGTAAGCCAAATGATGATGGAGATACTTTATATGCTATTGATGGAGAAGATTTTACTCCAGGTAAAACTTATTATACAATAAGAATGGCTAATAATACAAGTGAAATAAAGAATAAAAAGCTTGTATATCCTAGAAAAAGAAAAGAGCCAAAAACTGTTGAAAGAGCTGGACAAAAGTTTTCTGTTTATGCTACTATAAAAAATAATATAGAAGTTTATAAAGATGCTTCAGGAAATTATATTATAGTTACTTCAGATACTCCTATTACTTTAAAAGATGATGAAGTATATCAAGTATTTAATTATCCATTAACTGGAGATTATATTGCTTTCAAAGGTGATACTGAAGGTGTTGTATATGTAGATACAGATGGAAAACCAATATTTAATACTTATAATCCAAGTGATGCAGGCTTTGAAAGTGTAAACTATCTATACATAGTGGAAGAAATAACTTTAACTAATTCTGTTACTTAGATAGAGTATTATAGAAAAACAGAAGATGGCTATATTAGAATTAAAAATCATAGCGATGTTGATACTGCAGCTAATACAGACATTTTTTATCTTTTAAAAGCTGAAGAATTTGCTCATTTTTATCAAAGCAATAAATATTATTATAAAGGTAAAGATGGTAAATCTTGGTTATTTGATAAAGGTGGAGTATTTTAGGAAGATAGGCAATATTATACAATTTCTAGCGAAGCTGTTTCTCAACAAGAAATTGATTTAACTGATAAGTATTTGTATGAGCCAGGTCGTTTCTACTATAAGAAAAATAATAGATATTACTTAGACAATAATTCAACAGCAACAGAGGGTAGAACTTATTATTTAGGCTCTGAGGAATTTTGTGTAGCTACTGATAGCTCTGGAATTCTTTCGAGAGGTATGACTTGGAATGGTGCGCTGCCGATTCCGATTAGTGTAACCCTGGGCCGCCGCAAATACGATACTTATACTATGAAAGAATTAATAGGTTTTGCTAGAAGCCTTAATACTATTCATGGTTTAATATTGTAGATCAATAACTTCTTAGAATATGGCAATGAAGACACTAGAGATACCAGTACTGTTCAAGGCATGCTAAATACTTTAAATGATATAATCGTGCGATTTGAATTGCTTGATCCTTGTCAATCGGTTATCACTGATATTTATGGTAGATTACATACTGCGCCTATTCTTACAGATAACTGGTTAAAGAGTATTATAAGTCAAGACCCAGAGTCACCAACAGTTAGTTTCGCGCATTTATATCCTAATAAGATAGATGATAATACTACATCGGAATTAAATTTAAACACTGCAAGCGAAAAGAATAAAATTGAATTATTCTCTTCTTATATAGATGACACAGGCCATGTAACGCATAAAGATGTTAAAACTGTTACATTGCCTTTTGGATTCAAAACTATTTCCGCAGACAAAGATTCTTATACTGCAGTTAATACTCAAGATAGCTTTGAAATAAAAACAAAAGATGCTTGGTTATCTACTGCTATAAATAATAATATTCTGACTATTGAACATAATGATGCTTAGGATACAGTGACCACTAAAGGATTATTAACAAATAACTCTCTTAATTTTGGAGAAAGCTTTGTAATTCCAAAAGTAGGAATAGATTCTAAAGGCCATGTTAGTACCTTAGATGAGCATACAATAACTTTACCTAAAGTAACTATTTCCGCAGATGAGACAGGCAATGTAGTTACTGAAATGACGATTGATGAAACTTCAGGAGCTATTACTAAGACTAAAGAAAATGTGGGAACATTGAAATTAGGTACTTATGCTGGAATTATAAGCGAAGGTGGAGATATCACTTTTGAAGATTCAATATCTACTGCTATTGGAAAAAATGCTTATAAGTTAAGTATTCTTAACGGTAGTGCAGATACTGAAGGCTCATTAGCTCACGAAGCTAAATTACGCAAAGACGCTGATGATGTTTTAAGAGAGTTAATCACTACTACTGGTGGAAATGTAACTTCTGAAGTGACAGCTCGTAAAGACGCTGATGATGCTTTAGGAGTAAGAATTGATGGAGTTATTAGTGATTTAGGTACTGAAACTGATGCCAGAACTAGTGCGGATAGCGTTTTAAGTGATAGGCTTGATAGTTTAGAAGAGTTAGGTATTAGTGGAAGATTAACAAGTAATGAATCTTCAATAGCTTCTACAAAGTCTGATTTAAATAATTTAGTAAAGAGAGTAAATGCTCTTGAAAGTGCAGGCTATGCTACTTAGATTAACAATTTACAATCTTCATTAAATTCACATACTACTTCAGCTAGTGCTACAATTCAAGGATTAACTAGTACTATAAATCAATTAGAAGAAAGAATAGCAGCTTTAGAAGGCTCAACTACATGATATAGTAAGGACTTGACCCAAAGGGCAAGTCCTTTTAATATATAAAAAATAATTTTTAAAAAGAAAGGAAGAAGAATGGCATTACTACCTACAAGTGACTATGTAAAGTTTGTCAGAGGTTCTAAACAAGCATTTAATGCGCTTTTAAATAAGGCCGCTGATACTTTATATTTTATTTACGATCCAGATGATTCGACCGTAGGTTCCTTATACTTAGGTTCTCGTCTCATAGGCGGGACAGGAAGTGCCGCTTCCAGCTCACTGGGAGATTTAAAAGACATTGTTCTTTCTACTGTCAAAGATAAGTAGATACTTGTTTTTGATGCTAGTTCCAACAGTTGGAAGAATGGAACTATAAGCGATATATTAGGTGTTGATGCGGTTAGCATAGTTAAATCTACTACAGGCACTCTTAGCTTGAATGGGTTTGCGGCAGCTGCTGTAAATACAATCGCAATTAAACAAGAAGATGAAAAGTTAGGTTGGGCGACTCCTACTCAGCTGAGAGAAGTTCTTGATGTATTCTCAAAGGCAGAAATTAAGAACTTATTTAATGGCTCTTTATCAAGAAAAGTAGTAACTTCTATTCAAGATATAGATTTAGAAGCTGTTGATGCTGAAAATTATATCTATTTAGTGCCTAATACTTCTGGTACTTATGATGAATATATCGTTGTCAATAAGAAGTTAGAAAAAATGGGAGATTGGAACACTGACTTATCAGGCTATGTTACAAAAGCTGAAGTTGGTGATCTAGTAAAAAATAATGTAAATACTATTATCTCAACAAGTATTGGAGATCTTACAAACTATGGTGGTGAAAATATTACGTTAGTTGAAAAGGTTGAAGAAATAGATAATAGATTAAAATGGTCAGAAATAACTACTGACTAATTGAAAGGAGATATTTTTAATGGCTGATTACGCAGGCAAACATATTACCTTTTTACAAGGTTCACAAGTAGCGTTAAACGGTTTAAGAACAAGTGGTGCGGCTACAGAAGGTGCGTTTTATTTAACAAATGATACTCGTAGACTGTACATTGGTGAAAAGAATGAAGATGGAACTAAGGTAATTCCGCAGCCAGTTAATCAAGGTGTTATTAGTTATGCTACAGTAGCAGAAATAACAGCTCTTACTGGTAGTGATATTATACCTGGTCAATTCTACTATGGCGAAGACAAAAACATCATTTGTGTTTATAGTGGTGGAAAATGGGTTCAGATAAATCCAGATACTACTCTTAAATCAAGTTCCGCAGCTAATACAGTTTCTGCTATAACTAAAGGTGCTAAGATAACTACTAAGGTAGAAGACACTGCTAATAACACTGTAAATGGTGAGTTTTCAATTATCTCAGGTGCTGGTGTTCAAGTAACTAATGATGGTAATGTAATTACTATCGCAGCTACTGGAGCTGGTGGAGCTACAATTGAGCTTTCCGTTGAAGGCGCAACAGATAATAAGAGTGCTACTATTAAGCAAAAAACTACTATAACTAAGGCTGATGGTACTACAGAGCCAGCTACAGAAGATTCTTATGTACTTGCTGCTGGTGATAATGTAGACACTTTAGTGGTAACCAAAGACGAAGCAGGTAAAGAAACTGTTACTATTAATGCTAAGACTCAAGAAGTGACAGAGCTTACTGGAGCTGCTCAGGCAGAAGGCTTTAAAGTAACATTAAAACAAACTAGCAACACTGATAAAACAGCTCAAATTAACCCAGAAATTTCAGTTGGTAAAACTGGAGATAAATCAAGCGTTAAGTTTGTAAATGGTACAGCTAATCTTGATGTATATACTACAACTCAGGCTGATGAAGCTATCGATGCTGCTGTAAAAGCTGGACTTCAAACTTATGATGCACTTCACTTTAAGGGAGTTGTAAAAGCTGGTAACGACCTTCCAGATATTACAGCTGCTGAAAATGGTGACGTATACAAAGTTGGTGCTGTAACTGCTAAGGTAACTGCAGCTGCACCTAACGCAAAAGTTGGCGATTTACTTATTGCTACTGGAACTGAAGGTACTAATGGAAAATTAGAAGATTCAGGTACTTGGGAACTTGTTCCTTCTGGAGATGAAGCTTCATATATTACTGCATTCCTTGAACATGGTCTTGATGTTAAAGAAAAAGTTGGTGACACTCAAACTAGCATAGGTGGACTTCAGTTAACAGCAGGTACTAATGTTGTTCTTACTGATACTGCTGATGGTAAGATTAAGAAAGTAGAAGTTGCTCATGAGGCAATAACTACTGAAGAACCTGCTGCAGAAGCTACTACTGCTTATGGTGGAAAGACTAATAGTGTTCGTAAAAAAGAAATTACAGTAGTAAAAGATATAGAAGTAAGTAATGGTCATGTAACTAAGATAGTAACTGGCAAAGAAACTATTGAAGATACTGATAAAGTTATTGAATCTATAACTAACACTGCTACAGCAGATGAAGCTAAGAAAGTAGCTACTGTAACTACTACTATCAAGATGACTAATGAAGACGTTCCTAAGAGCGGTACTTCAAAGATTGCATCAGATAGTTTAGAAATTACTGCTTCAAATGATCAAGTTAATGTAAACCTTGTATGGGGTACATTTTAATTTTTGAGGGCGAAAGTTAATAATAGACTTAAATGAATTTTGATATCTCTTAGAGATATTAATTTGATAGGGAAGAGTTATATCTCTTCCCTATTTTTTATTATAGAAAGAAAGGAGATATAGAATGTCAGATCAATTTAAGCCAATTAAAGGGGCTCAAAAAAATATTGATAAGACACCAAAAGTTGCTGGCCAGTGGCTTATAGCTACAGATTCAGGTCAGATGTATCTCGATCTTAGTAACAAAGAAAGAATTTCTATAGGCGGAAGTGGGGTTTCAGTTATTTACGCAGAAGATCCAGCACCGCAGAAACTTTCAGATAATCAGTTCAATTTAGGACTTTACTATTTAAAAGATTCTCGTGTTAAAGAAAATGATTTAGTAGTAAATATTCCAGAAGGAGCTTTTTATAAAGTTATTAATGTAGGTACAACAACAGTTTTTTGTCAACGTCTATCAATAAGTGGTACTGGTGGTGGCGGTGGAGATACACCTACAGTTCCAAAAGTAACATTTATGAAAGACATTCTGAGTCAGTTAAAGAATTTATATGTTCTTGGTGAAGCTTACTCATTAACTGTTATTCCTTACGCAGAAAATGATACGACTGTATCTGTTACAGTATCATTGTATGATGAAGCTGATACTTCAGCATCAAGGAAGCCTTATTATGAATTTAAAAAGACAGTAACTAATGGTTTTGAATTAATAGTTGATTTAGGTTCATATTTTAAAACTGGTAGTACTGAAATTGATATTAAATTAGAATCGCTTAACAGTGGTTCTACATTAGTGAAATATGGCGGACAGCAAATAGTAGAACTAGCTTTAGAAGAATCATCTGATTTCCATACTGAAAAAGTTGGAACTAAAACTAGTCCTGTAGATTTTTATTGCTTACCTGTTGGTAATGTAGAAAAAACTTTACATTTAACTATTAATGGTTAGATTGATGCTCAAACTAAAGATATATCAGCAGATTTTTAGAATAATAGACTTGTAACTAGAATAGATAGTTCTAAATTAGTTCATGGTGTAAACTATTTAGATGCTTATTTAACAGCCACTTTAAATGGTGAAACAATAGAATCTAATCATCTATCTTACGAAATTGCTTTTGCAGAAGAAGGTAATAATAATCCAATTATTTGGTTTATGAATAAGCCAACTAGCATTGTTCAATATGAAGATATGATTGTTAAATATATGGTTTATGACCCTACTATTAAACAAAGTGGAACAATGACCATAGAACAATTACATGATGGTTTAGTAGTAACTACTCTTGATGAAGTTCAATATAGTGAAACTGACGCTTTCATTTGGAACATAGCTGATTATGTTCTTGGAGATAATTATTATGGTATTTCTTATAAAGGAACTACTGAAAGTTTTGTAATAACAGTTACTCCAAGTGATAGAAAGATGGATTATGTATCATTAGATCAGATTATGGTTAATCTTAATGCTAATGGTAGAACAAATAATGAAAGTCTTCTTACTCGTTAGAAATGGCAGTATACATTTAATGAAGACGTATATGATTGTATTCTTAATGATTTTAACTGGCATACAAATGGTTGGGGAACAGATGATGAGGGTAAATCATATTTGAAGATATCTGATGGTGCGTCAGTGCGGATTCCGCTCAAAGATCCTAACGTAGTGAAAGGTATTTCATTAGACGGTTCCGGCACACAAAGTTATACATTTGAATTTAGACTTAAAATTAGAAATATAACTAACTATGATACATTAATTAAGAATACTACTTTCTATAAACTTGTAGGAAGTCCTGATTATGTAGATTGGGATACTTTAAAAGCAAAAGCTGATGAACTTGGGGTGGATCCAGATACTCTTATTGATGAAGATCCAGAGTTTAAGTCACCAATAGTAAAAGTAACTAAGAGTGTAGCAACTGAAAAAGGTATTTGTGTTTCTTACTTAGGAGATTCAAATAAATCAGTAGGTTTTGCTTTAGGTACTCAAGAAAGTTATTTTGGTACTGGTTCAGAATATGTAAATGCTAAATATAAAGAAGAAGAAATCTTTAATATTGCTTATGTGGTTTCCGCAAATGATAAGCAATCATTAAGTAAGGTATATATCTATGTTAATGGATTATTAACTGGTATTACTTCAATTACTCAAACAGGTTCCACAAGAGGATTTATAATAGATACACCTTATATTAATATTAGTTCAAAGTATTGCGATGTTGATTTATATAATGTAAGAGTTTATAATTCTGCTCTTGATTCTTGGAGCATTGTACAGAACTATCTTGCTGATTTAAGAGATGTTCAAACTTATGACCAAAACCAAATTTCTTCTAATGTAAAGAATTTAACCGTAATAGATTATCAAAAATTATTAAATTATAATCAAACTCAAATTCAAAATGGTAAACCAGAGTTGCTCTCAATGCCTTATATGATTTTACAAACTGTAGATAATTTAGGCATTGGTAATAAATATGTAACTGATGATGGTACACCACCTAGCAAAAAGAATTCAAAGAATGTCGTAATTAAAGATGTAGATGATAACAATCTACCTTACGCAAAAGGTAAGCTTAGATATGTAAAAGTTCAATTTAGAAATCCAGCATTAGATTATGCATATGACACTGGAGAATTAGAACAGATTGCTAGAAAGAATGGATATACAATAGATGAGTATTATGCTTATCACTGTCCTAGTTTTGATGCTTATGGTGGAGAGCTTAATGTTCAAGGTACATCTTCGCAAGCGTATCCAAGACGTAACTATAAATTAAAACTGAAAAATGCTGACTATTGGAGATATACAGGCGGTCCGCGCACAGATGAAAGCAATAGAGATATTACTGGTGATGCGGTAAAGAAAAATGTATGGTGTATGGATACCAATAGCACAGCAGTTCATAATAATAAGTGGACTTTAAAGATAGACTATATGGAATCTTCAGGTTCTTATAACACAGGTTTTGCTAATCTAGTTCATTATATGTATGATAAGCATCCTCTTGACTATTATAAGAAAACTAATCCTGATGCTTTTGGAGATATAGAAGATAATATCTTAGATACTTATAGAACATCAGTAAAAGGCTATCCTGTGCTTATGTTCCACGCTGTTAAAGATGCAAATACGGGTGAGCTTACTTATAACTACATAGGTAGATATAATATGAACTTAGATAAAGGTTCTGATGACGCTTATGGATATAAATATGGTACAAATAACCCATTCGTTGATGGCGGAACTAAGATGAAAAAGGTTGCTGAATGTTGGGAAATGAGAGATAATCAAGGCGATTATTGTTCATTCAAATTCCCTCATGAAGGTTAGACTGGATTTAAAGGTTATTACTTGCCGTCGGGCATCCTTGAAGCTACTAGGAGTCTAGAGTATAGGTATAACGATGACTCTGATAATCTTGACTTATGTTATGACTTTACAGAAAGTGATGATATAACTAGAGGAAGCATCAATTCTCCTTTATACAAGGCAGATATTAAACCTATAAAAGATGAAATAAAGTCAGCACAAGGATAGATAGATGGAATAATTGCGGGGAACGCTGAATTGGCAGCACAACTCGAGGCTAAGAACGCAGAACTGGCGGCCGCAGAAACTGAAGAAGATAAAGCTAGAATTAAAGAAGAAATAAAAGCTATTGAAACTGAAAATGGTATTACTTATTATAGAGATATTATAGCAGCTAAGGAAAAGGAAATTGAAAATACTTCAAAGCTTCCAGCAACTAAAGCTGATTTCAATAGTTTACTTGAATTAAGATATAGTAATATAGAGAAGCTTTATACTTGGTTAAATGAAGTTAATATAGATGGTGCTCCTTATGAAAATGAAGAAGAGCTTTTATATGGCTCGACCTTAAAGCCTTTTAAGGATGCTATCAAAGAAGCTGAATCTTACATTGCTGCCAAAAGAATGGTAAATAAGAGTTTAGATGAAAGATTAACTGAATTAGAAAAACAGTTAGCACAAGCGACAGATGAAGACACTAAAACTCAAATTAAAGCCCAAATTAAAGCGGCAGAAGATGAAGGTGGAATAACTGAGTATAGAACAACTATAGCAGAAAATCAAGCAAAGATACAAGAACAAATAGAAGCTGGTCCTACTAATGAAGCTAGTATAATTGCTAAATATGCTTTTGCTGAGCCAAAGAAAGTTGGAAGTGTTTCTTATTCTTATGATACTAAAGATTACCGTCAAGCTAGATTTACAACTGAATTTGGTAAACACTTAAACGAAGAATATTGTTTAGTATACTTTATAATGACTGAATTATTGCTTTGTTATGACTCTCGTGGTAAAAACTTAATGATGGCTTCTTGGGGTCCTATGGAAGAAGGCGGAGAGTATATTTGGTTCCCTGTTTTCTATGATATAGATACTCAATTAGGTATTAATAATACTGGTATTCCAACTTGGGATTATGATGCAGATGCTTCATTAAATGCAGCAGCTGGTGCGGCAGTATTCTCTACTTCTGGAAGTATTCTATGGAGAAATATGGCATATTGCTTCTTAGATAAGATTACTGCTAAATATCAAGAAATGCGTCAAGGTAAATATCTAAACCAAAGCTTTATTGAAAGAGCTTATAGATGCGATCCTACAGTATTTACTACTTCATACGCAAGTAAAGGTGTAAGACCTTTAGTAGCACTTAATTCAGATTTTGAATATAAATATATTCTTCCAACAATGGAAGTTGGAAAAGGCACTAACTATGGATATATAGATACCAATGGTGTTTGGGTTCAAGATAGTGGTGGAACGTTCTTCTACGCATGTCAAGGTGATAGAGATTTATCTCGTCAACTCTTAGTACGTAATAGAATGAACTACTTAGATAGTGAACTTAACGCAGGTATTTACTCCGAGTCCGGCGGCACAGGAACAACATCTATTCGTATGAGAGCGACAGCTAATACTTTAGATAAGCCTGGCACCCCTGGAACAAGTGATACATTCTTAGATGCAGAACTGAGTGAAGATGAAAAGGCAGCAGGATGGATTCAATCTCCTTTAGGAGCAAATCCTTTAGACTGTACTCCTTATCTTGAAGTAACTCCGTTCTTATCGCAGTATGTATCAATTAAGTATGACCAATTAAAAACCACTCCTGAGAAATATAATCAAGGCGGTCAACCAGTATATCCTACTGAAAAGACTCATCCAGAATTAACGGCGCTTGCCGCACAATATAAATACACTCCGCAAGGCTTAGGCCAGCAGTTAATTTATATGTTTGGTGCTGAATATATTTCAAAGATTGGTAAGTTAGATAATAAATATCCTTCAGAGTTAACTTTAGCAACAGCTAAAAGATTAACTGAATTAGTATTAGGTCAAGATGATCCTAATTATTTTAACAATATAGATTTAAACCTTACTTTAGATGATTCAGTAAGTAGCGCAAATCCTAAGCCACTATTAAAAAAAGTAGTATTAACTGGTAATAAGAACTTTAATCCAAATTGTACTTATGTCGATGTTGGAGCTTCTTCTAAACTTGAAGAGTTTAGAGCTCTTAATACTAACATTACAGGTTGTACTCTTGCTATTGGATGTCCTATTAAAAAGTTACATTTACCTTCTGGAGTTACAACTTTAACTTTAAATACTAATTACAATTTAACTAAGGCTATTAGAGGAGATCTTGCTAGTAATGAACTTCTTTCAACAAGTGGCTCAGTTGATGGTCTATATATTGAAGGTTTCACTAATCAAATAGATGAAGAGAAGAATCTTACTGAGCTTGCGGCAGCGCAAGGTTCGGGTAACTTTGCTCTTAATAAAATTGAAATTAAGAATGATTCATTAGGATATGATTCTTATCAATTATTAAAGTTAGCTTTAGCAAAGAAGATTTCTAAAACTACTCCTACATCTAAACCAGGTTTAGCAGTTCGTCTTGAAAATGTTCAATGGACTCCATATAGAGTTCTTGATTCAGCAGCAGAAATTAACGCAGAAACAACTTATTATGAATTAAATGACCATTATCAATATGTAACTATTAATAGTACCGATGATACGTTTGCTGAGAAGAGATTAAATAGCTTAATTTTTACTAAAGATGAAACAATAAATGAAAATCAAATTACTTCATTAGAAATACTTGATAAATTTATTGAAGCTAAGAAAGAAGTCGGAGAAACAGATCAACCGCAATTTAGAGATACAGTATTTAATGGCAATGTTCCTTACTTATCTGGAGAAATATATGTTAATAATACTTCTGAAAATTCAATTGAAGAATTGAAGATTCAAGAGTATAATTCATATTACCCTTCACTTAATATTAGAGTAGCTAATGTTACTAAAAATCATACTATTAAGTTCGTTCAAGTTGATGATGTAAGTGGAGTTACTAAAGTATACTTTACTCAAAAAGCAGAGTTCCCGCAAGGAGCAGCTACTGATGAAGGTAATAAATATTTTGCTAATCCAAATAGAAATGTAACTCTTGTTCCTAGTAAGAATAATTATGACTTCTTTGGTTGGTCAACTGATGGAACTAAGGAAAAGGTAGTTATTAGTCCAAAAGCGCAAGATAGTGATGATTACTTCGATTCAGTTTGGAAGAGTATCCAATTTGAAGATTATGAAGTAGATAAGGTTGTTACTCTTTATGCGGCTTTCGAGCTTCATAAGTACAATGCAACATTCTATAACTATGATGATAGTATAATAGGAACTACTTAGACTGAATATAGTAGAATTAATTCAGTTAATGTTATTAATATACTTCCATCTAAACCGGCAGACGATTTATCACTTACTCAGGTATATGGATTTGTAGGTTGGGCTTTAAAGAACAATCCTACTAGAGTATTAGATATGTCAACAATTCATCCTATTATGGATTATGAATTTGTTGCAGTCTATGAAGAAAAATCTGTATATGATAATGTATTAAATTCAAGTTATCTTACCGCAGTTAATAGTGGTAGTGGTTGTGAAATTAGCGTTGCTTCAGGTGTTAAGTTAAGTGGTAAAATTACTTTACCAGCTACTATAAATGGCAAGGATGTAATTGCCATTAGAAATAATGGTTTTCTTAATCAAAGTGATATTACTCATGTCTTTTGGAGTAATGGAACTGAGAACAAGGTAGCTAAAATTGGAGAAGCGGCATTTAACCAATGTATTAAATTAGTATATTATGAAATGAGTAATAGTGTCACTAGTATTAATATTGGTAATGCTTCGTTTAGATATACAAGAATCTTAGAAAATCTTGATGAATATCAAATGAAACAATTCTTTGAAAAGGTTACATCAATTCAAAGAAATGCTTTTTCAATGGATTATGATATTGTTTCTCCATTAACAACACTTTATCTTCCTAGTGGATTAAAGTCATTAGAAGATGTTGCCTTTGTTAACTATAGAAACTTATCTCAAGTTATTATTGGTTCTTCTGGTAATCCTACTCAGCTTACTACTGTAGGCCAAGGTCCATTTAATGGAAGCGGTATAAATGTTGACCAATTAAAAATAACTTATTATTATAAAGCTGGTAGCCCATTAAGTGCTGATATGATTAGTAATTTAAAATATTAGGTAGCAGCTAAGTCCGTCATAGTAGAAGGAATAACAACATCTTAAGGAGGCATAAATGAAACAGACTAAATATTATCGTTATTTAGGCACCAATGGTTACATTGAAACTCCAGTTGAATTACCGGGCGTTTATCATACTACTTTTTATCAACTTGATGCTGATAAAGATAAAATGTTAAGCGATGGTGCTAAAACAGTAAAATCCGTTACTGTTTCAGAAAGTGAAATAGATAACTGGACAGAAATAGATAAATAAAATAAAAAAATAATCTAAAATAGAGAGAGGGAGAATTTTCTCTTTCTCTCTAATTATGAAGAAAGGAAGAATAAAGCAAGTGATTACAAAAGTAACAAAAGAGAACAAGGCACTGTATCAAGCTCTCTTTGAAAAAGTAAATCAAGATATTGGTTTCTCAGGAGATAGCCAGATTACTTCATTAGATCAGTTCTTCTCTCAATTAGAACAGATATCTGGAACTAATATGGTATATACAGTTCTACCTTTAGATGAACCTACTTTTGATATTGATGCTAATACTCGTACGATAAGTGTGCCGGATTCTTTTAGGAAAAACGGTATTTCGGTTCAGGGCGACCAAGTATCTGAAGTAATTTATTTTACTATTGATAGATATGTTGATGCTATGGATTTATATCGTGAGGATATACAGATAGTAATTCAGTGGGAAACTGCTGCTTCTGTATCTACTGCAAACAAGCCATCAAAATCAGAAAAAGGTATATCAATTGCTTACCTTAAAGATATCAGTCTTTTTAAGACAGAAGGAAAAATGCTTTTTGGTTGGGCACTTAACTCAAATATTACTAAAAATGCTGGTGCTATAAAATTCTCTGTTAGATTTTATAAAATTAATGGACAAAAAGAATTAGACTTTAGTTTCAGTACTTTAACTGCTACAGCTAATATTCAACCTGGCCTTGATTACACATGGCAAGCAGGTAACTTTACTGAAAACATTTTTGATGATTCTACTATGCTTAAAAATAGAATTAAAGATAGTGTTCAGCCAGGGGACGCTGGTGAAGCAGAAGAACCTACCTTCTTAGAAGGATTTAAGCTGCCGTCCGCATTTACTATTACAAGAAAAGAAATTATCAATGATGAAGAAGTAGATGTAGAATATAAAGCTGTAGATCTTGATTCAATAACTGTTGAAGGTATTGCCACTCTTCAAAAAGACTTTATTGTTCAAGCTACTGGCGATGGATATATTACATATTCATGGACTAAGACACTTCTTGAAGATAATAGTGTAATTCCTATTGACAGCGACGCTGATAGAGGTATTAGATTTGTTAAGACAGAAGACACTGTTTATTCAGGTGAAAAACTTTATTACACCCTTGAAGAAGGAGCTGGCGGAGAGCCTGTTTATAAAACATTCATCATTGCTCCTGGCAGCGTTGGCAATGAAATCCCAGAAGAAGTTAAGGAAGCTGGACTGTATGAAAGAGTTGGCTTCTGTATCGCTAGAACTACTGGTATTTACACAGTTAAAGCTAAGAATAAAAAGGGTCTTGCTTCAGCAGTGACTGAAGATAAAGTTCTTGTGCCTGGCCCTGATAAAGATAGTTTTGCTGTAGAGCTTCCAGAAGGACAGGGATTATCTGTATATCTTGAAGATGGTGCGGAAGGCGCTGGTAATACAGTTATTAAGATTCTTGGTAAGACTAATATGGTTGACGTTGTTGAAGGCGGTGAAGTGAAAACACCTGGAGATACTATAGTATATACTTGGGCTCTTGGTAGCGATGTAACTGAGCCGATAGAAGTAAGAAACATAGCAAACCCACTTCCGCAAGAGTATTCGGTTTCTAATGTTCCTGCTGAACAGAGAGCGCAATATGACGAAAATATAACCGCAAGCGTTTATGCTACTAGAAATGGAGATAGTTCTGAACCAGTTGTAACTACATTCAGATTAACTGATAAGGCTCATGCTCCAATTGTAGAACTAGGACCAAAACTTAGCTATAGCATACTTAAAGGAAATAGTGTAAAAATTCAAGCTACTGTAACTAATTATGCGGAAATTAAGCATAATAAAGAAGGCGATGAAGTTGTTTTCCAATGGTATAAAGTAGTAAAAGATGAAGATGGAGTAGTCAATCCACTAGCCAATGACAGTCTACTCATCGAAGAAAAGATGGTTATAAGTGATACAGGTATTTGTACTTTAACTTTCGATACTAATACTACGAAGATAAAAAATGCTGAAACAGGCGAATTAAGCGATGTACCTTCCGGCGGTAGTTATTATTGCTTAGTTACTAATAAAGTAAATGACAGTACTGCTACTAATGATCTTTCAGGATTAACTCTTGAAGATTGTATTAATATAACTGTAACAGAATAATTAAAAGGAGATTTAAGTTATGGGATTAACGAAAATAGAGTCTTTAGAAGATTTATTATTTCAAATATAGACCTATGAAGATAAAGATTCGCAGTCGTATCCATAGCTAGTTCACTTACTTCCGCAGAGTGATTAGATTTTCGATATTGATCTAGATACTAGAACAGTTAATATCCCTCAGTTTTTAAGTGTTCAGTACGATCATAATGCCGAAATCATTTACTTTAGATGTCCACGTTATTTTGACAATATGGATCTAGCTTCGTGTGTTTGTATTATAGAATTTATTAACGCGGCTGGTGAAGCGGGTTTGTATTGGGTTCCTTATTACAATGTGGATGTTTATGAAGACGATGATAAAAGTTTAACTCCCCTTATGCTAATACCTTGGTCTGTTGGAGGTTTAGCAACAGCCTCATCTGGGACTTTAACTTTTAGTGTTCGTTTTTATCAATTAGATGCGACTCGTAAGACTTTCTTATTTAATATGAGTACAAGGCCTACTCAAGGAGAAATCTTGCATGGAATAGATTTATCTGAAGAAGATTTAGAAAAGTTTAAATTAGATACTACAGTAGTTCATTAGATATACGCTGATATGTAGAAAGTTAAAGATCAATGTACTATATCTTGGACGGATGTGTGAGTAGGGTAAAACCTACTCACTTTTTTTTTGGTCTTTTTTATTTAATAAAATATTCATAATACTTGTATATTAAAAAGAGAGAAAATCTTACTCAGAGAGGAGATATAAAATATATGGCTTTATTTAAAATAAGTAAAGGTCAATCGGAAAATCTATCTAGTTAGCCGTTGACAGAAGGTTATAGCTGGTTTACACCAGATGATGGTAAATTTTATATTGATGCTAAACCTTCAAGCTCAAGCGCAGTCCAAAGAATTCCTTTAAATGCGCACTTAGCTGATAATTTGCGGACGCCGGTTAAGATTTCTTTAACGACTGGTGCTTTAGGTAACACTAACTTTGATGGCTCTAAAGATGTTTAGATTTCAGTTACAAGTCTTAAAGAAGCATATTTAGATTGGGGCGGACGCAATTTAACAGGTCAATATTCGGCGTTAGATGCAGCATTGGTACCAGTATTAGGAGCAAATAGATTAGCTTTTATGCCGGCCGCAGGTGTAACGATTGAATATTCGAGAGATGGAGGAAGCACATGGACGAATTATGGTGCTTCTGACCAAATGAAAGTATAGCTTTTTGATGGCGAAGGTACTAATCTTAGAATAGGAGCAGATAGCAGTTAGACTGGAGTAGATAAGTCAAATTACCAGGTTCGTGTCACTATAGACTCGGTTGCCGCAAAAGTTTATACTTAGTTAAAAAAATTCGTTATAGATATTTCTACTGAAGGCTCTACTGGTTCATGGGTTACTATTGATGGTAAAACAAGAGCAAATGTAACAGCAGGAACAGATACTTGGACTACTTTTACTAATAGACAAGGTATTTCAGGTTGGAGTGCTTTTAATGTTATTAATGTAAATGGTGTTACTACTTATAGTAATAATGACGCCCAGTATTAGAAACTTCGTTTTACTTTTGGAGTTACAAGTCATGCTAGTACGATTAAACATCCTGGTTTAATTATAAGAGGAATTTATGGCTATGGTGGAATGGGGTAGACGGTTCCATCTAATTTAGCTGGAAAAGGAACTATCTACACATATGATTATCAATAGAATGTAACTTTTCCTAAAAATATTTCAGTAGCAAGCTTAACAATACGTGGCGGAGCTGGTATCCAAGCTGCTGCGCCTACTGATCCTACACACTTAGTTAATAAGAAGTATGTAGATGATAGTTTTCATGCGAATGACGCTATGCTGTTTAAAGGTGTGCTTGGAGTTAATGTTGCGGCATTGCCGGATAATCATCAAGTAGGCTGGACCTATAAGGTCGGAGTGGCTGGTTCTTATGCAGGACAATGGTGTGAACCAGGAGATACGGTTTATTGTACTACTGACCGCACAAGCGCTAATGACGCAGATTGGGTAGTTCTTGAATATAATCAAGAAGGATTAGTTATTAGAGCTACTGATGATAGATCTGTTGCTATTGGAAGCGATGACAGTCCAGTATATGTGTAGGCTAATGGAGTTGTAAAAGCTACTAGTAAAAAGTTTAGTAATTATTTGCCTTTAACTGGTGGTACATTAACCGGTAATTTAAAAGTAGGTTCTTCAAGTATTGGTACGAATGGATATATTGAAGGAACTTGGTTAAAAACAACTGCTGTAAGTAATAAAGGTAGCGG
>ERZ857629.763-NODE-763-length-41136-cov-6.125362_pt1 | contig 41136 bp, 30 predicted proteins | sample MGYA00519700_ERZ857629 | MGnify/ENA primary metagenome ERZ857629 (study PRJEB31778, sample SAMEA3449351) | human gut metagenome | biome: human gut; feature: human-associated habitat; material: faeces | place: United Kingdom | collected 2010/2012 ... | reverse complement strand
CAACCATGATAACATCAATATCCTTAGGTGGAACTACGCCTGTGCGATCGCTCCAGTTGATAGCGAAACCATGTGAATAATACAAAGTCTTACCTGCTGTAAGATACTGCTTAATCTTTGGCCAAACAGCAATCTGGCCGGCATCAGAAAGCAACATACAGATGATAGTACCCTTCTGAACAGCCTCCTCGATAGAGAACAAAGTCTTACCAGGAACCCATCCGTCCTTCAGACACTTCTCATAAGTCTTACCCTCACGCTGACCAACGATTACGTTGAAGCCATTGTCACGAAGGTTGCATGCCTGACCAGGACCCTGAATACCATAACCGATAACGGCGATAGTTTCATTTTTCAATACTTCACGTGCTTTCTCCAATGAAAATTCATGACTGGTGACTACTGTTTCAATTACGCCACCGAAATTCATTTCTGCCATAATAAAATTTTTTTGTGCGACTACTGTTGTGAAGCCGCGGGTTTTACTTATCCATACGGATGCGAGCCCTACTTATTCAAAGAAAGTCTTTTGATCCGTCCACTCCCTATCCAAGAAAGCGGCTATGGGTTTATTCCTTTTATTAATTCGGTTGCAAAGGTAATAAATCATTATGAAACAACCAAATTTTTCTTTCATTTTTTTATAAATTTCGCTTTACTTCTTACAACTTCTATCTGTTTATCTATATTTTGCGAGCTTTTTGTTACTTTTATACAATACTCATCCTCGCCTACCTCTTCCATATAGAAGTTCAACTTATCGCCTTGATGACTCTCTGCCACATAAGCGATTTCAAATCTTTGCAGGAAATGGGCCTTATAGTAATCCAAATCAAACAAATCGAGGATGTGCTCGATATATTTCACCGAATTGATATGCCCATTGACATCTACATCATTATAATAGGTGTCAATGGTTCTGACGAGTTGGGCATCTGCCGACATCTTCACTCTGGAACTGGGCGCTATGGGGCATTCTTTTTCTGTCTCAATATATTCAGCAATCAAACCATCATGTATGCTGAATATATCTACAGGCTGCCGAGTTTCGGTGTCTATCATAGCCCACACACTCTTACCATAGCCATAGACCTTCTGCTCCTTAACATCCGTAGAAGGCTTACCACATATTTTGAAATTGCGGGCCGTAAAGTATTTCATCGCATTCTCCACCCACGTCTCTACCAAGAACTTGTCATACGACTTGGGCATTTCTGTCATTTCTATAGCCAAGCGACTCAGCACCCACGTGCGATGGCGAGGCATAAGATAGTTCATGCCATATCCCCTATCGTTGCTATGAAAATCAGCAGCATTCAACAAATGATTGCCCAAATGACCCATAAACAAGTGACTGGAATAGTCACAATGAAAAGGTTCAGCCATAAACTCATAGCTTCCTACTTTGCTTAATAATTCCATATCTCGTACCCTTTAAATTCCAAAAATCGTATTTCTATAGTCAGCAAACCATAGAAACACGACTCTTATCATGAATATTTTATACTATTTTCATCACACTATAAAGTTATTCCTCTTCACCTTTTTTGAGATAATCGGATACAGGCTCATCATAACTTCTTGTTACTGCAATACGACCACTACGCGTATACTGCAAGAGGCAATCAAAGCTATTCAACTGATGGAACAAATCAGCAATATCCTCTGTCAATCCAGCCAAAAGCACCGTGCTATAGGTAGGATTTACCTCCATCATACGAGCATCATGCTTACGGATGGTACGCGACACCTCTGGGTTTTCAAGCAAGATAGGTGTAGATATTTTGAAAAGTGCCACCTCATGGATAAAGATCTGATCATCCGTATAATAATCGCTCTTCACCACGTCGATTTTCTTCTCTATTGCCTTATTGATCTTTTCTATCTGCTCCGCATCACTCCATACCGTAATCGTATACTTATGGATATTCTTGATACTACTTGCAGATACATTCAAGCTCTCAATATTCACTTGTCTACGAGTGAACACAGCAGTTATCTGATTCAGAATACCCGCAATATTCTCTGAATAAACAAGCAATGTATATAATTTTTTTTCGTTATTATTCTCCATAATCTTATCGTTCAAAGAAGTTGAATTTTCACGCTCACTCCGTTTTTAATAGTTTAACTCGAGCTGCATCTCATCCACACTCTTTCCTGGCAGAGTCATAGGTACAATATCCTCGTCCTCCTTAATAGCACACTCCAAGAGATAAGGTCCCTTGGTAGCTATCATTTTCTCTACCTTAGCCTGCAAGTCCTTGCGATCGATAACAACGTCATAAGGAATGCCGTAAGCCTTAGCGATTTCAGCATAATGAGGATTCATCATATGAGTGAAAGAACGGCGACCCTCGAACATCAGGTCTTGCCACTGACGCACATTACCCAAGTAGTTGTTGTTCAGCAGAATCATCTTCACAGGAGCCTGTTGCTCCATGATGGTACCCAACTCCTGGATGTTCATCTGGAAACCGCCATCGCCAAAGAAACAGCAGATGGTTCTATCAGGCGCACCAAAGGTAGCACCGATAGCAGCAGGCAATCCGAATCCCATCGTACCAAAGCCACCACTCGTCACGATAGACAATTTCTTGGTAAACTTAAAGTATCGACTACTGATCATCTGATTCTGACCTACATCATTCACAAGTACAGCCTGATTGTGAGTTGCCTCTGTCACGACATTGGTCACTTCGCCCATCAACAGTGGACCTTCCTTAGGATGAATGTCTTTCTCGATAACTTTCTCCTGCTCCTGCTGGCGATACACATCGAAAGAGTCGCGCCATTCACGGTGTACATTCTTGTTCAGCAGACGAGTGATGGCTGGCAACGACTGTTTGCAGTCACCGATGACAGCGACATCCGTCTTTATCACCTTATCTATCTCAGCTCTGTCTATATCCAAATGTATCACCTTAGCCTGAGGAGCATACTTAGAAGGAACACCCGTGATACGATCGCTGAATCGCATACCGATGGCTATCAGCACATCACACTCCTGAGTCTTCATATTGGTGGCATAAGAACCATGCATACCGAGCATACCCATATTCAGCGGATGATTACTTGGCAACGCAGAGAGTCCGAGAAGCGTACGTCCTGCAGGGATGTCCGCCTTTTCCAAGAACTCCAACAATTCGTTGTGAGCACCACCAAGTTCCACTCCATGTCCTACCAAAGCAAAAGGCTTCTTAGCCTGGTTGATGAGTTCAGCAGCTTCAGCAACAGCCTGCTCATCTATCTTAGGATAAGGATTATACGAAGTTACCTTTTCACATTTCACGGGTTCCCATTCACAAGAAGCCACCTGAGCATTCTTGGTGAAGTCGAGGACCACCGGACCAGGGCGTCCGCTACGAGCGATATAGAAAGCACGGCTAACAGCCCATGCCACATCCTCTGGGCGACGAATCTGATATGCCCATTTAGAGATAGGCTGGGTAACACCCACCAAGTCAACTTCCTGGAAAGCATCAGTACCTAAGGCGCCGACACCCACCTGTCCTGCGATGACCACAATAGGTGTAGAGTCCATCATGGCATCAGCAATACCTGTAAGCGTATTAGTAGCACCAGGACCACTGGTCACAAGAGTTACGCCCACCTCGCCACTGACTCGGGCATAACCCTGTGCAGCGTGAGCAGCAGCCTGCTCGTGACGTACCAAGATGTGGTCAAACACCTTATTCTCTCCTCTCGTATAACCATACAGTGAATCAAACACTGGCATGATGCTTCCGCCTGGATAGCCGAAGATGGTCGTAACCCCTTCTGCCTGCAATGCACGCATCAATGCTTCTGCTCCTGAAATTACTTCTTTTGCCATTTATCTGTATTTTATTCTGAAAATTCAAAAACTATCTGTTTGCAGATAGAACAAGAATACGTTATTCTTATTAATCTATGATTCTTACACCACCCTTATCAGCAGAGCTTACACTCTGTGCATAGGCACGCAAAGCCTTGCTTACCACGCGATTACGCTTCAACGGCTGCTGTGGACGAGCATTAAGTTCTTCGTCACTCAGCTTCACATTGATGCTACGGTTAGGGATGTCGATAACAATGATGTCACCATCCTTAATCTTACCTATATTGCCACCAGCTGCAGCCTCAGGAGATATATGACCGATGCTCAGACCTGATGTACCTCCAGAGAAGCGACCATCGGTTATCAGAGCACACTCCTTGCCTAAATGACGGCTCTTGATGTAAGAGGTAGGATAAAGCATCTCTTGCATACCAGGACCACCCTTAGGACCTTCATGGGTAATCACCACGCAGTCGCCAGAGTTCACCTTGCCATTCAAGATTCCCTCACAAGCATCTTCTTGCGAATCGAAGCATACGGCAGGACCTTCAAAGTGCCAAAGCACAGGGTCTACACCTGCAGTCTTTACCACACAACCATTCTGAGCAATATTACCAAACAGCACAGCAAGACCACCATCTTTGGTATAAGCATGCTCAAGGTCACGTATACAGCCATTCTCACGGTCGACATCAAGGCTCTCCCATTGTGCATCCTGGCTACCCATTTGAGTAGAGAATTTACAACCTGGTGCAGAATGATAAATTCTGTCAGCCTCAGGATCAAGGCTATCACCTGTGATATCATATTTCTTCATCTGCTCATTGAGGGTATGACCATCAACACGCATCACAGCGCCATTAATCAGTCCACCCTTATTGAGTTCGTTCAATATACCCATAATACCACCAGCGCGGTTACACTCCTGTACACTATACTTCTGAGTGTTAGGACTCAGTTTACAGAGGCAAGGCACCTTACGACTCAACTGGTCGATGTCTTCCATCTTGAAGTCAGCACCAGCCTCTTGAGCCACAGCCAACAAGTGAAGCACCGTATTGGTACTACCACCCATAGCTATATCCAAAGTCATAGCATTGAGGAAAGCATCACGAGTAGCAATATTGCGTGGCAAGACACTCTCGTCGCCATCCTGATAGTAAGCATAAGCGTTCTTTACCACCTGGCGAGCAGCATCTTTAAAGAGCTGAATACGATTCTTATGAGTAGCCAAGATAGTTCCGTTTCCAGGAAGACTCAGACCGATGGCTTCGGTGAGAGAGTTCATGGAGTTAGCGGTAAACATACCTGAGCAACTACCGCAACCAGGGCATGCACACTGCTCTATCTGCTTGATTTCATCATCCGACACACTGGTATCAGCGCCTTTGATCATCGCAGTTATCAAGTCAGCATTCTCACCTTTCCAGCGACCAGCCTCCATCGGGCCACCCGAACAGAACACAGTAGGAATATTGAGACGCATGGATGCCATCAGCATACCAGGAGTCACCTTATCACAATTAGAGATGCAAATCATAGCATCTGCCTTATGTGCATTGACCATATACTCTACAGAGTCGGCAATAATATCACGGCTTGGCAGAGAATACAACATGCCATCATGACCCATGGCAATGCCGTCGTCTACTGCGATGGTATTGAATTCGGCTGCATAGCAACCCATAGCTTCTATTTCCTTCTTGACAATCTGACCTATTTCATGAAGATGTGTATGACCAGGCACAAACTGTGTAAAGCTGTTCACGATGGCTATGATTGGTTTTCCAAACTGCTCGTGTTTCATACCTGCAGCTACCCAAAGTGCACGGGCACCTGCCATTCTTCTGCCTTCAGTACAGACGCTACTTCTTAATGGATGTTTCATCATTTTTGTATCTTCGTTGATTGTGCCTACAAAGATACTGAGTTTTTATGTAATAGCCAACGTTTTTTGCATAAACTTTCGCAAAAGCACGTGTTTTGTTAGAAAAACAACCCTATACGCTTACAATTTATAAGCTAAAATGCCACCTTTACTTAACAAATAGTATTTTAGCCCACTTTTGCAAGAGAGATGAAAAGTAACACTACTCCACCCAAAAGTACCTTCATCTCCTAACTGCTATCAATTGCAAAACTTACAGAATATAAGGAATTCAAATTTCGCAAGTTCAGAAGTTGAGCAAGAAACAAAAAAATCCCTAAGGTCGAAACCTTAGGGATTCATATTTTGATATTATTCAATATCTTGATTTAGCGTATTGCTTTCAATTACTCAGCAGCAGCGTTGTCGTTGAAAGTAGATACACGGTTGAACTCAACCTGCTTGAAGAGCTTGTCAGTAGCGCCCATACCCTTTGTAGTCAAACGGTCAGCAGCAATCTTGTACTTCTTAACGAGTACGTTCTTAACTGCATCAGCACGCTTCTGAGAAAGAGCCTGGTTGAACTCCTTGTTACCCTCTGGAGAAGCATAACCCTTGATCTCAACCTTAGCCTCTGGGTGATTCTTCATATACTGAGCGATCAACTCGATGTTAGGCATCTGACTCTTGTCTACAACAGCCTTGCTCTGACGGAACAATACAGTTGGCTGCAAGTTTGTAGCAGTAGCTGGCTTCTCATACTTAGGCTTCTTGTTGCACTCGTCAAGAGCGTTCTGAAGATCCTTGATCTGCTTGTCCTTAGCAGAAAGCTGAGCGTCCTTATCATTCAAGTCACCACGAAGGCTGTTGATCTGACTGTTCAAGCCATCGATCTCGTTCTGGTCGCGGAGCTGAGCGATTGTGAAGTTGTGAGAACCGTTAGAGTTCTTGAACTTGTAAACGATACCAGCGTTCAACTGGAATGCAGACTGGTTGATGTTGTAAGCAACACCCTCGTAGCCATAACCATTCAAAGACCAGTTCATAGAAGGCTCAACATATACCTGCCATGCCTTAGACTTACCCAAGTTGAAAGTGAAATCGATACCAGCCTTAGAAGTAAGAGCGTTGCACTCCTTCTCATCTGTACCGAATGTATGACCCCAACCGAAGCCGAATACAGGAACAACCTCGAACAAACGTGGCTCACCCTGGTAACCAGCAAACCAGTTGCTCAAGTTAACAGTACCGATCAAACCTACGTTCATGTAGCGAGCTACAGTCTTAGACTGTGGCATGAAGTGCTTGCAGTGATCGTTGAAGTAAACATTACCCTCAGCAGCCAAACCGAATACTGGAGTAAACCAGCGACCGATACGAAGGCCAGCGTTAGAGTTCAGGTTGTTCATCCAGCTCTCGCCAGTAGTCTTTACCTGAGCACCGCCGTTGATGCCGATGTAGAAGTTGTCAAATGTCTTGCTCTCAGTAACTGTCTGTGCATTTACTGAAACTGCCATAGCTGCGGCAGCAAACAATAAACCTAACTTTTTCATGTCTCTCTAAAAATTAATTTATTAAAAATGTTATTGAAATCTTTATTATTGCGCAACACATTGCACATTTTTGAAATCGAGTGCAAAGTAATAAAAAAAAAACTTAACTACCAAACTTTTCCTATAATATTTTACATTTGTCCCGTGAAAACTGGAAAAAAAGCACATATTTTCTTCTTTTTGTACGATTGCAAAATAACTTTAAGACTTTCACACCGATTATTCACACCCTATCACAACCTCCCAGCCTACTTACATTTTCAAGCTAAAACACAAGTTTTTCCATGCTTCAACGCGCGCGAACATTATTTATTATATATAGAGAGTTTCAGTAAGTTCTGGAGTTAGGAAAACAAAAAAAAGACCAAGTGCATCACTACACTCGGCCTTCAACAAATTAGAGAGTTATAAAAAATCAAGTATATTGCTACTTGTAAAATTCCTTCTTTCCTGCAGCCAACGTATTCTTCATCAGCGAACAGATGGTCATAGGACCGACACCACCAGGAACAGGTGTGATAAACGAACAATGTTCTGCCACCTCATCAAACTTGACGTCACCATTGAGGCGGAAACCGCTCTTACGAGTAGCGTCAGGAACACGAGTTGTACCTACATCGATAACCACCGCTCCTTCTTTTACCATATCAGCCGTAACGAAGTTGGGCTTACCGATAGCAGCAATAATGATATCAGCCTCACGGCACTCCTCCTTCAGATTGGCAGAATGAGAATGACAAACCGTCACTGTGGCATCACCCCACTGCTTCTGCATCATCAGCTGCGCCATAGGCTTGCCCACGATATTGCTTCTACCAAGCACCACGCATTTTTTACCGCTGGTAGGAATATGGTAATGCTGCAACAAGGTAAGAATACCCAACGGAGTGGCAGAGATAAAGCAAGGCAGACCAATAGCCATTCGTCCTACATTGATGGGATGAAAACCATCAACATCCTTACGATAGTCTATTGCCATGATGATTTTCTGTTCATCGATATGAGCAGGAAGTGGAAGCTGTACGATAAAGCCATCTACATCTTCATCCTTGTTCAACTTGTCGACGCATGCCAACAACTCTTCCTCGGTCACATCTTCCTCATAGCGGATGAGTGTAGACTTGAATCCGCACTTCTCGCAGGCGAGAACTTTGTTTTTGACATAAGTCTCGCTACCACCATCATGTCCTACGAGGACGGCAGCCAGGTGTGGCTGTTTTCCTCCATTGGCTACTATCTGAGCCACCTCTTCGGCAATCTGTTCCTTGATAGCATTTGCCGTTGCCTTTCCGTCTATCAGTTGCATTTCATTCCATGTTAAATGTTCAACGTTCAATGTTAAGTTGCAGATCGAGTGAATACTTCACACATTGTTCTTCACTTATATCTTACATTCCTGGCATCTTGGGCATTCCAGGCATACCTTTCATTCCCTTCATGCGACTCATCATGCTTGCCATGCCTCCGCCAGTCATCATTTGCATCATCTTGCGGGTCTGGTCAAACTGCTTGATAAGCTTGTTAACCTCCTGGATATTAGTTCCCGAGCCCTTAGCTATGCGTTGACGACGGCTGGTGTTAAGAATACCAGGATTAGAGCGCTCCTTAGGAGTCATACTCTGTATAATAGCCTCTACACTCTTGAAAGCGTCATCGGGGATATCGACATCACGGATGGCCTTGCCCACTCCTGGAATCATACCAGCCAAGTCTTTGATGTTACCCATCTTCTTGATCTGCTGAATCTGAGCATAGAAATCATTGAAGTCGAACTGGTTCTTACGAATCTTCTTCTCCAACTTCTTAGCCTCTTCAAGGTCGAACTGCTCCTGAGCGCGTTCTACGAGAGAAACCACGTCACCCATACCGAGGATACGGTCGGCCATACGAGCAGGATGGAACACATCAATGGCCTCCATCTTCTCACCTGTACCGATAAACTTGATAGGCTTGGTTACCACAGTACGGATACTGAGAGCAGCACCACCACGTGTATCACCATCAAGTTTGGTAAGAACCACACCATTGAAATCAAGACGATCGTTAAACTCCTTGGCTGTATTAACAGCATCCTGACCCGTCATGGAGTCAACAACGAAGAGAGTTTCATCAGGACGGAGGTGATTTTTCAGACGGCTTATCTCGTTCATCATCTGCTCATCAATAGCCAAACGACCAGCAGTATCGACGATTACCACATCGTTGCCATTGGTCTTTGCTTGCTGGATGGCATGATCAGCAATGACGCAAACATCTTTGTTCTCAGGTTCGCTATATACAGGAACACCCACTTGCTCGCCTACCACCTTCAACTGGTCGATGGCAGCAGGACGATACACGTCGCAAGCCACGAGCAATGGTTTCTTACCTTTCTTGGTCTTGAGCATATTGGCAAGCTTTCCACTGAAGGTGGTCTTACCCGAACCCTGCAAACCACTCATCAAGATAATGGCAGGATGACCTTCGAGCTTCAGAGGGGCTTCCTCTCCACCCATCAGTTCAGCCAGTTCGTCGTGAACCAACTTCACCATCAACTGTCCAGGTTTTACGGCTGTCAGCACGTTCATTCCGAGAGCCTTCTCCTTCACCTTGTTGGTGAAATCCTTAGCCACTTTATAGTTGACGTCGGCATCAAGCAAAGCACGACGCACATCCTTCATAGTCTCTGCAACGTTGATTTCGGTAATCTTACCCTCACCCTTCAGAATCTTGAAGGAACGTTCCAGTCTATCACTTAAATTTTCAAACATTTTTCTTATTATTTTTATTTTGGCTGCAAAGTTACGAAATAAATCCGAAAAACCCTATATTACAGCCCAAAAAAGCACGCTCATTGACTCACTTTCGGATACTTACCTTCTCTTCTATCGACACACGCACCCTTTTCGGTGACTTTTCATCGTCTGTGAGTGGTGTTTCTTGATCAGAATCTTTCTTTTTCGTAAGTGCTTGCTCCTTCTGAGAAGAAGATTTTTGAGGTTTCTCTTCTGAGGGAGAAACAGGTTCTACAGACGACTTCAAACTGTCGTTCACCAGATACTTCTTACCCGTAGCCTTCTCGTAGGCAGCCACAATGGGATCCACACGTCCCATCTCGCTGAATATTTTATGAGCCTCACGCAGATGCTTACCATCACGTCTTCCTCGCTTGTCGAGCATTTTAGCAAAATCAAAGCTGGCGCCATTAGGAGCATTTGCCCCTCCTATCTCTGCCTGTCTATGTGCATCTTTCTGGATGTTCTTGATGCCAGGCATATTTTCTCCCCACACCTCTACCTCTGTGAGCTGATGGCTATGTGGCAACAGAAACACCGTGTCGGGAAGATTCTTCAGATAAATGGTCGTTTTGAGAAATCCTGGTTTCGACACCGTGGCACTATCAAACTGATATTTCATAGTCCAGTAGCCCCTATAATCGGTACGTGCCCAGTGGTTATTATCAGTATGAATCAGCGCCTCACGCACAGGCACATGATCTTCTGCCGAAGCGATGACACATGTTTTCTGTGCCATAGCTACTACCGACAACAGAAAGCTCCCCAACAACAGGCCACTCCTCGTATGCCCCATAAAGACCCTTAATAGTTTATACATACTACTCATATTCATCTTCATTAGTAAACAGAAGCGAAAAAAGCTCCTGTTTTGCTTACAAAAATAAGAAAAAAGATTGAATAATCGGAAGTTGCCCCATCAATTAAGCAGATATTAAAGCGAATTAAGGGACTATAACGTTTATATCCCATAAAGCGACCTGTGCGCTACATATTAAGCACAAAATACCCTCAAAAAACGCAAGTACTTGCGATGGGCGATGAAAGTACTTGCGTTGGCTGTTGAAAGTACTTGCGATGGGCATCGTAAGTACTTTCATTTTTTGAGCCATTTTATTGAAAAAACAAAGGAGGATGTGCCCATCATCAAGACACACCCTCCCCTACGATTTATTTTTTGTATGAAAATTAATCAACGTCGGTTGTTCCACTTTTCTCGATGCGCTTTGCCTCCTCGAGCAACTTGATGGCATCAACATACTGAGCTATACCCTGTGCCACCTCCTTGGCAGCCTTCATGGCAAGCACCACGGTCTGAGGACGATGAACCACGTCGCCTCCGGCAAACACACCTCTGCGGGTGGTCATACCAAAAGGGCGCTCCACCACCTTGACATAACCCTTCTCGTCTACCTCGATACCAGCAGTAGTAGAAACGACACGATTGGCAGGACGCGAACCGATAGCTAAGTAGATACGATCGAACTTCTCTACACGCTCACCCTCAGGAGTATTCAGCACACAACTGCCCAATCTTCCATTCTTACCCTTCAGGAAAGCCTCAACAGTAGTTTTCCATTCAAACTTGACACCCTCCTTCACAGCCTCATCATACTCACTCTGTATGGCAGGCATCTCTTCCTGTGTCTTGCGATAGAGCACAGTCACATCAGCACCCAGGCGAATGGCAGTACGTGCAGCATCCATGGCCACATTACCACCACCGATGACACCCACTTTCTCACCATCACGCAGAGGCACCATGTCGCGTGTCAAGGCTCCCTCGTTATAGGCATTAACATTGTGCAGAAAATAAGTACTCTGGCTCACGCCATGCAACTTGGCACCAGGTGTAGAGTCCATATTCTGTGGCACACTGGTACCTGTACCCATAAAGATCGCATCATATCCTGCACGGAAGAGACTATCGATGGTGACATTATTCTCACCCACCATACAGTTGGTAATAAACTGCACACCAAGTGCCTCTATCTTGCTTACCTCAGCACGTACCACAGCCTTAGGAAGTCGATATTCAGGAATACCATACATCAGCACACCACCAGGCTCTGCCTGTCCCTCGAAAATCGTGACATTAAAGCCCTGTCGTGCCAAATCACCAGCAACAGTAAGTCCGGCAGGACCAGAACCGATAACAGCCACACGGCCACGAGTCTTCTGTGGAAGTTTCTCGCGAGAGAGGTTCATCTTGGTATCGAAGTCGGCAATAAACTGCTCAAGTTTGCCTATCTGTACAGGATTTCCCTTCTTACCCAACACACAGTTGCCCTGGCATTGCTTCTCATGAGGACACACACGTCCACAGATAGCAGGCAGATTACTCTTGGCATTGATAATGGACATAGCAGCACCCATATTACCCATAGAAAGTTCATGCACAAAGTCGGGAATGTCATTTCCGATAGGACATCCCTTCTTACATTGTGGCACCTTACAATGCAAGCATCGCTTGGCTTCCTCGATAGCCTCACGTGTAGAGAAGCCCTCGTTTACCACCTGAAATCCTGCCACCTGTTCTGTAGCTACAGTTGTTTCTTCTGTAGTTGGCTGTACCTTGTTATTCTGTTGCTCAATCTGTTCACTCATAATCTAATCTTTTTATTAGTTAGAAAATTTTCTTGATTCTGTAGTTTGCGGTGCAAAGTTACAGCAAATTGAAGACAATACAAAATAAAAAGTGAACTTTTTGTTTTTATTGGTGAGATGCAGCGTAACTTTAAATAAGTTACGAATAATAATTTAATAATTCTATCATTACTTACCCCCATCCATCTCGCTCAAAAAAATAAAAAAAGGGCGAGTCACCCCGCCCAAAATGTATTCACAACGGAATAATCCTTATTGTGATTAGCTAAAAATCACTGCAAATATAAAACTTTTTCCCAAATAAACCTAATCCTTTTAATGTTTTTTACTATATTTGCAGAAAATAATAACTAAAACATAAAAAGATGACTAAAATTTTAGGTTTAGACTTAGGAACTAACAGTATCGGCTGGGCATTAGTTGATTCTGAAGAACATAAAATCATTAAAGCAGGAAGTCGTATTATCCCTATGGATGCTGCAACGATGGGCGATTATGAAAAAGGCAATTTAAAGTCTGCTGCCTCTGAAAGAACAGATTTAAGAAGAGCTCGTAGGCTCTATGAAAGAGCCATACTACGACGTGAAAGATTGTTGAGAGTTCTCCATACGATAGGCTTCTTGCCAAAATCCTTTGAAAAACAAATCGACTTCATTGAACATCCTGGCAAATTTCTAAATCATGGCGAGCCTTTACTTCCTTATTACAAAGATGAACAAGGAAAAAATACGTTTTTGTTCAAAGAGTCTTTTAATGAAATGCTCAGTGATTTCAAAAAACATCACCCCGATCTTGTCAGTGATGGCAAACTCATCCCCTACGATTGGACCATCTATTACTTGCGCAAAAAAGCCTTAAGCCAACCTATTACAAAAGAAGAGTTGGCATGGATTATTCTCAACTTTAACACAAAACGAGGATACTACCAACTAAGAGGCATGGAAGATACTGAAGAAACAGATAAAACAAAGATAGAAGAATATAAGGTTTTAGAAGTTGCTTCTGTTGAAAACTTAGGTCCCAACAAGAAGAAAGATGGCTATAATTGGTATCTTATTACGTACGATAATGATGCAACCCAAAGAGCCTCATCACCAACTCCTCCACAAAAAGTAGGCAACCTTGTCGAGGTTGTTGTCACAACAACCCTCGATAAAGATGGCAACATCAAGAAAGACAAAGATGGTTCTCCTATGATAAAGCTTCGTACACCTAAAGAGGATGATTGGACTCTGATGAAAAAGCGTACGGAAAAGAATCTGGCAGATAGTCACCAAACAGTTGGCACGTTCATCTATGAGCATATATTGTCTACTCCAGACATAAAGGTGAGAGGAAAACTTATCCACACTATTGAGAGAAAATTTTATAAGGAAGAACTTTGTCAAATTCTTGAGAAGCAAAAGGAATTCATTCCTGAGCTAAAAGATATAGAACTCTACAAAAAATGCGTGCATGAGCTTTACAAGAACAACGAAGCCCATGTAGAATCGCTTATGAATGAAGATTTTACCAACTTGTTTATCAATGATATCATATTCTACCAACGCCCTTTAAAGAGCAAGAAGAGTTTGATAGCCAACTGCCCTTTTGAGTCTTATCACTACCAAGACAAAGATGGCAACATTCAATCGCATCCGATTAAATGCATTCCCAAGTCACATCCTCTTTATGAGGAGTTCCGACTTTGGCAATTTTTGTCTAATCTTCGCATTTACAAGAAAAATGTAGAAATAAACGGCAAGATTGTTACCGATTATGATGTGACATCCCAATTCTTACAAACTCCTAACGATTATTGTGACTTATTCGAATGGCTACAAAACAAAAAGGAAATCAAGCAAGACCAACTTCTAAAATATAAGTCTTTCGGTATCAACAAGGAGGTTAGTAACTATCGTTGGAACTATGTGGAAGATAAAACATATCCATGCAGTCCCACAAGATACGAGATTAACAAACGCCTACAAAGTCTGAATCTACAAGATTTAGATGACAACGACTATACCCATCTTTGGCACATTCTTTATTCTGTTGATGACCCCATTATGTGCCAAAAAGCTCTTCATAAATTTGCCATAAAGCATGGTTTTCAAGAAGAAGAATTTGTTAATAAGTTCAAGCAATACTCTCCTGACAGCAAAGATTATGGCGCCTATTCGGAAAAAGCCATCAAACGCCTCCTTACCTTGATGCGCACAGGAAGACTTTGGGATGAGAAGGACATAGACACAAAAACACTAACAAGAATCAACAACATCATCGACGGAGTGGTTGACGATGAAATATCAGACCGAGTTAGAGAAAAATTAGCAAACCAAACACAAATCTCCGACTTCCAAGGTTTACCGCTTTGGACTGCGAGTTATGTCATTTACAATCGCCATTCCGAAGCATCAGAAATCATCAAATGGCAAAAACCTGAAGATATAGACACTTATCTCCAAAACAACCTTAAACAGCACTCCTTACGTAATCCTATAGTAGAAAAGATAATCTGTGAAACCCTCAGAGTAATCAAAGACATTTGGAAGAATTATGGAGATATAGATGAAGTGCATGTAGAAATGGGACGTGAACTGAAGAAAGATGCCAAGAGCAGAAAGGAGGACAGCCAAAGAATCATTGAGAATGAACGAACCAACCTTAGAATCAGAGCTTTGCTTCAAGAATTTGCCAACCCTGATTACAAGATAGAGAACGTACGTCCATACTCTCTCAGTCAAATAGAGACATTAAAAATTTACGAAAATTGTGTACTCTCCGACTCTTCGATAGAAAGACCTGACGACATTCAAAAGATAATGAACGACTTAGGCAACGCCAAAACTATTCACATAAAGCAGTCTGACGTTTTAAGATACAAAATGTGGCTGGAACAAAACTACAAGTCACCATATACAGGACAAATCATACCTTTGTCCAAACTCTTCACGCCTGCTTATGAAATAGAACATGTTATTCCACAATCCAGATACTTTGATGATTCACTATCCAACAAAGTAATATGCGAGAGCGAAGTCAACAAAGCAAAAGATCGTATGCTTGCATACGAATTCATTTCACAAAAAGGTGGCAGCATCATTAAGGGAAACTTTGGACAAGATTTTAAGATTTTGGACAAAAAACAATATGAGGATTTTGTTCAACACCACTATGCCAACAATCGCACAAAGATGAAGAAGTTGTTGCTTGATGACATCCCTGAAGGGTTCATTCAGCGCCAACTAAACGATAGCAGATATATGAGCAAAAAGATGCTCAGTATCTTATCATGCCTTGTACGAGAAGAAGGAGAACAAGAAGCTACCTCCAAGCATGTAATACCTACTAATGGAGCCATCACTGACAGACTAAAAAAAGAATGGGGCATCAATGATATATGGAACCAACTTGTAGCACCTCGCTTTGAGCGCCTCAACGCCAAGACTGGCACACAAGCTTATGGGCAATGGATTAATAAGGATGGCAAACGCTTCTTCCAAACAAACATTCCATTAGACTTGTCTGTAGGTTTTAGCAAAAAACGCATCGACCATAGGCATCATGCCATGGATGCCATTATTATTGCTTGTACTAACAGAGATACCGTCAACTATCTAAACAATATCGCAGCCCTATCTAACAAAGAAAAGGAGAGATATGACCTCAAGCACAAACTATGCATCAAAGCCAAGACTGACAGCAATGGTAACTATATTTGGGTGTTTAAAAAGCCCTGGGAAACATTCACCCAAGACGTTAGCAGAGTACTTGATGGCATCATTGTTAGCTTCAAGCAAAATTTGCGCATCATCACTAAGATGAGTAATTATTATACCCATTATGTTGATGGAAAGAAGGTTGTCGATAAACAAATCAAGGGAGATAGTTGGGCTATTCGTAAATCCATGCACAAGGCTACTGTATCAGGACTTATCAGCTTACAAAAATGCAAACAGATAAAATTATCTGTAGCTTTAGAGCAATGGCAGAATATTGCAGACAAAGATCTGAGAAAAGAAATCGCAAACCTCATCAAACAATATCATAAGTTCGATAAAAAACTATTCATAAAATACTTCAAAGATAGAGACTACAAATTAAATGGCAGAGATATTTCCAACGTCAGAATATACTACTATACTGGCACCTGTGGGAAGGAAAGTGTTACCGCTACAAGAGTCGCTATTGATGAATCTTTTGATACAAAGAAGATTGAGTCCATTTCTGATAGTGGTATTCAAAAGATTATGCTTGCTCACTTGAAAAAATACAATGATGAAAAAGGCAAATCTCATCCTGAGGTAGCCTTCTCACCAGAAGGTATTGTAGACATGAACCAAAACATCAAGGAGCTGAATGGCGGAAAAGAGCACAAACCCATTTATAAGGTAAGAAAGACCGAAACTCTCGGCATGAAATTTGCCATTGGAGAAGTAGGTAATAAAAATCATAAATTTGTAGAAGCAGACAAAGGAACAAACCTATTCTTTGCTATATACGTGAATGAAGAAGGTGAACGTTCTTTTGAAAGCATACCTCTCAATATTGCTATCGAAAGATTAAAGAATCATCTGAAAGTAGCGGAAGAAATCAAAGAAGATGGTAGAAAGTTACTTTTTACCATCTCCCCTAACGATTTGGTATATCTACCAGATGCAGAAGAAGGCAAAAACATTTATAAAATGGTATCTTGCACGAGTTGTAGCTGTTATTTCACTCCTGAAACATGGGCTACACCTATTAAAAAAGGATATGAACTGGACTCATTAAACAAAGTTGAGATATCATTGGAAGGTATCAATATCAAGCAAAAATGTGAAAAGATAGAGGTTGACCGCCTTGGTAGAATTGTCAAAACCTATAAATAGCAATAGCATCGCCTATGATAAAAAAAACATTGTATTTTGGGAACCCTGCATACTTGTCGTTAAACAACAAGCAGTTAGTTATCAAATTGCCAGAAGTCGAAAAGAACAACGAACTTCCCGAAATCATCAAAAAGTCTTCCATAAAGACGATTCCCATAGAAGATATCGGTGTTGTCATTTTAGATCATAAGCAGATAACTATTACTCAAGCTCTTATTGCAGCCCTATTAGACAACACTGTAGCACTCATCACTTGTAATGACAAGCGCATGCCAACAGGTATGCTCTTGCCTTTACAAGGCTGTACTACCCAAAATGAAAGATTCAGAAAGCAAATAGAGGCTTCACTACCCCTTAAAAAACAACTTTGGCAACAAACAGTAAAAGCCAAAATAGAAAACCAAGCTACACTCTTGGAAAGCCAGACAAAACAAATATCAAAAAATCTCAGAAAGATGGCTGCAGAAGTAAAAAGCGGAGACTCTGACAACTATGAGGCGCAAGCAGCCGTCTTTTATTGGAGAAATATATTTCCTACTATACCAGACTTTATTAGAGGACAAGAAGAAGACCCACCAAACAATCTTCTTAACTATGGATATGCGATACTAAGAGCCGTTGTAGCACGAGCACTTGTCGCAAGTGGCTTATTACCTGTATATGGCATTTTCCATCACAACAAATACAACGATTATTGCTTAGCTGACGACATCATGGAACCATATCGTCCTTTTGTTGACCAACTTGTGATAACAATCATCAATTCGGGCGAAAATATAGAAAACATAAATACCGATTTAAAACGCAAACTATTACAAATACCTGTTATAGATGTTCTTATTGGAGGTAAAAGAAGCCCACTCATGATTGCTGTTGCTCAAACGACAGCAAGTTTAGCAAAATGCTTTAACGGAGAATCAAGAAGAATCAGTTATCCTCATTTTATATGATAGACAGATTAAACGAATATCGGGTTATGTGGATATTGGTATTATACGACTTACCTACCGAAACTAAAAAAGATAGAAAGATAGCAGCAAAGTTTCGGAAAAACATTATGGCCGATGGTTTTACCATGTTCCAGTTTTCCATTTACGTACGACATTGTGCAAGCATGGACAATGCCCAAGTTCATATTAAACGAGTACAAGCTCTACTCCCGGATAAAGGTCATGTAGGAATCCTTTGTATTACTGACAAGCAATTTGCTGATATCAAAATATTCTATTGTCAGAAAGAAAAACTACCTAATGCTCCTTATCAGCAACTTGAACTCTTTTAAAAACAGGAATGCAGATTCTTACCTTTTCGAAGAATCTGCATTCCCAAGACAACTCTATTTTTTAATTCTAATATCAGCGCTATATATCTAATTTACAACACTATATAGAATTCGAGTTGTTTCTTCTTTTGCAAAGATACTAATTTTTTAGCTAATCACAACGGTCTAACTCGTGCAGATTTCCACGCTGCTGTTGTTTCTTCTTTTGCAAAGATACTAATTTTTTAGCTAATCACAACTTATCAAGCTTAGATTTAGCAGCACCTGAGGTTGTTTCTTCTTTTGCAAAGATACTAATTTTTTAGCTAATCACAACTGGGTTCTGATAATAATTCCGAGATGGCTGGTTGTTTCTTCTTTTGCAAAGATACTAATTTTTTAGCTAATCACAACAATGATGCTAAAGAGAAGCTTGCAAACAGGTTGTTTCTTCTTTTGCAAAGATACTAATTTTTTAGCTAATCACAACCTATAGTTGATGCAAACGGCATACTCACCAGTTGTTTCTTCTTTTGCAAAGATACTAATTTTTTAGCTAATCACAACATATGCCGGGCGAGATTCTGGCGACATGATGTTGTTTCTTCTTTTGCAAAGATACTAATTTTTTAGCTAATCACAACACCTTTTACCAAATATTTTTGCAATTATTTGTTGTTTCTTCTTTTGCAAAGATACTAATTTTTTAGCTAATCACAACATTAAATTTGTTGCAAATTTAAGAAATAAAGTTGTTTCTTCTTTTGCAAAGATACTAATTTTTTAGCTAATCACAACATACTGAAACCACGAAGTGCCAACTCCTGAGTTGTTTCTTCTTTTGCAAAGATACTAATTTTTTAGCTAATCACAACAAATTAATTGCTAAATATCATTTTTAATTAGTTGTTTCTTCTTTTGCAAAGATACTAATTTTTTAGCTAATCACAACATGTGATATATAACGAAAGCACTTGCTCACGTTGTTTCTTCTTTTGCAAAGATACTAATTTTTTAGCTAATCACAACGCAGATGGTGTCGAGCTATACGGTGGGAAGGTTGTTTCTTCTTTTGCAAAGATACTAATTTTTTAGCTAATCACAACTAGTATAGATATTTATCTATATCTTTGCAGTTGTTTCTTCTTTTGCAAAGATACTAATTTTTTAGCTAATCACAACTAGTCTTTTTGTTATACCTATGAAAAACACGTTGTTTCTTCTTTTGCAAAGATACTAATTTTTTAGCTAATCACAACGTTATGAAAACAGAATTTTTAAAAATCCTGTTGTTTCTTCTTTTGCAAAGATACTAATTTTTTAGCTAATCACAACTGAATGGGTTAATCCTAACGAGACTTTTAGTTGTTTCTTCTTTTGCAAAGATACTAATTTTTTAGCTAATCACAACAACTTCGAGTCACATTATAGCACTGCAAAGGTTGTTTCTTCTTTTGCAAAGATACTAATTTTTTAGCTAATCACAACTTATTTTTATTTGTTCGCAAATCTATTTGAGTTGTTTCTTCTTTTGCAAAGATACTAATTTTTTAGCTAATCACAACACAAAATATTTAAAGATAACAGAAACCTCGGTTGTTTCTTCTTTTGCAAAGATACTAATTTTTTAGCTAATCACAACTACCCATCAGTTCCTAAAGCGAGTGAGCAAGTTGTTTCTTCTTTTGCAAAGATACTAATTTTTTAGCTAATCACAACCGTGTTGCTCTCCTGAATGGATGGGTGCAGGTTGTTTCTTCTTTTGCAAAGATACTAATTTTTTAGCTAATCACAACGCATTTGTGGATGAAAGGTGGGCTGTCCGTGTTGTTTCTTCTTTTGCAAAGATACTAATTTTTTAGCTAATCACAACTCTAATCTTCAAAGTATTGCCCGTATTTCGGTTGTTTCTTCTTTTGCAAAGATACTAATTTTTTAGCTAATCACAACGGAATACAAGATTACGGTCTTTCTTGCGTGTTGTTTCTTCTTTTGCAAAGATACTAATTTTTTAGCTAATCACAACTAACCGCTATATATTGCCTGCTCAAGCTAAGTTGTTTCTTCTTTTGCAAAGATACTAATTTTTTAGCTAATCACAACCAACGTTCGCAAGACCTTCCAAGCCGAAAGGTTGTTTCTTCTTTTGCAAAGATACTAATTTTTTAGCTAATCACAACAGTCCTGTATAGAAAAGCATTTTCTTTTATTGCTTTTTGTTGTTTCTTCTTTTGCAAAGATACTAATTTTTTAGCTAATCACAACAAGATTATGGAAATAAAGTTTAGAACGCTCGTTGTTTCTTCTTTTGCAAAGATACTAATTTTTTAGCTAATCACAACGTAGGTAGGTAACGGCCGTTATCAGGCCGGTTGTTTCTTCTTTTGCAAAGATACTAATTTTTTAGCTAATCACAACCTGCTCAAGCTAATCTTGCTCAAATGTCCCGTTGTTTCTTCTTTTGCAAAGATACTAATTTTTTAGCTAATCACAACTTAGTGTTCATCGCTCTGACATTCAGAATGTTGTTTCTTCTTTTGCAAAGATACTAATTTTTTAGCTAATCACAACCACCATCTTCTTCTATGGATATTATGTCCGTTGTTTCTTCTTTTGCAAAGATACTAATTTTTTAGCTAATCACAACTACCAATGGGTTAATCCTAATGAATCATTTGTTGTTTCTTCTTTTGCAAAGATACTAATTTTTTAGCTAATCACAACCGATCAGGATTAGGTGGAAACATAACTGTGTTGTTTCTTCTTTTGCAAAGATACTAATTTTTTAGCTAATCACAACTGCTCAGGCACTAAAAGATAAGGTTATGTCGTTGTTTCTTCTTTTGCAAAGATACTAATTTTTTAGCTAATCACAACAGCCCATTGCGTAGCGTTCCATTTGTCATAGTTGTTTCTTCTTTTGCAAAGATACTAATTTTTTAGCTAATCACAACCGGGCAATGATACTTCTTTGTATGGATTAGGTTGTTTCTTCTTTTGCAAAGATACTAATTTTTTAGCTAATCACAACTCGAGTACGTACCAAATTCGTACATGAACCGTTGTTTCTTCTTTTGCAAAGATACTATTTTTTTTTGCTAATGTTCTTACGAAAGAAAAAACAATCAGAAGTATACTTGACAATGAAGCCTATGAGAACCAAGCCTATTAAAACCTAAAAGCGGCCTATAAAACACCAAAAAGCTATACTACCCATAGTCTGTGATAGTATAGCTTTCCTTAAATTGTAAATATATGGTTCTCTAACGCATAAATGCTATTTCTGCACGATTTCAATATCTTCCTTTACGTTATTGCGTATCTTGGTAAGGAAGGCCTTCATGCGACTGGCATCCTTATGGTCGATGATATCAATCAACTCGGCAAGTTCTTCTCGAATCTGACTCAACTGTCCAGAAGTATAGGGGTTGAAGAGAACTTCTTGCAACAGATAGTCATCCTCGTTGAGTACGCCCTTGGCAATGTTCATGTGACGTTTGAAAGTAGTACCCGGAGCATCCTGATGCTTCATCACAGCAGCAAAAACGAAAGTGCTGGCAAAAGGAATACTCAGCGAGTAAGCCACGGTCTGGTCGTGCTCGTCGAAGGTGTACTCGTGCATGTTGAGTCCCAACTGCTGGTACAGATCCTTGAAGAATATCTTGCCCATATAGTCGCCTTCCTTGATGATGACGGCATTCTCCTCTGACAACTGATTCAGATTGGCAAAGGTAGGACCAAACATCGGGTGCGTGCTGACAAAACGGAAACCACTCTTCGTATAAAACTCGTGCAGGCCTGTCTTCACACTGGCTATATCGCTGATGATGCAGTCCTTGGGCAACCAGGGCAACACCTCCTCAAAGGCAGGCAAAGTGTATTTCACCGTCACGGCATTGATGACGAGCTCGGGTTTGAACTCGGCTATCTCCTCCAACTTGGTGAAGCGCAGACAGTTGTAGGTAAAGCGCAACCGCTTGGCATCCTTCTCGTATACGGCCACCTCGTGGTCGAAGCTGAGCAGGTCGATGAAGAAACTTCCCATCTTGCCTGCTCCCATTATCAATATTTTCATATCTTTCAAATGAAGAGTGAAGAGTGAAAAATTACTTCTGGTTCAGGATTTCCAGCTGCTGACGAACACTCTCCTCGTGGATGTGCTCGAAGATCTGGGCAGCAAACTCTGGACTCATGCCACAGAGTGAAGCCTGAGCACCACGCTTGTCGAGAATCTCATTGTAGCGGTTGGTCTGCAGAACTGTCATATTGTGCTCCTTCTTGTATGTACCTATCTCACGGCACACACGCATGCGCTTTGCCAAGAGTTCCATCAACTGATTGTCCAGTTCGTCGATCTGTCCACGCAACTGATGCAAGCCTTCAGTAGAATAATGCTCGTCGCGCACTACGAGCAAACTGAGAATGTAGTCGAGCACATCGGGAGTAACCTGCTGCTTGGCATCACTCCATGCCTCGTCAGGATTGCAGTGGCTCTCAACGATAAGACCATCAAAGCCGAGGTCCATGGCCTGCTGACACAGAGGAGCTATCAGGTCGCGACGACCACCAATGTGGCTTGGGTCACAGACGATAGGCAACTGTGGGATGCGACGATGCAGTTCGATAGGAATCTGCCACATAGGCAAGTTGCGATAGATTTTCTTGTCGAAGCTTGAGAATCCACGATGAATGGCACCAAGGCGCTTAATACCAGCCTGATTGATACGCTGCAAGGCACCAATCCAAAGTTCCAAGTCGGGATTGACAGGATTCTTGACCAACACGGGAACATCGACACCTTTCAGACTGTCAGCCAATGCCTGCATAGCGAATGGGTTGGCAGAAGTGCGGGCACCAATCCACAGAACATCAATGCCATACTTCAGAGCCAGTTCTACGTGCTCTGGTGTTGCCACCTCAGTGGCAGTCAGCATGCCTGTTTCCTCTTTCACCTGTTTCATCCAAGGCAAAGCTACTTCGCCATTACCCTCGAAGCCTCCTGGCTTGGTACGTGGTTTCCATACACCTGCACGAAACATGTGGCATCCCTTTTCGGCCAACTGCTTGGCGGTTGTCATCACTTGTTCCTCGGTCTCGGCAGAACATGGTCCTGCTATCACGATGGGACGTTCCTGGTCACTGGGAAGACGTAAAGGTTCTAATTCTAATTCCATATCTTAATACTTTTATACTTTTTAATGTGAAATGTATTCTGTTTGCATATTCTAATATCGCTATGCGAAGAGTTTCTTGATGCGCTGCAAGGCTTCCTTCATCTTGTCGTCCTTGGCACAGAGACTGATGCGTACATAACGCTTGCCATTGCTGCCGAAGATGAATCCTGGCGTGATAAACACCCTTGCCTCATGAAGCACTTTCTCGGTCAGGTCTTCCACATCAGCATATCGCTCTGGTATCTTACCCCAAAGGAACATGCCCACCTGCTTGGGGTCGTAGGTACATCCCATCACATCCATAATCTGTTCGGCGATATCACGACGGCGGCGATAATTGTCGATATTGTTCTCGTGGTGCCATTCATCGCTGTTACCTATCATGGCCTCGGCTGCAGCTAATTGTATGCCTCTGAAAGAGCCATTATCGATATTACTCTTCACCTTCAGAATCCATGAGATGAAAGTCTTGTTGCTCGATATCATCGCCACACGCCATCCTGGCATGTTGTGGCTCTTACTCAAGGAATTGAACTCTATACAGCAATCCTTGGCGCCTGGCACCTGCATGATACTCATCGGCTTCTCGTTGAGAATCAACGAATAAGGATTATCGTTCACCACCACGATGTTGTGCTTCTTGGCGAAGTCGACCAATCGCTCATAAGTCTCTCGGCGTGCATTGCCACCAGTAGGCATATTGGGATAGTTGGTCCACATCAGTTTGACATGACTCAGATCCATCTTCTCGAGTGCATCAAAATCGGGTTGCCATCCGTTGTCCTCTCTGAGGTCGTAATAGGTAATCTTGGTGCCTAAGATCTTATTGATGGCAGTATAGGTGGGATAGCCAGGATTAGGAATCAGCACCTCATCGCCAGGATTGCAGAAAGCCAGGGTAACGTGCAAGATGCCCTCCTTGCTACCTATCAATGGCTGAATCTCTGTAGCCCAATCAAGGTCTACATCATACCAACGCTTATAGAATCCAGCCATCGCTTTTCTGAGTTCTGGGATTCCTACCGTGGGCTGATATCCATGTGTGTCGGACTTCTGCGCCACTTCGCATAGTTTGTCGATGGTCTGTTTAGACGGTGGCATATCTGGACTACCGATGGCAAGGCTGATAATATCCTTTCCCTCGGCATTCAACTGAGCTACTTCTTTCAACTTACGGCTGAAGTAGTATTCCTGTATCTCGGTAACTCTATTGGCTGGCTGTATCATTTTATTTAATGTTTAATGTTGAGTGTTTAATGTTGAGTGTAATCGGCAGCAAGGCTCTTTTTACTTTTTTACCTTTTTACCCTTTTACCTTTAAAACTCTTTTTACCTTTCAACCGCTATTCTCTTTCCTCATATTCGCCGAGCACCTTGATTTTCTTCACCAAGGGTGTGATGGCATCAATGCTCTGTCGGTATCGGGTGAGATTGTCGAAAGTAAGGTCCACATAGAAGAGATATTCCCACTCATGTCCGATAACAGGCAATGACTGAATCTTTGTAAGATTGATATCATAAAAACTGAGGATGGTGAGAACCTTAGAGAGAGAGCCTTTGTCGTGAGAAAGGCTGAAGACGATGCTTGCCTTGTTGGCCTTCTCGATGGGACGCAAGAGCGCTGCCTTCTGCGGACTGCTTACGACGAGGAAACGCGTGTAGTTGTGCGGATTGTCGTGGATGCCCTCTTGCAGCACCTTCATACCATACATTTTGGCAGCATAGGCTGAGCAGATGGCAGCCCATCCTCTGACTTGATGCTTAGCGATAAAAGCTGCTGACCCTGCAGTATCCTCTGCTTCTACCGCCTTGAGGTCGGGATGATTAGCCAGGAATCTGCCACACTGCATCAGAGCCACGGGATGCGAATGTACCTCCTGCAGTGTACTCCAATCGTCATCGGGCAGACAGCAGATGCTATGCTCAATGTGGAGTCTGTGCTCACCCACCACCGTCGTACCACTCTGACGCAGCAACTCATAGTTATGGAGCAGACTGCCCGCAATAGTATTCTCGATGGCAACGAGGCCAATCACCGTAGGATCGCGCTTGATATTCTCGAACACCTCCTCGAAAGTGGCACAACAGATGAGTTCCATCTGCTCATCACCGAAGTACTGGTGGGCTGCAATGTCGTGAAACGACCCTAATTCACCTTGTATAGCTATTCTCTTCATCTATATTGTTTGTATCTGTTATGAAAAACGGTCCTCACTCTCCAAGGAGCGGGACCGTTTCGATAGATTTCTTAATCTTAATATCCTAAGTTGAAATTACACGCAACTTCCCGCTTTACAATTGCTTGCAAAGTAAAAATAAAAGCTATAAAAGTATGCGTTAAACTTCTTCATTGTTCTTTCTTTTATTTATTGTCTACTACAATGGAGGATTTCCCCAATTGTGTTATACGCTTGCAAAAGTAGCATTTTTATTTGTATCCACCAAACAAATTGACAGTTTTTTTTATACAAAACATTGCAATTTATTGTTTTCATGCATAAAGATGCTTATATCTTCCAAGATTTTCTGCTCTATGGAAATTCTACAGGAAGCCGCTTTCATCTGACAACGAAGCCTATTGCTTTTTTCAGCCCTATATACCTATTATATATATTGTCTATTTTTTGACTTCCGTAGCTTTGATGATAACAACATCCTGCAGGGGACGGTCATTATTGCTTTTGTCGGTCTCCACATTCTGGATTTTCTCTACCACATCCAGTCCTTCAAGCACTTCGCCAAAGACAGTGTATCCGCCATCCAGATGGGGCACACCGCCATATTTCACATATCCAGCCTGCACCTGCTCATTGGGAATGGCGTAGACCTTGTCTTCGCCTTTCATCTTCTGCACGAGATACTCCATCTGCCGTGCTGAGAAATTGCGTCCCCAGGTGATGTAGAAATCGCAAGGTGCCGAAGCCTTCTGTGGATTCACGTCATCACCCTCACGAGCAGCACAGAGCTGTCCGCGCTTGTGATAATATTTGGGATAACGTATCTCGGCAGGCACAGTGTAGGCAGTATCGAAGCGCTCCACCTTGCCAGGCGTCACCTTTCGTGTGCCAGGATCGCCGCCCTGAATCATAAAGTTCTTGATGACTCTCTGAAAGATGCAACCATCATAATAGCCCATCCTCACCCACTTCAGGAAATTGTCTCGATGAAGAGGTGTATCGTTGTAAAGCGCCACACGGATATTACCCATGTTTGTTTCTATCAGCACCTCTGGACAGGTGGCATCCTGATGGAAAGCAGCAGTATCAACCTCTGCTTTTTCAGCCTGTGCGCATGCCATCATTGGCAAGAACAGAGCACACATCATCAAAAGGAAATATTTTCTCATATTCATATTTTTTATTATTACAAGACAAAGGTAATGCTTTTTTAACCAAAACATTCCTATTTATTGTTTTTTAATATAAACATCGAACGGCTTTCATCGGAAAAGTTGTAAGTTTGTACGTGAATAACAAAAATAGGAAGCCTGTAAGATTGGCTTTATCAAGACAAACTATATGAAAAGGAAAATAGTATATATCATCATGCTCATGGCCTGCTACGCATCTGTACACGCACAGCAGGTACACCTCGGTCCGCTCCATAGTGCCGATGCACCGAGAGCCGACTGGCTGCTGCCTGGCGATACCATTTTTCAGGCAGACCAACCACTTGTCTATAAAGGAAAACCTGTAAAGAATACGCAATACTCAGTAGCCTCGTCAAGCAAAACAGCATTGGTTCCACTACAGGATACAACGAGTCGCTCTGTATATGCTGGCGACAGCAGTTTTAGATACAACCCTGTGAGTTTGCTTCCCTTTAGTACCTATGGCTATGGGCTACACCGTGGTCTGAACGTATCGCTCGACCTATCTGCCTTTGCCACCTTTGGCAAGAACCTGCCACACAAGGGCGGTTTCTCGCAGAACATCAATGCGACCTATCTGGCTCCGCTCACCAAGGACGGCAAGTTGTGGATAGCAGGAGGAGGATATTTCAACAATACCTTTTGGGGTAGCGACAGTTATCGTGATGTAGGACTCTACGCCTTATTGGGCTATCGCTCCAATGAACATTGGGAAGCTTATGTGTACGGACAGTTGAGCATTAACAACAACTACAATCGCTATATGAGTTATCCCTATTATGGTTGGTATGGATGGCCTACGATGGGCGTGATGCCGTTGGGCTATGGCATGGGTGCTGCAGGCGCCAATGTACTGGGAGCAGGAGTGAAATACAATGTCAACAAGAATTTCTCGATAGGACTGAATGTAGAAGGCATCTGGTACAACAACAAGACTCCAGTCTACTTCGACCAATACAATTATCCCGGCAGGACTGATTAACGTCGGATGCTTATCGCATCAAGTCAAATCGTGAACGTCCGTATTAAATGAGGAAGTTAAGGAGTTAAGACAGAAAAAAGGGGCAACAGTTTCAGTTGCCCCTTATTCTTTTTATGCATTAATTCTGTTGTTGCCTTATCCATAACAATGCCCTCCTAAGGACATGGAATGGCTGCAGCTGACCAGAAAAGCATTATTCATTGACCAGTATCTGAACGATGCGCTCGGCCGAGCGTCCGTCCCATCTGTCGGGAATACCCGCTTTCTTCCATTCACCTTTCAGTAAAAGGTTCATCATCTGCGTTAGCTTGTCAGCATCCTCTCCCACCAAGACATTGGTACCCACTTTCACAGTCTCAATGTGCTCGGTATAGCTGTTGAGCGTGATGCAAGGCACTCCATTGAAGGTGGCCTCCTCTGCTACATTGCCCGAATCGGTAACGATACCTTTGGCATGGGCAGTGAGATAGCTAAAGTCGAGGTAGCTCAGAGCGTCTATCAGCATGACACCTTCAAGATTCATGGCCTCTACCTCCTGGCGAGCCTTGCCACGGAGCGGAGCTACCACAGGAACACTAACCTTGCTGGCACTGGAAGCTACTGCAGAAACGAGACTCTGCAACTCGTCGGTATTGTTGATGATAGCCTTACGGTTAAGTGTCAGCACGATGTATTCGCCTTCCTTGAGTTGACAATCGTCCATCAACTGCGGGCGCTTCATGCGCTGCTGCAAGAATCGGATGTTGTCGATAAGCACATTGCCCACCATGTACACTTTGGAGAGTTCGGCTCCCTCCTTGTTGGCGATGCTATTGTTGGAAATGCCAGCAGTAAAGAGGATGTCAGACAATCCGTCAATTACCAGACGATTGATTTCCTTGGGCATGGTAATGTCGAAGCTACGTGTTCCTGCCGCGATATGCGCCAATAGGATGCCCTGTTTCTTAGTAACAATGGCAGCTGCCATGGTAGAGGCGAGATCGTCGACCACAATAACAGCATCGGTAGGGTTTTGCTGCAGATAAAGCTCAAATTTTGACATGACCTGCCCTGTCAGTTCATTGAGATTCTCATATTCTACCCCTAAGAACACATCGGGACGTGCTATCTCTAAATCGTCGAAGAGAGAACCCTCGAGCGTAGGATCGTCCTCACAGCCAGCATACACCAACTTGTAGTCAATCTCCCTACCGCTCTTTCTCGCATTCACAATAGTTCTGATGACTGGTGCAACCTTGATAAAGTTGGGGCGTGCACCAGCCACGATACAGATGTTTTTATTCATTACTATTTTTTTCTATTTATCGCAAATATTTACCTGTGATTATCCTTTGAAAAGATCTTTGATTCCACCGATAGAGCCCATCAAGTTGGTAGCCTCATAAGGCAGATAAACCACCTTGTTGTCCTTACCCTGAGCCACCTCTTGCATCATGGCGATGTATTTCTGCGCCAAGAGATAGTTGGCCGGATTAGTAGACTGCCCTACAGCATCCGTAATCTTCTGGATAGCGATGGCTTCGGCCTCTGCTTTGCGGATGCGAGCAGTAGCCTCACCCTCAGCCTTGAGGATGGCCTGCTGCTTAGCAGCTTCGGCCTTATTGACAATGGCTGCCTTTTCACCTTCAGAGAGCAGACGTTGCTTCTCCTTCTCACCCTCTGAAGAGAGGATGGTGGCACGCTTGTTGCGCTCTGCTTGCATCTGCTTCTCCATGGCTCTGAGCACGCTCTCAGGAGGTGTGATATCTTGCAACTCAACACGATTTACCTTGATACCCCATTTATTAGTAGCATCATCGAGCACAGAGCGAAGTTTGGTATTGATAGTATCACGCGAAGTGAGAGTCTGGTCGAGCTCCATCTCACCGATGATGTTACGCAGTGTGGTCTGTGTCAGTTTCTCGATGGCATTGGGCAAGTTGTTGATTTCATATACGCTCTTGAAGGGGTCTACTATCTGGAAGTACAACAGAGCATTGATCTGCATCTGGATATTATCTTTTGTGATCACGTTCTGTCGGTCGAAATCGTACACCTGTTCACGCAGGTCGATAGTGTTGGTGTACATATATCTTCCATTGCGCATAGCCACAATCTCCTTGGCACGGTCGATAAATGGTATAATGATGTTGATACCAGGTCTGAGGGTTGCATAGTAACGTCCCAGACGCTCTATAATCTTTGTCTCACTCTGAGGAATGATAACAATCGTTTTCTTTACGAAAATAAGGGCCAGCACAACGATGGCTGCCAAAACATAAATTCCAATCATAATCGTAGTATTATAGGGTTATTACTCTGTTATTAAGGGTTATTTCACAATTTCTTCCACTTTCAGGATGATAGACTCTCTGCCCACAACCTTCACCTTAGCACCTTCAGCAATATCTTCCATTGCCGATGGAGATTCAGCCTTCCAGTCGTCGCCATCGAGCTTTACGCGGCCATAGCCACCTTTTACTATACACAGGCTTACCTCTCCCACCTGTCCTAAAAGGGCATCAGCATTGCTCTGCCTGTCATCGGCGCCATGCTTGATGAGATGTACTAAGTGGGGACGTATCAGCCAGATGCACAACATCGAGCTCACTGCCCACACCACAACCTGTACCCAGAAGGGCAGACCAGCCACCGCCATGAGGATGCTAACGATAGCACCAATGGCAAAACACGTAACATAGAAATCGCCCGAAGACAACTCCATGATGAGGCACAGGAAGGTTATCACCATCCAGAATAGCCATAGGTTTTGTGAGATGTAATCAATCATATTATTGAATTTTTAGTTAGTTGTGCTATTATTAATGACTGAAGCTTCGTATGTACGGAAGTTATAGTAGTTAAAGAAGTTATCACTCCCTTCGGTCGTTAGAAGTTATAGCTAACAGCCTTTTTGTTGTATATTTAGCTGTAAAGCATATGGCTTTAACTTCTCTAACTTCTTTAAATTCATTAACTTCCCCATTTGCGAAAGTTGAGTTAATGGTTTGCCTCATCTTGGAAGAGAAGTTTCTGTTGTACCAGTAGCGTTTGAGTCACAAAGACTGGGATATTAAGAACACTTCTATTTCTTCTTCGCTTGCTGATAATACTTCAGCGCTGTAGGCATTTCCTTTTGCAGTGCTGCAATGCGCTTCGCATCCGATGGGTGATCGCTGAAAATATCATTCTGGTTGCCACCGCTTCCCTGCGACATACGTTTCCAGAACGGAATGGCCTGCTGAGGATCGTAGCCTGCCATGGCAGCGAAGATGAGTCCCATGTAGTCGGCCTCAGTCTCATTGTCACGCGAATACTTCAGGTTGCGGAACGAGAAATACTGTCCTGCCATTGCACTCGCCAAGTCGCCCACGCCACTGCCTACAGCCTGATTGAGCACATTACCTAAGATGTTGCTACCCACCTGCTGGTTCTGCTTCTTGGTAAGCTGTTCTGCACTATGTTTAGCCACAGCATGTGCTATCTCATGCCCGAGAACAATGGCCAAGCCGGTCTCGTTCTGGGTATAGGGCAACAGACCCTCATAAACCACAATCTTGCCACCAGGCATACAGAAAGCATTGGCACTCTTGTCTTGCACCAAGTTAAACTCCCAGGCATAGTATTTCAAGTCGTTGGTAAACCCATTTTGCTTCAAGTAACTCTCCACTGCAGTAGCCAATTTTTTACCCACTCTTTGTACCATTGCAGTATGCTGCATATTGGTAGACTTCTTGGCTGTCGCCATATATTTGGTATATTCTTGGTTGGAAAGGCTAAGCACCTGTTCATCCGACACCGAAATGCGGTGTGTACGTCCCGTAAGGGGCACCGTCTGCGTAGTTCCGCATGACGTTATCATCATTGTCATCATAATGGCTCCAAGAGCCATTTTTTTCATTCTTTTCATAATCTCTCTAACTTTATTATTTTTGAGTCACTTGTTTCTACTGCAAAAATACCATTTATTCAGCAAACAACCAAACAAAAGAAGTTTTTTCTTGGCTATTTTTTCTATAACCCCATAAGCCATAGAGGAAGAAATCGGATACTCGTGTTTAGAACGTAAGGGAAAGGGATTGAAAAGACTGGAAAAGAATAGGAAAAGGAAAAATTATGAGAAAGGAGAAAAGGAGGAAGGAAAGAAAGAAGGGAGGAAATGTGAAAAAGAAATGAACAAAGAGGGAAAATGAGAAAAAGGAAAGAGAAAAAAGGAAAGAAGATATGAGGAAATCGAAAAGAGAGAAAAGAGAGTAAAGAGAGTAAAGAAAAATAAAAGAAGGAACAAAACGGTGGAGAAAAGGGAAATAAAACGAAGACCCTAAGGTTTACACCTCAGGGTCTTTATTTTCTTCTCCCCCTATTGGGGCTTATCAATTTGTCAATTACGCGTTGGCTGCTACTGAAATCCAGTCAAAGACGAAAGAGCAGATACCGAAAGCTACGATGCCAACTGTACAGATGGCAAGAGCCAACTTGGTAGAGCAAGCGCTCTGGAAGGTTGGCAGCGGACTGTCGCTGTGCTTGATGAACATCGCCTTCACGATAAGCAAGTAGTAGTACAAGCTGATGACAGTGTTGACCAAAGCGATGAATACTACGCCATAAGCCCATGCTCCCAAAGAGGTGTGAATATCAGCACCTTGAACAGCTGCCATAAACACAAAGAACTTAGAGAACATACCTGCGAATGGAGGAATACCACCCAATGAGAACAAAGCCAATGTCATGAGGAAAGCCAAACGTGGGTTGGTCTTATAGAAACCATTGTAGCTATCCATCTGCACAGTACCACCATTGTGCTCCTCTACAGAAGAGATAATGGCGAATACGCTCAAGTTGGCTACGACATAAATCAGTACATAGTAGCTCAGGGCTGTGATGCTCATGGTAGAATTGCCTATCACTGCCAGCATGATGTAACCAGCCTGAGAGATAGACGAGAAAGCCATGAAACGCTTCAAGTCGCTCTGACGGATGGCAAAGAGGTTGGCGATGGTGATAGAAAGTACTATCACGATGTAGAGCAATACGGTCCAGTACTCTACCATAGGTGCAAACACCTTCATAAGGATAGCACAGAGTGTGAACGCAGCAGCACCCTTGGAAACTACCGACAGATAACCTGTAACAGTAGTAGGAGCACCCTGGTAAGAATCAGCTGTCCAGAAGTGGAAAGGCACCAAAGAAATCTTGAAGCCCAAACCACTGAAGAAGAACACCATACCAGCGATGGTCAATGGAGAAGCAGTGATAACCTTTGCTACATCCTCGAAGTACAAGGTGCCACAGGCAGCATAAAGCAAAGAGATACCATAGATCATCACACCACTTGAGAAAGTAGCGGTGAGGATGAACTTAGCACCCGCCTCTGCAGAGTTGTGACGATACTTATCAAAGGCAACCAAGCAAGCCATTGGCACAGATGCCATTTCGAGGCCGAGGAAGAACAGGAGGAAGTGGTTGGCACTTACCATCATGTTCATACCGAGCAAGGTAGAGATAATCAACATATAGAACTCACCCTCCTTGAAAGCAGTGTCCTCGCGGCTCAGCCACTCCTTAGCCTGTATCAGCACGATGAGCGTACCGAGTGCCAAGATGCTCTTGATGACTCCGGCTGCAGGACCCGAGGTATACATACCTCCAAAAGCCTCAGTGGCTTCTGTAGGGAAGATATTAATGGCGATGTGAGCCACCATCAAGAGACATACCAGAGGATTGAACCACTTGCGGTCTGCGCTCTTAGAGCTGCAGAAGTCAGCTATGAAAGTGATCAACAGGACTGCCATCAAGGTAGCCTCTGGAATCATATTTAAAAATTGACTGTAATTCATTTCTTCTGATATTTATTACATGATTACACTAAAGATAGGACCTACAGCGTCCATGATAATCTCCTCTGCCCAGAGTGGGAACATACCAAGACCAGCAACACAGGCTATCAAACCTGCTACGGCGATACGCTCGTCCCATGTGGCATCGTGGAGTTTCTCTAACTTGGCATTAGGCACCTTCTGATAAAGAATCTTACCCACACAACGCAAGATGTAAACCGCAGTTACTACGATAGAGGTACAAGCGATGATGGTACATACACGATGGAACATATCTGCATTCTGGAAAGCACCTACGAAGATGGTCATCTCGGCTACGAAACCTGAGAAACCTGGCAAACCAAGGTTGGCCAAACCAGCTACTGCATAACCTACTGAGAGGAATGGGATAATCTTCATCAAACCACCCAGATAACGAACGTCGCGTGTACCTGCCTGATGATAAATCATACCGATAACGGCGAAGAAGAGAGCGGTCATCAAACCGTGAGACAACATCTGGAGGATAGCACCCGTTGCGGCTGTTTCGGTCATCATACAGAGAGCGAAGAGCACCATACCACAGTGAGAAACTGAAGAATAGGCATTGATGTACTTCAAGTCGGTCTGTACACATGCAGACAAGGCACCATAAACGATAGAGATGGTAGTCAGTACGAGAAACACCTTGATCCAGAATCCGTGAGTAGCAGCTGGCAAGAGGAACATGGCGATGCGGAAACATCCGTAACCACCAAGCTTCATCAACACACCGGCATGCAACATAGACACCGCTGTAGGCGCACTGGCGTGACCATCAGGAGACCATGTGTGGAATGGGAATAAGGCTCCAAGAATACCAAAACCAATGAAGAGCAATGGGAAGAATACGTTCTGCACGCTCTCAGGGATGGCGTGAGCACCATTGGTGTGGTGAGCGATGTCGAGGATTTCGAAGGTCTGAGCACCACTGTAGAAGTAGATACCCAAGATACCGATAACCAAGAGGGCAGAACCACCCATCAACATCAAGGTAAGCTTCATGGCAGAATACTCCTTCGCACCACTACCCCATACACCGATGAGGAGATACATAGGAATCAGCGCCACCTCATAGAACATAAACATGGTGAACATGTCGATAGAGATAAAGAAGCCATATACACCCGTGCTCAAGAGGGTGAACCAGAGGAAGTACTCCTTCTTCATAGGCTCCATCTGCCAAGAAGCGAATGTACCTGTGAAGACGATGATGGAAGTAAGGAGAATCATCACCACTGAGATGCCATCCACACCGAGTGAATAGTTGATGTGCAATGGCTCAAACCATGGCACACAGTAGGTGAAGAGCATAGGAGCTTGGTCGGCTGGCATTGTCTCACGAGCTTCGAGAAATGCAAACACCAAATAGATGGAGAGACCGAGCAAAACGCTGGCACCTGCTACCATCACACCACGAACCTGCTTATCGTTGCGAGCCAACCAGAGGCCGAGCAACATCAGGAGTGGTACTATGACGAATATACTTAAATTCATTTCTTTTCTATTTACTAAATTGTGAGACTTTCATTAAAGAAGCGCGAGCAAGCACAAGGTCAATGCCACTGTACCGGTGAGGAACCAGATGGCGTAGCTGCGCACATCGCCACTCTGCCAAGGACGGATGGTCTCGCCTGCCTCCTGAGCACTCCAAGCCATGAAATTGAATGTGCCATCGATGACGCGACGGTCGAACCAAGCGATAGGCTTAGAGAACATACCGAAGACTATCTTGTGAGTAAAGAACTGCCAAGCATCGTCGATATAGAAACGATTCAAGGCTGCCTTATGCAACTTAGGCATCTTCTTTGCCAAACCGTCTGCCAATGGAGTCTTCTTAGGTGCATACATATAAGTAGCAAGAGCAATACCGATAATAGCAACAACGATAGAGGTGCAAGCCACCTGGGTATCAATGTGAATATCGTAGCTCTGACCTGTAGCTGAGATAAAGTGACCGAATGGAATCAAACCGCAAACACAAGAGATGGCTGCGAGGAATACCAATGGACCCCACATCACGAATGGAACCTCCTGTGGCTTACGACGATGCTCAGGATCAAGCTCGTAGTAGCTCTGCCCCCAGAAGATCACGTAGTAGAGACGGAACATATAGAATGCTGTCATACCAGCTACCAATGTCATGAAGTAACCCATGAATGGAGAGAACTGGAAGCATGCTGTGATAATCTCGTCCTTAGAGAAGAAGCCTGCGAATGGAGGAATACCAGCAATCGCCAAACAACCGATCAAGAAGCAGATGTTGGTGATAGGCATGTACTTGTGCAAGCCACCCATGTAGTCCTTGAAGTTGCTGCCGATGATGACGATGATGGCACCAGAGCAGAGGAACAACAAAGCCTTGAACATAGCGTGGGTGAACAAGTGGAAGATACCTGCCATGTAACCCAAACCACCCTCATGGTTATCAACAGCGAAGCAAACGCCGAGGGCAACGAGCATGTAAGCGATCTGAGAGATGGTAGAAAATGCCAAACCACGCTTGATGTCACGCTGGCAGCAAGCTACGGCTGCTGCATAGAATGCGGTGAACGCTGCGATGTAAGCTACATAGTGCAAAGTGTTAGGAGCATACTCCACCCAGATTGGGAAGAGGCTGGCTACCTGATATACACCCGCTACGACCATGGTAGCAGCGTGGATCAATGCAGATACAGGAGTTGGACCCTCCATAGCATCTGGCAACCAGATGTGCAATGGGAACATCGCACTCTTACCAGCACCACCGATGAACATCAAGAACAACGCTGTAGGCATCACCCACGCAGCACCTGCCAAAGAGCTCTGAAGCTCAGGCTGAGCATTCAAGTCATAGTTGAAGGTTCCTACGTAGAAGCTGTAGAACAAGATACCAATCAAGAAGAAGAGGTCAGCGAAACGAGTTACGATGAACGCCTTCTTGCTGGCATGTACGGCAGCATGCTTTGGATAGTAGAAACCGATGAGCAGATATGAGCAAACACCCACCAACTCCCAGAACAAGTACATCTGGAAGATGTTGGTAGCCACTACCAAGCCCAACATTGACATAGTGAACAAGCTGAGGTAAGCGTAGAAACGCTGCATACCCTTCTCATAGCCCTCTACCTTGTAGTTCTCATCACGCTCAGCCATATAACCGAAACTATAGATGTGAACCATGAAGCTGACGGTGGTAATCACGATGAGCATCAATACAGAGATTGGTGTCAAGCGGAAACCAATGTTGAAAGTCAGCAACTCGGTAAACTTCAACCATGTGAAATTAAATACGGTAACAGTTGGGTACAAGCCAGAGGCTTCACGACCAACGGCAAAGAAGTATTCGTAAGCTGTATATACAGACATAGCGAACACACAGCCCATCAATACGGTACCGATGATAGCTGCTACCTGCTTTTTCATCTTCATACCCGCAAGTCCCAGAACCAGGAAGCTCAGGAATGGGAGAAGAAGTATCAAAAATGCATAACTGTAATTCATTGTCTTACTTTAGAATTTCATGTTTTCAATACTGTTCACCTGGTCACTGTTATAGTTGCGGTAAACGTTAATAATGATAGCCAAAGCTACGGCTGTCTCGGCTGCTGCCACTCCGATGGAGAACAATGTGAAGAAGAAACCTTCCAACTGTCCTGGGAAGAGAATGCGGTTGAACACAGCGAAGTTGAGATCGGCTGCATTCAGCACCAACTCGATGGAGATGAGCATGGCAACGAGGTTACGACGAGTAACAAAGCCATATACTCCGATGAAGAACAAGAGTGCTGAGAGCACGAAGAAACATTGTACTGGAATCATTTCTTATCCTCCTTTCTTGCGATTAAGATACCACCGATGATACATGCCAACAAGAATACTGAGATAAACTCGAATGGCAATACATAGCCGTACTTGTCAGCACCTACGAGTGCAGAACCCACCTGGTCCATAGGGACCTCGCGGTCAGCTACGGTAGCTGCCATGTCGATGAAGTGGTTCTTGAGCACGATGACTGCCAAGGTAACGAAACCTACGAGGCAAACCAAGGCGCGACCCAAGGCCTTGCTACCCTTTACGTGCTCCAAGAGACCCTGCAGCGTGCGCTTAGACACCAGCTGAATGGCGAAGACGTAAAGAATCGTAATACCACCAGCATAAACTGCTATCTGGGCTGCACCAAGATAGGTGTAGTCGAGCAGGAAGAAAATGCCAGCCACACCGAAGAGCACGAAGAGCAGATAGGTTGCTGCACGCATGATGCGCTTGGTGGCTACGCACATGATGGCTGAGCCAAGGATGACTACGGCCAAGATGACGAACATAAATAAATTTGCTGTTATCATTGTCTTAAGTCCTCCTTACTTAGTCTTGGTATTAAACTTACCGATTACGAGTGGAGCGCCACCCTCGATGAGGTTAGGAAGGCTTCCGCCCTTGTAAACCTCCTTGTCGAGGTGCATCACTAACTTGCTGCGGTCGAAGACTGCATTCTCGAAATCGTTGACAAACTTAATTGCACCGAAGTTACATGCGTTGACACAGAGCTCGCAGAACATGCAGTCGCCCAAGTCGTACTGGTAATCCACCAACTTGCGCTTCTTCTTGCCTGTCTCTGGGTCCTCTACCATCTCGGTTACGATCTTGATGGTATCGTTAGGGCATGACTTCTCACACAATGTACAACCCACACACTTGTAAGCCTCGTTCTCATCACGAACAAAGACCAGGCGTCCACGGAAACGTGGAGAGATGTGGAGTGTAGTCTTGCGGTTCTCAGGATACTGCTCTGTGCTCTTGGGCGTGAAGTACTCCTTCATGGTGGTCTTCATACCAATAGCGAGGGTCTTTAAACCCGCTGCAATACCGCCGAAATATGAATTGTTAGACATACTTTCTATATTATATATAATAATGTGTAAATTATCCGTGGAAACCAAATGCTACGCATACGGTCATCATGATCAAGATAACCAATGACAATGGCATCAAGTACTTCCACTCCAACTTCAAGATCTGGTCAATACGGAGACGAGGGAAGGTCCAACGTACCCACATCAAGAGCCAAACTACGGTGAAGGTCTTACCGAAGAACCAGATGAAACCTGGAATCATGTTCATCAAGTTGTCGAAGCCCTCAATACCAATGTTCAATGGAGCCCAACCACCGAGGAATACGGTAGAAGCGATACCAGAGATCACGAAGAGGTTCAAGTACTCAGCCAAGTAGTAGAAACCGAAGCCCATACCAGAATACTCAGTGTGGTAACCTGCGGTCAACTCACTCTCAGCCTCAGCCAAGTCGAAAGGACCACGGTTGGCCTCAGCGTTACCTGCTACGAGGAATACCAAGAAAGCCAAGATAGCTGGCACATGACCCTTGATGATCAACCAGTTCCAAGCACCAGTCTGAGCCTCTACGATACCGCTCACCTGCATAGTACCTGTGAGTACCACAGCAGAAATCAAGCAAAGACCGAGAGACATCTCATAAGAAATCATCTGTACGGCACCACGCATAGCAGATACGACAGAATACTTGTTGTTAGATGCCCAACCAGCGAGGAACACACCCAGCACGCCGATAGAACTTACGGCTGTGATGAGGAATACACCTACGTTGAAATCAAGAATATGAGCACCCATGTTCCAAGGAAGGAATGAGAAAGTACCTACAGAGGCAATGATCACGAGGAATGGTGCCATATAATAGAGCAACTTATCCGCTCTATCCACAGCGAAGATCTCCTTGATCAACATCTTGAGCACGTCGGCGAAAACCTGGAACACACCCCAAGGACCTACACGCATAGGGCCCAAGCGGCACTGGAAGTAGGCACACACCTTACGCTCCATGAAGATGAGCACGATGGCGATCAGCGCATAAGCAGTCAAAATGCAGACACCGACGAGCACGCACTCTATCAAAATCGACAAGAAATCGCCCAAACCCAAGGTCTGGCGAAGCAGATTGTCGATGAATGTTGTTACTATACTAAAATCAAACATAATTATCTATCAATATCAGGGATTACGAAATCGATGGCAGCACCTGTTGTAATCAAGTCTGCGATTTTCTGACCACGAAGCATTGGATCGAGAGCACCTGTCAAAGACAAGCCCATTGGGCGCATCTTCATACGGTATGGACTCTTGTCACCCTTTGAGTCGAGATAGACACCAAACTCACCGCTGGCTCCCTCTACAGAGAAGTACCATTGTCCCTCTGGAACCTTGATGATAGGCTTCTGCTTGATGTAGTACTCACCTTCTGGAATGTTGTCGATCAACTGCTCGATGATGTCCAAGCTCTGATACAACTCCTGGATGTGCACATAGTAACGATCCATTGAATCGCAACCGGTAAGGGTGATTTCCTTCCACTCTACCTTGTCATACATATCGTATGGATGACGCTTGCGGGTATCGTTCTTCCAACCTGATGCACGACCAGCAGGACCGGTTACAGCATAGTTGATACAATCCTCATAGTTCATTGGACCTACGCCTTCGAGACGGTTGTGAGTAATCACGTTGTCGCCGAATACGTCGAGGTACTCCTGAATCATCGGACGAAGATACTTGCAGAGAGTCTTCACGTTCTGTACGAAGTTAGGGTCGATGTCAGCCTGGCAACCACCGATGCGGTAGTAGTTCTGGATCAAGCGACCACCTGTAGTCTCCTCCATCACGTTCAACACATGCTCACGGTCACGCATACAGTAAAGGAATGCTGTCAAGGCACCCAAGTCCTGTGCGGTACAACCGAGATACAACAAGTGAGAGTCGATACGCTGCAGCTCATCCATGATGGTACGGATGTAGTGGATACGATCAGAAAGTTCGATACCCATACCCTCCTCGATCACACCTACCAAGGCATGGCGATGCATCATGGCAGAGAGGTAATTCAAGCGGTCGGTCAGAGCCAATGTCTGAGGATAAGTCATACCCTCCCACATTTTCTCGATACCACGATGGATATAACCGAGGTGAGGATAGATGCGCTTCACGGTCTCACCATCGATGACAGTCTGCAAACGGAGCACACCGTGGGTAGAT
>ERZ857629.759-NODE-759-length-41351-cov-3.049738_pt1 | contig 41351 bp, 26 predicted proteins | sample MGYA00519700_ERZ857629 | MGnify/ENA primary metagenome ERZ857629 (study PRJEB31778, sample SAMEA3449351) | human gut metagenome | biome: human gut; feature: human-associated habitat; material: faeces | place: United Kingdom | collected 2010/2012 ... | reverse complement strand
TATTCGGATAGGTCGTTAGTTTTAGGATATCTGAGACAAAAGTATGAAAAATAATCTGCAATAGGAAACAATCCTGCGAAAATTTTGCACCGCATAGGCTCTTCGCCATTACGCACCAATCCAACATCCGAAGGACACACTCCACATTCTCAACATCCCTCCCCCAAATCTACACTGTTTTTCCTGTCGCGCCCCGCCTTGCGTCCAAATACGCCATTCTCGCACATTTATGTAACCATCTAACATTCAACCGCTTACCATTCGAAGGACCCATTTTGCTCTCCCCACTCCTCATTCAGCCTTGCGGTTAGGCATCTTTCGCCCCTCGAAACATGCCCTTCCGCACCTCCATCCCTTACCTTCCGCCCCTCGATCCCTTAGCTATCGCACCTCGATCCCTTAGCTATCGCCCCTCGATACATGCCTAACGCCCCAGTCACCGCTCCCCATCCGTCATTCCAAACGCCCCAAACCGCCTTCCCCGCCCTCTATTTCGCCCGAAATTCCGACACTCGTTTTGCACCAAAATTTGCAACAAGCAACGACGGCTTTTTGTTTGTCAAGCTCTGCTTACCTTGTCGTCAAGTGACTTTTAGGGCGATATAATCGGCCGCGCAGGAGTGGGTTTCTCTGGTTTAATTGCTCATGTCTGCTGACGCTGGCCAGAATCTCCCAAGGGTCATGGCGGCGGCGCCCTCTTTTTTCACCCCTTCTCAAGGAGAAATTGCGTCGTGTTTATGGCTTGTTCTTTAAAAATGTGTAATTTTGCAAAACACATTATTCACAGAAGTCTAAGAATTTGTTTTGAAAGATATCGACACAAACCATTTTGAGATAGTATTCCGTCGCCATTATGCCTCGTTGTATCGCTTGGCCCTCCATTATCTTCAAGACGGTGAGGCGGCCAAGGACCTCTTGGGCGACGCCTTTCTGACGGCTTGGAACAAGCGAGAAGAGATCGATTTGAGCAAGGTCGACAATTACCTCTATGTGTGTGTGCGAAACAAATGTCTCACTTCGCTCAAGCAGAATCATCCCCATCTTGCCGACGCCGCTTCTCTCGAAGGCCTGGCCGATATGACGATCGATGAATGGAAGACGCGCGAGCAGCGGATAACCGAGGTGGAGGAAATCATCAAGACGCTTCCTCCGAAAAGTAGACATGTGCTGGAACAATGCTACTACCATCGGCAAACCTATAAGCAGGTGGCTGACGAGATGGGCATATCCCCCAGCGGCGTGAAGAAGCACATCACAAAGAGTTTGGCGTTGCTAAGGGCTCATTTTAACATTATTAAAGGCAAATGACGGTGCCCTATTTGCCCTTCCCTTAGTCTTATATATAATAAATGCAACCGAAATGAACCTAAACGATAATAACCATCCCAGCATGAACGAGGAGCAGCAGACCGACTTTCTGCCTACCGAGGAGGAACAGCGTGCCATTCGCGACGCATTCTTGCTCCAGCATCATCCTGTGCCCGATATAGATAGCGAGTGGGAGGCGTTGAACCAGCAGATCAACCCACCTGCCGAAACGCACCATCATCTTTGGCGTTGGTGTGCGGCCTTGGCCGTTGCCGCAAGCGTGGCCTTGCTTGTGCTCATGACGACAAACAACCATCACCGCCACCACACAGGGGGCCTTGAGGTCATTGCCTCTGTGGAAAATGTGGGCGACGTTACGCTGACAAGCGATGATGGCACTGAGCAAGTGGTGAAAGGCACCTCCGTATCTTTTGCCAGAAAGCAAGATGTGGCCGACGCTGCCGATGCAGGCTCCCTGATGACGATGAGCACCCCGCGGGGGCATGATTGCGAGATAACGCTGGCCGACGGCACCAAGGTTTGGCTTTATGGAGAGAGCAGCATTGAGTTTCCCCGTAAGTTTGTCGGCAAGGAACGCAGGGTGCGGATGAAGGGTGAGGCGTATTTTGATGTTGTGAAAGACGCCAGCCACCCATTTGTGGTGGAAAACGATTATTTTTCGACCACGGTGCTTGGCACATCGTTTAGCGTACGCGCCTATTCGGAGAAAGACGCCACCGTTACGCTTGTGGAAGGCAAGGTGCGTATGTCGGGCAAGAACATGCCCCAGCAAACGCTACGTCCGGGCCAACAGGCACGCTACCATGCCGAGGGCTTCAGCGTTAGCGAGGTCGACACCTATCCTGTGGTGCAACGCAAAGATGGTTACTTCTATTTCGACAACGAGACCTTGTTGCAGATCATGATGGAACTTGGCCGATGGTACAACAAGACCGTGGTGTTTGTCAATGAGAAATCGATGAACGAACGCTTCCACTTTGTGGCGGAGCGGAAGCAAACACTCGAAGAGGTGATAGAGGCGCTCAACGACATGGACAAGGTCAACGTGATGGTTACCGACAACGAGATTACCGTGCATTGACCACCTGTGGGGGCGTAACACCCATGCCCCCATATCTTCTTTTTTACTGGCTCGAATTTGAAAGAATTGCTTCCTGAAAGCGAACAGATAGAAAGGTTTTTGAAAGTTTTTGTGTAAAAGTGGTACCCTTTTAGCAGATATTAAGTCTTTTAAGGTAAAAGGCAAACGCTAAGAATGGCAAATCATTAACGCAAAAACATAACAGTATGTACAAAGCAAAAACCTACCGAAGGCTTCTTGTGGTTGGCGCAGCATTGCTGGTCGGCACCATAGGGGCGTTTGCGCAAGGCAACAAAGTGTCGTTGCGCTGCAAGGGAATGCCTCTGCCTACTGCCTTGAACAAGGTGGAGCAGCAATCGGCGTATTTCAAGATCAACTACAGCTACGATGATGTGAGCGGCCATAAGGTCACTACCGACATCCGCAAGAAGGAGGCGCCCGATGCAGTGAAGCAACTTCTGGAGGGTCTTTCTTTGCAGAGCACGGTGAAGGGCAAGTTTATCCAAGTGAAGAAAGGCCAGCCCGTTAAGAAAAAGATCGTGGCCGAGAATGTGGCAACCGGAAAGCTACTCGACAACACGGGCGAGCCCCTGATTGGCGCAACGGTAAGGGTGGTGGGCACCCAAAACGCGGTGGTCACCGACGCTAACGGTCGCTACGAACTTCACGATGTCAGTCCGAGCGATGTGCTCGAATATTCCTACGTAGGCATGAAGCCCTACAAGCGTAAGGCTGGCACCAAACCCGTGAGCATCATTATGGAAAACGACGTCAACACCATCAGCGACGTTGTGGTGACGGGTATCCAAAAGACCGACAAGCGACTGTTTACAGGATCCACCACATGGATCGACGCGCAAGACGCCAAGCTCGATGGTGTGCCCGACATCAGTCGTTCGTTGGAAGGACGTGCGGCGGGTGTGAGCGTGCAGAACGTAACCGGTACCTTTGGTACGGCCCCTCGCATCCAGGTGCGTGGCGCCACCTCCATCTATGGCAGCAGTCAACCCCTGTGGATCGTCGACGGTGTGATCCAGGACAATGTGGTTGAGGTGAACACCGACGATCTCTCCTCAGGCAACGCCGAGACCCTGTTGTCGTCGGCCATCGCAGGGCTGAACGCTGACGACATTGAGAGCTTCCAGATTCTTCGCGACGGAGCGGCAACCTCCATCTACGGCGCCAGGGCCATGGCGGGTGTCATAGTGATCAATACCAAGAAAGGACGCATGGGTAAGACCAACATCAACTACACGGGCGAGTTTACCATGCGCCTCAAGCCCAGTTACAACAACTTCAACATTATGAACTCGCAGGAGCAGATGTCGGTGTACCAAGAATTGCAAAAGAAGGGTTATCTCAATCCTGCCGATGTGGTGAACGCCGCGCAGAGTGGCGTGTATGGAAAGCTGGCGCGACTGGTGGCGTTGGGCGACGTGGAGAACACCGATGCCGGCCGTAACGCATGGCTCCGCCAACAGGAGTACCGCAACACCGACTGGTTCGACTTGCTCTTCAGCAACAACATCATGCAAAACCATTCGGTAAGCATTAGCACGGGTACCGAGAAGGTGCAAAACTACGCATCGGTCAGTTTGATGAACGATCCCGGATGGTACAAGCGGAGCAACGTGAAGCGCTACACCGCTAACCTGAACTCCACCTATAACTTCTCAGAGAAGCTCAAGGTGCAGCTCATTGCCAACGCCTCCTCGAGAGAGCAGAAAGCCCCAGGCACCATGAACCAGGAGGTCAACCTGGTCAATGGTGAGGTGACGCGCGCGTTCGACATCAACCCTTATTCCTACTCGCTCAACACCTCAAGGGTGCTCGACCCCAACGAGTCGTACACACGAAACTTCACCTCGTTCAACATCTTCAAGGAGTTGGAGAACAACTACATGGGGGTCAATGCCCACGAATTCAAGGTGCAGGGCCAGTTGACCTACAAGCCCATCGACGGGTTGGAGCTCAACGCGCTGGGCGCCGTGAAGCGCTCGTCGTATGCCACGGAGCACAACGCCACGGAACTCTCCAACCAGGCCAACGCCTATCGTGCCATGGGCAACACGCTGATAAGAGACACCAACCCTTACCTGTGGACCGACCCCACCAACCCCTACGCCGTGCCCGTGTCGGTGCTGCCCTATGGAGGCATCTATGAGCGTAGCGACTATCGCATGACGGCATGGGACTTCCGCGCTACGGCCGCTTACAACAAGATTTTCGACAACACCCACATCATGAACCTCTTTGCGGGCATGGAGAGCAACGAGCTGAAACGCGACAAGACGTGGATCCGCACTTTCGGTCGCATCTATGGATTTGGGAACATCGCCAACTACGACCCCAACGTGTTCGACAAACTGAAGCTCGAAGGATCCAACTATTATTCGGTCGACAACGGCTTGGAGCGCACGGCGGCTTTCTTTGGCAACGCTTCCTATTCTTATAAGGGATGCTACATCATCAATGGAACCCTGCGCTACGAAGGCACCAACACGTTGGGCAAGGACCGCAAGAGCCGCTGGCTGCCCACTTGGAACGTCTCGGGAGCCTGGAACGCCCACGAGGAGAAATGGTTTGAGCAGCTGAAGCCTTGGCTCTCCCACTTTACCCTGAAGGGCTCGTATTCGCTTACCGCCGACCGCGGTCCTTATAGCATCAGCAACTCGAGCGCCATCATCAACAGCATGGTGACATGGCGTCCCAACGCTGCCGACCAAGAGACAGGCCTCGACATCACGGAACTCGGCAACTCGGAGCTTACCTACGAGAAGAAGCACGAGTTGAGCTTCACGGCCGACATGGGATTCCTGAACAACCGCCTCAACTTGGAGTTGAGCTGGTATCATCGCAACAACTTCGACCTCATAGGCCCTATCACCGTGCAAGGTGTGGGTGGCGAGATCAATAAGTTTGGAAACATCGCCGACATGAAGTCGGGCGGATTCGAGTTGTCGCTTAGCTCCAAGAACATCAAGGCGGAAGATTTTGAATGGAGCACCACCTTCCTTTACTCGCACCAATACAACGAGGTGACAAACCTCAAGAACACATCGCGCATCATCGACCTTGTGCGTGGCAATGGCTTCGCCTTGCAGGGTTATCCTGTTCGCTCCATCTTCTCTATCCCCTTCAACAAGTTGAACAGCGAGGGAATACCTACCTTCAAGGTAGCCGACGGCCAGACCACCATCGACGGCATCAACTTCCAGGAGTATGCCGACCTCGGTTGGCTGAAGTATGAAGGATCGTCAGACCCCACCGATTATGGCTCGTTGGAAAACTCGTTCAAGTACAAAGGCTTCCGCCTCAATGTGTTTGTGGTCTACTCGTTTGGCAATGTGGTTCGCCTCGACCCCGTGTTCTCCAACACCTACACCGACATGGTGGCCTCGCCTCGTGAGCTCAACAACCGCTGGTCGTCGGCTGGCGAGGAAGATGTTACCACGGTGCCCGTGATACCCTCCGTACGCCAGAACTTCCTCAACCCCAATCTCAGCGTGGCCTACAATGCCTACAACTACAGCACGGAACGCATCGCTAAGGGCGACTTTATCAGAATGAAGGAGATCTCGCTCGATTACACGTTCCCCAAGAAGTGGTTGGCTGCGATCGGTGTGAGCTCGCTCAACCTGAAGTTGCAGGCCACAAACCTCTTCTTGATCTATGCCGACAAAAAGCTGAATGGCATGGATCCGGAATTCTTCAATACGGGAGGTGTGGCATCGCCCATGCCCAATCAATACACGTTCACCGTGAGATTAGGATTCTAACAACCCCCAAAAACAGAACAATCATGAAAACAACATATCATTATGTTTGCGCCTGTCTTGTTGCCATGGCGGCTCTCGCATCGTCGTGCAACGATTTTCTGGACACCACTCCCGACAGCCGTATCCAGGTCGACAACGAGGAGAAGGTAAAGGCGCTGCTTACCACGGCATATCCGCAGGCCACATTTGTGAGAGCGACGGAGCTGGCCTCCGACAATGCCGACGACCTCAACGGTGACCTCAACGGCAACTATGACCGTTTCTCGGAGCAGTGCTATCGTTGGCAACCTGTCACAGAGAGCGACAACGAGAACCCTACCATGATTTGGCAAGACTACTACAAGGCCATCGCCTCTGCCAACCACGCGTTGGCTGCCATGGAGAAAATGGGTGGCGCTACCACGAAGAAGCTCAGGGCGCTCAAGGGCGAAGCCTTGCTCTGCCGCGCCTACGCCCACTTCGTGCTGACCAATGTGTTCTGCATGAATTATTCCAAGCAGCATAGCGACACCGATCTCGGCGTGCCCTACATCACCGCTCCGGAGACGACGCTCGACCCCAAGTATGACCGCGGAACCGTGAGCCACGACTATGAGATGATCGAGAAAGACCTGTTGGAGGGATTGTCGCTGATGAGCGACGCCATCTACGATGTGCCACGCTATCACTTCAACAGCAAGGCCGCCTACACCTTCGCCTCGCGGTTCTATCTCTTCTATCAGCAACCGCAGAAGGTTGTGGAGTATGCCACAAAGGCTTTGGGCGCCAATCCCGAGGAGGTGATGCGCGACTATGATGCCATGAAGGACATGCCCACCGACAACATGCAACCGCGCGCCATACAGTACACCTCGTCGAGCGAGCAGGCCAACTTCCTGTTGCTGCCGGTCTATTCGACCGACCAGTATTACTTCAGTGGATACACCAACATGGGTGGACGCTTCAACAACAACAGCTATGTGGGAAAGGCGGAGCAGTTCTTCGCCACGCCCTGGGCTCCCGACAACGACGCCGCGGCGCAGTCGCAGCAGATGTTCAAGTTCTATTGGTTCTACAGTCAGGCAAAGGATGTGTTTGTCCTGCCCAAGACCCCTGTGTATTTTGAGGAATACAATAGCGCCAACCACACCGGCTACTATCGCACCATCGTGGTGGCGCTCAAGGCAGAGGAGGCCCTGCTCAACCGAGCAGAGGCGTATGCCCTACTGGGAGAGAACGACAAGGCCCTGGCCGACATCAACGTGTGGACCAAGACGTTTGTGGCCGACAAGGTGAAATACAACACCTATAAGTACGACGATAACTGGAACTACATCTATGCGGAACAGAAAATCGACCGCGAGCTAACTCTGGCCTCCATCAGAAAGTGGGCAGAGAAATACGACTATTACTTGCCCGAGCGCCCGTTGCCCCGCAAGCACCTGCATCCCGACTGGGTAGACCTTCCGGAAGGCAGCGACAAGGAAAACCTCGTTCAGTGCATCTTGCTCCTCCGGCGTTTGGAATTCTTGCATGAGGGCATGCGCTGGTTCGACATCAAGCGTTATGGCATGAAGATTTATCGTCGCGAAATCAACACGTCGATGAATTCGTTGACGCTTACCGACAGCATGTCGTACCGCGATCCCCGACAGGCCATCCAACTGCCCTTTGAGGTGCAGGGAGCAGGTCTGAAACCCAATCCGCAACCGTCGGCCACCGAGAAGGCCTCGTTCAACGCATGGGGCGCAAGGCCATGGGAGTTTGTGTTCAAAAGGAATGATAAATAAATAGGAGAACAGAGTATGAAAATGATCAATAAGATATTCGGCATGTTGATGTTGGCCGCAGCCGCCACGTTAGCCGTGTCGTGCTCCGACGATGATGTGGACACCAGCATGAGCGTCATCAAGGACAGCCAAACGCCACAAAACGATTTGGACAAATGGCTCTACGCCAACTATGTGAAGCCTTACAATGTGGAGTTGCGCTATCGTTGGGAAGACAATGAGACAAGCATGGACTACATCCTCGTGCCGCCCACCTACCAGAACGCTGTCAGGATGGCGCGCTTGCTGAAGTTTATCTGCTTCGACGCCTTCGATGAGGTGACGGGAAGCACCAAGTTTATCCACGACCATTTCCCCAAGTTGGTGCAGCTCGTGGGCAATCCCGGGTGGAACACCAACAGCTCCATGACCTTGGGCTCGTCGGAGGGCGGCTACAAGATCAACCTTTGGTATGTGAACCATCTCGGCGACATGGTGTATGAGGACTGGGTGCCTAAGGACAGCGTGCTGCGCAACCGTCAGGAGCTCAACGCCATCTTCTTCCACACCATCATCCACGAGTTTGGCCACAACTTCCATCAGAAGGTGCCCTATTCCACGGAGTTCAACCAAATCACGGGCAACAATTACCTCGGGGGTATGTACACCTCGGAGTTTGAGAGCACCGATGATCCGCAGGTGCAGGCCATGGGCTTTGTCACGGCCTACGCCTCCTATAGCGCCGACGAAGACTTCGCCGAGACCTTCTCCACCTATCTCTGCAGCACCACGGAGGAGTTTCAGGCTTTGCTCGACCGGGCGGGCGCGACGGGGAAAAACAAGATACAGGCCAAGTTGCGCATCGTGAAGGACTACTTCCTTAAAAACTGGAATCTCGACATGGATGCCCTGCGCGACGCCATCCAAAAGCGCGAGGCGTCGATCGCTACCGTCGATTTTGACGACATAACCCTTAAATAGAATCGCCATGAAAAAACTATTCACTATATGCGCCGTGGGCGCCTTGGCCGTATGGCTCCTGGGCTCTTGCCAAATGATGGAAGACGACCTGTTTGCCGATGAGCCGGCAACACGCCAGGACAAATGGATGGCGGAGTATCGCCGCGTGTTCAACAACAACGAATATGGTTGGGCGCTCTACACCGACCAACCCACCTTTGGCCGCCATCCCCACTTGGCCACTTTCGCCGTGAGGTTCGACCAAGACTATTGCACCTTCTACAATTCGCTTTCCACGCGGAGAATTCCCAATGTGGGCACGAAGGACAGCATCCAGAGCACCTATTCGTTTAAGATGGACAATGGTATCGTGCTCTCGTTCGACACCTACAACGGCTTCTTCCATTACTATGCCGACCAGTCGCAGTATTTCGCACAAGACCTGCAGGCCGACTTCGAGTTCTGTCTCGACCGTTTCTCCGAGAACGAGGACACCATCTTCGGTCGTGGCAAGACCAAGCAGCTGCCCTTCATGATGATAAAGATGAAGATGCCAGCGCAGGAGTACCAGAACAGGAGCGATGAGATAACGGCGTCATATAGTCCCTACAACTGTGCGTTTGTCTGCGCTGGCGACACCATGAAGGCCCAGTTCCTGAGTGGATATGGCAACCTGTTGCTCTTTTTCCCCGACGAGGAAGGAGGCAAGGCCGTGGAGCACATGTACTCGTATGGTAATCTTGTGGGAGGCATCTACCTGATCGAGAACATCGAGTATAAGGGGTATATCATCAAGGAAATGGCGCTCAATGAGGCGCTCGACGGCTACACCGACAAGCTCACGGGCGCCCGCATCATTCCACGTCCCTACGCCGACTATTACACGGAGGATGTCGATGAGAACGATGACAAGTTCTTCGGTTACAGTTGTTTGGGAACATGGACACAAGGCGAGTGGGATAAGGCCAAGGCTGCCTTGGATGGCAGTAAGTATCCCTCGTCCACGTTGAACAATATTACGTTCAATCCCGCAGGCAACGGAAAGATTGTGCTTACGGTCAACATGTGGTATGGAGATGGCGAGATTCATTTCCCCTTCGACATCCGCAAGGCTGGACCCGACAAAATTCAGCTCCGCTATACGGGCACCGAGCACTCAGGTTTGGGCTACACCATTTACGACCTCGGGTTCAAGTATGTCGTAGACGCCATTGCCCCGAAGGACGAGTGGCGAACCTATAAGATTGTACCTACCGACGGCACCAAGCTGTCGCCTGCGGCGTTTCAGCTCATCGATGAGCAGAATCCGGACAACAGCATCTTGTTTAAGAAGGATTTCCGCTATTACTACGGTTTCTGGGACTGATGCCTTGAACTGAGGCATGAGGCCAAAGAACCCACAACACGTAATCCCAAAAGTCATGATGATTTTTGGGATTACGTTGTTTTACCCCCACACACTCCGCATTCGCCATAATAGTGTGTGAGGGTTGCCGTTAATGATTATTAACAGGGCGTCGTGCAGTCATCTGCGGGTTATCCTTATCCTATTAAGGGGAGCCACAATGCGCATGGAGCCACAATCTTGGAAACAGAGGAGATCGTAAAGCGGGCAAAGGCCAACGACGCTGCCGTTCTGGCCGAAGCCTATTCGCCCAAGGCGAGGGAGGTATGCTTCGGCATTACGCATGAGGACGAAGAACTTCGGCTCGTGATGGCGCCTTCCACATTCAACAACAACATCATTCCCCGCTCCACATTCAACATCCAAAATTTCTTTAGTCTGCCTTTTTTATATACATTTGCAACATAAACCCCACCGCATTATTAACCCACCTTCAAACCACCCTACGATGAGCCTATTCGATTTCTTCAAACGCAAGCAGGCGAAAGCCGACAGGATCACCAAGGTGTACGACAAGCCCCTGCCGGAACCAACCGTCAACCCCAAGGACAACCAACCCTCCACCGCCCGCTACGATGAAGCGACGAGCGCCTGGGCACGCAAGATGATGGAGCTCGAGGACGAAACCGACCCGGATGTACTCACCGAACTGGATCCCGATGCCGAGCGCGCCCGCGAGGTAAGGTTTTGGATCGACAATATGGCGCTCTGCGTGAAACACAACTTCGCGCCGGAGCAATATGATGTGGGCGGCATGCTCCATCAGCTCATCGAGGAAGAGGAGTATGAGCTGGCCCGCGAATTGCTCTTCTGCTGCATAGATGAGGTCCGCAATCGGCCTTCCACGCCGTGCATCGACGACATGCTGGTCTACTTTGCCTGGATATGCTACAAGGATGGCGATGGCGACGATGAGGACGAAACCAACGACTGCGAGGACGAGGACGACTTGGAAGATGAGGAGAGCCAAGACGACTGCGACGAAACCGACGAGGATGAGGATTGCGACGAAGACGACGAGTACGAAGATGAAGAAGATGACGAAGAAATCGACGAGGACGACGTGACATTCGAAACAGAATACCACAACCTGCGGTCGGCCCACGAGTTGGTGGTGGCCGTAAGCAACCATTTCACGCCCCATTGGCGCGACACGCACCTATGGCTGGCCTGCCTCTACAACGAGTGCTACGTAAACTACGACGATTACGAGATAGCCGATCTTCCGGGCAGTCACTCCCTCAATTGGTATGGCCAGCAGGCGTATCGCTATTTCTCGAAGGCCGCCGAGGAGGGCCAACACTTGGCCATGAGCATGAAGGCCCTGTTCCTTGTGATGGGCCACCAGGTGAAACCCAACTACGATAAGGCTTACGATTGGTTCAAACGGAGCGAGGACCATTGCGACGAGTCGCTCCTCTGGTTGGGCCACATGCACTATTATGCGCAATACGGCCGCGAGAACAAGCGATGGGCCATCAGCTATTACATGCGTTACATCAAGCACCGCAAGTGGGAAGGAGAAGGCGCACGCTACATGGGCGCCAACTATGCCCAAGCCTCTTGCAACCTCGCCCACCTGTTGCTACACAACAACTCGAACGACGACGAGCATCGTGCCCGCCGCCTACTGGAGCGTGTGGTCTACTTCGGCTTCACCCTGGGCGACGCCCTCTACGGCCTCGTGCTCCTTGAAGGGCGCGGCGGCCCCACCGACACCTCCAAGGGTCTCCGGCTCTTGCGCAAAGCCGCCAACGCTGGCGACCCAATGGCCCAGCAAATGCTACGCTTCCACGGCTATAATTGGTAACAGCGAACAGAGAGCGATTATCTATGTGGAGCGTGGAATAATAATGTAGGATGTGGTATGAAGAATGGTGGGCGTGCTTGCCTCACCACAAACTTTTCGCCACATGTTGCGGTGGTTTGGCTTTATTTTGTTACCTTTGCGGCAGTTTTACAAAGCATTTTGCCACCCACCCCATGGCATAACCATCATTCTGAAAGCCGCAAGGCCACAACAATACACATCGCCCATGGAAAATGCAACCACATTCTTTGCCACGCTGAGCGCGTGGCTCTGGGGCTGGCCCATGATCATCCTGCTCCTCGGCACCCATGTTTTTCTCACCATCCGCCTGCGGTTTCCACAACGCAAGTTGCTCACCGCCATCCGCCTGTCGGTTCAGCGCGACTCGTCGCAGCAGGGTGACGTGTCGCAGTTTGGCGCATTGGCCACGGCGCTTGCCGCCACCATCGGCACGGGCAACATTATCGGTGTGGCCACGGCGGTGGCGCTGGGCGGTCCGGGCGCGGTGTTCTGGTGCTGGCTGACGGGCGTGTTTGGCATCTCCACGAAATACGCTGAGGCGCTGCTCGCCATAAAATACCGTGTGAGGTCGGAGGGCGGACGCATGCAGGGCGGCCCCATGTATGCCTTGGAGCGCGGCTTGGGCTGGCGCAAGATGGGCGTGCTGTTTGCGGTGTTCACCGCCTTGGCCGCCTTCGGCATAGGGTGCACGGTGCAGGCCAACGCCATATCGACCATTATGCACGCCTCGTATGGGATCGGGACGGAGGTGTGTGGCGTGGTGCTGACGCTGCTTACGGCGGCGGTGATCATCGGTGGTGTGAGCAGCATCTCGAAGGTGTGTAGCATGCTGGTGCCGCTCATGGCGCTGCTCTATGTGCTGGGGTGCGTCTACATATTGCAGGCCAACGCCAGCTATGTGGTTCCGGCGCTGCGCCTCATTGTGCGGTCGGCCTTCTCGCCCGAAGCCGCGGGCGGTGGCTTTGCGGGCGGCTCGGTGATCATGGCGGCCCGCTACGGCATAGCGCGCGGCCTGTTTAGCAACGAGTCGGGACTGGGCTCGGCGCCCATCGTGGCGGCGGCGGCGCGCACGAAGAACCCCGTGAGGCAGGCACTGGTGTCGTCGACCGGCACCTTCTGGGACACGGTGGTGATCTGCGCCCTCACGGGCCTGGTCATTGTGAGCAGCATCATGGCCTATCCCGACATCGACTATCAGAACGGGGCGGAGCTAACGAAGGTGGCGTTTGCCAAGATTCCCGTGGTGGGCCCATTCATCCTCAGCTTCGGCCTCCTCACGTTTGCTTTCAGCACCATTCTCGGATGGAGCTATTATGGCGAGCGGGCCATGGAGTATCTGAAGGGCAAGCGCTGGACGCTGGCCTACCGCCTGCTCTACATCGTGGCGGTGTTTGTGGGCAGCGTGGCGAACCTTGCGATCGTGTGGAACATAGCCGACTGCATGAACGCCCTCATGGCCATTCCCAACCTGCTGTCGCTCATCTGCCTCAATGGCGTGGTGGTGCACGAAACGCGCAAGTATCTGTGGCGCGACCGCCTCGACCGCGAGATGGCGGAATGAGCGAGGACTGACGGCCACCGCCCATGTTTTTGTTAAAATACAGGTCCATGCGTTGGATTATTAGCAAAAAATACCGTATATTTGCTCACGGAATAATAAATGCAGCGTTATGACGGGGAAATACATCAATCCACATACAGATTTTGGCTTTAAGCGCTTGTTCGGCTCAGAGTTTAACAAGGAGTTGCTCATCAGCTTTCTGAACGCCATGTTTCACGGCGAACAGAACGTGCAGGACGTGACGTACCTTAACTCCGAGCAGCTGGGCGACCGCGTGGATGCCCGCCGCGCCATCTTCGACGTGTATTGCGAGAACGACAAGGGCGAGAAGTTTATTGTGGAGATGCAGAACGTTTACCAGGAGTTTTTCAAGGACCGCACCATCTACTATTCCACCTTCCCCATACGCGAGCAGGCACAGCGTGGAGGCGACTGGGACTTCCACCTGAACCCCGTGTACACCATTGGCTTGCTCAACTTCAACTTTGCCGATGGGCTTGAGAATGCCAAGCGGTGGCACCATGAGGTGAAGCTGATGGAGGTCGACACGCATGAGGTGTTCTACGACAAGCTCACCTACATTTACGTGGAGATCCCGAAGTTCGACAAAAAAGAAACCGAGCTCGTAACCATGTACGACAAGTGGATGTACGTGCTCAAGAATCTCTCCAACCTCATGCATCGCCCGGCTGCCCTGCAGGAGCGTGTGTTCACCCGCCTCTTCGAGCAGGCAGAGATATCCAAGTTCGACAAGCAGGAACTGAAATTGTATGAAGACAGCGTCAATGCCTACCGTGATATTGTGAACGCCATAAGAACGGCAGAGAAGAAAAAATTTGCGGAAGGACGAGCCGAAGGCGAGAAAGAAACGAAGGAAAGGATAGCTGCCAACCTTCTGTCGCTTGGCGTGCCTATCGAAACCATCGTGCAAGCGTCTGGATTGTCGGAAGAGGAAATTACGAACATCCAATAAGGTGCAATCAACACAAGGGAGGTCTTCGAGTGACAGACGGGCCACTCGGAGACCTCCTTTTCGTTGGCTTCCCATTTCGGTCTAATGGCCGATGTGGGATAATTCTTCCCATTTCGGTCTAACGGCCTATTGGGGTTCGTTGTTCTGCCCCAACGGATAGGTGCCATGGAAGCCCGTCCGCTGGGCAGGTTCCCGATTGAACATTTGTCGCAAATTATTCTTCAAAATGATTGAGTAAACCAATTGTTTTACTTACCTTTGCAACCACAAAACAAATGTAATTTGATATTACATTATGGCTAAGACGGCCATAACAACTTAAGTTTTTTTCTAATTATTCTATTTCACGTTATGAAACATTTGAACAAGCTTCGTGTTTTATCGTTTCTCGCCATGCTGATGATCGGAGGGCTGGCCTCAACAGCATCCGCACAAAATGCAACCATCGCCGAACCCGACTCAACAGCCGCTGACCTGATGTATTTGGTCGACGCCGACAACAGCCTGAGAGCCTTGCCGCAGGAAAGCGGACAGATGGAGCACCACAAAAACAAATTGGGAAAACTGGCTTCCATCGTGGGCACAGCTGCCAATGCGGCTGGTGCGCTGGGGGGAATTGGAGCATTGGCAGGAGCAAACTCTATCAGCACCTTGAAGACAGGCATACAGGTAATGGGCACAGCCGCCAATGTGGAGAGTCTCGCCGATGCCGCCAACACGCTGGCAGGTGCCGAGGGCATGGACTTCACCTTTCCTGGCGCAGCCTCGAACCTGAAAGTGAACAACGATGGCAAGGACGTGAGGGTGCTCATTAACCTAAGAGGCAAGAAGCACGAGGACGGACTGGCGCTCTTCAAGGTGGTGCGATTCACCAAGTCGAAGAAAGACCGCCGCTTGCAGTGGTTCCAGACCAAGGCGGCGCTCATCAACACCGAGAACTCAGACAAGGCCGACAAGGCCGGTTACCTGTCGTTCGGCTACCAGAGTTATGGCGACCACAGCTCTGTCATCACAATTCCGGCAGCACAGCTCAAGACTGGCGAATATGGTGTGTTCTACCTTGGAAACATGATTACGCCGACACTCACCAGCCTCTGTTACACATTCTCGGTGGAGTAGTTCCGCCAAGTACTTTGGTGGCGGAGCGTGCGCAAAACAAAAAGCAACATGATGGAAAACAATGTATTACGACAAGTGCCCAAGGGCCTCGTCTTGGAGGGCGGTGGCTTGAGAGGCATGTTCACCAATGGCGTGCTGGATGTGTTTATGAGCCACGGCATTGGGTTCGACGCCATGGTGGGCGTGTCGGCCGGTGCGGTGTTTGGCTGCAACTACAAGTCGCGCCAGCCGGGACGGGCGCTGCGCTACAACCTGAGATACAAGGACAACGCCGACTATATGAGTTGGCGGTCGTTGGTAAAGACGGGCAACTTTGTGAATGAGCGGTTCGCCTACCACCTGCTGCCTTACGAGTACGACCCATTCGATTTCGAGGCGTTCCGCACCAATCCCATGCGGTTCTATGCCGTGTGCACCGACATCGTGTCGGGGCGACCCGTGTATCGCGAGATCACCGACGCAGATGGCAAGGGCCTCAGGTGGATGCAGGCCTCGGCGTCGATGCCGGTGTTTGCGCGCCCCGTGGAGATAGATGGGCGCCATTACCTCGACGGCGGATTGACCGACTGCATTCCGCTTAAGTTTATTCAGCGAATGGGGTACCAGCGCAACGTGGTGGTGCTGACGCAACCCCTCGACTATAGGAAGCGGCAGGCGCATGTGGGATGGGCCATGAAGATGTTTCTGGGCGATTATCCCAAGGTGGCGCAACTCATGGCCCACCGCCATGTGATGTATAATGGCGAGTTGGACTACCTGCACATCGAGGAGCAGAAGGGCGACACGTTCCTGATTTACCCCGACGAGAAGCTCAACATCGGCCGTCTGAGCCTCAAGGAGGACAAGATGAGGCGGGTGTATGAGGCCGGTGTGGCGAAGGCGACGGCGCTGCTTCCTCAAATCAAGCGGTTTCTTGCTGGCGAATAGGCCCAACACCCCATCGGCCTTAGGTAAGAAGCGCTGCCCGCTTTGTGGCGGGAGCGGCTTGGTGCGCGTGAGGTAAAGGCGGTGGCGACAAATATGTCGCCAAAAATGTCTTCGCTCGTTTCAGCGCAGAAGGAGGAACGGATAAGGGAGGTTGCTGGCTCGTTTCAGCGCAGAAGGAGGAACGGATGAGGGAGGTTGCAGGCTCGTTTAAGCGCAGAAGGAGGAAACGGATGAGGGAGTTGCAGGCTCGTCAAAGCGAAGGAAGGTGTGTCGGTCCCCACTCACCATGAGGAGCGGGACCGGCACACCTTCCTTATATCTCATCGCATGCCTATGTGGCGTGCGAAGCGCTTGGGGCTAATATCTTGCGCTGAATGTGCTTACGCCGTAGGCGCGGAACATCACGTCGTTCTCTTCGTCCATGAAGTCGTGGTAAATGCGCATCTTCTTGCCGTCGAAGCGCACCGTGACATCCATGTACTCGTCCACATCGTCGTCGTCGTCATCATCGTCGATATCGAACGGCTCCCACAGGCGCATGACGCCATTCTGCAGGTCCTTCCATTCCCAGAATCCCACTTCCACTTCGCCATCCTTGTAGAAGCACAGGTAGGTGCCGCAGGGTGAGAACACCAGGCGCAGGCAGTAGTCGTCCTTGTCCTCGGCCACGTCGTCCTCGTCGAAGCCCATGGCGCGGCCCTCGGGTGTGATGGTTACCTCTTGCATCACGCGGCCGAGCTTCAGCCATTGCTTAGCGTAGGCAATATAGGTGTCTTCGGTGGTGAACCACAGCTCCGAGCTGTCCATACGCCATGAGCGGCAGAGCTGGCGCACGACGGGCTTCGGCTTGTAGTCGAAATCGACCGTTACGGCAACCACGATCTTCACGCCATAGCGGTTGGTGTAGATGATGGTGGTGCTGCCCGACACATGATTGTCCTTGATCTCGATCATCGTGTTGTTGCTCAGGCTGTACACACCTTCCTTCACACGTGTGAAGGTACCGTAGATGTAGGCACCGTTCTCTAAGTCGATCGAGCCGTTGATGTCGGTGGCGCGTGTCTTGAGCGGAGCGTCGCCGTGGCGCTTGAAGATGTTGGCGCTGCGTGTGGCGCTTGCTGCGCGCTTCGGCAACTTGCCCGCCTTGGGCGTGGTAATGAGGAAATGGCCATCGGCAAAGAGCTCGATGGATGCAAACTCCTGGTCGCCTTGTCCGCCCCAGTTGTTCACCACCAGTTTGATGGCGTCCTTGGCATTGGCTTCATCCTCGCAATCGCCGAGTTTGAATTCTGTGGGTGGTTTGGCGCCTTCGGGCACCTTCGTCTGCTTTCCGTTATCATCACTGTCGCATGCTATGAATCCAAACGAAACGAGTGCGACGAGAAAAGAATAAATAATGCTTCTGGTCATAGATCTTGTAACTCTTTAGTTGTGAATAATTAATAGAATCTTTAACATTGTAACTATTCAGGCCGTATTTGTTAAAAAACGGAGGAATTGCGCTCAATTCACCTGTTAGTTGCAAAGATATGCACTATGTTTCATATTTGCAAGAAAACGCCCAAGTTTTTTTTCATGCCCGCCCACATTGCCCCATCCAAGGCCATGGGTAGCGATGGGGGAATACAAACGAATGGCGGCAATCGCTTCTGTGGGGGAGCGATTGCCGCCATTGTTTCTGAGTGTGCCTGCGGCTTACGGGTTAGGCTTGCCGCGTGCGCTTTTTATTTCACAATTTGCTTGTGCCTGTTCACGATGTAAACGCCGGAGTGAAGGTGGCGCCTGTTGTCGACCTTGCGGCCTTGGAGGTCGCAGACGGTTGCCGACGGGGCGTTGTCGATTCCCACGGCCTCGATGGCGTTGGGCAGGGCCTGCTTGAAGTGGACGGTGTAGGTGCCACTCTCGGGAGCGTAGAAACGGAGGAAATTGGCGTCGGCCCATGCTTGCGGCACACGGCGTCCGTAGGTGTCTGTCCAGTAGTCCACCGCATAGCCGTCGGCAGGATAGGCGCGCAACACGATTTCCTCGCCGGCGCCATAGGTGTAGGTGTCGGGCTGACCGTTGGCGTCGGCCGTTCCCTGCTTGGCGTTGGCCGTCTTCACCGTCACGGTGCAGGGCTCGTCGGCCTTGTCGGTCACCAGGAGCGGTATGTCGTAAACCATGCGCTTCGTTTCGCTCTTAGCCGGCATGGCGTCGGTAGTGCTGTCCCATCCCGGGGCCCAGGAGCTGTCGAAGCGCAGGCGGATGCGTGTGATGCCCAGCGGCACGTCGTAGGGCAGAGTGACGGTCAGGGTGTAATTGTTCAGCGCGTCGTTGCCGGGACTGTCCTTCGCGCCATACACCTGCAGCAACTCGTTGTCGCCATCGAAATTGCCATCGCCGTTCCAATCGATGTAGGCCGAGAGACGGCAGTAGTTGAGTCCGCCGGCCGAGAGCCAGTGGAGCTTAAACTGGCTTCCTTGGGGCGCCTTGACCGTCTGTGTGGTTTGGCACAATGCCTCCGGACAGTCGGTTGTGGCGTAGATGCTCTTCTCCTCGCCGCCGTTTTGCGCCACGGTGAGCGACCGCAGGTATTGTCCGTAGGATTTCATGTCGTTGTAGTCGGCCATGTTCTCCGCGGGCGTTCCCCATTTGTCGGCAAAGAAATGGGCGGTGAAGGTCTCCGGGGCGGCGCCATAGTAGGTGTAGGGATTGTCGGTGCCCACCACGCGTCCCGAGGCGTCGGTCCAGTTGAGAAACTCGCATCCGCTGGCAGCCTTGGCGCGCAGGGTGACCTCCTTGTCGGTTGTGACCGACAGGCCCGTGGCCCCCACGATCTGCACGCTGCCCTGTTTGGCGTCGGCCGTTTGCACCGTTACGGTTCTCGGTTGGGTAATGTTGTCTTTGACGACGATGGTGAAGGCCAGTTGCGTGCCGTCGTCGAGGGTGAGCATCGCCTTCATCTTTCCACACAGGGCCTTGGCAGGAATGTCGAAGGTCGGCGCCTCCACCGTTTCGTTGGGGGCGAACGAGCCGTCGTTGTTCATGTCGATGGCCAACGTGGCCTTGGCGCCGTCGGCGAGGGTCAGGGGCAAGGCGAATGTGGTGCCACGCAGGGCCGTGAACACGATCGACGCCGTGGCGTCGGTGGCCATGTGGCGATAGATATAATAAGGTGAGGCGTCGGCCTTGGTGAGCGTGGCGAAGTATTTGCCGAGCAATTGCGCAGCCACCTCACGGGTGTTGCCCACGGGCTGGTTCGAATAGCTCAGCGATGCGTTGTGGGCCCATTGCCAGTCGTTGGCAAACCAGTTGGGGAGGGCCGTCCCGTTGTCGCGATGGCTGAAGAACGCCTTCCAGCGAGGGTAATAGAAATCTTTCAGCATGCCGGCCCACTCACGATACGAGTAGTCGCGCAAGCCACCGGTCTCGCTCGCCGTTTCGTTGCCCCATGTGGTGATGAGGGTGCGTGCGTTGTTGAGCTCGAGCCATTGGCGGTCGGCCTCGGTGGTTCCCTCCGCCTCGTCGGCGATGGCGCGCGCCATGGTGGTCCATCTGCCAAGCATGAAGTTTGGATTGGTAGAGAGCAAACGGTCGAGGTCGAGCATCAGTTGCAGGTAGGCGTCACGTCGGTTGGCGTAGGTCTTGGCGTCGCTGGCGCTGGTCGCCACTTCGTTGATCGATGCGAGGAGCTCATGGCCATAGTCGGTGAGCGCCTGGCGAGCGAAGTCGGTAAGGTCGTAGCTGTAGTTAGTTCCCGTGAGGTTGGCTGCGAGCAGGTTGTTGGCCGCGCCGATCATGCCCTGCGGGTTGTAGAAGATGCTGGTTCCGCCCCAGCTCGACACCCGGTCGACGGTGAGCGACGGGCGTGCGCAGAACACGGCCTCGTGAGGGCCCTGCAGTGCCGTCTCGCATCGGAGCGCCGTCTGGCTCACCTGCTTCCACGCCTTCAGCGCCTGTTCGTTGGAAACGCCATATCGGGCCAAAGCATAGTCTTTCAGCCACGTGTCGAGAGGGGGTGTTGATGCGCGCCACGGCAGTTCGAAGAGGGCGTCGTAGAGCACGGGCACCTGCTCGATGGCCTCGGGTGTGGCGCCAATGCCCTTCACGTTGGCGTAGGATGATTTCTGAGTGTAGAAATCGGTCATCACCTTCGACAGACGACCGAAGAGACCGGTGCGGCCTCCGAAGTTGGGCAACATACAGTAAACGGCGTCGTGGCCATTGTATTCAGCGAAATGGGTGTGGGCGTCGCTGAAGAGGTCGAGCACGATGAGCTTGCCCTTGTTCACCTGCGAGAGCACGTTGTATTGGGCGCCACTCCACTGCCAGAACTGTATGACCCACTTGGCCTTGCTGTTGGCCTTGAACATGGCCTCGCCGATGCGCTTGTAGGCCGATGCCACGTCGATGCCACTGGTGTTGGCGCCCTCGTGGAAGGGGTCCATGCTGTAGTAGGCCGATGTGCCCATCACCTCAGCGAGGCGTGCGTAATATTTCCCGGAAATGTCGGCGAACGCTTGTGTGTTGGGGTCGAGGATGTATGGCCGCACAAAACCACACCAGTTGCCTTGGTTGTTGGCCGAATAGCCTTTCTTGGCAATGTCGCTTGGCACCATACCGGCGTAGCCCGGCAGCACGGGCTGCATGCCCAATTCGCGCTCGCGGGCCAGGATCTTCTTGGCCAGCGCCTCCTGTCGCTTATACCACCAGTCGGGGTTCTTGCCGCCCCATCCCTCGAGGTTGTTCATGCCCCACCACGCCTGGAAGCAGGGCCCGGCAATAAACTGGTTGGCCTCGTCGTCGGTATATCCCAGGTCTTGTGTGAGGAGCTTCTTCCACACCACATCGAGACCCACGATCTGCAGGGGCATGTTGATGCCGTGGAGCGCCATCCAGTCGATTTCCTGCTGCCAGCGCTCCCACGTCCAGGTCGACATGGAATAAGAGAAGGTGCAATAGTTGAGATAGTAGCGGTAGCTCGTGGCCGTGGAGTGTTTCTCCTGCTTGGTGGGCACGGGCAGCTCCATCTGTGCGAGGTTGGTGGTGAGGTTGTTCCATGCGAGGTTAACATGGGCGTAATGGTTCAGGTACCAATTGATGCCGGTTGTGAGGGCCGACAGGTTGGATCCCTTGACACACGGTTTTCCGTCTTTCGAGGTCACCACGAATGCCTCGCGTATCGACGAGCCCACGGTGGGGTCTACGATGGTTACGATGCGTTCGGCTGTGCCCTCTCCGCCGATACGGTTCAAGAGGTCGCAAACCCCTTGTGGGTTCTCCACGATCTGCGCTGTCGCCTTCGTGTTGGCCATGCCAACGATGAGCAGGAACGCGACAACTAATTGCAATAGTTTGGTTTTAGAAATCATATTTGGGTTATTAGGGTAGTATCGTAGTGGGTAGGCGCCAGGTGGGGTGGGGTGACGTTGGCGCTGCCCGGTTCTGAAAACTTCTGCAAAGTTAACAAAAATAGGATAACGCGAGGGTGGTTGCCACAAATTATTTTATGTCATGCCACATTTTTGCTGCATTGGTCCCTGGAATGCCTGGCGAGACGTGCGTCGGAGCATAGCGATCGGCGTGGCCAATGGTCGTGATGGATGTTAAGATATTTGGTGAAAAAGTTGTGCCGGGATTTTGGGCGAAATAGAGCACGCCATCGCCGTTTTTGCGCCCTCGGAGCGACAAAAACCCGACTTCCATTTGCCGTTAGGCATCTTTCGGGTTGCAATAGCTAAGCTTTCGAGGCGCCGAAGGTAAGCTATCGAGGTGCGAAAGACCATGTATCGAGGTGCGAAACATGCCTTTTCGCAGGGTGGAATGTGGGGTGTAGAGCGTTAAATGGGGTGCTTAAATTGTAAGTGATTGAATATTAGTCATTTGCAAAAACTCACGAGAATGGCGTATTTGGAGGCGAGTCGTGGTTCGGCGACAAAAACAATGTAGATTTGGGGGAGGGTTGTTGGGAATGTTGAGTGCGCAATGGGACAAGTGCCATCTGCAAGGGGGGCGATGGCTTGCCTTACAATATGCGGTCGAAGATCCGCAGCGGGGTGAGCAGATAATAGATCACCTTCTCATAGAGAGGGATCTTTATATTCTTGTATTGTTCTTTGAGCGGAATGTGCTTGGCTCTTACGCGGATCACAATGCCGTGCTCCTTATAGATGCGCCGGCATTCGGCCTTGAAGCGCCATCCGTGCGACATCCTATGGCCTTGAAGGGCGTGGGCGAGGTGGATCATCTCGTGAATCATCACCTCGTCGAGCGTCGCCGGCGTAAAGTCGAAACATGACGATATGGTTATGGTGGTCCTCATACGCTTTTTATTGTAATTCGCTTGTCCTGCTGCAAGTGTCATTTTCCTTACGCTCATTTTGGTAGGCATGCGCAGTTGGCCATCGAAGATCTCTTGGTTGAGCGCTCTGAAACGCTCCTTCAATAACGGTTCGGTTATTTCCATGATGTGTCGCTTTTTATTTGGTAGTGTTTCACTGAGTGTGTCTGAGGTAAGTTTGCCTTAGAAGTGATGATGCAAAGTTAATAAATAATTTTGTATTTCATATCAACAAAGCTCTTTTTGCAGCCGGACGAGGAAACTGGTCTTGCTTAAGCTGCTGGTTGACAATGGTCTTTAGTTTTTTCGACTTCACGATTGCTTGACCCTTGTGGGGGGGCGGCGGTTATTTCAATTTTATTCCGGCGATGTTGTATTTCTCGCCGTTCTTAATGATGTAGAGGTTGCCATCGATGAGGGGTTCTGCCAAATGTGCTAATGTGTGTGTTGCGTTAGGCTATGCTGATAATAGGTATTGCGTTCTGCTTGCAAAGCTACCACATTGTGCGGACAAAGGCCACGGGGCGGTCCACGTTTTTTCGCTGATAGAGGCTTTTTACACGTACCATTTCTTGGGATAATGCGTTTTAATGGCTATATTTGCAAAAGCCAAGGGATGTGCCCGCGGCTTTCGACCTAACATAAACCCCACTCGGATATGAGAATATTGCATACCGCCGACCTGCACCTCGGACAGGTAATCTACCAAAATTATGAGCGGCGCGACGAGCACCGCCATTTCTTCAACCAGCTGGCCCGTTGGTGCAGAACCTACCAGCCCGATGCGTTGCTCGTTAGCGGCGACGTGTTCGACATTCAGCAACCATCGGCCACAAGCAAGGAGGCCTTCGCCAACCAGTTTATGGAGCTTCACCGCCAATGCCCAAGCATGGCGATGGTTATCACGGCGGGAAACCACGATTCGGCTTCGCGCCTACAAACGGAACGTGAGGTGTGGCAGCTCGCCAACACGCATATCATAGGCACGGGCCCGTCGATCGTGGCGCAGGAAGGATGGGAGGAGAAATTCATCATTCGCCTGAAGACGGGATACGTTGTGGCCTTGCCACACATGATCGGCGCAAGGCGCGAACAGTTGCAAGCCCTTCTCGACAAGGTGGCGCAAGAGAATGACGAAGGCAAGCCGGTGGTGATGATGGGCCATACGGCAGTGGCTGGCCTCGACGCAACGGGGCATGATTTTGAGATCGGAAAGCTCAAGACGCAGGCGCTCTCTGAGTTTGGCGAGGGCTACGACTACCTGGCCCTCGGCCACATCCATAAGCCGCAGACCATAGGCCATCAGGAGGATTGCATGAAGGAGGAGGTGAGTTATCCGGCTCCTGTGGTGAGATATTCGGGCAGCGCGCTCCACGTTAGTTGCGACGAGGCCTATCCCCATACGGTAAGCCTCGTCGATATCGACAAGCATCAGGGCACCGTGACCGTCAAGCAGCTTCGGATAGATGAGCTACGCCATTTCCATGTGCTCCCTCACGAAGGCGCCTACCACAGTGCGGAGGAGGCCATAGCGGGCGTGGCGCAGTTTGCCAAGGATCACGCAACGGGCTATTTCCGCTTGAGGGTCGATTATACCGTCGCGTTGCCTTCCAACTTCAATCAGATGGTTTACGACGAGCTGCTTGCCTATGGCGACGAGATACGTTATAATCCCAAGATCATTTGGGAGGGGCAGGCCGAGGAGCGCACCGACGCCATGGGCAAGCCCACGTTTGAAGTGGCTGAGCTGCAAGAGATGCAGAACCCGATGGACTTCATTGAGAAGACCAAGGACCAATATGAGCATCTCGACCTCGACATGGTGCGCAAAGCCTTTGAGGAGGTAGAGGCCGAAATTGTTCGCATGAACGAGGAGGAGCAGGCCACCAAGAAGGCCAAGGCTGAGAGAAAAAACAAGAACACAAGCATAGCGTAGGGCATTATGGAGTTGAAAAGTATATCTATCAGAAACATTGCGTCTATCGAAAAGGCAGACATCGATCTGCAACACGGACTGAACGACGCCATGACGGGTGAGCCGGCCGGCATCTTCCTGATATCGGGCGATACCGGTGCGGGCAAATCGGTCATCCTCGACGCCATATCCATGGCGTTGTATAAGACCACGCCCCGCATCTCGGGCGTTGCCAACAAGACCAACAACGAATTTAACAATGGGGAGGGCGAGAGCATCAGGGTGAACTGCATAGAGCAGTACACGCGGCTGGGCATCTCGCCCAAGGACGAGAGCTACAGCGAGGTGGTATTCGTGGGCAACGACGGTAAGGAATACCATGCCCGCCTAACGCTGGGCTTGGTGCTGGGCAACACCGACAAGGCCACTGGCCGTCGCCACATCAAGCACAGAACGTCCCAATGGGAGTACACCGTCGATGGAGGGCCGTGGACGAAAGTGGAGGCCAAGACTGGCCAACCGCTCTTGGACGCCATCGGATTGTCGTTCGCGCAGTTTGGCCGCATGGCCATGTTGGCGCAGGGGCAGTTCGACACATTCCTCACGGGAACCAAGGAGCAACGCGAGGCCATCCTTGAGCAACTCACCAACACCGAGAAGTTCTCCGTCTACGGCCAGGCCATCAAGAACCTTTACGACAGGGCCAAGCAGCAGTGTGACCTCGCCCAGAAGGAGCTTGACACGGAGAAGGAGCACGCCCTCAGTGCCGCCGATGTGGAGGCGTTGGAGCGCGCCCTAAAAGAGAATGCCGCCTCGCTAAACGACAAGCAGCGCGAGAGCGACAAGAACGCTCAAAGGCTTACGCTCGTGGTTGAACTGCAAAACAAAGAGCATGACGCAAAAAAGGAAGAGATGCGCAAGGAGGACCTTGAACGCGTCATGGAGAGCGACGATTTCAAGCGACAAGTGGCTTGGGTAAACGATTGGGACGACACCGACGCTGAGCGCAAGCTGTTGGCCGACAAGCTCTTGGCGGAAAAGAACAAGGGCTTGGCAGAGAAGGCATTGGCAGAGGCGAAAGAGCGGTTCGAGGCGCTGTCGGCCGATTTGGTGTATCGCAAGGAACAGCTCGATGAGCAGCGGAGCGCCCATCGCATCCTCAAGCAATGGCTTGCCGACCGTCAAGACCGCGTGGACATTTACGGCAAGGCGGGTGTGGTGGCCGACCAAGTCGACCAGTTGGAAGACAAGCGGATTAGCCTGGAAAAAGAGTCGGTGCGCCTCGCTGAGCAGGCCAACAAGGCCAAGGCACTGGAGGACAACCTCTCGAAAGCTGTGGAAGCGCTCAAGCAGGCCGAAGGGGCCGTGGACAACAAGCAGCAGGAGATCGACGGCCTTGTGAAGAAGCAAGAGGCGCTCGCGCCAGGCAAGGTCAATGCCGACCTGAAGGACGCCAACCAACGCAAGACCCACTTAGACTTGCTGGAGCAGCGCCTTAAGAGTAGGGCCGAGGCCCAAGAGAGGCAGATGGAGCTGAAGGCAGCCATCGATTCGGACCAAAAGGTGCTCGGAACGCTGGCCGCCAACGTCGAGGCTACGCACGCCACCTACGTCCAAGCTACCCAAGAGGCTGATGCCGCCAAGGCGTTGCTGACGACCATGAAGATGGGTGTGGACGAACAGTTGAGGGAGCTCCGCAAGCGCCTGCGCGCTGAGCACGCCTCAACCTGTCCGCTCTGTGGCCAGGGCATCGACCACCTGCTGGTCGACGAGGAGTTTGAAAACATCCTCTCGCCTCTTCAGGCGAAAGAGAAGGAAGCCGCCGCCCACCTCGCCCTTGCCCAGCAGAGATGGAATGGGGCGAAGTCGGCCTACGACACGTTGAAGGGCAAGCTTGACACCCGTGAGAAAACTTTTGCAAGGGAGCAGAAGAACCTGGAAGCCATCCAGCAGCAGCTCCAAAGCATGGCGGCGACCGCAAGTCTCACCGTCGACGACACCTTGGGTGCGCAGGTCGCGAAGTCAGCCGATGCGTTAAGGCGCACCATCGCCCAGTTGGAGGACGCGCAGAAAGAAGCCGAATCGTTGCAGCGCCAAATCAACCGCCTGTTGGCAGACAAGAAGACGCTTGATGCGAAGAAAGCGGGGGCCGAGAAAGCCAAGGGCGAAGCGGAGGCGGCGCTCAACGCGAACGAGAGGGAAACGGCACGCCTGAAGTCGACGGTCGATGGCTTGAAGAACGACATCGATGAGCTGAACCGCAAGCTATCGGCCGATCTCGCCCCATTCTATCCCCAATGGGCGGAGGATGTGGCTGCCGCCAAGCGCCAGTTGACGGCCGACGCCAACGAATATGCCCAACGGCAGGAGGCCGACAAGAAGCAACGCGCCGACATTGAGAAGGCGACGCAGTTGTTGGGCACCCTGCACAATCTACAGCAATCGGTTGGCGCGATCACTGGATGGGAGCCGGCCACCAAGAACAAGCCGTTGGCGTGCGCCGACATCAGCAAGGCATGGGCCGACAACCATGCTGCCGTGAAATCGCTGAGTGACCGTCTCAAGGAGTGTGAGGCAACCATCGGTCAGGCCACCACCAAGCTCGACAGCTATTACCGGCAGACAGGGCGAACCGAAGCCCACCTGCTGCGCCTTATTGCCCAAACGGGTGAAATACCCACCCTACGCCAAATGGTTACTAAGACCCAAGCCGACCTGAAGTCGGCCAACGACGCCCTTGGAACCGCTCGGCGGCGGGTGGCAGAGATCACGGCCAAACTGAAGGAGGACAACAACGGCGAAATGCCTTCCAAAGACGCGCTGGAGCAACGCAAAGCCGAGCTCGACGCTTCCATCCGGACCTTGGCGTCGGAGCGGGGAATAGTGGAAAACCAACTTGCGCAGAACAAGGCCAACACGCTCAGGTTGGAGGAAAAGGAAAACAAGCTGAAGGAAGCCAAGGAGACCTTCGGCAAATGGGACAAGCTGAACCGCATCTTTGGCGGATCGCGTTTCCGCACGCTCGTTCAGACCTACATCCTCAGGCCCTTGCTCAACAACGCCAACATCTACCTGAAGCAGATTACCGACCGCTACACCCTAACCTGCAGCGAGGAGAACGAGCAGCTGTCGATCCTTGTGCTCGACCGCTACAACAAGAACCAGGTGCGAAGCATCACGGTGTTCTCGGGTGGCGAACGCTTCATGATCTCGCTGGCGTTGTCGTTGGCGCTTTCGTCGCTCAACCGCCCCGACATGAACGTGAACATCCTCTTCATCGACGAGGGCTTTGGCACGCTCGATGAGAAGAGCCTCGACTCGGTGATGGCCACACTTGAGAAGCTGCGAGAGATCGCCGGACTGTCGAACCGACGGGTGGGCATCATCTCCCACCGAGAGGAACTGATGGAGCGCATCCCCGTGCAAATCCATGTGCAGAAGAGAGGCGAGGGAAGAAGCAGCGTGGAGATACTTAACGGCTTGGAGTAGCTCACAGACACAAACGATAAGCGAATGAGGGCGTGCCTACAGTTGGGAAAACTGGGCACGCCCTCATTTGCTAATATAGCGCTTGCTACCGATTGCCCGCGGTTATTTATATGTAAAAACGAGGGGCGGCAACGAAAAGAGGAAGGATGTTACGACATGCGATGCGTAACATCCTTCCTTGGGGTTATAGCGTTCTTTCCTATTTATTTGGCCGTTGGCGTGAAGCGCAAGGTAAACGCGTGGGCTCCGGTAGGCGTCATGTATTGGGGCAGGCACGAGTCGCCACCGCAACTACGGTTTCCGATGCCTCGCTGCCAGAAGTCGAAGTGGGCGAAGACCTGCGGGGAACGCACCAGGTCGTAGGGGTGCTTGCCGCCATAGAACACGTCGTAGTTGAACTGTGCGTCGTCGAAATGCGACAGCGAGAAGGCCACCATGCCCTCGGTGGCAATCTGCAACTGGGTGCCGTCGTTGCTGAGAGTGAGCTGGCGCAAACCCTGGCGGTCGCCCATGGTCTGGGGCGCACTCTGCTCTTCGAACATGCCATCCACGGTGGTGGTGTAGCGGCCGAGGAGCGATCCGCGCTGGCGGTCGATGTAGTTGCTCCACGGACCCTTGGCATAATACTCAACGTTCTCGAAACCGGGCGCAAACTGCATGGTGATGCCGATACGTCGGGTTTCGGCCGACGAGTTGTTGGTGGTGACCTTCATGTCCACGGTTCCGTTGGGATAGATGGTGTAAGCAATCTGATGGGTGTCGGTGCCGTTGGAAACGGCCGTTTCAACCACCACGTTCTTGCCCTGCTTCTTAGGCGCGCTCACCAATGTCTTCTTGCCGGTGAGGGCACCCTCCTCCTTGTTCTCGTTCTCGGCCACACCACCTGTGGCGCCGAGGTTGATGTTGTCGTTGGCTATGCGTCGGAAGCCGTTGAAGTCGGGTCCGGCGTTGGGCTGCACGAGTTGCGTGTTGCGATAGGTCCACTGGGCGATGGTTCCATCCTCAGCGAAGGCAATGCAGAAATCGTTGCCGGTGATGGTGTTGCCCTTCACCTTGAGCTTGCCCTTCTCCTGGATGGTGGGCAGCAGGCCGTGGCCTTTCTGCACGAAGGTGGGGTCGGCAACCGATGCGCCCGCGGCGTTGTCGGCCGAGAGCTTAAACTGCTGCTGGGCCATGGTGTAGCCCTGCTTGGCCCACGATGTGGCCTTCTTCAGAACGAGGCTGAAGGTAATGACATACTCGGCCTCCCCGTCCACAGTGGTGGTGTAGGGAATGTTGATTTGGCAGGTGTTGCCGGGCAGCACCGATGGGATGGCCACCTGGCTTTTCTCCACCGAAACGCCATTGCGGAGCACCTCGTAGCTGAGGTCGTAGACGTCGGCCAGGTTGGTGAACGCACGCTTGTTCTTCAGGGTGAGCGTGTGGTTGGCGAACGACTCGAAGTTGGCGTCTCTGTAAACATACTTCACCTCGGTGAGCTTGGCGGTCCACTCACGTCCCGGGGTGATGATGCCGTTGCTCATGAAGTCGCCCTGGAAGCCTCTGTAGCCGTGGTTCATCTTGGTGTAGTCGTAGCCCGAGGTGTAATAGTGGAGCCCCGTCTTGGGATCCTTCAGCGGAAGGCCCTTGCGAATGCGGCGCGTGTCGTAGATGCCCTGGTCCACCCAGTCCCAGATGCAGCCTCCGGTGATGCCTGTGCTCGTCTCGATGAGGTCCCAGTATTCTTGCAGGTTACCCACCGCTTGACCCATGGCGTGGGCATACTCGCAGATGAAGTAGGGCTTGTTGTTGAGGCCGTCCATCTGCTTCTTCACCACCTCGATTCTCGGATACATGTCGGAACCGAAGTCGGAGTATTTGGCGCCGTGCTTATAGCCCTCATAGTGGACCCACGCGTCGCGGCCGGGCAGCAGCTCCTTCACTTTGTCGTAGGTGGCCTGGAAATTGTCGCCACCGCCCGACTCGTTGCCGAGCGACCAGAACACCACGCTGGGGTGGTTGCGGTCTCTCAGCACCATGCGCTCCGTGCGGTCTACGTAAGCGTTGCGCCAGGTGGGGTTGTTGGAGAGCGAATGGTTGTTGTGGCACTCCACGTCGGCCTCGTTCATGCAGTAGAGTCCGTAATAGTCGAACATGGCATACATCTTAGCCTGACGCGGATAGTGGCTGGTGCGAACGGTGTTTACGTTGGCCTGCTTCATCAGCACCACATCGCGAAGCATGGTCTCCACGTCGATGGCGTGGCCATAGAGCGGGTGGATGTCCTGTGTGTTGACACCCTTGAAGAATACGCGCTTGCCGTTGACATACACCAGTTTGCCCTTGATGGCCACATCCCTGAAACCATACTTGGTGGAGAACACCATCTCCTCCTTGCCTGCTGCCTTCTGGCGCACAACAACGGTATAGAGGTTGGGCTGCTCGGTAGACCAAGCCTTCAGGCCGGTGAGGTTGTCGAGGGTGAGGCTTATTTGCTTCTGCGCGTCGTTGGCGGTCATGGCCACCTGCGCCTCCTGCTTGGCCACCTGCTTGCCCTGGGGGTCGAGGAGTTCTATCTCGAGCGTCTTCTCAGAGCGTTCCTTGGCTGCGTTGTCGAGGGTGAGGTCCACCTTGAGGCTGCCCGACGCATAGTCGGCGTTGAGGGCCGACGTGATGTAATGGTCGGCCACGAAGGTCTTGGGCGTGGCCACGAGATACACGTCGCGGTGGATGCCTCCGAGGTGCCACATGTCCTGACCCTCGAGGTAAGAACCGTCGCACCAGCGGTAAACGCGCACCGACACGTTGTTGGCGCCCTTGCGCACGAGGTGGGTCACGTCGAATTCGGCGTCGGTGTTGGCACCCTGCGAATAGCCGGCATACTTGCCGTTCACCCACACCACGATGGCGCTGCAGGCACCGTCGAAGTGGAGAAACACGCGCTTGCCCTCGTCCCAACCCTCAGGCAGGTTGAAGTTGCGGCGATAGGAGCCCACGGGGTTCTTGTCGAAATTGTCGTTGAACGCTGTGATGAAAGGGGGCTTGTTCTCGAAGGGATAGCCCACGTTGTTGTAAACGGGCACATCGTATCCGGCCATCTCCCAGTTGAGGGGCACCTGGAGCTCTTTCCAAGAAGAAACATCGGCGTTGTCGGCCCAGAAATCGTCTTTCTCGGGCTTGCCCTGCTTCCAGTCGGCTGTGTAGTGGAACTTCCATTTGCCGTTGAGCAACAGGTAGTTGGCGCGCTTGGGCGTGAGCCAAGGGTGCTTGTAGTAGTCGTCCTGCTGCATCGAGGCCGTAGAGGCATAGGGCACAAACGTGGCGTGGGCCTTTTGCTTTCGGTCCTCAAACTTGGTCTCGTCTTCTACCCATTTGTCGGTAAAGGGGCATACGTCAGCCTTCGCTTCCACCACCTTTTTCTTCTTGGCGTGGCGGGGTTGCGCCATGGCCGATGCGCTGAAAAGGAAGGTCAGCGCGGCCGCAGTTGCCCAAATTAGATGTTTCTGTTTCATTGTATGGTTGTATGGTTAATTACTAATTTCTGCAATTGAAAATGTTAGGTTATGCGTCCCTGACGCGGGTTATTAGGAGGTACAAAGTGCTACTTTACCTTCTATATAACGAAGAACGGGTGGCGAAATTGTGTTTCGATGCCGATTGTTTTTCATAATTGTGCGGTTTTGTCAGAACAAAGGAACAAAAACAGGCCGCTGGGGGGATGGACGTGTCAGGGGAACGGCGGAACGAAAACACTACGTTTCGACTTGTCGGCAGCATTGAAAACATCTTCACAAACTACACCCCAATCTACACAGTTTTTTCCGCCGAGCCGTAACTCGTCTCCAAATACGCGATTCTCGCGCGATTTTGTAACCGCCTATCATTCAGATATTTACAATTTGAGCGCTTCGTTTAACACCCCACATTCCACATTCCACGCTGCGAAAAGCCATCTTTCGCACCTTGATACATGGCCTTTCGCACCTCGATCTCTTACCTTTTGCGCCTCGAAAGCTTAGCTATCGCAACCTGAAAGATGCCCAATGGCAAACGGATGTCGGGTTTTTGTCGCTCCAAGGTCGCAAAAACGGCGATGGCGCGCGCTATTTCGCCCAAAATCCCACACAACTTTTTGACCAAAAAACCATACAATAGCCAAGCGAAACGCACGACCGACACATCTTCGAGGAACACTACTTGCATGCCATGCGTCGGCCCATTCGGCCCGCCGTGTCGTGGCAGGAGGCCGCAATGTGAGGCCATTCGTTTCCAAAATGCGCCGTTTGCGGCAGATTTTACGAGATTAATTTTCTCTTGTCAATTGGAACCGAGATTTACCCTATCGAAGTCAAGTCTTCTGGCTACATGTCTCCCACCACATTAGATGCCTTCTATGAAAAGTTCTCCAAGAACGTGGGGTAACGCTATTTGCTATATACCAAAGACTTGGCAAAAGACTGGAACACCTTGTTGCTCCCTCTCTATATGACACCTTTTACTACCGACAATCCTCTTTCTGAGTGAGATTAGGGTGAAGTCTAAAATGCATTGGTTGCTAAGACATCTCCATTTCGCAAGACAAAATATGTCCTTCCCGAATCATACAACAGACGATAAAAATCGCCAGTTGCAATGGGATAGGCTTGTTCTCCATCAAACAGAGCAACTTTGGTAGAAGTATATACCAATATTCCTTTTGGGGTAAGGGTCATTCCTCTAAAGTCCTCTGATTCATAAGTGAATAGACTTTCTATTCCGTTGTTGGTTATTTTATATAAGTTATTGCCTGCAACAAACCACACTCCTTCATTGCATTGTTCAGCACCATAGATGTCCGCATCAGTAGCAGCCAAAAGTTCGGCATTTCCATGAGACAAACTATATCTATACAACAAGCAACCATCGTCTTGGTAATTGACAACAAGGAACGATGTGTCGTTGGCGGAGAACAGCCTGTAATCAACACTGTCAAACTCTACGAGCAGTTCACACTTTTCCTTGCCGATGTCATAAACTTGTTTGCCATTTCGAACAAATGTATGATTATCCGTAGCCAATACTTGGTCATACCAGATGTTATCCAGGAACTTCAAATGTTTGAAGTCTGGGCACTTGGCACTATCCAATGCGCAATACTCGCCGCTTTCATTTTCTCTCACAAACAACCCATAGCCTGGGAATATGGTCAAATTATCGAAATCCATCTTCGTGGAATCTAACACTGCCACCTGTTCAAAAGCAGAATACTCAGCAGGAACCGCGTCACTATTTTGCGCAAAGCCATCTGTTGCCAGCAAAAGCATAGCAAGGCACAAAAATAGCTTAAAAAATAATTTGTTATTCTTCATAATTCACTCTATTTTCTTAATACTCTAGAACTTTGAACGATATAATAATCGCCGCGCTTGATGACAATCAAAGGCTCTTTACCTTGAGTGTCAAACCTTCTATTTCTCATGCCCACATGGTACATCAATTCAGTATTATACCTCATAACGGCATGAGTGATTGCAACATCCTTTGTGCGGAAACCAGGCTTTACGTTTCGCCAAGTAATCGTTTGAGGCTGTTTGTTTCTAGGCTGAAAGAAATCGTCTTCATTCATAGCTGCCTTTGGCGGCAGATAGCGCTTTGCAGTTCCTCGGCGATTAACGGTACGCCCATTTGACACATACTTATGCGGAGGAACTTGCTGCCTTGCAGATGAGATGTAATTTACACGTTTGTTCCCAGTTTGGGACTTAGGTGCATATGGGCGACGTGGTGGACGATTGGTTTGAGGACGAATCGGCTTCAAAGGGCGGAATGACGCAGCCATTCTATCAGTAACTTGTTTGCCTTTCGGATAAATTTTAGGCTCCCAAGATGGTGTAACATGCTGCAGCTTATTGATTTTTGTCTTTCGCACATTACGTTGCGGAGGACGATTCATAGTATTGCGTTGACGCAATTCATTCACTCCGTATCCGTTCTCCAAGCGTTGCACTTGCTGCTGACTTCTCTGAATGCCCAGCTGCGTTTTATTCTCTATTTCTTGAACTTGCTGCTGTGTTTGTTGCTTTTTGGCATTTTCTTTACTTTTCCTCGCTGCCTCAGCTTTAGCTCGTGCTTCATCGACAGCACGGCTCACAGCATCACGTAGTTTCTGATTGTCCACCTGAGCCATAACAGGAGTTGCCAAACATAACATAACGATTAATAGAATAAAATCTTTCATATCAAATTGTATTTAGATGACAGTTATTTTTTGGGAAGGAAAGCCAACTCTACTGCGATGTTACGTTTTTTGTTTTTTCGCAGAAGCGTAATTACGACCTTGTCACATGGTCGCTTACTATTTATCAAATCGTAATACTGCTGCACGGTTGTGATTTGGTAGCCATCTATATGAGTGACAACATCACCTTTTTCTATTCCCGCACGTTCTGCAGGATAGGCTGTCGCTACCTTGCTAATTTTCAAAATTGAAGAATTTTCTTCGAATTTTACACCCAGTATGGGTTGCAACTCTTTATTATGCCAATTAACAGAATCGGAAATCGTCACGCCCTCACGAATGAGTTTCTCTTCTGTCAAATATTCCATCTTTGCGGTTTGGAACCAATTAAAGTAGCCTATCGTCTTTTTGGGATTTGACCATTCATACCATCTCACAGGACATTTATGCTCCTTTTTAAATACATCATATTCTTTCCCACTTTGTTCAAGCATTGTCAGTATATGTCCAGACTCATCATACCAATACCAATTATCTTCACTCTTTATCTTGGTAAATAAGGTATGGTATTCACGATTACCATATTTGGGTTCATTATCGCCCTTCACCTTTACATCGTGAAGTGCGACATCAGCTTCCATTTGCCAATCATTTACTTTACGAAACTTTATTTCCAACAAGTACGAATACTTACGTGGAGCAAATATGGAATTGGCAACAGCATCAACAGCCATCGACATAGCTCTTCCTGAAATATCTCCAAGAATAGAACTCCCCGTACTCATAGCAGTTTTCATTCCTACAATAGTCGAATATGTATTTCCACTGGTACGAAGAATCTCATTTAGGAAAGGACTTGGTTGTCTTAAATCCTCATTAGAGAAAACAACATAGATAGAATCGTTGGTAAAAGCAAATTCTTCTTGGGCAAGTACAGGTTTTGCCAACCAGTTAAGAAATCCCGTTTTATTTTTCAAAGTAAAAACAGGAATGCCATTAGATGCCGACTTAACTTCCAACATAAAGTATGGTAAATTAAAATCTAAATTCCTAAGATTAGATACCCACACACCATCAATAGTCCTGTCAACTGGCACATAATTGCGTATTTCTTCCAAGTTTTTGTACAAAGCCGCAAGATATTGTTCCTTTTTATCTCCTACACAGGATTCTATATTCTGAATTTGCTTCTTCAAAGCCAGCGTATCACTCTCTGATGCAGCATATTCTCCTCGAATGTAAAACAGCCGTGCGAAATTAGGGTCAGAAGCATCAGGAGAAAACGACTCATACAAGTCGGACAACACCAAAGCATCACTCATATTATTTAAGGAATATGACTTTTCTATCCTATCCATCAGAGATTTACATACATACTTCTTTTGTGTATCTGACAATCCACCAAAATACACAGAAAGACCCGTCAAGGCAGTTCCTCCACCTTGCCCAGCAGACTTTTCTGATAAATATTTATCTAGCAATTGATTCACACGGGTCAAATTCATTTGCTGCGGTTTGGTGCCCCTTGGCTGAGCATGAACATCCAAGCAGCCCAACACAATAGCAAGAAAAACTAATATAAAGTTTTTTAGCATCATAATTGAATTAATAAAAAATAGAAAAGGCGTGCAACCATTCCGATGCTTGCTTTCATCTTAGGTTACCGCCAAGTGACCTGCACAACAACAAGCACAGAACAGTTCACGCCTTATAAGCGTGAACTTTCTGCTTACTTGTCCTCGTTGTGCGAATATTGGCGGTATTCAAGATGATGAGAACAAGAGCTAAAAGCTCAATGTCAAAAAAGTATCAGAAAGGAAAACACTCTTTTATGAATACATTAAAAGTCTTGCGACTTATAGATTGTTCACATGTTGATGTTCACTATAGGCTCATCAGCATTAGCGTTTCTTTCTTATGTCTGTATCTGTTTCTTATTTCTCGGTTTTAATGATTTATCATCACGTCCTATCTATGCTTGCATATAGGAGTGGACGCAGCCCACCTATACCTTAATTTCGCAAATATAGCAATAAAATATGAGAAACTCACTCCTTTTGGAGAAATATTTTTGGGTCATGGAACAATTTGGCTCCATATTGTCATCTGTAATCTAATCGGCCCTCGGCCTAAGGTGTAGATTGTTCCATTTCATGGCGAGAAAACCTGCCTTGAAAAGGAAGGATGAAATCTTAACAACCCATCTGTTTCGGCCGAATGACCGATTGGGGGTTGATAGCAATCCAGCGACATCCTCATGTCAAGTCGCTGACTTTCTAAATCAAGCTAATGAAACCATCATTTTTTGCAACCGATGTTAGGAGGTTCAAGAATTGTCTATTACCTTTGCATGTTGGAAACGTGTGGCAAACGACATGCGTTGCCATTCACCCAAACAACATAACCATCATGAAGAAACAAGAATATGCGCGGGTAAACAAGGAGTGGCTCGCCGAGAAAGCAAACGAAGAGGGAGTGAACGAGCTGCCTGGTGGCATCTATTATAAGGTGCTGAAGACGGGGCTCAACGACGATCGCCACCCGTCGGTCCGCAGCATTGTGACGGCCCACTACATCGGCCGCACCATAAACGGCAAGAAGTTCGACTCGTCGCTGGGCGGCGCGCCGCTCGCCATTCGCCTTTGCGACCTCATCGACGGATGGATCATCGCCATGCAGCGTATGTGTGTGGGCGACAAGTGGGAGGTGTATATCCCCGCTGAGAAAGGCTATGGCAAATTCTCGCAGCCCGGCATCCCAGGCTACTCGACCCTCATCTTCGAGATAGAGTTGCTCGGCATCGCCTAAAAACCGACACCCATTAGGAAACCGCCGCCCATCCTCCGCACCCCGGCAGAGGGTGGCCCCACCGCTATGCGGAAGGCTCCGCAGGGCGCTCGGGCCCCAACTGGCGGGTGCTTCCCATAGCCAACATTTTGCGGTTTTCGGCATTTCGGGCCTAAAACATTTTGCGGTTTTCGGCATTTTGTGGCCAAAACATTTTGCGGTTTTCGGCATTTTGGGCCTAAAACATTTTGCGGTTTTCGGCAAAAGCCGTATCTTTGCCGTAAATATTTGGAAGAATATGGCAACAAAAAATAAGGTTTTCAAGCGCAAACTCTACGACAAGATGCTCAAGTGGAAACAGGAGAGCAACGGCGAGACGGCCTTACTCATTGAGGGTGCAAGGCGTATTGGCAAATCAACGCTGGTTGAGGAGTTTGCCAAAAACGAATACGACTCCTATATTCTCATCGATTTCTCTCAAAATGCCGAGGAGGTTAACAATCTGTTCAAGGATTTGTCGGACCTGAACTATATCTTCCTTCGTCTTCAGGTGGTGTATGGCGTAACCCTGCATGAGCGAAAATCGGTTATCATATTCGATGAAGTGCAAATGCAGCCATTGGCTCGGCAAGCCATCAAGCATTTGGTAAAAGATCATCGGTACGACTATATTGAAACGGGGTCGCTCATTTCCATTCGAAAAAACGTAAAGGATATTGTCATTCCAAGCGAGGAAATGCGGATGCCTATGTATCCAATGGATTTTGAGGAGTTTAGATGGGCTTTGGGCGATACGGCGTCCATGCCTCTCCTTCGCCAAATCTTCGAATCACGCAAACCTTTAGGCGAAGCGGCTCATCGCAAGATGATGAGAAACTTTCGGTTATACATGTTGGTGGGAGGTATGCCCCAGGCAGTAAGCAAATATATTGAGACCAACAATCTCTGTGCGGTGGATATGGTAAAAAGAAATATCATATCTCTTTACGAGGAAGATTTCCGCAAGATAGACGAGTCGGGAAAAGCAGCGGCAATGTTCGATGCCATCCCAGCTCAACTGAGCAAAAACACCTCAAGGTATAAGATATCTTCGGTCTTTCCTGGAGAAAAGCAAGATAGGGTTGTCGATGTTGTGAAAATGATGGAAGAATCGAAGGTCATCAACGCCTCATACCATTGCGATGATCCGAACGTGGGACTCGCCTTGACCAAAGATCCGGAATATTACAAGATGTATGCAGGCGACACAGGGCTGTTTGTAACATTGGCATTCAAGTCGAAAGAATTTACTGACAACATCATCTACCAAAAACTTCTTAGCGATAAGCTCGAGGCCAATTTGGGCTATATTTACGAAAATGTTGTGGCTCAAATGTTGAGGGCAACGGGGAAAGACCTCTACTACCATACCATCAAGAAGCCTGATGGCAAGGGGTATTACGAGATTGATTTTCTCATAGCCGACGGCAGCAAGGTGAGTCCTATCGAAGTGAAATCGTCGGGGTATAAGGCACATACTTCCATCGATAAGTTCTCGGATAAGTTCTCCTCCAGAATCCAGCGTAAGTATTTGGTTTATACGAAAGACTTGCAGAAAGACGGCGACACCCTTTGCCTACCCGTTTACTTGACCCCATTCCTATAAACATCTTAATAACAGAATATCAGCCATGACGTTTGAAAGAGAAGAAAGGATTGCCTTTGCGCGCATCATATCCGACCTCATCGAGGCCGACTTTATCGTTGAGGAGGAAGAGATGGAGTCGTTCGACCGCATCAGGAACGAGAAGGACTTCAGCATCACCATGAGTATGCTCTCGGAAGCCAAGACCATGACCTTCGCCGAGGCGGTGGGCACGCTCCAGGCGCTCCGCGATGAGGCCAAGAAGGCACGCATCAGGGAGAAGCTCCACCACATGTCGCTCTCGGATGGCACCTGCGTGCCGCTGGAGGCCTTGCAGATCATGGCTGTCAACTATGCGCTCGACGGCAAGGCGCAGGTGTTCTCCATTCCCGAGGGAAGCAGTTTCATAGAGAACATGAAGGTGATCTACATCGAGAACGAGGACCACACGCCGACCGACGCCTACATCAGGCAAAACTATCGCGCCATCAGCAATGAGTTTCGGTTGGCGGGGTTCAACTTCGTGTATATCCCCCAGATAGCCGACGACTACAAGCAGATTCGGGGCGATTATCTCCACAAGGTCATCAAATACATGATACCCACGCTCGATGAGGCGAAGGTGGAGAAAATTCAGCGCGACCTCTGTTCGATGACCACCTCGCGGTTCACCCACGAGTTGCTGTTTAAGAAGATGGGCATCAACATGCTCAACTCCAAGCCGGCCTTCCTCTTCAAAATTGGCGAGTCGGCTGTGGCCGACAAGAGTGGGGTGGACGATATGGAGCGCAACATGCATTCCAATTTCTTGCTTGTGCCCATCGACCAGATGCAGGGCGACGCCCATCACGGCGCGCCTGCCTCCATTCTCGACCAGGTGGTCGACCTGATGGACTCGTACCGCTCGATGGTGAGCGCCAAACTGGTGATAGAGAACCAGCCCTTGTCGAAGAAATTCCTTTATTACGGGTTCCACCGCTCGTTGTTCGACCTCATTGCCTATGGCAAGGAGCGCGCCAACTACAAGCTCGTCATCAACCTGCAAAACCGGGCGAAGCCTGTGGTGCTCAGGCCCGTCGACGCGCAGAACGGCCAACCGGCCGAGGAAGGTGGCGACTTGGTGATCGACCTCACTCCACAGCCTTACACGCTCTACATCCTGATGGTTTACATGTCGTTGCTCGAAGAAAACCTCGATTGGACCGACTATGTGGAGAAGGATGAGACGCACAAGTTGATATTGGAAAAATACAACGCCATCTACCGGCGGGTGAGCAAGGGAAACCATAGCGGCGAATATCGCGACAAGAGTCATGTGTCGCGCATCAAGAAGGCGCTGAAGGCCCATGGCAGCATCGTGTCAAACATCGACCTGTTTGTCCCCGACAAGGTGCAGGCGGGAAAGGCCGTGAGCTACAGGGTGCCCCTCCCGCCCGACTTGGTATATGTCGTTGAAGGACCCAAAGGGAAGGAGCGCGAGGTCAGAATGGTCGACTCCAACTTCTGGAAATCCCATTTCTGGGAAGACAACCATTAGCATCGTGCCACCTTTTCGCTTTCGGCTCATGTCCTACATAGCGTGCTAAGCGATTGCGGGGGAACGACAAAAAACATGATTGCGATGAATAAGAAAATATACTTTGCAGGATCCATCCGGGGCGGAAGGGTCGACGCAGCGCTCTATCAGAGAATCATTCAGTACATCAATCAGACGGATACGGTGCTGACGGAGCACATCGGCAAGATGAACATGAGCGTGAAGGCGCAAACAAAATCGATCGACACGCATATCTATGAGCGCGACACCGAATGGCTGAGAAGTTGCGACATGGTGATTGCGGAATGTACCTGTCCGTCTCTGGGAGTGGGCTACGAGTTGGCTTATGCCGAAGCGCATAACATACCGGTGCATATCTTCTACGACAAAAGCAAGACCAATATCTCGGCCATGCTCAACGGAAACGCTTATTTCAACATGCTTCCCTATGAGAAGGAAGACGATATCTATCCTTGTTTGGACGAATTACTTTGTAGGCGATAACACACGTCGCATTATAAATCCTAAACCGTACTCACTTGAAGAAATACGGAACATTCCTCATGCAATGAACTTGCTGTGGGTAAGCACGGGAAGATTGGGGCTTCACCCCAGCAATGGTATCATTTGATTATGGAACAAAAGAAACAGATAGAGGTCGTGGCCGCCGTGATTTGTGAGGCCGGCCGGGTGTTTGCCACACAGCGTGGCTATGGCGAGTGGAATTAATCCGGAAGACCAGAAGAAGATGGAGGAACGAGAAGAAGAACT
>ERZ857629.758-NODE-758-length-41376-cov-17.726168_pt1 | contig 41376 bp, 35 predicted proteins | sample MGYA00519700_ERZ857629 | MGnify/ENA primary metagenome ERZ857629 (study PRJEB31778, sample SAMEA3449351) | human gut metagenome | biome: human gut; feature: human-associated habitat; material: faeces | place: United Kingdom | collected 2010/2012 ... | reverse complement strand
AGCAGGATGGATGGAACGAGTATATGCTTTACGGCGGGCTTCCGCTTGTCCTGCGTTTTGAAAAACCGGAGGAGAAAATTGCTTTTCTGAAGTCGCTTTTTGAAGAGACCTACATTTCAGACATCGTGGGTAGGCACAAGATTCGTAACCGCGCCGAGCTGGAAGAGCTGCTGAACATTCTTTCCTCTGCCATTGGCTCCCTTACCAACCCGACGAGACTGTCAGCTACTTTCAAAAGCCTTAAGCAAAAGGCGATCAGCAAGGTAACCATTACCAGATATATCGAATATCTGTGTGATGCGTTTTTGATTGACACTGCAGTGCGTTATGATGTCAAGGGGAAAAAGTATATCGAAACCCCGGTTAAATACTATTTCACTGATATGGGGCTTCGCAACGCACGGCTGAACTTCCGTCAGTTGGAGGAAACCCACACGATGGAGAATATCATTTTCAATGAGCTGAAAATCAGGGACTTCAATGTAGATGTCGGCGTTGTAGTAGTCAATGGCAGCAAGGACGGAAGCAGCTTCCGCAAGCAGTATGAAATAGATTTCGTATGCAATAAAGGCTCCAAACGTTACTATATTCAGTCGGCTTACGCTATCCCGGATCCGGCGAAAATGGAACAGGAGCAGCGCTCCTTGATGATGACCGGCGATGCTTTCAAGAAAATCATCATTACCAAAGACGCACCAGCACCGTACTATAACGACAGCGGTGTGCTGATTATGAGTATCTTTGATTTCATGCTGAATCCTGATAGTCTGGAGCAGTAAGCGGTGAAGCTGTCTGAATTTCCCTGATAACAGGGATAGAAAAATATGGCGAAGAAACGCGGGCATTACTGCAAGGTGTGCGGAAGCAGGTGCAGGAATGAAATTACATCATGGGGTTTTCCAGCAGGTCTTCCACATTGCAGCCGAGAACACGGGACAGCTTGTAGAGGATGTTTGCCTGCGCCTTGTCAATGCTGTTGACCCGCTGTTCGTACATCTGAATGTTGCGCAGATTCACGCCGGACTGCTCTGCAAGCTCTGCCTGAGATAAGCCCCGGTTTTCACGGATGCGCTTCAGGTTGGAATCGCCTTCCGCAGCTTTGTAGAGGTCCTCCATGGCATCGATGAAACTTGTAATATCCATTTCGTGATACACGGAATACATCCCGATGATCTTAGACAGCGGAATGCGCTCAAAGATGTCCTTGAAACGACGGCCGGTAAACCATTGGTATTCTGCAGCCGCCCAACCTGCCCAATATTCAGGAGAGCAATCCTCTGCGTTGGTTGGCGCAGGCAGCTCCTTAGGACCGTATACCTTTGTGATGACCGCACGAGCCAGCTCAACACCGGACATTCCTGCAACATAAGCGGGATTGCCTCGTTCAAACTGTTCGGCGTAGCCGGTGTTGATAAAGAGCGCTGTGATCCAATCCGGTTTCAGCTTGCAATCGTTGATCGCATAGTCAAAGAAAGAGGAAAGACGATCCTTGGCATTATTCAAATAAGCTTCGCTGTATGCGTGGGTCATCGTTACTCATCTCCTCCCTCAAGATATCCAGCACGAAGATGTCATCCCGGTAGGACTTGTCTTTCTTGATCTCTTTCCGGTAAGTGTCCCTCGCTTTTGTATCTCTATCCAAGAACTTTGGGTAATAGACACTCTTGCTGACAGGATAAGCATTCACGAAGTGCAGTCGGTCAAAGCCCTTTTGAGAGATGACCACCGTCTGCTCACCGAGCTTTCCCAGCTTCAGAGCCTTGTTCAGACTTCTGAGAGGCAAGGCGTTTGACACAAAGGATTCTGCATACTGGAAATAGGAATCATCTGCCCGATAGCCGATGACAACATCGTAGCCGGACAGGTCGATGGAATAGTGGCCAACAAGATAGTCCCTTGCATCGACTGCTACTTCGGAGTCCAGCTTGAAGGTGCGGAATTGAAGTAAAAGAGCCATCCAGTTCAGGACTGTGTGCGTTCCGTCCAACAGATTTAACACCTTCAGGCCCTCCGTGTCAAAGTCGTAGCTGTTGACAAAACCGTCTGTGTTCTTTTTGCAGGCCCACTCACGAGCCATTTCATCGACGCGGGTACAGTAGAAACCCATGCCATAGTCGTTGTGCGGATTACCGATATGAATATCCGGAACCTCGATGATGTGGTCGGTTCCGTGGAGCAGTTGAATGATGCTCATAATATGAAGCCTCCGTTATCATTGTAATGATACAACCACATCATATCATCCTGATGATAGTTTTGTCAATAGCGCATGAGAATTCATTCCGGGGAATATGACTCCTCCCTCCTGATTCTTCTGTTTCCGAAGAATATTTTGGAAACGAGCAAAAAACTGCGGGCAAATTGGCGTAACGTTCGACACCCGGAAATTCGGAAGTTCGGAAGTTCGGGCGCAGTGCCGTCCGGCAGATCTTTCTTATTATAATTATATAATCTGTAGCAGGAGACGTGCCGACGGATTAACGTCCCCGCACCCGGGACCTACCCCAGCAGCGTAAGCAGCGACGGCAGCGGCTGCGCATGGCGCCGGATGGGCATGGTGATGGGGCTGACAGCTGCCTTCTCCATCTTTCGTATCACTCGGTCTACCGACGATCGCTTGAGCCCCAGCTCCTCCTGCATGGCCCCGATGGCCCTATCCAGCGATTTCTTACGGCTGCACAGCCGGATCAATAACGCTGCCCGCTGCCGCGTCTTTTGGCTCCTGAGCTGCTGTACGCGCGCTATCGCCTCGTCATAGGGGAGATGACTGCCCTCGTTGAGCAGCAGTTTTTTCAGGAACTTACGCACCAGCTTTCGCGCTTGTGCGCTCCCCTGCTCCAGACAACGCCTGCACGTCTCCTTTGCGCCGAACTCCTTCTTGATGGCCTCCCGCTTCAGGCTGACTTCCATCCTCAGCGTCCGGTGATCCGGAAGCCTGTCGATCCGCTCGGTCATGAGCAGCTGGGCTGTCTTGTCATAGGCAAAGAACGATTTTTGTTTGCAGGCGACCTTGTACGAGTGACGGTTCGCCTCCTGCACATTCCTGGCCTTGCCGGCGCGCTTATCGAACCAGACCCGCCTATAGTGGCCGTTCAGATACCCTTTTTTCAGCACTTGAATATATGCATCCACATACTCCTGATGTGGGAAGGCCAAATTCACGGTCAGCTCCAGCACCGAAAGCGTCATCTCCTTCAACGAGGGCAAACCCAGCGCACCCGTCAAGCCGTCAACGACCCGAACCAGCCGCTTCCAGTCGCCCTTCCAGCACCGCCACAGAGCCTGCGGGTCGGAGCTTCCCAACACCCGCTCCGGCTCGATCCGCAGCTTGACCGTGTAGACCGTCCGCTTCGGCTGGGACAGATAAATCACGAGTCCCTGCTTCTGATAGCCCAGCAGCGCGTGGGACGAAGCCGCAGCGAAATAGTCATCATCTGAGCGGATGCGCATACCCTGCTTTTGCGCGCTGTGGAGGATTTGGTAATACTCCGCGCCTGTCAAAGCTTTGGAAAACGACACGGTATGGATGCCGGAGGAAACGGTGCAGTCCATGTCATTGCCTCCCTGCCTGGCAGTTGGTGCAGAAGCGGCAGCTTTTCCCGGTTTCCTGCCCCAACGATTCCGCCATCAGCCTTTTCAGGCAATGCGCCCTGTCGTTGCAGAAATCCATCATCCGCCGCAGGCTTTCGTTCAGGCGCGCATTCCCGCACGGCTCCACTAAGGCCGCCGCCGTCCAAAAATCCTCGTCGCTGTACAGCAGCACGCAGTGCGCCTTTCCGCCGTCACGCCCCGCCCGGCCGGTCTGCTGGATGTAGTCGTTCATCGAAAACGGCATATTGAAATGGAGTACAAGCTCAATGTCAGGGAGATCAATCCCCATGCCAAAGGCAGATGTGGCTACCATGATCGTATATTCGCCCGAGCAGAATCTGATCTGCTGGCGGTTCTTCTCGCCGCTGGAGAGACCGCTGTGATAGGCGCCGACCCGGTCGGGATACTTTTTCTCCAGCTCTGCCGCAACGCTTTCCACGGCTCTGTGGGTGTTACAGTAGATCACGCTTCTTCGCGGTTCGTACTTTTTCAGATATTTCTTCACAAAACGCAGCTTTTCCCTGCGGCTGTCTGTATGTTTCTTTGAATAGATGAGGTTTTTTCGGTCGGATTTGCAGCGAAACACCTTCATTTCAACGCCGAGCAGGTGCTGTATTTCGCCTTCGTCCTCCGGGGAAGCTGTGGCTGTGAAGGCAGACACACATTGTGGTTCGATCTCCCGGATGACCCCTCCCAGCTCCAGATATGCCCCACGGAAGGAATAACCCCAATCTAAAATGCAGTGCGCCTCATCGATCACGAGCTGATACACGTCGATGCGCTTCAACTTCTTGAGGATCGCCGGACGAATAAGCTGTTCCGGCGTCGTATACAAAAATGTCAGGCCATCCAGTCGTTTCATCAGCTCCTGACGCTGTGCTTTTGTCAACGACGAGTCCAGATGCGCTGCACATAATCCGAGCCGGTTCAGCTTCTGCACCTGATCCAGCATCAGCGAGATCGTAGGCTCTATCACGATGGTCAGCTGGTCCCGGTGCAGCACGGCAGGCAGCTGGTAGATCAGTGACTTGCCTGCCGATGTGGGGGCGTTGACAAATACGCTCTTTCCCTTCCTCAGCGCTTCGATGGGTTTGATCTGCTCATTTCGGAGTGAGTCAAACCCAAACAGACGCAGCGCAGCCTTTACGTCATTATGGGGTTTCATAACAGGTACCTCCTGCAAAGTATTTATTACTTTGTTGGAGGTATTTTATTTTTTACATAGGGTTTGGTGACATTTTGGAATGGACTGACTGGAACAGAAGAGAAAAGCAGGAAATCTCCTGAGCTGCCTTATTCGCCGGGCTGGAGAAAAAACGACTATGATCTGTGTGAAAATGCGGGAAAAAAGGAAGGTGTATTATGGGACGCGCAGGGTGGTGCAAGCAAGTATAATTTAACGAATTTTGAAATGAAATGACAAACATAAATATAAGGTAGCGTGAGCTGTGTTGGAACGAATCGGCGTCTAAGCACAAATCTTATCTCACGTCAAAAGGAGGGACCGCCATGGTGCCGTATGTTAATTATAATGAACTGGATGATTTCTGCACATTGGAAGCTGTCTGCAAGCTGTTCAGAATGGAGAAATCCGAATTAAAGAAAAAGTGTGAGCAATACGGAATCAAACCGGAGCGAAACGAAGTAGGTGACTGGGGCTTCACAAGGTACAACTTACGAAGGCTGCATAATCAGCTGTATTACGAGGACAAACGAGTCGTTGGAGGTCGGAAGGGAGATGATCCGTGGGCATGATAGAGCTGCTTACGGTGGCGGAAACGGCTGCGCTGCTAAAGACCACAAAACAGCAGGTTCGAAAAATGATCGCGCAACAGTTGATACCGGCAATGAAAATCGGACGGGAGTGGAGAGTGAGCAAGCCGTATCTCGAAGACTTTCTGAATAACAATATGGAGTAGAATCGGGCAAAAAAGAGGCCGCAAAACGTGGCCTCTTTTGTCGTATCTTTTGAAGTTGCTTTATTGATTTTTTACAGGATGTTATGAAAATTGTCATTACAATAATAGTGATGTTTAGCTGCAAGCAAAAAGTTCATTTTCTATACTTATTCCTTCCAACCTCACACCTTGATATATCTCGTCGCTCGTCCCGATCTGATTCGTTTTACTGAACCGGTCTTGACCATGGCACCGAGGACGGCCTCCACGGTTGTAGGGCTGACATCGGGGAGGATCTTGCAGATCTCGGCTTTGGAAAGCGGGGTCAGGCTGTTCAGCACGGTCGCCTCCACACGGGCCTTTTTCGTGATCTTCTTGCCATGCACCACTGCAAACCGCTTGTCCAGCTCCTTGTAGCACATATAGAGGGTGGAAAGGAAATTTTCGATAAAGGGGAAATAGGAATTTTCGTTTGTGTCCCACCCGGCAGAGGACTGCCGCAGGGCCTCATAATAGTATGCCTTATAGTTATTGATCTGCTCCTCAAAGGACACATATTTCCCGGCGTCAAAGCCGTTTTTGTACAGCAGCAGAAGCGACAGCAGACGGGACATTCTGCCGTTGCCATCCCGGAACGGGTGGATGCAGAGGAAGTCCAGTATCACGCAGGGAGTCAGGAGAAGCTGATTGATATTGGAATCGCTTCGGGCATCCAGATAAGCAAGCTCCAACTGCTCCATAGCTTTTGGGGTCTCGCTTGCAGGCGTTGGACGAAAACGCACACGCCGGTTTCCATCGGCGTCGATCTCCAAAATCACATTATCATCCGTCTTATACTGCCCGCCGTATTCATAGCCCGCAAAGCTCGTCATCATTTCGTGCAGCCGCAGAATATCGCTCTGCCGAAAGTCGATGTACTCATAGGCGAGATGAATTTCGTTCAGTGCATCTCTGTATCCGGCGATCTCAGCTTCGTTGTGGTTCAGCGGAGCGCTGTTTTGATTGACAATGGCGGCAATGCGCTCGTCGCTGGTCACAATGCCCTCGATGGCGTTGGAGCTTTTGATGGACTGTACCTTTGCCACGGCTTCCAGCGCTGTAAAGATCTGCGTGTATTCGTCTTTGCGCACGCCTGCCATGGTTTTGAGCACGGCAATATTTGAAGTCAGGTTCACAAGGTTTGCCGGCAGCAAACCGTTATTCAAAAAGGAGTAATCGAATTTTCTCATACAGCGCCAGCCTTTCTGCACATAATTATAGCATATTATGTGCAGAAAAACAAGGTGCCATTCGGTTTATCTGCATATGTTTTTTGCAAAATATATGCAGATAAGAATCTTTCATCGGCTGGAATAATGAAAATTGGCATTCGTGGTTCAACGGTTGATTAGGTTGCTCAAGTGCAACGAAAAAGCAGCATGAGCACTCATGCTGCTTTCGCAAAAAACAGTATTATTCTGTTCTACTGAACCGCTGCCCAACAGGCGGCGTTTTGTCGTATGCACCCGCCCACTGTCACGGAGCGGAGTATAGCACATAATGTTTATTATGTGGTGAAGCCGCCCGCAAACGACCGTGATAAGGCGCGAAAGAACGAAAAACAGCCGGGATCGGAACGAATTTCCGACCCCGGCCGATGTGCTGCCGAGCCTTTTTCTGCTAATTCTCAAAAAATGTGGTTGAAATACGCCGCGCTTTGTGGTAGTTTTTATATGTACGATTCTGAGCATATACCACATAATTAACATTATGTGATATCGGGGGTGATGCGGTGACTTTAGCGGAATACGCGGCGGAACACCAGCGGCCTGAGTTTCTTGAGCAGTGGAACTCGGGGAGAAACGGCAGTCTGACGCCGCAGGACGTGCGACCGGGCAGCGAACGCCGGGTCTGGTGGAGGTGCGACAAAGGTCACGAGTGGCAGAGCACCATCGGCTCCCGGGCGCGGCTGGGCACCGGCTGTCCCTACTCCGCAATTATATAAGCAGAATGAATGGGAGCGCAGCCGTACGGCTGCGCTCCTGCTTTGCACTGCGGCGTCGGGACAGCGTTCGGCAAAGACGCGAGTATCCGCGTCAGTCATGCGACGGCTCGGCGAGCTGTCCGGCGGCATTTTCGGCTGAACACAAACGGTTTTCCTCTTGCCATCCGGGGCATACTTTTCTATACTGATACTAATTGATACCAATTTGAATCAGTGAATAGAAGCAGGGTGCCGGCAAGTGCCGGCACCCTCATTTTTCTCAAGCCACTCCCCCTGCGGATGCGCCGTGGGTCAGCTATTCAACCCGTGTACACGATTCCTTTTGCCGTCCTCTGAACCGCCGGAGCAGGTAGTACGCAAGTATTGCCAGCGACACCCACTGCGCCGTGGACAATCCGAGGAATATACCGCGGATAGCGTCGCCCCGGAAGAACTCGATGCCAAAGCGGAACAGCGCATACGCCACAAGGTATATCTGCAAGGTATCCGCGTGCGGGCGCTTTTTCTCCCACACCAGTATGGCGGCAAAAAGCAGGAATTCAAAGCACGCCTCGATCAGCTGAACCGGAAGCCGATCCAGCGTCAGTACGCCGAACAGCTCCACAGGCTCCGCCAGCTCTACACCGTAGCAGCATCCGGCCATGAAGCACCCGATGCGGCCAAAGCCGTGAAACAGCGGGAACGCGGGTACGGCCATGCTGTACATCCGTTTCCGCAGGTCGGTATCCCCTCGTGCATACAGGCGTATAGCGAGGAGCACGCCCAGCAGCCCGCCGTAGAACACATATCCGCTGTTGGGGATCCACAGCAGCAGATTCTCAACAGAGAAGTTCTCAACAAGCCACGGCACCTGCGTCATGGCGTACATGAGCTTGCTGCCCAGAATGCAGCCGACGGCGCACAACACGAGGAGCTTCAGGAACTGCGTAAAGGTGATGGCAAAGCGCTCCAGCCTGAAGTACAGGAAAACAAGGGCTGCAAAAGCGCCGATAAAGGCCAGGACGCCGTAAGACGGCAGGGTGATCTGGATATACGGGCACATCAGCCGATCCCCGCAAAGGCCTCTGCATCGCGGATGGAACCCAGCGGCCCGTTGGCGCTCCTGGTGCAGCCGTTGCTGCCGCTGCCGATGGTCAGGATATGGCTGCCGTCATCCGTGCTGCCGTAGAACACCGAGGTCGAGCTGTTCTCATCCCCATCCGTAACGCTGATGCATCCTGTGTAGCAGCTCTTCTTTTCATAGCCGCAGCCCAGACAGCCGGAGCCGTAGGCAGGGACAGGACCTTCAGCCGCTTTACAAATGCGCGTGTCTTGGCCCTCGTCGGATGCTCAAAGATCTCCTGCGGAGTTCCTTCATCATAAATGATACCCTCATCCATGTAGAAAATCCGGGTGGAAACATCCTTTGCGAACTTCATTTCATGGGTTACGACCATCATGGTCATGCCGTCCTTTGCAAGACGTTTCATGACGGAAAGCACTTCGCCCACCAGAGTGGGATCCAGCGCGGACGTAGGCTCATCAAAGAGAACGATCTCGGGATCCATGGCAAGCATTCTGGCAATAGCCACACGCTGCTTCTGTCCGCCCGAAAGCTCATCAGGATAGTTGAGCGCCTTCTCCGCCATACCCACCATACGGAGAAGCTCCATACCGTGGTTATATGCCGCCTGTGCAGTTTCTTTTTTCAGCACAGTGGGGGCGAGCATGACATTTTCAATGACGGTAAGGTGTCCGAACAGATTGAAGCTCTGGAACACCATGCCCATTCTGCGGCGGATCTTTCGCAAATCAGTTTTCTTGTCGCTCAGATCGTATCCGAATACCGTCACCTTTCCGCTGGTGGGCGTTTCCAGCTGGTTCAGGCACCGCAAAAGCGTAGATTTTCCAGTTCCGGAAGGACCGATTATGGTAATGACTTCGCCTCTGTGGATCGTGGTATTGACATCCTTGAGCGGGGTCGCATTGGGATATACTTTTTTCAGATGCTCCACCGTGATCAATACATCATTGCTCGTTTCGGAATTGCTGCCGCCCTCTGTACAGCTCCTGCTGCACTGCGCTTCTTCGACAACACCCTTGGACAATCTTCTTGGCTTCTGCTTGGGATCGATTTTCACTTCTATGCGGCCGATCAGTGCCGTGATGAGCGACGACATCACAAAATAGATCACCGCAGTTGCTATCAGGGGGAAGAACGCTTCATAGGTGCGACTTCTGATAATATCTCCCGCCTTTGTCAGATCCTGAATGGAGATATAGCCGACAATGGAGGTCATTTTCATCATGCCCACAAACTCGCCCTTAGCCGTAGTTGTCCTCGACCAGCGTTTCCTTGAAAATGGCATATTCCTTTTGCTGTGAGGTAATGATCTCGGCGACGGGTCTATCCAGAAGTGCCGCTTCGATATCGCCCTTTTTCAGCGCCTCCAGCATTCCTGCCCAGTCTTCATAGTAGTGCCATTGAATGCCGTCGATGATATCATCCACCAGCCCGTTTATTGTGGTTCCTACAACAGCTCCCGCGTCAATCCCCGCAAAATCGTCTTTTGTTTCATAAATTTTTACGGCAGCGGTATCGTTGGCGCACCCCGAGAGGCACAGGATAAGCGCCAACATTGCCGCAACGCAAACCGTTCCTATACACTTCATATCCACATCTCACTCCATTGCTTTCGATTTTTACCGCTTCACGATATCTGCGCCGGGCTTAAACGCAAAGCAGCACCGGGAGCAGGCTCGCCCATCCGGATGACATACCGCCATCCTGTATCACGCGCCTTAATGCCATGACACATCATGCTTCCGACTTGCAGGCCGCTTTCCGGCAGGAGCGTCCGTGCAGCCGGGATGAGGCAGTTCACCGAAATGGTCAAAGGCTCTCGTATTTAGAATAAATGTGCGACCGCAACAAAAGCGCAACAAAAGCGTTCCGGATACGCAAGTGCGCAGACAACTTTTATGCCCTTCGGCGAAAAACGCAGGGCACAAAGCCTTCCCGGAGTTCTCCGCAGCGTGATTTTACCATGCCAGCGCATAGCAAAAGAGGGTGTTCAACGCGGCTTGAACCCCCTCTTTTCGCATATCTCCGCTTTTGAACGACTGCTGCGCCCTCTTGTACGAAAAGCATACTACAAGAGGCCGCTTTACTTTACTGCCGGTAACGCAGCAGCAGATCACGAAGCTCGGGCATAAAATCCTCACAGATCTGCCGCGCAATTTCGGCGGCTGTGGCTTCATCATACACATGAGAGGTGAGATTGCGGGCGGTGAGGATGGCATTCCATGCATCGGCATCGTCGATCACACCTATTGTATCTTTTCTGTGTCTTTCTCGGAAATCCGTTGACAAACTAATACCGTGGTATTATAATATAGCCAGAGTAATACCGTGGTATTACTCGCGGAGGTATAACATGAACCAGAATCTAATCATCTATCACGGCTCTCAGCAGATCGTGGAAGTGCCGCAGTACGGCATCGGCAAGGAATATAATGACTACGGGCGTGGCTTTTACTGCACGGAAAGCATCGAGCTTGCAAAGGAATGGGCTTGCCCGGTGAAAAACGATGGGTATTCCAACAAGTATCGTTTGTCACTGGATGGACTGAATACCATGCACTTGACCGAGGGCAAATTTAATATTCTGAGTTGGCTTGCGATTTTGCTCGCACACCGGAAATTCGACATTACCTCTCCGGTCGGAAACCAGGCACGGGAATTTATCCTTGACCGCTTCCTGCCGGACACCGAGGGCGTGGATGTGATGATCGGCTACCGTGCGGATGATTCGTACTTTTCCTTTGCGGAGGATTTCGTGAACAACACGATCTCCCTGCGAGACTTGAACCTTGCCATGCAGCTCGGCACCTTGGGCGAGCAGATCGTGCTGCTGTCGAAGCGCTCGTTCGGGCAGATCGAATTTGTGGAACATGAGGTTGCCGACTACCGTGAATACTATTACAAGCGAGCGCAGCGGGACCAAAACGCCAGAGCTGCCTATAAGAATCACAAGAAGAATTTCCAGCAGCTTGTGAACGATGTTTTTGTGCTCGACATGATAAGGGAGGATATGCAGTATGACGACCCACGCTTACAGTCCGCTATATCTGAGTAAATCCTCCCGTGCCGTGGGCAATATGCTTCACGATGCGGTCGTGGAGTTCGGCATGGATGGCACGGATTTTCTGAGACGCTTTATCCAGTCCGAGCTTGCAGGAGAGATCGAAAGCGGCAATCCGAAATACATTGCGGGCAAAAGCGGCTTGGAGCTTTTTCTTGAGGTCATGGAAAAGACCACAGGCAAGTCCTATCACGCAGAGTTGATCGAAAGCTATGACCGCAGCCCTGTCTATTGGGTCGGTTGGATGCTGACCCATTACCAGTGGTACTCCGGTCGGTCGTTCAAGAGCATTCTCGATACCGTGCCATACGAGGAGCTTCTCGGACTTTACGCCACGCTCCATGAAGCCGATATTCAAAAGAGCTACGAGGTCATGGACGCTCACTTTGAAGCCGAAGAAAGCCGGCTGAAAAAGGTGCGGAAGCAATGCGGCTTGACACAGGAGGCGCTTGCGAACGAATCCGGCGTTTCCCTCAATACCATTCGTGCCTATGAGCGCAAGAGCAAAGACCTCAGCAAAGCGCAGTTTGACATCGTAATGCGGCTTGCAAAAACGCTCAGATGCGAGGCTGCGGATCTGCTTGAATAACACAGAAATTGACCTGTCATTTTCTGGGCAGGTTCTTTTTATGGGCTGCCTGCGCTTCAGGTCAAGACCTCCGGCTACTACATTGTAAAAGGGAGCGGAAACCCGCCCCCTTTTATCAACTTTTGGAGAATGAAGTGGAGCAACCATCCAATAACCGCTGCGCTCTACTCCGAGAGAAGCACTTCCGCCGGACGACATGCCTCGGAATCGACATCCGCATACTGTCCTATTGGAAACCGCCCTCGCGGGTGTCTGTTTTCGGTCTCTCGAGAAGCCACGGTTGCGCATTGTGTGGCAACCGTGGCTTCTCAGCACATATTCGGAGGAATAAAATCGAAAGCAGGAAATAGGGGTGAACTGCTGATTTTGCTTTTTCTTTTGATGTATCTTTTGACTAAACAGGTTTCTCCTCATCTGTCGGCTTTACTGGTGGAAAGTGTCATGCGGATGGCATAGTCCATCGCATTGACCAAGCTAATGGCGTTGGCGCGGCCGCTGCCAGCGTGCCCGAAGCCGGTACCGTGATCCACGGAGGCTCGTATAATAGGCAGTCCCAGCGTTACATTGACACCAGCCACAGCTTCCCACTTCTGCGCCTGACGGTCATAGACAAAGCCCTTGACCTTCAGGGGGATATGACCCTGATCGTGATACATAGCCACCACAATGTCATACCAACCGCCGATAGCCTTGGAAAAGACAGTGTCCGGAGGGGTGGGCTTTCTGTCCGGGATACAGATACCCTCCGCTAAGGCATCGTCAATAGCAGGCTGGATCTGCTGCTGTTCCTCCGTACCAAACATACCGTTTTCGCCACAGTGAGGGTTCAGCCCCGCTACTGCGATACGTGGCTGCTGAATCCCAAGTGCGCGGCAGCCACGGTCGGCAATGCGGATAACATCCAACACGCGCTGACGCTGCACGCGGTCACAGGCTTCCCTCAGGGAAACATGTGTGGAAACATGAACCACGCGGAGATCGCCGTGGGCAAGCATCATGGTGTAGGAATGCGTGTTGGTGTAGTGGGCGTAGATTTCAGTGTGGCCGCTGAAGTGGTGGCCAGCCAAGTTAATGGCCTCTTTGCTCAGAGCGTTTGTGACTGTGGCATCCACCAGCCCGCGCATGGCCAGGTCGACAACCTGCACCACGTAGCGGAAAGCCGCCTCACCACCGAGGCGGGTGGCACCAAGGCCAAAGGGAGCACAGGTGTCATCATTCCAATGTGGAATGTCCTCTGGCCGAACAAGCTGAAGATCCAACACGTCCACGGTTCCTGGCGTGTACAGAGCCTGCTGCGTGTCGGAAATGGGGTGGATGGCGATGTCGATACCGCTTATTTTTCGGGCAACGCGGGCGGCATAGGTGAGAACGGAGGCATCGCCCACCACAAGCGGACGGCAGCGGTCATAGATGCTGGCATCCGACAGTGCTTTGATGGTAATCTCGGGACCGTTGCCGAATGGATCTCCCATGGAAATGCCAATAACAGGCTTATACATTGTCAAAACCTCCTTCTGGGATGGTTGAAGTACATTTGTCCAGGCACTGGTTAATGTAGGAGATGGTGTCCGTACCGCCAAAGCCGCCTGCCTTTGTAACCAGAGTCAGCGCGCCCCCCTCACACATGGCGCAGGAGAGGACAATTCCGGGACGCAGCTCCCGAATAGGTGTGATATAGCGACAGCGGATGACCTGCATAATGCCAAGCAATGTGTCCCCGCCAAAGACGATGAGAGTTATAGGAACGGGACGGCGTAACAGATGCTGCACCAGAAGTCCAATGTTGGAGGCAATTCGGCTGGAGATCTCTGCTGGATCCAGGGCAATTCGGCAAGCATACTGCGCGGCCTTCTGAAGCTGGTCGCGATTATCTAGCGTGGAGACGATGCACTGTTGTTTTTGCAGCAGCGCGGCTGTGATACTATCCAGCAGGCCCGTGCATTCACCGCGATCATAGTAATCGTGGCTTAGCTGTTGCTCGAAGGTAAGACGCACCAGTGGACTCCCCTGTCGGGCAGCACGGTCGATCTGATCCAAAGAAACTTGATTGACGCTGCCAACCAAAAAAAGATGAGCCTTTGGGCAGGAATAGTCCGGCAGTTTGCAGCGCCGTAAAGGCAGAACGGCGCTGAGTCCCGCCGCAAGGCCGGCACTGCCTCCCAGCACGAGACAGCGCCCTTTTGCGGCGGCAAAATCGGCAATGGACAGCAGCTCTTCCTGCCGGGAAGCATCCAGTACACAAATGCCTGACTGGCGTTGGCTCCAGACCTCCGGAAACGATGCGGCTGCTGCGCGGCAGATAGGCTTGTCGGTTTGGCGCCGGAGAATGTCCGCGATGTCGCTGGTGACCATAGGCTCCAGTGGATCATGGGCAAAGACCGACTGGTGAAGAGCCACGCCGTCTACGAGCTGTTGACCATTTACGGTAGTGCGGCCGTTGGTGGGGAAAGCAGGTGCAAAATAGAAGCTGTCACTCCCCGCCGCGTCCATGACGGCGGAAAGCTCCGCGCCTATATTGCCGCGCAGAGTGGAATCCACCTTTTTATAGAGATACGGGATACCGGCATCTACTGCGAATCGTACGATGCCGTGGACGACAGCGTACGCCTCGCGGTCAGAGAGATGACGGGTCTCGGTATCCACTGCCAGAACCTCCACATCCTCGGGAAAATGGTCTTTCATCTCACGAGCCATTAGAACGCGGGTCGGTATACCCTTTTCCGCGAAGGAAACACAGGTATCCAGCGCACCGGTGAAATCATCTGCAATGATGAGAAGTCTTATCATATATTTTCCCAATTGAAACGGTCGGTTTAGAGAACCAAAAGCATTTTGCCGGGGCAGCCGTCCTTTAGAGCGTGGAATGCATCTTCAAACTTTTCCAGAGGATAGGTGCCGCCGACGACCTTGTGGATATCGAACTTGCCGCTGGAGAGGATCTGCTCGCACTGCTCCCATGTTTCGTACATACGGCGGCCTGTCACGCCGATCATGGTAATCTCCTTGTAGATGACAAGATCCGCCAGATCCAAAGTAACAGGCTTGTTTGGCAGACCCACCAAAACAAAACGGCCACCTTTACGAACAAGAGACAGACCTGACTGCACAGCGGGGGCGCTACCGGTATAGTCGATAGCCACATCTACGCCAACACCATCGGTGGCATCCATTATGCGCTGACGGAAATCTTCGTCCATGGAATTCAGAGCGAGATCCGCGCCCATGTCACTGGCAACAGCCAACTTGTTGGCCATAATGTCCGCAGCTATGACAGTCTTTGCCTCCCATGTCTTACAGGCGCCTACTGCCATTAGACCGATGGGACCACAGCCAAAGACCAGAACATTTTTGCCTTTTACTTCGGCGGCGGCAACACCGTGAACAGCGACCCCCATAGGCTCCAGCATGGCACCTACCTCATAGGTAGTGCTGTCGCTGATGCGGTAGACACAATCCTGCGGCAGAGAGATATAATCGGCGAAGCAACCGGGGACATGAACGCCAATAATCTTCATGTTTTCGCAGATGTGGCGGTTATCGTGCGTGCATTGATAACAATGATTGCAGGGAATATGGGTCTCACCGGCTACACGGTCACCCACGGCGCAGGCGGTGACATTTTTGCCAATTTTGACCACATCACCGGAAAATTCGTGACCGAAAACCATAGGGATGGGTACGCGGCTGGAAGCATAATCACCCCAAGACATAATGTGCATGTCCGTGCCGCAAATGGCGCTGACGCGCACTTTAATCAGCACATCATTATCCCCTATGATGGGAATGGGCAGGTCGGTACGCAGTACAGCGCCGGGAGCCGGTTGTTCCTTGACGATGCCCTTCATTGTTTCATTCATGGTAATACCTCGCTTTCAGTACAAAAGAGTTCTAATTGTCGGAAGTGTCGCTCTCCGCGGAAGCTTCAGCGGACACAGAAGGAGTTTTCTGCGCCTTGGCGGCCTTGCGGGCGGTACGTTTTGCTGCTACAGCAGGGATGTCGCGGATAATGCCGGAAACCAGCAGCACGATGCCCAGAACCACCAGAACTGTGCCGACGGACAGCGAGGTGAAAGCCTGGCCAATGGAGCCATAGTACATGATCGTACGGCGGAAGTTGTATTCCGTCATATTGCCCAGCACGAAAGCCAACACCATGGGCATCAGCGGATAGTCATTTTCTTCCAAAATATAGCCCAGAACGGCGAACAGGAGTACTGCGTACAAATCGAACACGCGATTGTTGATGGTAAAAGCGCCAACGACACAGAACACAACGATCAGCGGCAACAGCAGATAGCGGGGAACCTGAATAATCTTGGAGGTTAACCGAATGGTGCTGGATTGTACCACAAACATGAAGATATTGGCCAGAATGGCAATGATGACCACAGCTTTGAACAGATCAGGACTATTGATAACCAGCAGGGGTCCACAGGTGATGCCCTGAATCATCAGAGCACCCAGAATGACTGCCGTGGAGGTGTCACCGGGGATGGACAGCACCAGCATAGGGATCAGTGCACCGCCGGTGACGGCATTGTTGGAGGTCTCGGAAGCTACCAGGCCGGAAACGCAGCCTGTGCCGAATTTTTCCGGATGTTTGGAGCTCTTTTTCGCCTGAGAATAGGCTACCATACCAGCGGCGCTGGGACCCATGCCGGGGAGGATACCCACAAATATGCCAATAAGCGCAGAACGGATAAAGTTGACAACCTCACCCTTGATATCCGCCAGACGCGGCAAATAGAACCAGCGCTTGCGGAACTTAGTGGGGATAACCTTCTCGCGGATTTTGCCCGCAGTACGGAACATCTCGGGCAAGGCAAAAGCGCCCAGAATGACAGCAATCATATCGAAGCCTGCAGACAGAGACATATTGCCGAAGGTGAAGCGGAAAACAGATCCGTCGATGGGACTGATGCCTACAGTAGACAAAAGCAGGCCGATGAATACGGCGATAAACCCTTTGACTACCTTGCCATCCATCAGGACACAGACAAAACTCAACGCCAGAAAGGCCGCGCCGAAGTATTCCCACGCGCCGAAGGCCAGTGCCACCTTGCTCAGCAGCGGAGAGATGAGCATAAGAGCGATACAACTCAGGATGCCGCCCACAAAAGAAGAAAACGTACCGATGGCCAGCGCCTCGGCTGCGCGGCCGGACTGAGCCATGGGATAGCCGTCCAAGGTGGTGGCCACAGATGATACTGTACCGGGTATTTTCAGCAGGATAGCAGTGATAAGGCCACCGGAAATACCGCCCATGTAAATTCCCAGGATGAGTGCCATACTGGGTAGAACGTCCATGGAATATGTAAAGGGGAGAACCAGTGCGATGGCAATAGGCGTATTCAAGCCGGGAATGGCGCCGAAGATGATACCCATGACCACGCCCAGCAGGATCAGCCCCAGAATCTCCGGGGTGAAAAGCGACAAAGCAACATTTAGATAATTCATGATCTACCTCCTGTATCCCTTACAGCAACCCCTTCAGGATACCCTGGGGCAGCGCAATAAACAGTACGCGGGTAAAGAAGAAGTACAGCCCTATTACAAAGGCCAAAAACAATACTTCGCGCAGGACGATCTTCGCGACACCACCCAAATGACGATCCTCTGTCTTAGCATAGTAGAGCGCGTTGCTGACAACCGAAAGAAATACAAAGCTGGATACCACAAAGCCGACAGGCTTCATAATGAGAACCATAATGATGACGCTGATGGAAAACAAGCCCGTGGTACCTTTAAACATCTCAAGGAAACGGAAATGTTTATAATCCTTTCGCGCGATGATGGTAATGATGCGAATAAGCACCATAGCGATGAGCAGAATGCAGATAATCTGCGGGAACAGCGCAGGTCCACCCGAGTTGTCCAGCTTCGGCATGGGATAGCTAAAGGTTTGACCCAGATAAACGCCGCTTGCAGCCCCAATAAGTAAAAGGAAAATAATCTCTCCCATGATGAACCTCAACTTTCTTGGAAGTTGTGTGCGATGCCGGAAAATCGGAATGGTTCTCCGGCATCGCACACGGGGAAAAGGGCGGAAGAGAGTCAGCCGACCATGTCGGCGACAGCCTCCTCAAAGCTGGAATAGATGTCCTTCAGCCAAGTGGTGTATTCCTCGCGACTGGTGTAACGAGCGGCATAGCCAAGGCTCTCCATTTCGGCTTGAAGCTCGGGGTCATTATAGGCCTGCTGGATCGCGTTATTCATATAGTCCAGAATGGCGCTGTCGGTACCCTTGGGAGCCCACATACCATAGCACTGCTGGGTGATGACATAGTCGATGCCCATCTCCTTGAAGGTGGGGATGTCAGGATCCTGCTCCAGCCGCTCATCGGCAAAGACGCCCAGAACACGGAAGTCACCGGATTCCACATAGGGTTTAAGCTGTGCATAGGCATCGCAGTAGGCCTCCACACGACCGGCCAGCAGTTCGGTGGATTTAGACTTGTCCAAATCAATAATATGGAACTGCACGTCCAAAGCATCCTCCAGCGCCAGACGAGTGGCAACCATGGGGGAACCGGCATACACACCGTACTTGAAAGTACCTGGTGCAGCGGCGGTAGCCGCAGCCTTGAAATCATCGAATGTCTGATACGCAGAGTCAGCTCGGACGGCCAGTGCCATATAAGACTCGAACATCATGGAGACATGCTCGAAATCCTCGTAGGTAAAGGTCATGTTACCCAGCGCGGCGTTCATGGGGAAGGGGCCGGACTGGATGACGAAGTAATAGCCATCGGGATCCTGCTGAACAGCCTCGGCCAGGCCTACATTTCCGCCGGATCCGCTGATGTTCAGCACATTGATAGTGGCTGGAACATACTTTTGAAGATATTTGGCGAAAGTACGTACCGCTACGTCGGTGGTACCGCCTGCCTCAAAGGTGACCAGCACGGTGATGTCGCGGTTGGGGTAGTCGCTGGTGTCCGCCGCATTGGCGTCAGAGTTGGCATCTGCATTCTTGTCGCCGCAGGCGACCAGCGTGAGAGCCATAACCAAGGCCAGAACGAGACAGAATACGCGTTTCATAGGCAGCTCCTTTTCTTTTCATTCTTATTTTGTGTGGTGTGTAGGTATGGATTTACAGGAAAGAACGGAAGGGAATGTTGGGCTCGTACTCCATGGCATCCGTAAAGCCTCGAGGATACATATAACGGCGATCATCCTTGTTGTCGGGATAGACAAACTTGCCGCCTACCTGCCAGATATATGTCTTGAATTTGTACTGAAGGCGATCCTTTTTGAACTGGTACAGCATATCGATTTCTTCCGGATCGGCATAGAACGTGGGCCAGATGTCGTAATGGATAGGGATCATCACCTTGCAACGAAGGTTTTCAGCCATACGAAGCACATCGGCGGACGTGACCTTGTCCGTGATACCGATAGGGTTTTCGCCGAAAGATGCCAGCGCCACATCGATATCGAAGTCTTTGCCGTGCTTGAGAGAGTAGTTGGAGAAATGAGAATCTCCGCTGTGGTACAGGGTACCGCCGGGAGTCTTGATGACGTAGTTCACGGCACGGTCATCCATATCGCCGGGGAACCGGCCGATGATTTCGCCCTTGGGCGGCGCGGTGATGAGTGCCGTGCGGTCAAAGGAATCCACAGCGTAGATCTCTGTGTCGCCAATCTTCACCATGTCGCCGGGCTTTACCTGAATAATACGCTCTTCCGGAACGCCCCAGCCTCTCCACTTCTCCGCACTGAATTTCGGCCCAATAAAAGGAATATCGGGGATCTTCAGGAAAGCAGCTGTGCTATAAATGTCCATGTGGTCGCTGTGGTCGTGAGTAGCCAGAACGGCATCCAGCTTTTTGATCTGGAAGGGATCCATGACGTGGGGGATGTTGCGAGGGTTCATGTTAGGCTGTACGCTGCCGGCAATACGAGCCAGCTGATAGTCGCGGCCTTTCTGTCCGGGAGCGCACGTATGATGGGATATCTTGGAGTTTCCGGAAAACAGGTCAATACACAGATTGGTGTTGTTTTCGGTTTTCACCCAGATGCCGGTGCAGCCCATCCACCACATGGCGAAGGTGCCAGGCTTGACATCCGTCTCTTCGATGTCCTCCACCAGCCATCTGCCCCACTCGGGGAAGCATTCCATGATCCACTGTTCGCGAGTGATCTCGTTGGCGTTTTTTGACATAGTCGTCCTCCTTTGTGTCCTCAGAATTTGTTTGGTACGAAAGCGGCAGACCGCTTAGGTCAAGCGCTTGTTAACGTGTAGCATACTACCTGCTGTGTGCGGCCGCAGGAGGCGTATATCCGGCATATATCGGGCTGGCTGTCCACCGCCAGATTGGTGGGAGATACCAGTTCGTCAATATAGAGATGCTCCATGTAGTACGCTCCGGACTCATCTCTCTTTCGCAAAAGCAGCAGTCCACCGTTGTCATTGCGATAAGCCAGCAGTAAGCTGGGCCGCCCCAAAATACTACCGCCCCACACCACATGAGCAAAAGGCGCGGGAAACCTGTAGACCTCCTGCCAAGCGCCGTTGATTTGTTTGTTGATGGTAATATGGTCGCCATGGAAGCCCTCAATGGCTACCAACTCTTCGACACCGTCATCATCAATATCTACGATGGCCGCATCGCTGATTTCGCGCTCCAGCAGACGCTCCACCGGCCACACATCGCCAGCGCGCTGTGGGATGCCAACCTCAAAGATGCCCTCCATGCCTGAAATCAGCAGGACGTGCCGACCGTTGTGTGTGCCGCGGTAGAAGCCGTGATTTTTTGTCAGCTCAGGGATCAGTGGCCACAGCGCCTCCGGCGCGCCAACACCGTTCTTGAGTTCACCAAGATACACGGTGCCCGGGGTACTCCAGTCCTCCTTGAACTCCTTATTTCGGCAGAGTGTCGAGGCAATGAGATATTTCCGGTTTTCCACATCAATGACATCAAAGCGGTGCAGATACGGCAGTGTCAAGAACGGTTCCGTGCGCCAGCCGCCACGCCCATCTGGAGCGGAACGCACAATGCAACCTTGCTTGGCGTTAAATCCCTTAAAAAAGTTCTGCACGGCCAGAAAAGTGCCATCGGGTGCGATCTGACTGATGCTCATACAGCCACCTGCATTTTCCCATACCCGATGCACAGGCTCCAACGTATCTGTTGGGAAGGTAAAGCATCCCCCCAGCCCCTCGGAAGCGCATACGCCCAACGTTCCTTCCTGCGTGTGCAAGAAATTGATGGCGTAGCTCATGGGAAGATCAAGAATCACCCTCTTGCTAATTTGTATATCCATAGCCTTACTCCTTACCTCTTGTCCGGTCTCGCAGTGTATATGTGCGTGTATGCTCCGATTGCGCTCAGTATAACAAGCCTGCGCCATAACAGCAATAGCGCAGATGTTTCAATTTTAAGCGTCCGCGCATTTTTAAGAGGAGCAGAAAACATACGCATAGTTATGCTCACCATTCGTTTTATATTGAAACATCCATGGTTTTGTGCTATACTGGGTCTGACAAAGGAGGCGATGGTATGCGGACAAAAGTCTTGGCCATTGTGCCCAATAGCAGCTTGGGGAATACCATGCAGACGGTGGCGGAGAATTGGCCCGGCATTGAATTACATATTTTGCTGGGCAACCTGTCTGACGGTGCACAGATCGCACGGGATATGGGGGCGAGATACGATGTCATTATTTCGCGTGGCGGCACAGCCGATATGATACGGCGCTGCTGTGATGCGCCAGTGGTGGAGATGGGCGTGTCAAGTTACGATATGATACGGACTATCCTGCTGGCGCAGTTCAACGGGGGAAAAGCGGCTATTGTCGGATTTCCGTTTATATCCTCCGGCGCCAGAATGGTACGGGATCTGTTTCAATACCAAATCGATATTTTCCCCGTAAACACTACCGGTGAAATCGGTGCATGTCTGGAAAAGCTCAAGGGAGAGGGCTACGCGCTGATTATCGGAGACGTGATTACCTGTGATATGGCCGCAGCGCTGGGGTTGAGCAGCATTTTGATCACCTCTGGCGTGGAGACGATCGAGGCGGCCTTCCGCCGCGCGCAGGAGCTTACGGATCTGCGAAGAGAAAGCGAAGAACGTGCGGCACTGCTAGAAAATCTGCTGGACGGCGTGGATCAGATGGTATTCGCCTTTACCGATGGGAAAAGGTTGGTCTTCTCCGGCGGAGATGATCCATTCCGCGCCACGATGCTGGCGCAACTGCAGCAGGGTGGGCACCTGTGGGACACTCCGGAGAACGAATACACCCTACAGGATATTTGCGGTGCACAGTGGATTTTGCGGCGCAGATCCATCGCGGCAGGCAGGAAGATGTACACAGCCTTTTTCATTCGGCACTTCCCGATAGTACCGGTGGGGGCGCGAAGAGGAATTACGATCATCACGGACAATGGGCCGGAGCATATTATTACGGAGACATACATGGAACATAGCCGTTACATGCGGCCAATTCTGGAACTGGCACGGAAATTCAGCAAATTCCACTACCCCGTGGTGATGATGGGCGAGCGTGGCGTTGGCAAGGATACTCTGGCATTCATTATGAAACATCATGCTAAAAGCAAATTTACCGCTACCGTAATGATCGACTGCGTGCTGGTGCCGGAGGATATATGGTTTTCCATGCTGAACGACCAAGAGAGCATTTTGTTTCAACCCGGCGTCATGTTCTACTACCGTAATTTCGAATTGCTGTCACCTGCGATGAAGGATAAGATCATCAAGCACATCAGTCGCTCCCGAACACAGGGGCGGAGTTTCCACATCATTGCCATCAACAGCGATTCCGCGGTCAGCGAGGCAAACTGCTTGCTACCCTCCGCGCTGGATCCCCTGCAATGCAATACGTTGTTTATTCCCTCTCTTCGGGCGCGGCAGGGAGATATTCCACAGCTTGTGGCGCTATATTTCAGCCAGTTAAATAACCAGATGGGCACACAAGCAGTGCGTATTGAACCTCGTGCCATCAGCCTGTTACAAAGCTTTCCGTGGCCGGGGAACCTATACCAGTTCAAGCGTATTATGATTGAATTGCTGTCTATGTCTGATGATCCGGTCATCAGTGAAAGCACGGTCCGCGCAGCATTACAGCAGGAAATGAGCAGCATGGTGATTTCACATGCCAACACCACGATCAACATCAGCGGATCGCTGGAGGACATTGAAACGCGTGTCATTCACCATATCCTGAAAGAAGAGAATATGAACCAGACCCGCACCGCCGCACGTCTGGGCATCAGCCGCGCCACATTGTGGCGCAAGCTAAAGCACGGAGACGGCGCCCGCGGTGGAGATTGCAGGACCTCTGACTGAAGGCAACGCAGAATCTCAAAGGCCCTCTGAATAGTAATATGGAATAGAACCAGGCAAAAAAAGAGGCCGCAAACGCGGCCTCTTTTGTCGTATGCACCCGCCCACTGTCACGGAGCGGAGTATAGCACATAATGTTAATTATGTGGTATATGCTCAGAATCGTACATATAAAAACTACCACAAAGCGCGGCGTATTTCAACCACATTTTTTGAGAATTAGCAGAAAAAGGCTCGGCAGCACATCGGCCGGGGTCGGAAATTCGTTCCGATCCCGGCTGTTTTTCGTTCTTTCGCGCCTTATCACGGTCGTTTGCGGGCGGCTTCACCACATAATTAACATTATGTGGTATCGAGGGGGTGACGCGGTGACATTGACAGAATACGCGGCGGCAGAGCAGCGCCCGGAGCTGCTAACGCAGTGGGACGCAGCCAGAAACGGCGCCCTTACGCCGGACGACGTCAGTCCCGGCAGTGAAAAGCGGGTCTGGTGGCGGTGCGGCAAAGGCCACCAATGGCAGAGCACAATCGGCTCCCGGGCGCGGCTGGGCACAGGCTGCCCCTACTGCACCGGCAAGCGCCCCATCCCGGGCGAAACCGACCTGCTGACAAAGCACCCGGCGCTGGCGGCGCAGTGGCATCCCACAAAAAACGGCGCCCTGACGCCCCGGGATGTGACCGCCGGCAGCATGCGCCGCGTCTGGTGGCGGTGCGACAGGGGGCACTCGTGGCAGGCGGTGGTGTTCTCCCGGGCGGAGGGCACCGGCTGTCCCTATTGCACCGGCAAGCGGGTGCTGCCGGGCTTCAACGACCTCGCCACCCTGTGTCCGGATATCGCGGCAGAGTGGCACCCCACGCTCAACGGCGCCCTGACGCCCAGCAGCGTCACCAGAGGCTGCAAGAAGCAGGTCTGGTGGCAGTGCCGGGCAGGTCACGTCTGGAAGGCGTACATTTTTTCCCGCACCCGGGCAAGGGGGACGAGCTGCCCGATCTGCGGCGGCAGAACGCGTCCCGGCACCGTCCGGACGGCGGAACGAAGCACACAACAGCCGCCCGCACAGGCGGCAAGACAATAATCAATACAAGGAGAAACAGACATGAAGATGAAGAATTGGATGCGCAACGCGGGCTTCACGCTGGTTGAGCTGATTGTGGTCATCGCCGTCCTGGGCATCCTCGGTGCCGGCGCGGCCGTGGGCTATTCGGGGTATGTGAAGAAGGCCAATAAGGCCGCCGACCAGCAGATGGTGGCGGAGATCGTCTATGCGCTGGAGCTGGCCGCCATCAGCGACCCGTCCAGCGTGCCCGGCGATGCCACGCTGTTCCTCGACACCACCGGCGCGCGGGTGACCGGCAGCGACAGCGCCGGCATGAGCGCCGCGCTGGAGAACGCCTACGGCAGCAACTTCGCATCCCAGCTGAAGCTGCAGTACGGCCAGTGGGGGCTCGGCTCCACGGTGACGGCGCAGGCGAAAAAGCTGGTGGAAAACCCCAATTATGAAGGCGGCCTGAGCTACACGGATAATGTAGATGACCTCTGGGGCGAGGTGGAAACCATCCTGACCGGACTGGAGGATGTGGACGTTATCAATAAACATTACGGCAGCAACGCAACATTGATGGCGGACGCGGCGAAGAAAACATTGAGCGAAGCCGCAGAGGGCGACGGCAACCCCATGGAAAACTTCGCATCCCTCTGGTGCGACATCAATAATCCCTTTGCGAATTTTGGCCAAGGCTATACCTTCGGCTCTAATTTCGATAAAGACGCCCTTGACTCTGCTCTGATCAATGCGGCGGCACTGAAGGCGCGCAACTACGCCTTTGGCAACTACCTGATGAGCCGTTCCACCAGCACCGATAACCTTAAAGCTGCCGCGCAGAAAATGATGATCTCCAAAAAGGATGGTTCGGTGATCATCCCGACGGACTTTATGTATCAGCTGGCTAATCCTCAAAATCCGGATAACTGTTTCAGTGATTGCCAGACCGACGACTTGGCGGAACTGCGAAGCGCGATTAAAGACTACTTTGGCGCAACATGCGCGGAGAATTCGCTGACCTTCACCACTGCCACCGACCCCACCACCACCCAGGCCTATCGCGACGCCATGGGCTACTACACCCTGATGAGCGCCGTCAACGAGGCAGCGTCGGAAACCTCCGGCATGGACAACGACACCTATAAAAAGACCATGGCGGCGGCGGTGCACAACACCGGCGTGCTGCTGAACGATCGAGATATACTGGATCACATTAAGGGCGGCTGCGTGGCCATTACCGTGCGCGACGGCAGCATCTGGGTCACGCCGCAGGAGATCTACATCGGCGGGTCTGACGTGGGCGACGGCGTGGGCAAGAGCACGGCGAAGCTTAATGATACGGTGACGGTAGAAGTATCGTACGTGCCTAACGAAGATTATTTTGTAGGAGTGGCAAAGGGTAGTACATCAATGGTTCTCCGTGTAGGAGAAACAGGGCATGTCGTTTTGGAAGCGGGCCAAGGCCTTGAGGCGTATGCAAATGATAACAACTATTCTATCGATGACCTTTTGAAAGATCTTATGTCATTAAGATGTGATGATGACAGCATCACAATTGAAAACGGAAGCATTACTGCTATTAAGGCTGCAAAGAATGTACGCGTGCAGTTTGCCGAGATTTCTACATTCTTTACCGTGACGGTTGTTTCATGACCCTAATCGTACAGGACAGATGAAGAAGGGGTGATAACAGAGTGAAGCGCTTTCTCGATACGCAGTGCCTTAGGAGGCTGATTTCCATTAGCGTTATCCTCCTGGTGGCGATTGCCCTCTGCGTAGGCCTTGGCTTTGGAGCCGAGATTGATGGATATTCAGCAAGTGAATTGTCAAAGTACATAGGAGGCACGTATACGCCCGAAACACAAACAACCGGATGGGGGGCCTACAGTAGCCGTGCGGAATGTACATGGAATGACAGTTCTTTCACGTTAAAGGCTGTTGCAGATAAAGGTATTCGTGACTCGACCCAGTGCACAGGTAAATGCACACTCACCCTTACTTGGGAACAAAATGGCGTGCTTAAATATACCGTAGCAGTAAGTAATTCTACCGGAACAGCTAAAGTGGATAGTTCCCCAGCATATAATGGGACATATTCCAGAAAGAATGTAAAAGGTGGAACACTTCAATTCTGTGTTGAAAATGGTCATAAAGAGGACACAACGCAACTTAAAATATCAGCGTTGGCCTTCACCCCCTACTACATCACCACATTCGAAGCGCCAGACGGAAGCGGCAGCTACACAGTAAATGGCGAGGCCTACAGCACATTGAACGGCGACAACCCTGCGGGCACCACCTACACCCTCGCCGCCACGCCTGCGGAAGGATGGAGCTTCAAGGGGTGGGAGGTGCAGCAGAGCGGCGGAACATGGGCGACGGCGGAATGGAGTGGCAGCAACGCCTTCACCCCCACCGCGGACACCACCGTCCGCCCGGTGTTCCAGCAGAACAGCGTAACACTGACGTTTAAACAAGCCGCCGGCGGTACGTTCTCGGTGGACGGCGATGAGATCACCACTGATCGACCGGTATCCTGTAGTAACGGCCAGAAAATCAACCTGTCCGCAACGGTAACGAGCAAAGAGGCTTATCTGATCGGATTTTCGGTGGCTGGGGAAGAAATGTATCTGGACGCAGCGGTCAGACCCAGCGGAACAGGAACGATGGAGATCACCGCGACTAAGACCGGAGATGTATTCCCGATTTTCACAAAGCCCATGACGGTCACGTTCCAGCCCGCCGAAGGGCTGACCTACCATGTGAAGGCTGCACTTTTGGGTGAGGTCATGTGGGAGGAAAGCATCACCAAGGCGACCACAGTAACAGTTCCCAGCGGCAGCGACTTTACGCTGGAAGCAAACGATAGCGATACCCGGAAATTCGTTGTATGGAAAATTGGCGGCGTCGAAAAGAGTTCTGCTGCCAATTGGTCAACAAAGCTGGCAGAAGGTAATGTGGTATCAGCTGAAACCATAGCGTATTCCGCCAACGGTTTTTACCTTGTCAACGGAACCGGATACCAAACCTGGGATGAGGCTATGAAGGCCGCAAACGGCAACGCCACTGTCACTTTGGTGCAAGATGTCGAGCTGCCAAAAACCCTCGCCGGAAACGGACTGAGCTCTGATGGTGAGTATGTCCGGATGAACAACGGTGTGATCGAGTATATCATTCCTGCCAATGTGCATCTGGTCATACCATATAGCAGCAGCGGCACGACGACAGCACGAGGCTCCACCAATGCCCTTCCCTATGCCATAACCAACGAAACCACGGAAACGACCAACGCGCTGAAAACAAGTGAAAGCTTCGAATACCGCAAACTGACGATCCCCAGCGGTGCGCGGATCGTCATAGAGAATAATGCTCTGCTGGGAACCGGCGGCACGATCTGCTCCAAATTCGATGGCCCCGGCGGAGCGACAGTCGGCTCAGAAAGCTACACCTATTCCGTGATCGATGCACAGGGCGAAATCGTGGTGAATAGCGGTGGTGTCCTCACTTCCTGCGGCTATATCTACGGCAGCGGAAGGGTCACGGCAGAATCCGGTGCGAAAATCTACCAGCCGTTTGCCATCTGCGATTACAATGGCGGCGGTTACACGGTGGGCACCACGGACTCGGGAACCATCCAGTCCGGCGAGAAAGCGGTGGCTCCCTTCATCCGGTACACGATGCAGAATATCCAAACGCCACTGACGGTAAAAAGTGGAGCTAAGATGTACGGCTATTGTGATTTGTACACGGATAGTATCTCTATTATTTCCGCAAAGCACAATGAAACGACACCTCTGATCATCGGAGGCGCGGATGATACCGCTCTGCTGAAATTGGACAATGGGGCAGTTCTGGAAGCCAGCTATACGGCGAATAACTGTGTTACCGGTTCGAATAAATGGCCTCCGGTCGGCAAGACGCACCTGACGCTGACAGGCGGAGCCTCTCTCGGCACGCTGGAGCTTAAGGTTACAATGGTTATTACAAAGACGGTTTCAACTGCGGATGTCACATTCCCGCTGCCCTATAACTACGAGATTGATCTGAAAAAAGGCAACTACAGTATAGGGTACGCGCTGGCGATGCTGCCTGGCTCCACCGTGCGCGTGGCGTCGGACGCGACGCTGACCAGCACCGCGTCCCGCTTTGTGGTGTACGACATGCTGCACGACCACACGACAACCGGGGCTACGGCCATCTATAATAAAGGCAGCACCGCAGGCTCAAGGCGATACCCCGACGATACAAACCTTGCTGCGGCGGGCTATTCCAAAACGGCCAACCTGATCGTCAACGGAACGTTGAATCTCAATAGCGGCAGCTTCGGCGGTGTGGCGCAGACGGAGAACGGCGGAACAGTCAAGGTCAGCAACGCCGCGGTAGGCGACGTAACCGCACAGATCGGTCTGGCCGGGAAATATAACTTCATGGGGGTAAAAGACTACTCCTACGCCGGCGGCACCGTCCGCACGCTAAAGGGGCAGATCCTGAACAGACGCACCGGCAAGCTTGTGAATATGACCGCCAACCAGACCTACAGGGGCACGACATACACCGGCGGGACGCTGACGGAGTACTCGTTTAAGCTGTACACCGATTCGAACGGAGCGAATACAATATATACACAGGCAAATAAGGAGTTTTCGGCGCCCATCACCGGCGCGTGGTACCAGAAGTCCATTACCTACCATGACGGTGAAACGACGCTCGGCACGGACTACTACATGAACAGCGATATCGTGACGCTGCGCGCTCTCCCTGATGCACCGGACGGCTATCACTATGACGGCAAGTGGTACACTAACGCTGATTGCACGATCGAAGCCGGCACCGCCGGCGAGACATACGACAATCTTGCCGCCGACACGGATATTTCCCTTTACGCTAAGCGGGTGTCCAACACATATACCGTCACCGTGACTTCCGCCACCACAAACAGCACTACACCGGTCGCGGACGTGTCGTTGGACGGTCTGGGGACGTATCAGCTGTACAAGGACAGCGTGACCATCATCGCCCCGGAAAAGCAGGGCTTCACGTTCAAGGGCTGGTACAAAGAGGCTCAAGGCTACGACGGTAATCCGCTCAGCACCGACCTCGTAGTCGCAAAATCCCTGACCGAGCTGCTGAACGCCGGTATGGCCGATGATAAAAACGTCATCTCCCTCGTCGCGGTGTATGAATCCAAGGCCGAAACCAACCTGACCCTGACGCTGAACAAAGCGCCCAGTGGCGTGACGGTGTCTGGAGATAACGTGACAGGCAATAACGGCACCTGGAGCGTTCCGGTGGGCACGGAAGTGACGATCGACGCAAGCAATGTTTCCGGTTTCCAGTACTGGACGAACGCCAACGACAAGGTGATGAGCCGGGAATTGAAATACACCTTCACCATGGTCACCAACACGACGCTGACGGCTGAGACAAACAACGGCACCAACGGCAGTACCTTCGTTATCTTCCAGAGCGCCGACGGCCGCTTGCTGAAGTACACAGCAACAGCCAACCTGAGCGAGAGCGATATTCCCACCGCCCCCTACCGCGTGGGGTATAAGTTTGCAGGGTGGAAGGTTGGTGACGCAGCCCCGGTGTCAGCAGAGGAAGTACCTGCCGCCTTGTCCGATAAGAAGGGCGTTGTCACCGTAACTGCGGCGTATGAGGAGATCACTGAGGCGGCGTACATCGTTACGGCAAGCGCAAATGTGAGCGGCGTGACGATTACAAATGCCAATGCCGGCAAGAATACCTACACCCTCGGCGATATCGCCAAGTTCACTGCGCCGGATAAGAGTTCTGACGGCAAGACCTTCCGCTTCTGGGCGGCCGACAAGGACGGCACGAACATCCTCAGCTTCAGCACGACGTACTCCTTCCGTGTGACGCAGAAGACCGATATCTACGCCATCTACGGCGGCGAAACGGTCACAGACAGGCCGCCTGTGGTGCGCGTGGACAACGTGCTCAAGAACTCGAACGGCCAGACCCAGAGCCTTACTTTCATGATCGGCGCGAGCATTCCGTCCGACTATGAGCTGGTAGAGATGGGCGCACTGTACGCCAAGGATTTAAATACCGATGTTAATGCAGATAAGCAGCTGCGTGTGGAGAAGGTGGATAACAACACAGTCCGCAAGGCCGTGTCTAAGTTGACGCAGCAGGAAAATCTCACCGACTACTCCTACGCACTGGGCTTCAACATGACCGGTAAGCTCACCGATACCATCTCCCTGCGCGGCTATGTGGCGGTGAAGAAGACCGACGACAGTGCAGACAGCACCATCTACTACTATTACAGCGGCGTTCGTTTCGCCAGCTACAACAATCCCAGCGGAACGAACAGCCAAGGAGGTTGATCGACATGGACAAGCAAAAATACGAAGCCCCGGAGATGGAGGTCATCCTCTTCCCCGAGCAGGACATCCTGACGGCGTCGACGACAGAAGCACTGGCAAAAGGCATGGACAACGGCTGGATCGACGTCTGGGACGAATGACAAACCAATGGGGCGGGCACTCGCCCGCCCCTACCCACAGGGGGATGTTTATGAAGAAAATCATCAACTGCATCGCGGCGCTGGCGCTGACATTTCTCTGTATGTCAACGGCCTACGCTCAGCCGCAGGTGTACTCCAACGGCTACTTCCGCTACGTCGTGGAAAACGGCGGCGCGACTATCATCAGCTACTACGGCACGGAGGAAGAAGTGGTCGTGCCCTCCACCGTGGGCGCCGGCCATCCGGTGTCCGGCATCGCCCAAGGCGCGTTCCTGACGGCCACGGACACCAAGAAAATCACCCTCCCGGACACCGTTATGACGGTGGAGGAGGACGCCTTCGCGGAGCATCAGGAGGTCATTTTCCCCGGCGTGACAAAGCCGGAGCAGAAGCCCACACAGCCCTCTAATTCCGGCGGCACAGCCGGTTCGACCGACTCCGAAAACCCGGAGGAAGCGGAGGAACCCGCCATCGACCCGTCCACCCATGAGCCTTTCGAGGGCGCATTGCTGACCGACGAGGCCACCATCGACTTCGATAGCATGGATGCTGCCCGGCGCAACAACGACGTGCAGATCACCAGCACCAACCCCATGGCTTTTGCCTTCGTGGTGCTGGCGGTACTGGCCATCGGCGGCATCGTGTTCATGCTGCTCCGCCGAAAGAAGCAGGGGTAAAAGCAGAACATAAATCCGCCGCAGAGTCGATCTCTGCGGCGGATTCTGCTTTGGTGATAAAGGTAAAGCTTTCTGCATATTTGTATCTTCAGTCTTTCTTAGTCGCCGTTAATCGGCAACCGGAAATGGAAGGATTGTGCGAAGGCTGAACCCGCCGATCATTTGATCGGCGGGTTCTGTCGCATCTCTCCCCCTAAGCGACGATCTTTGCTATGTGTCGCGCCTTCGCCTCATGTCCCATTAATGCCTGTTTTCAGGTTGAACTGCTCCGAATATACGATTTTCCCTAAAATTTGCTGTAAAAATGCACCCGCATCCCCGATGCTCCCGAAAAATAGGTGAAAAAATTCAGCTTGCAGGGCTGCTATAACTTATCGTACAAGCTTTGGCACCTTTCTCTCCGGAAGGTTGCCGTGCGGTCATCGGGCTTGTCCCTCGCGCATCTTTTATAGGTATTGTGAAATTGTGCGTTTGGTGATCTGTGAACCGATCCCGATTTGAATGATAGCACAGCCACGGTTATTTGTCAAATCGACAGAGTTTGGACGAGTTTGCGACGCTTTGCACGGTTCAACATTTTGTGGTACAATAATTTTATACGACGGATTCTGCGCACCAAGGGAGGGGTAATATGCCATTCGGAGATTTCAACAACGACGGCCATGTGGATGGCCGGGACTATGCGTTATTCAAAATCGCCACAGGAAATAGCGACTCAGGAGGCTCCTCCGACAGTTCCGGCGGCTCAGGCGGTGGCTGTGGCTGCCTGACGGTGATTTTCGTAATTCTTATTCTATTTGGAATCATCAAGCTGATTGCGGGATGACGGCGTAAAGTTTATTACATATTTGTAGTCTCGGACTTGTTTGGCTGCCTTTATCTCCAGAAAACAAAGCAGCCCTCCCGAAATCTTGCAAAAGTGCAAGTCGGGAGGGCTGTGAGCAGACGATGGCGAAAGCAATTTTCACCTTTGGAGTGAATGCAGGGTGAATTTTCACTCCTTCGCATCTGGTCGCTTGTTGCTTCAACAGCCATGTAATACGAACACAGCACATAAAACAGTGCTATGCCAAAAGAGACTTATAGTGATATTCCCATCCGCGGGGTGGATTGCAAAAGTAACTTCCAGTTTGCATGATTAACTTCCGGGGAAGTCGGTTGTCAGGCAAGGCAAATCGCCCTCCTACTCCGCTGCCCTTTCCGATTTCTCCCCACCCTCCGCATATATATTATAGAAGTAGACGCCCACGCGGGCGTCTACTTTTATACTTTCAGGAGGACTTTCACCATGACCGAACTGTGTACCTGCACCCACTGCGGCACTGCCGGGGACGAGCTGACCGAGTTCGACGGCCAGCTGCTCTGCCCCGACTGCCTCGAACGGCTCACCACCATCTGCTCCGACCGCGGCGGCCGCTTCTGGCGGCGGGACTGCTGCGGCAACGACGAGGCCGCGCCCGTCTGCCGCGACTGCTTCCACCAGAACTACGTCCGCTGCACCCGCTGCGGCTGCACCATCCACACCGACAACTGCTGGTACCCGCTGGACAACGACGCCCCCTACTGCTCCGACTGCTGCACCGCCCTCGAAAACGCACCCATCCACGACTACTACTTCAAGCCCCGCCCCATCTTCTACGGCGACGGCCCCCGCTTTTTCGGCGTGGAGCTGGAGATCGACGATGCCGGAGAAGATGACAGCAACGCTTCGGCTCTGCTGGCCATCGCTAACCGCAAAGAAACGCTGGCCTACTGTAAGCATGACGGCTCGCTGGACGACGGCTTTGAGCTCGTCACACACCCTATGTCGCTGGACTATCAGCTCCACCACATGCCGTGGCCGGAGGTGCTGGCTGAGGCCATCGATCTGGGCTACCTGTCCCACCAGGCAGGCACCTGCGGATTGCACGTCCACGTTTCCCGCCGTGCCTTCGGCAATACACCGGATGCGCAGGATAACGCCGTGGCTCGCGTGCTGTACTTCGTAGAACGCCATTGGGCGGAGCTGCTGCGCTTCTCCCGCCGCACACAGCGTCAGCTGGATCAGTGGGCAGCACGATACGGCTACCGCGACCGCCCCGACGAGATGCTGGAGCACGTGAAGAAGGGTTCCGGAAGTCGCTATACTTGCGTCAACCTCACCAACGACGACACCATTGAGTTCCGGATGTTCCGTGGAACGCTGAAACTGAACACCTTTATCGCCACGCTGCAGATGGTCGACCACATCTGCGACGTGGCGGTTTGTCTCTCTGACGATGAACTCCACGACCTGTCCTGGAGCGGCTTTGTCAGCGGCATCACCGAGCCGGAGCTGGTGCAGTACCTGAAGGAACGCAATCTCTACATCAACGAGCCGGTCACGGGCGAAGGGGAGGTGTGAACTATGTGCTGCTTATTCGGTATCTACGACTACGGCGGCAGCCTGACGGCTCCCCAGAAGAAGCGTCTTATCACGGCTCTGGCCGTTGCCGCCGAAGAGCGCGGCACCGATGCCACCGGCATCGCCTACAACCACGCAGGGCGTCTGACGATCTACAAGCGCCCCTGCCCGGCGCACCTGCTGCGTTTCAGGCTCCCGGAGGACACACGCTGCGTCATGGGACACACCCGCATGACCACACAGGGCAATGAGAAGCGCAACTATAACAACCATCCGTTCCTCGGCACGGCGGACGTTCCTTTTGCGCTGGCGCACAACGGTATTATCTACAATGACAACTCCCTGCGCACAGAGAAAAACCTGCCGCGCACCAGAATTGAAACGGATTCTTACATCGCCGTACAGCTGCTGGCGCAACAGGGAAATGTGAGCTTCCGGAGCATCCGCAGCGCCGTAGAGCCCCTTAGAGGCACTCTGACGCTGACGATTCTGGACAGCCGGGATGATCTGTACATTGCGAAGGGCAACAATCCGCTGTTCCTGTACCACTTCCCGCGGACGGGGCTGTATGTCTACGCCAGCACGGAGCAGATACTCCGGAGAGGACTGAAGAAGGGGTTATCCATAAAGGAGCGCCCCTTTGAATTGCTGCTTCAGGAAGGGAGCATCCTGCGCATTGACAGCAGCGGGCATTACACCACGGAGGTCTTTGATACCCGCAACCTCTGGGACGGCAGCGCGCGGTATCTGTGGCCGTATGCGGACGTATGCCCGGACGGCGCATACATCCGCGACCTGAAATCCGTGGCCTCAGCCTACGGCTACACGCCCCACGACATCGATGTGTTCCTCAGCTACGGCCTGTGTCCGGAGGAAATCGAGGAGCTGATGTGCTGCGGGGAGGTGTAAAACATGAAAGTCATAACGGTAGAACCAGAAAGGAAATCCTATGAAATGGAATTGGAAGATAGCCTTGGAGCTATGCAGCATTGTGTTGGCGGTCTTATTCAAGCTGTGTTCGAGCCAGGAGGACGAGAGCCCCTGATCTGCAGCCAAACCGTGCCGATAGGGTGTACCCTAACGGAACACAGAAAAACAGCCCCAATAGGGTCACTTTCCGCATTTTGGCACGTGCCGCCTGCGAAAAGGACTCTATTGGGACTAAGAAAGGAGCGCCACCATTGAAAATCGGCTACATCCGCATATCCACCGCCGACCAGAATACCGCCCGACAGGAGCTGCTGATGGAGCAGCTGGGCGTGGACGAGGTCTACATCGACCGCATGAGCGGCAAAAACACCAATCGGCCTGAGCTGCAGAAAATGATGGAATACGTTCGCCGGGGCGACACGGTGATTGTGGAGTCTATCAGCCGCTTTGCCCGCAATACCCGCGATCTTCTGGAGCTGGTCGAGCATCTGGCGGACAAGGGCGTGGAGTTTATCAGCAAAAAGGAGGCCATTGACACCACCACGCCCACCGGTAAGTTCATGCTGACCGTGTTCGGAGCCGTGGCGGAGCTGGAGCGGGAGTACATCCTTCAGCGCCAGCGGGAGGGCATCGCCATTGCCAAGGCCAACGGCGTCTATAAGGGTCGAAAGCCTATCCAGCCGCCGGAGCTTGAATGCGTCATGGCCAAATGGCGCGACGGCAAGCTTACCGCCGCCGAAGCCGTGCGGCAGCTGGGGATGAGCAAGAGCACGTTCTATCGAAGGAGCAAAAGCAAAAAGCAGAAAATGTAAAATAGGGGTTGACAATCCGTACTTTTCGATATATAATATCAATCCCTCTCAAGAGGGCTCAATCACATCTGCAAACTCACCGCACGACCGCTGCAGCACATGCAGCAGTCATGTGATCCTCGTCGTGTGGCATGAAGCGCCTGAGATATTTTCAGAGCGCGGATGCCCGAAAAGGCAGGTTACGTATGCGTTTAGCAGAAAGGCGCTAGGTCAGGAGAAACGACCGTTGATGCGCCGTGTGTAAAAACCGTTAACAGCGGATGGTGAGTCCCCCGCGCTGCTCGAAAGAGAGCCGCATGACCGTGCGGAAGGCGGGGCAGGCATGTGATTTGAGAAAATAAAAATCGAGGAATCCATTGCGGATCTCCTACGGGCCGTGAGCCGGCTGATCCCCAGTCTATTGACTGCAGTCCGGCTTGACCATACGGGCTTTACACGGGCTATGGGCCGCAGGACAAGAAGCTGAATGCGATATTTGCACTCGGCTTTGTTGTCCTGCGGCTTTTGCTATACCAATTTCAGATTTGGAATAGCAAACCACGTGATCGTCGCCTCAGAAAGGAGCGAAAATGCCTATCCATTCGACGATCCCCAACCAGCTCGCCGCCCTGAAGCTGATTGAAGCTTTGTTCAGCGCAGGTCAGATCAACGCGGCGACCTATCAGAACGTCCTGGCGCAGTACCATGCAGCAAAGTAAGCGTTAACGTGAAAGGAGGAATTAGCAATGAGTGAAACTTTGCTGAACCGTATGCGCCGAGTCGCAATTTACGGCCGTGTCTCAACAGAGCACGAGGCCCAGCTCTCCGCCTTCGAAAACCAACAGGTCTGGTACGATGACCTGACGGCGCATCACCCGGAATGGTGCGTGACGGCGCGGTACTTTGACCGCGGCATCACCGGCACCGCCGCCAAAAAACGCCCCGCCTTCCTGCGGATGCTGGCAGATGCCAAGGCCGGATCGTTCGACCTGATCGTCACCCGCGAGGTGTGCCGCTTCGCGCGGAATACCGTCGATACGCTGTCCATCACGCGGGATCTGAAACGGCTTGGGGTGGAGGTGTACTTTGTCAACGACAACATCCGCACCATGGACGGCGACGGAGAGCTCCGTCTGTCGATCATGGCCACTCTGGCGCAGGAGGAAAGTCGCAAGATCTCGGAACGTGTCCGGGCAGGGCAGGCGGTCAGCCGGGAAAGAGGTGTGCTGTATGGCAACGGCAACATCCTCGGATATGAGCGCTTGAACGGCACCTACGTCATCAACCCGGAGCAAGCCCTCACCGTGCGGAAAATCTTTGAGCTGTACGCAGCCGGCCTCGGGTACAAGAAAATCTGCGCTGAGCTGATGCGCTTGGGATATCGAAACAGCCGCGGGACGGTGGATTGGAAGGTGGATCGCATTGGACGCATCCTGCGGAATGCCACCTACGCCGGGTACATCGGGTTCAACAAGAGCCACAGTGAGAGCTATCTTACCCAGCGCCGCATTAATCACGGCGAAGCGGATTTCGTCTATGTGAGGGGAGACTTCCCGCCCATCATCCCGGAGGAGCTGTGGCAGCGGTGCGCGGCTATCCGGAAGTCAAAGAGCCGGGAGCGTCCGGATGTCAGCGGACAGTCTCGGCGGATGGGATGTAAGACCGATCCCTCTGTCTGGAGCAAGAAGCTGCGGTGCGGCTGCGGCTCCGCCTTCCGGCGGTACAAGTGGCGGCAGAATGCCGATGGGACAACGGTTTACGGCTATCAGTGCTACCGCCGGGCTCGGAGCGTTTCGCCGGACAAGCTGCGCTCCGCCGGTTTGGAGGATGCGATTGCCTGCGACAGCCACACCGTTCCGGGCTGGCAGCTGGATCTGATGGCTCAGAAGGTCTTTGCGGCTCTTTGGTACGACCGGCGGGACGCAGTCATCCTGGCTTGCCAAATGCTGGAGGCCTGTGCCGAAGCCGATCGAAAAGACCAAGGCGCCCTGGTCGCGGCTCTGGCAGATGAGCTGGAACGCCTTCGCCGGAAGGATGCGGGGCTGCGGGAGATGCTGGCGCTGGGGGATATCACCCGGGAGCAGTTCCTGAGCGACCAGGCTCACCTGCGGGAGGAGCAGGAGGAGACACAGCACCGGCTGGATGAGCTCCAACCGGAGGCGCCCCCTGCCGATCCCACGCTGGATATCCGGGCGATCCGAAGCACGCTGGAGCAGTGGGTGGATCTGTCAGGTCCCGTTGTGGCTGATGAGCTGGTGGAGCGGTTCATCCGGCGGGTGGATGTGCTCAGCAGCACCGTCTACCGCTGGCAGATAGACCTTACGCCTCCCAAGACACAGACCTCGCTGGATGCTCCGCTTGCTGATATCCTGCCGCCTGCGGCAGAGCCGGAGCCACGCGAACTCTTCCGATTTCAAGTCACTGCCTATGACGCCGCCAGCTACTGCGAGGAGCGCCACATGCGGTTCTTCCGCAGCAAGTGGCAGGACAAGACCGTCATCATCACCGTTTAACGATTATGCCGCTGCCCGTGGGGCGCACCTGCCCCACGGCGGCGGGGACAAAATAAAGGAGACAGTATGAAGAAAAATTATACAAATGAAACACTGCAAGCGGCGATCCTGAGTGCAGTCCGTGCCGGCCAAACGGAGGAGATCCTGCCCCTTTTCACCGTCGACCTGCCCAAAAAGCAGCGGAAGACCACGAAAGCGCAGATCGATGGTCTGAAGAGCTGGAAATACGAGAAGGGCTGCGCGATCTACAAGTATGAGCACCGCCTCCCGGGCGTCGCCTCCTGGGCCGTTGACGCTGCCGTGGCCGGTGGCCCGAAAACGCTCCGCTTCCGAGTTCTGCACTTCGATATGGACAGGAAGCGCCACGTCTACTTAGTGCCGACCACCAAGGACAGGGACGAGCTGACGCTGCCGGATGTTTCACTGACGCCCGATGAGCGCAGACGGCTTCTGCGGCTGGCAAATGACCTGACCCCTCCGGCCGGCTTGGAGCGCCTTACCCTGACATGCAGCCACCCCGCCAAGAGCACCGTGAGGGCAAATACGGCGGCGTGGCTCGGTGCCCTTGACCAGGATCGGCTGTTCACTCTGCTGACAAAGACCCCCGAGCTGACGGATATCGTGCTGGGCGCCGTTGACATGCAGCTCCGCGCCCTGGAGCGCCTGCCCCACGCCCCCTGGCTCATCTACAACCTGATCGCCCCCGAGGACGCCGCGAGGAACGCCGCGTGGAGAGTTCTGCAGGCCTGCACGTTTTCCAACGAGCTCAGCCCGCTGGGAGGAGGCCCGATCAACCTGACCATCAAAGGCCCGACAGATCTGCAGCAACTCCGGCGTTCGCCCGGAAGATGTATTTTTTTCCGGTTCCGCGAACGCGAACAGCTCCAGCCGATGCTGAAGGCAACAGAGGAGCGGGAACGCATTGCAAAAAGCGGCGGCAGCGCCGCTGCGGACTATCCGGTGGTGATGGCGGCAAGCCGGGTATTCCTCGGCAAGCCCTACGCTCTGGACTGCCGGCTGCCGGACGCGCTGCCGGTCTGGACTGACCTCGACCTGAGGCTCCTGCGCACCGCCGTCAAGCTGTCCCTGACCAAGCAGACCGCCGAGGAGACATATCAGCGGTGGAGGACGTTTCTGACAGCTCCGACCAATTATGCCGTCAACGGTGCCCTGGCCTGGCGATACATCCTTGCTGTGGTGGTGTCGGAGAAGTGGTTCGCCGACCGCGCCCAGCGGGTGGAATTCCAAAAGCGCTACCTGACGCATTTGGGTAAGGCGGCCGCCATACAGGCAGATGGGGAACGGGTTCTGCAGGAGGCTCTGCGCCGCCTGACGGATGTCAGCGCCTACTGCAACCGGATCATCGAGAAGCCCGCGTCCGTGGAGGAGGCGAAAGCCCGACTTACCGATGATGCCGCCGCATTTCGCCACACGCCCCTGAAGGGTCCGCAAAAAGGGAGCGAGCTCCTCGTCTGCACCAAGGAGTCACTGCTGCGCCTGCTGGAGCCGGCGGGGCTTACGCCGGAGCTGTACAGCACCTTCTGCAGCCGCTGCAAGGAGGAGGCGCTGCTGATCAATCAGGATCAGTCCATCACGCTGAACGGCAGATCGTTCCACGGTGTGGTCTTCGACTACGCGAAGCTGACCACCTATCAGGGCTGAAAGGAGAGGGCATGGTACTGTATCGAAAAGGTCTGCGTGCGCAGGCCATGGAGGTTCTGGGGATCGAAGCGCTGCGCCCCTGGCAGGAGCCTGTATTCCAAAGCATCCTGGCCTTTGACGACGTGCTGTACACAGCCTCGACCGGCCAGGGAAAGTCGGTTCTCTTCCAGCTGTCGGCGGTGATGGAGGAAGGAAAACACCTGACTATCGTCATCTCGCCGATGCTATCTCTGCAATACGATCAGGTGGCGAAGCTGCGAAGCAGGGGCGTGGCCGCCCGCGCCCTGAACTCGGATTTGACGCTGGCAGAGCGCTGCGAGCTGCTGCAGGAGCTTCCCCACCTGATGCTGCTCTACCTGGCTCCGGAGCAGTTGCTCCGCCAGGATCTGCGGGAGGCGCTGCGCCGCTGCAGCGTGACCCGAGTGGTGGTGGATGAAGCACACATTCTGGTGCAGACGAAAGATCACTTCCGCCGCAGCTACGGCAAGGTCGGGGAGTTCATCCGCGCGTTGCCGAATCGACCTCAGGTCATTGCGTGCACGGCCACCGCCACTAAGCGGGAGCGTCAAGAGATCCAACATTCTCTCGGTATGCGGCACTGCGCCTGCTTCAGCGGCTCGGTCTACCGTGATAACCTGCGCTTGACCGTCCGGGAGGTTTCTTGCCGCGACAGGATGCCAGCCGCCGTGCTGAGTGAGCTTCTGGACTGGAACCGAAAGGGTCTGGCACTGGTGTTCTGCCAGACTGTACAGGACGTGCAGCAGCTGACGGCGTACCTGAACAGCCGCGGTCAAATGGCTCGGAGCTACTACGCCGGGATGTCAAAAAAGGAGAAGGAGGTCAGTATCCGCGATTACACATCGGGAAAATGCGCCATCATGGTGGCGACCTCGGCCTTTGGCCTTGGCGTGGACATCCCCAACATCCGGTTGGTCATCCACGCCGGACTGCCCCTTGGAATGAGCGATTATACGCAGCAGATCGGACGCGGCGGCCGCAATGGGAAAGATACCCGCTGCATCCTGCTCTATGCCCCGGGCGACGAGCAGCGCGCCCTGCGCATCCTCGCTGACGCTACCGGCAGCGTATCGTCCGCCAAGAAGCACGAGGTGGCGGCGCTGGTGGATGCGATACGATCCCCTGACTGCCTCTGGTCCTCCATCTGTCGGCACTTCGACGAGAAGAGGAAGATGGCCTGCGGCCACTGTACCCACTGTCGGCACAGGAAGCACGCCGCTTGAAAACAGAACGATCCCCCGGTTCATCAGGAACCGGGGGATCTCATATTATATCGTCCTCTTACAGAAGCGGGTCTCTTATTTCCCCGTTTCTTTGATGGCAGCCTGTGCGGCGGCCAGACGGGCGATGGGCACGCGGAAGGGGGAGCAG
>ERZ857629.757-NODE-757-length-41401-cov-9.844459_pt1 | contig 41401 bp, 44 predicted proteins | sample MGYA00519700_ERZ857629 | MGnify/ENA primary metagenome ERZ857629 (study PRJEB31778, sample SAMEA3449351) | human gut metagenome | biome: human gut; feature: human-associated habitat; material: faeces | place: United Kingdom | collected 2010/2012 ... | reverse complement strand
GCACTTAATGATCGGGAAAGATGATTAAGAAACGTGTGCTGGACTTGTTAAGAGTGAAAAAGTTAAAAATCGGCACTTAATGATCGGGAAAGATGATTAAGAAACGTGTGCTGGACTTGTTAAGAGTGAAAAAGCTAAAAGTCAGCACTTATTAATTAAGAAAAAATTTAAAAAAGGAGAAGCGTTATGTCGAAAAAGGTGCTTTGTGTTCTTCCCGTTGCGCAGAGACACAAGGAAAAGCTTGAGCGTGCGGGTAAGGACTGCGAATTTACATATGTCAGCGCTGACGCCGTGACCGACGATCAGATAGCGGCTGCGGAAATAATCATCGGCTGCGTTCCGGCGGACAGAATCCGCGCAAGCGAACGCCTTGAGCTTTTGCAGCTCAACACCGCGGGGGCGGACCCCTATATCGTAAAGGGCGTGCTTGCGGAAAAAACAGTGCTCACAAATGCGACGGGCGCTTACAGCAAGGCGGTCGCGGAGCACGCGCTGGCATCCTGCCTAATGCTGCAAAAAAAGCTGCATCTGTACAGAGACGCGCAGAAACGGCACGAGTGGACGGATTTCGGAACCGTCACCTCCATGAGCGACGCAACGGTGCTGGTGGTGGGACTGGGCGATATAGGCCGCCATTTCGCCTCTCTGTGCAGGGCGCTCGGCGCGTACACGATCGGCGTGAAGCGCAGGAGCGGCGAAAAGCCCGACTGCGTTGACGAAATGTACACCATGGACGCGCTGCATGAGCTTCTTCCCCGTGCCGACGTGGTTTTCTCCGTCCTCCCCGGCACAAAGGCGGTGTACCACCTCTATACGGACGGGCTTTTCGATCTTATGAAGTCCTCCGCGATCTTCATCAACTGCGGCAGAGGCGGCGCGGTCGCGGGGGATGTGCTGTACAGGGCGCTGAGCGAGGGGAAGATAGCATCCGCCGCGATAGACGTGACGGAGCCTGAGCCGCTGGGCGCGGACAGCCGGCTCTGGGAGCTTGACAACCTCCTCATTACCCCGCATGTCTCCGGCTACTACCACCTCCCAGAAACCTTTGAGCGCATCGTGGACATCGCCGCGGACAACCTTGAACGCTTCACGAACGGCAGGGAGCTTAAAAACATCGTGGACTTTGCCACGGGGTATAAAAAATAAGAAAAAGCGTATGCGGTTGTGATGTTCCGCATACGCTTTTTTTATTCCTCCGCACGTGCTTCGAGTATCTTCTGCACGCGCAGTCCGACTTGAAGAGCAAGAAGCTCTGTCGGGTTTTTAAGATCGGAATTGAGTATCTCCTTTATCCTTTCCATACGGTAGATGAGGGAATTACGGTGGAGAAACAGCTTTTTGGCGGCAATGCTGACGTTGGCGTTGCACTCAAAATATATCTCGAGAGTCTCGACAAGATTCGTGCCGTGCTCCTGATCGTAATCGCGCAGTGAGCCGATGGACAGACGGGCAAAATCCTCAAGCACCTGCTTGTCGGGGATACAGCCCAGAAGCTGATCGACCATGAAATTTTCATAGTAGCACACCGCGCCGTTTTCCTCGCTGTTGGCGTAGCCGATAGCCTCGTTCGCCTGAAAATAGCTCGCCCGCAGATTGAGATAATCCTTTATCGGCGTGCCGACGCCGATAGTAAAGCCGACGTCAAAGCTCTCCTTCAGCTTCTGCGAAAGCAGCTCGGGAAAGCCCTCAAGGATCTCCCAGCTGTGAAGGTGCGTCTTGTCCTTCGGAACGTTGAAAAAGGAGATTATGAGATTTGAGCGGATGATGGACACGACCGTCAGCTCACGGTTGAGCGCTTCCTTGTCTATCATGTACACTATCTCGTTCTTGACCTTGAAAAGACGGTTGCGCTTTTCCTCGCCGCCGTCGCTGTCATAATCCTCGTCAAGGCGCGTCACCATGCACATATAGGTCTTGCGGATATCCATATGGTGTATTTCCGCAAGGCTGCTGACCGCGTTAACGGAGTTTATGCGCCCGGAGAGAAGATCGTCAAAGAAATCCTGCCGCAGCTGATGCTTGACCTCGCTTATCTGCTTGGCCTTGATGCGCTCGACGACAAGCGGCACCGCCACGCTCTCCAGCGCGACAAACTCTATCCAGTCGAGAACATGATCCGTTTCAAAGACGACGACATAGCCGTAATTTGCGCTTCCGTCCTCAAGGCTTGCGATGCGCGTGACGACGTCCGCGCCCGCGGCGGGGAATGTGCGCGTTATAAGCTTTGTCTTGCCGATGAGCCTTGTGGGGATGGATTCAATAAAGCTGTCGGGAAAGACAAGGCTTTTAAGGCCGAGACGGTGCAGCGCGCCTTCAAGACCGCACGATGCCAGCACGCGCCAGCGGCTGTCAACAAGCGCCACGGGATTGTTCACGTAGCCGTGCAGAGCGTCGATAAGCGCCTTTACGCCGCCGCCGTTGAGCACGCACTCATTGAAGCTGTTATGGATGCTCAGGTATTTCGTGAAGCGCACCTCGTCGTTGCTGCGCAGAGCGTCGGTAACGGTGTTGGCAATATCCGACAGCGAATATTTGAGCGGTATCTCGATTATCGGGAAGGACAGCTCGTCCGCCCGGCGTATCACCTCACGCGGCAGCGCGTCAAAGTAACGCGCCGTTTTTATACCCAGTCCGGCGCAGCCGATGCGCGAAACGGTCTCTATCACCTCTACAAGCTTTGTCGGATCATCCTTATAAAGAAAGCCGGTGGTCAGCAGGAAATCCCCCGCTCGAAGCCAGTCAAACACGTCAAGATTATCTATCGTGTTCACGTTGACGATCCTGTTGCCCAGACTCTCCCTGCCGGCGGCAGGCACAAGCCCCGGAAGATTTTCCGAAGCAAGCAGAGCAGCCACAGAGTATTCGTTTGCCATAGCTTCACCCCCGAACCGAATGATTTTTTTGCTGCATGGACGCTTTTCTGCCCGTCAAAGCAGTGTGCGTCCATGTCAACTGACGGTACTTTCCCTCGCCCGACAAGAGCAAAACGCGTGCGTCCTTGCCGAACGAGGTTATTATATCGCGTACACGCGGGATGCGTCAATAGCTCCCCTGCCCGCTCAGCGGACGACGGCCGTGCCGCTTCTGCCGCGTACGGCGTCCGCGGCGCGCTCAAGCGAGGCGATGATCGCCTTCCCGCCGCCGGAGGCAAAGTCCATGGCGGCGCGTACCTTGGGCAGCATGGAGCCGGGGGCAAACTGCCCCTGCTCTATAAACTCCTGCGCCTGGGCGAGATCCATGCAGTCGATGCCGCGCTGATCGGGCTTCCCGAAGTTGACCGCGACCTGCTCAACGGCGGTGAGGATAATGAGCATATCCGCCTGCACGAGCCGGGCAAGCTTTGCCGAGGCAAGATCCTTGTCGATGACCGCCGGAACGCCGACAAGCCGCCCGCCCCTCTCTGCGACGGGAATACCGCCGCCGCCGACCGCAATGACGATCTGCCCGGCGGCTATAAGCGCTTTGATGCTCTCTTTCTCGATAACGTCCACGGGGCAGGGCGAGGCGACGACCTGCCGGTAGCCGCGGCCGGAATCCTCGATCATTGTATAGCCCTTTTCCGCGGCAAGCGCCTCCGCCTGCTCCTTCGTATAGAAAGCGCCGATGGGCTTGGAGGGATGGGAAAAGGCGGGGTCGGCTTCGTCAACAAGCACCTGCGTCACGATCGCGGCGGTGCATTTGCTTATTGCGCGGGCGCGAAGCTCGTTTTCAATGGCGTTCTGGAGATGATAGCCGATATAGCCCTGGCTCATCGCGCCGCACTCGGGCAGCGGCATCGGGACGTTAATCGCGCCCGCTTCCGCGGCGGCGGCAAGACCCTTGCTTATCATGCCCACCTGAGGCCCGTTCCCGTGGGCGACTATCACGTCGTGTCCGGCTTCTACAAGGTCAACTATCGCCTTTGCGGCGCCCGCGGCAAGGCGCATCTGCTCCTCGGGGGTATCGCCGAGTGCGTTCCCGCCGAGAGCTATAACTATCTTTGACATGAAGCATACCTCTTCTTATACAAATTTATGCTTAAACTTTAGCAGAGCCGCACGTATTCTTACACGTCACACGGATACGAAAGCGCCGCTCTGCCATAGGGCAAATTGCACACAATCGTGCAGCAAGCCCAACGGCGGCGGCGCGCCATTGTGCAGAAGAAGTCTCGCAAACGGCGGGGATAGGGTATATAATCAGGGACATGATAAGAAAGCAGGAGAGCGGAGAGTATCGTTCGCTCTGATACGAGGGGTGACGGTTATGATAATTGAAAGAGAAGTAATGATCCCGGGCGGCGCGGGGGAAAAGCGCGCCGCGATATATCAGGAGCAGGGGGCAGCGCCGCGGGCGGTGATAATCTATCTGCACGGCGGCGCGCTGATATACGGCAGCCGCCTCGATCTGCCCGATACGCATAAAAAAGCGTTATGCGGCGCGGGATACGCAATCCTTGCGGCGGATTATCCGCTTTGCCCGGAGGCGCGTCTGCCGCAGATAGTCGAGGACGTTTCCGCCACGGTCGATTGGTATCTCGGTGCACGGGAAGAGCTTTTCGGCAGCCGCCCGGGCTATTTCCTGTTCGGCCGGTCGGCGGGGGCGTATCTGTGCCTGCTTGCCATGCGCCGCGAATTTGCCGAGAGGCCTCTCGGCATAATTTCCTACTACGGCTACGGTCTTCTGTGCGGCGGCTGGTACAACGCGCCGAGCGCCTTTTACTGCCGCTACCCCATGATGCCGGACAGCAGCATAAGAAAGAGCGGCGGCAGGGTCAATTATGAGCTTCCCATGCCTCTCGGCTACGGGACATATGTCGCGCTGCGCCAGCGCGGGGAGTGGGGGCGCTATCTCGGCGGCGGGGACGATGCGCGCTATACCCTGCGCGGCTTTGACGCGTCCTGCGCCCCGCCCCTTTTCATCGCCCACAGCACCGGCGATACGGACGTACCCTATGATGAATATCTTGCCCTGAAAACGCTCTTTCCAAACGCGGCGCATTACAGCGCCTGCCTGCCCAAGCACGATTTCGACGCAGATCCCGACGCCCCGTCCACCGCCGAGCTTCTCGCCGCGACGGTCGGGTTTCTCAACGCAAACACGGAAAAGCGCGTACAGCAGCTGAACGGTGAGGAGCCTTGATATCTCAAGGCTCTCGGCAACAGCATTTTGAACGCGTTCAAAATGCTCGGCGGAAAGCGCAGTCAAAAAAGTCCTGTAAGGACTTTTTTGACAAGCGAAAGCTTGCGGCAAAACGGAAGTTTTGCCGCAAGCTTTGTTTTTACCGTATTGATTTCAAAAAAGCGTTACCACTCGAGATTCTTCTCTGTCTCTTTGGAGAAGACGTGCGCGACGTTGCCGTTGAAGGTGAAATGCACGGTGTCGCCCATTGCGTAGTGACCCTTAACGTCGATGGTGGGAACGATTATGATAACGTCCTTGCCTGCCGCATTGACATGCAGATGCACGGAGGAACCCATCATTTCGCTCACATCGACCGTCGCGGCAATGCCCTCGTCGGCGACGACGGTATGCTCCGGACGGACGCCGAGAGTGACTTCCTGCGTCTGGACGTCGTTTGCAAGAAGACGCGCTTCCTTTTCCTTGTCCAGCTCGATCTTCACACCGCCGATCTCAACAAAGAACTTCTCGCCCTCGCGCAGGAGCTTTGCATTAAAGAAGTTCATCTGCGGCGTACCTATGAAGCCCGCGACGAACAGGTTGCGGGGATTGTTGAAAACTTCCTGAGGAGTGCCGATCTGCTGGATATAGCCGTCGCGCATGATGACGATCCTGTCGCCGAGGGTCATTGCCTCGGTCTGGTCATGTGTGACGTAGATAAAGGTGGTGTTTATACGCTTGCGCAGCTTGATTATCTCCGCACGCATCTGATTTCTCAGCTTTGCGTCGAGGTTGGAAAGCGGCTCGTCCATGAGGAAAACGGCGGGATCGCGCACGATCGCACGGCCGATTGCGACACGCTGTCTCTGACCGCCGGACAGCGCCTTGGGTCTTCTGCCGAGATACTGCGTGATATCAAGTATCTCCGCCGCCTCGCGCACCTTCTTGTCGATCTCCGCCTTGGGGACCTTGCGCAGCTTGAGCGAGAAGGCCATATTTTCATAAACCGTCATATGGGGATAGAGCGCGTAGTTCTGGAAGACCATTGCGATATCACGGTCCTTGGGTGCGACGTCGTTCATGAGCTTGCCGTCTATATACAGCTCGCCATCGCTTATCTCCTCAAGACCGGCGATCATGCGCAGGGTCGTGGATTTGCCGCAGCCGGACGGACCGACAAGAACGATAAACTCCTGATCGGCGATATCCAGATTGAACTGCTGCACGGCGACGACGCCCTTGTCAGTCTTCTGAAGATTGACCTTTTTTTCCTCCGTGTCGCCCTTTTTTTTGGCCTTCTTTGCCTCATCCCCCGAAAACGGGTAGATTTTCATCACGTTTTTAAGCTGAACAGTTGCCATATTTTTCCCGACTCCAATTCCCCGGCCTCCGCCGACGGGAACCTCGCGGCTGCATACGCATACCGCATTACGACAGGTCTCCACACTGCCGCACCCCGAGCCTCAGGGTATATAAGCTCCTCCTTTTTTATATGTCACGGCGGCTACATTGTATGGAGAGCCGGACGTGCATTATTTTTTCCCATAACAGGGCATATATATTATACAGGCGCGCCGCTGCTTAGGCAAGCCAAAAATCAGAGGGTAAATTTGTTTAAATTGAACAATTAAAAAGGTGGTTTTTATGCGTATTTTAAAATTCGGCTCGACGGGGCCGTCGGTTTCGTTTTTGCAGACGGTGCTGATACGGCGCGGATACGGCGGCCTTGCCGCAGACGGGGTGTTCGGCGCACTCACCCGCTCCGCAGTGACGGATTTTCAGCGCGCCTCCGATCTCCCCGCCGACGGGATAGCCGGAAGGCTTACCCACAACGCCCTTATGCCGTGGTACCTCGGCTTTCTCGATTACACCGTGCGCCCCGGCGACACGTTTTACACCATAGCGCGCCGGTACGGCAGCGGCATCGCCGCGATAGAAACGGCAAACCCCGACGCTGACGGGGAAAAGCTCCGCGTCGGCTCGAAGCTGACCGTTCCGCTCGGCTTCGATGTCGTTCCGACGGATATTGACTGCTGCTCGCTGCTCATCGACTGCTGCGTCAGGGGGCTTTCGGCGCGATACCCGTTTCTCACGCGTACTCAGATCGGCAAAAGCGTGATGGGCAGGCCGCTGTGGCGTCTCGGCTTCGGCACGGGCGAAAACCGCGTGCTCTTCAACGCCTCCCACCACGCAAACGAGTGGATAACGACGACGCTGCTGCTGAAATTTACGGAGGAGCTTTGCAAAGCCTATGCCGGCCGCGCTCAGATAGCTTCCCAAAGCGCGCAGGAGCTTTTTGCCTACGCTGAGCTTGCGCTCATCCCTGCGGTTAATCCGGACGGGATAGACCTTGCGGCGGGTGAGCTGCAAAGCGGGGAATACTACGACTACGCCCGCCGCATCGCCCTTGACTATCCGCAGTATTCCTTCCCGACCGGCTGGAAGGCGAACATCCGCGGGATAGACCCCAACCTGCAATACCCGGCCGGATGGGAACAGGCGCGTGAGAACAAATACGCACTCGGCATCCGCTCCCCCGCGCCTGCTGATTTTGTCGGCGGCGCTCCTCTCACGGCGCCGGAGCCGCTTGCCGTATACGACTTTACCCGCTCCTTTCTCCCGGCGCTCACCCTTTCATACCACACGCAGGGGGAGGTCATTTATTGGAAATATCTCGATTATCTCCCGCCGAACTCCCGCGTGATCGCCGACGCGTTCGCCGCCGTATCCGGGTACGCCGTCGAGGATACGCCTTACGCCTCGGGCTTTGCCGGGTATAAGGACTGGTACATCGCCGCTTTTGACCGGCCGGGCTATACAATAGAAGCGGGAAAGGGCGTGAACCCTCTCCCGCTTGCGCAGTTCAATGATATTTATAACGCCAATCTCGGCATACTCACGCTCGGCATGATAGTGACGTGAATCGTCTGTCCGCCAACCGGCGGTTGATAAATTTTCTCCCGGGTGGTAAAATAAACATAAACTTGGATTTAATAAGATAGGGCGATGCTTATGAGCGAAAAGATGAAAAAAGCGTTGATGAGCGCGGCGGCATCCTCCGCTATGGAGGGTATGGCTCTTGACGGCGAGATGCTCCGTGCCGCAGAGCAGATTCTTGAGGGAAAGATGACACTTCAGGATTATTTTGACCGTATAGGGTCTGATGTCACGGAGAAGTGATATGGGATACTCCGTTACGGCATCACAGGATGGCTGCTATCCCGGCAGCACTGTTCTGGTCAACAAATTAGGGCTAAGAGATCAGAGTGCGCTTGATCGAGCAGAAAGCGTTGCGTTCGCGTTTCGCTCGGCTGAAATAGAGCTTAAACCGTGCATTGAACCTTTCACATTCGATTTTTACCGCAGCCTGCATAAACGGCTTTTCGGCGATATATATGAATGGGCAGGGGAAATAAGAACCATTGATTTCTCAAAAGGAGGAACGTCATTCTATCCTGCGCGTGAGCTTGAGTTTCTTTCGGAAGCAAAATTCCGGCGCTTAAGCATAAGGTGAATAACCGAACCCGTTTTTAAGCGGATATGAGCGCCGCAGACTTCGTTTTGCTCAATCACAAGGCGGCAAGCCTTTCTCAATCGCAAAGCCTTGCCTGCAACGCCCCTCTCTCGCTTAAAAATCCTTGACCTCCGCCATAGATTTTTTGTTCTTTATCAAGGCAGAGGACGCAGGAATACTTTCCGTATTTCAAGGACGATAACGTAGAGAAAGGGCAAAAAATCATGGCTGAGGCGGAGTTCGGATACTCCCCTTATGCTTACAGAAAATGAGCGAATTTCGGTTTCTTCCGCAGAATGTACTGATCGACGAGCTGACGGATTTCTATAATGAGCTGAACATGCTTCATCCGTTCAGAGAGGGCAACGGAAGGACACAGAGACTTTTTTTCACGCTGCTTCTTTCCCGGCTCGGCTACCATATCAATTTTGCCGAATGTGATACAACGGCGCTGATGACGGCAACAATATATGCCGCTCAGGGAATCCGGGATTTTCTTCACGAGTTTTTTGAAAGGATAATTTGCGGCAATCAAGAACAACCTTTTTGAAAATCAAAGAAAGCAGAGCGGGAGAGGAAACACCCTCTCCCGCTTGCGCAGTTCAATGATATTTATAACGCCAATCTCGGCATACTCACGCTCGGTATGATAGTGACGTGAATCGTCTGTCCGCCAACCGGCGGCTGATAAATTTTCTTTTGCTTATTCCGCGTCCAGCTCGTCTTCTATATCGTAGCCGGTCACAAAATCATAGAGACAGATGCCGTTGCTGACGGAGTAGAGCATATTTTCGTTATTCCGGTCGTTGAGAAGCATGACGCAGGTCAGCAGCTCCCCGTCACATTCGTCCGCACGCTTCTGGAGCATCTCGGATACCTCGTCAAGCTCGTCCGTGATCTCCTTCCACTCGTCGAAGTTCTCCTTCTGCTTGAGCTTGAGCGCCTGCGCGGCGGTTCCGTCCATGGCGATCGTCATATAAATTATGTCGTCTTCAAGCTCTACCGCGTAATAATCAAAGGTATGCTCCATTTCCTGCAATTCTTTTACCAGATCCTCGGCGGTATAATCCGCGCATGCCGATATGCCAAGGGAAAGCGCCAGACAGGCGCAGAGAATAAGGGTGAGCGCTCTTTTCATTTTGCTTTTCCTCCGTTGATTTATTTTTTTGAGCCGCCGGGCAGTGCGCCAACCGGCGGCTTTATTCTTTTACACGTCCGGAAACGCCGGCACATACGCTCACTCCGACTTCACAAGCAGGGTATATTTCCCGCGGTCAAAGACCTCGTAGCCGTCGAGTGCAATGTCATATGGTGTATACTCGTCAAAGAAAATATAATCCGGCGTATTTTTCCCGTTCAGGGCGAAATATTTTTCCTGACGCGCCCACATCTGCGCGGTGCTTATCCCGCGCAGCCATACCGAATACGTGTCAAGCTCCATATCCGCGTAAAGGGACACGATCTCCGACACGCTCAGCAGCGTTTTGCCGCGGCAAAGAAAACGAACGCGGGGAGGAGCTTCCGCAGAAGCCCCTCCGTTTTGACTTTTTCCATAGTAATTACTCCGGAATATCAACCGAAGAGACTGCCGCGGAAGATTTGCTCTTCCGTACAGCCGTCCGGTCAGAATTCAGCGTTGCCGGTCGTGCGGGGGTGCAGCTCCACGTCGCGGATATTGCTTACGCCCGTGAGGTACATGACCATGCGCTCAAAGCCGAGACCGTAGCCTGCGTGACGGCAGGAGCCGTAACGGCGCAGGTCGAGATACCACCAATAATCGTCCTTATTGAGTCCCAGCTCATCCATGCGCGCTTCAAGCATATCAAGGCGCTCCTCACGCTGGGAGCCGCCGATTATCTCGCCGATGCCGGGGACAAGGCAGTCCGCCGCGGCGACGGTCTTCCCGTCGTCGTTCAGGCGCATATAGAACGCCTTGATCTCCTTGGGATAGTCGGTGACAAAAATGGGCTTTTTGAAGACCTTTTCGGTGAGATAGCGCTCATGCTCGGTTTGCAGGTCGATACCCCATTCGACGGGATACTCAAACTGCTCGCCGCTGTTTTTGAGGATCTCAACAGCGTCTGTATAGCTTACCCTGCCGAAATCGTTGGAGGCGACGTTGTGCAGCCGCTCAAGAAGCCCCTTATCGACAAACTGATTGAAAAATTCCATCTCCTGCGGGCAGCGCTCTATGGTGCGGTTGATGATATATTTCACCATCGCCTCGGCGGTGTCCATATAGTCGTTGAGATCGGCGAAGGCCATCTCCGGCTCGATCATCCAGAACTCCGCCGCGTGGCGCTGCGTATAGCTGACCTCGGCGCGGAAGGTCGGACCGAAGGTGTACACGTCGCCGAAGGCCATCGCAAAGTTCTCCGCATTGAGCTGACCGGAAACGGTAAGGTTGCAGGCCTTGCCGAAGAAATCCTTGCTGTCGTCCACCGTGCCGTCCTCCCTGAGCGGGAGATTGTTGAGGTCGAGCGTGGTCACGCGGAACATCTCGCCCGCGCCCTCGCAGTCGGAGCCGGTGATAATGGGCGTGTTGACATAGACGAAGCCGCGCTGCTGGAAAAACTCATGCACCGCCTGCGCCGCAACGGAGCGGACGCGGAAGGTCGCGGAGAACAGGTTCGTCCTCGGGCGCAGATGCTGTATCGTCCTGAGAAACTCAACGCTGTGCCGCTTCTTCTGGAGCGGGTAATCGGGCGTGGAGGTACCCTCGACAAAGATATTCGCCGCTTTCAGCTCAAACGGCTGCTGCGCGTCGGGAGTGAGCACGAGAGTGCCGGTGCAGATAAGCGCCGCGCCGACGTTCTGATGGGCGATCTCGTCATAGTTTTCAAGATCCTCCCTTGCGAAAACCACTTGCAGCGGCTTGAAGCAGCTTCCGTCATTGAGCGCGATAAAGCCGAAGTGCTTGTTGTCGCGTATGCTTCTTGCCCAGCCGCACACGGTTATGACCTGCCCGTCAAAGGCGGCGGCGTCCTCATATATTCCGACGATTTTCTGACGTTTCATTTACAGTATTTCCTGCCTTTCGTGCCGAAAAAATTTGTTGATTCTTATTATATATTATGAAGCTTTTCTGCGCAAGATTTTTTCTGAGCGCACCGGCTGATCAAACCGTTTTCCCGGCCGGCTTCCCGACGCCCAGAACGTACTCCGTAAGCCTGCCGAGCAGGTATGAGAGAACGCATACGCATATAAGATAGACCAGCACATACAGAGCGTCGTTTTCGATATAAACAAGCTCCGAGCGCAGGAAGCGGTAGCACAGAGAGTGCGTCAGATACATATACAGCGAATAGCGGCTTAGCGTATTCAGAAAGCGGGAGGACAGCTCCTCGCCTATTACAAGCGAGTTTATCAGCAGCACCTTGAACACCATGCTCAGAACATCATAAAGCTCCGCCCCAAGGATCACCGGAGAGGAGACGCCGAGCAGACGTATATATTCCGTGTATCCCGTGAGAAAAAACAGGATAAGCGCCGAAGACCATTTGTGCTTTTTCCATGCGGCAAGAAAACCATCCCCAAGGCTTGCGGCAGCCATTCCCGCGAAGAGCGGCAGAGGAAGGACGGACTCGGAGCTTATATATGTACCTCTTGCCGTATATATGAGATTATACGCCGTGAGTACAGCGGCGCACAGCAGCAGGAGCGCGGGCGCGAGAAGCTTTTTCCCGCGCAGCAGGATATCCGCCGCGGCGAGCAGTACATATACCAGAAGGTACGCCAGCATACAGCTCTGTATATACCATGCGTCGGGATTTATAAGATAGCCGCCGAGGGCAAAATATACTATTCTCGGCGCATCATACGGACCGAGCTTCAGCAGCCAGAAAAAGCATTGAAACAAAAGGTTGCATATTACAAACGGAAAATAAATGCCCAGAAGCTTTTTGCGCCAGAAGCCTTTTTTCCACCGTTCACCCTTTGAGAGATACGCCGCAATGATATTGTAGCCCGTATAAAAAAAGAATATGCCCAGCGCCGCGCCCGAATATTCGCCGAACATCAGCAGCGGGTTATCCGCACGTATCGCCATGACCCTTCCGAGATGGCAGAATACGATGACTATCGCGGAAACGGCTCTTACGGCCGCTGTTGTACTCCGGGGAAAATACTTTTCCATCCCGCCGCCTCAGAACACCATGCTTATCGGCGCGTGGTAATTTCTCAGCTCAACGCACTGGTGCATACCGCCGTTTTCACCGTCGCGTGTCCACGCCACGGGCTTTTCAAAGGTGAATTTTGCCCTTTTTGTGTGCAGAATAAGAAGATTCTTGCTGTCAAAGCGCTGTGAGAGAACACTGTCCAATATTTCATGGAAGCCCGTGATATACTCCGGCTCCCTGACAAGAACAAGCTCGCTCTCCCCGTCGCCGAGGCACACCATTTCCTCCGGCAGCCTCACTATCCCCGCAACGGAGGTCGAATTTGACATGCTTCCGTACAGAAGCTTGCCCTCTACAACGCCCCCGTCATACTCGACGCGGGTCTGCACACTCTCGATACTCGGCAGGCTTGCCATGCCCTGAAGGACATACGCCAGATGGCCGAGCGCCTTCTTCTGCGTCTGGGGCGTGGCATAGCTGACCTCGGTGAAAGCGCCGAAGGCGGCGATATACGCAAAGGTCTCGTTATCGCCGAAGCCGCCGAGGTCGAACGGGTGCGCCTCGCCGTCCATGAAGCGCCTGACCGCCGCAAGGCAGTCGTTTTTCGGAAGTCCCAGCGTCGTAGCCACGTCATTCGCCGTTCCCATCGGGATATAGCCGAGCAGCGGGCGCTTCTCACACCGTATAAGCCCTGCCATTACCTCGCTGAGCGTTCCGTCGCCGCCGATGCACACGGCATAGTCGTAATCCTCTGCGTTCTCCGCGGCTATATTTGTCGCGTCCTTTGCCTGCTTCGTAAAAAAGAGCGTCGTCTGATATCCGCCCGCGGCGAGAGCGTTCATCGCCTCGGCAAAGTTATATTTATACCCGCTGCGTCCTGCCGCGGGATTGACGATCAGCATGAGCTTTTTATCCATGGTATGCATCTCCTTTTTTACCGGGTATCTTACACGTATTATATCCTATCCGTACAAAAAAGTATATCATTTTTCGCGCAGAGCCTCGCGCATTGCGGCGATGGGCGCCTGACGGTCCGTCCACAGCTCTATCTGGCGCGCACCCTGCCAGAGCGACATTTCAAGACCGTTCATCACCGTGCAGCCTCTTTCCTCCGCGTCGGCAAGGAACCTTGTCTTCGCAGGGTTATAGCACGCGTCAAAGCAGAGCTGTCCGGCGCGCAGCGCCGCCGCCGGTATCGGGCTTATGCCGACGCTTTCGCCCATGCCCACGCCGCTTGCGTTTATGACGATGCCGCAGGCGGATATCTTTTCGCATCCGCCCGCGCCCGCCGCCTCGGCGGCGCCGGGGTAATACGCATTTATATCCTCCGCAAGAGTCTCTGCGCTTGCGCCGTGCAGGGATGAGAGATATATCCTCCCGCAGCGCATATCCGCCAGCGCGAAAGCGATCGCCCTGCCCGCGCCGCCGCTGCCTATGCAGAAGGCCGTTTTTCCGCACACATTGACGCCGGACGCGTCAAGAGCCTTCTTAAACCCCTCCGCGTCGGTATTATAGCCGATGAGAGCGCCGTCCGGCGTTTTTACTACGGTATTGCACGCGCCTATCCTGCCGCAGAGCGTATCCGCCGCGTCGAGATATTCAAGCACCTTCACCTTGTTCGGCTTGGTCACGGCAAAGCCCGCAATGCACGGAATATGCCTCAGCCCCGCGACGATCTCACCGAGATGCTCCGTCCCCGCTTCGCAGTAGGTGTAGTGCAGCGCCGCCCCCATTGCCGCGTATGCCGCGTTATGCATCCGCGCAGCATAGGACTGCGCAAGAGGCGTGCCGATGAGCGTCACATAGCGCATATCATGCTCGTTCATTCCAGCGCCGGCCTCTTGTAGATCTGATAACCGGGGTACGGCTCGCCGATAAGCTCATAACCGTCGGGAATGATGCTGTCGTCCGTGATGGAAATGATATATTCCGTTTGCGCGTCCCTGAGGTCTTTTCCGGAAAACGCCCACTGTACGCCTATCTGGGGCGGGATGCCGGCGACCGTATCAAAGGTCTCGCTTACCTTTATGGCCGCGCTCGCCGGTTCATCGCCGAAATATTCCGAAAGGACATCCTCGCTGCTTGCAACGGGACTGAACCTCTCCGGCAGGAAGAAGGTATTATATTCCTGCCTCTGCGAATAGCCGCTTATCTGCTTTACCGCGACTATAAGGCTGAGCGCTGCGGCCGCCGCCGCGAAGGCTTTGAGAACGTGTGCGCTCCGTCCGGCGCTTCCGGAATTGACCGTCATAATCAGCACGAAAACAAGCACCGGTCCCATGGAGCGGAACTCCTTCTGATAGCCTATATCATAGAAGAACACATTCATCAGCATCATGCCCGCCAGAACAATGGCGAAGGAAAGATGCTTTGCCGACTTCTTTACGCCCGCATAGACGCACAGAGCCGCCGTCAGCGCGGCGAAGAGCATCCTCTGATAAAATTCGGAGGTCTGATGATCGGCGCAGGCAAAGTATCTTTTTATATTTGCCGCCGAATTTTCGAGCAGCAGCCGTATCTTCCCCATGAGTCCGGCGTTTTCGACGAACACCATTATATCCTCCGGGTAGTCCGCTATGAACATTTCCGACACAAAATACGCAAGAAACGTCACAAGGGCATATACAGCCGCGGCTGCGGCGGTTTTACGGTTCAGCCTGAAGCCGCAAAGCTCCCACACCAGAGGAAAGGCGACGACCGCATAGCAGTAGCGCAGAAGCGTGAGATAGATCGCCTGCACTACGGCAAGGATGAGCCAAAGCTTCTTTCCCGTGCGCTCCCACCTGATCATCAGCGCGGCAAAGACTATTACCGCAGCGGCGCAGGGTATCTCCAGCATCGACGAGCAGAGGAAAAGGAATATGTACGACGTACCGCACAGCACCGCGGCGGAGAAGAGCATATCGGCAATATTATCGTGTACCAGCAGGACAAACACCGTCATTGCGGCGGTGAGCATAATGAAGTTTGCCTGCACAAGAGAAGCCTGCGTCCAAGGGAAGAGAAGCGCGTACCAGCCCCACGCAAGGAAGGGCGAAAGACCGTGACTGCCGAAATGCCCCCAGCGCGCAGGACTGTTGATAAATCCGCCGCAGGCGCCGAAATCAAGCCCGCACTCGGAAAAGGAGTACATTATTCTCCAATAACCCAGTTCATCGCTTATCGACGGGTGGCTTTGCAGGATATCACAGCCGCTTACTCGCACCCACAGATACCACAGCAGCAGAGGTATCGCCGCCGTGGCTATGCCGATAAGGAGCTTGAGAAGAATTTCCGCTTTTCCGCCTGTTTTTATTTTCATAGACAGTCGGCTCCTTTATTTTTCAAAAAAGCTCTTTGCAGCGCCTATAACGGCGGCTCTGTCGGCGTCGGTAAGACCGTAGTAGAGCGGCAGCCTTACAAGACGGTCGCTGTCGGCGCTTGTATATTTATCCTCGCCGTCGAAGCGGCCGAACCTGAGTCCGGCGGGCGCGGAGTGCAGCGGCACATAGTGGAACACCGTCAGCACGCCGTTTTCCCTCATATGGTCTATGAACGCCGTGCGCTCGGAAAGCGTGCGGAGCTTTATCCAGTACATATGCGCGTTGTGTACGCAGCCCTCCGGCACGGCGGGACACTCGATAAGTCCGCGCTCGGAAAGCGGGCGCAGAGCCTTGTCGTACTCGTTCCATGTATTGAGACGGTCGGCGTTTATCGCGTCGGCCGCTTCAAGCTGCGCCCAGAGGTAGGCGGCGTTAAGCTCGCTCGGCAGATAGCTGTCGCCGAAATCGACCCATGTATATTTATCGACCTGACCGCGGAAGAATTTGGCGCGGTTGGTACCCTTTTCTCTGAGGATCTCCGCCTTTTCGATGAACGCGGCGTTGTTTATGAGCAGCGCGCCGCCCTCGCCCATGGAGTAGTTCTTCGTCTCGTGGAAGGAGTAGCAGCCGAAATCGCCGATGGTGCCGAGGGGTCTGCCCTTGTAGCTGCTCATGACGCCCTGCGCGGCGTCCTCCACAACCATGAGACCGTGCCTGTGCGCAATGTCCATGATAGTGTCCATCTCGCAGGCGACGCCGGCATAGTGTACGGGGACGATGACGCGGGTCTTATCGGTGATGGCGCGCTCTATCTTCGTCTCGTCGATATTCATCGTGTCGGGGCGCACGTCCACGAAAACAAGCCTTGCACCCGCCAGCACAAAGGAGTTCGCGGTGCTGGAGAACGTGAACGACGGGAGAATGACCTCGTCGCCGGGCTTCAGCTCACACAGCAGCGCCGCCATGTCCAGCGCCGTGGAACCGGAGGTGGTGAGCAGCGCCTTGTTCGCGCCGAACCGCTCCTCAAGCCATGCGTTGCATTTTTTGGTGAACTGCCCGTCGCCGCAGATCTTGTGAGAGGCGATCGCCTCGGCAATGTATTTTTCCTCAGTGCCGACATAAGGCGGAATATTGAAAGGTATCATTTTTCTTCTCCTTTTTTACTATATTCTTAACGGGTCTGTGCGTGGGTTTTTCAATATTGTTCTTAACAAGTCAGTTTTTTACTATATTCTTAACAGGTCTGTGCGCGGGTTTTTCAATATTGTTCTTAACAAGTCAGTTTTTTACTATATTCTTAACAGGTCTGTGCGTGGGGGGTTCAATATTGTTCTTAAATAAATCAGTTTTTTACATACTTTTAACAGAGCCTGTCAAAAAAGCCTCGCAGAGTTTTCTCCGGCGGCGTGTACATCGGGGAAAGCTCAGCCGCTCTGCGCCGTTTTTTTCTTCGGCAGCAGCCAGACATAGAGCCTGTCCATGCCCTTCTCAAGGACAAAATACGAAAATGCCGCGAACGCCTCGACAAGCGCGGCGAACAGGAACATGGTTCCGACATTGCCGGTATTTATCGGCACTCCCGCGTGTATGAGCATATCAATGATCATCAGAAACAGCGTGTGCCACAGGTACGCATGAAACTGCATATTGCCGAGAGAGGACCAGAGCTTTGAGGAAAACAGCTTTTTGACAGGCTCCCTCAGAAGAAGAAAGATAAGCTCCGGATAGATAAGGAAGCCCACGACGGAGTAATACTCCCCGATGAAGCGGTTCCTGAACGCATACAGCGTCACGGCGAGTATCCCGATGCACAGCACAGTATAGCGCTTTTTGTCCATGTCGTATTCATCGAGCAGCATTGCCAGCAGTACGCCTTCAAAAAACGAAATATAGCCGCGGCAGTTCCATTGATCCGCAAACGGTATTTCAAGGCCGCGCATCTTTATCGCAAAGCCAATGAGCATCACCGCGATATATCCGTAGGCGGGGCGGGTCTTCAGCTTCACCGCAAGCCACGTGACAAAGTAGAAAATGATGTAGCACAGGCACAGCACCGATATGTACCACGTGGGATTATTTATTCTCGGGTTGGGGAAGCACCAGCCGGACTGCATACAGAAAATGCTTGTCACCGTCCCCCATAGGTCGATCGCCGAGTAGGGGGATCTTGCTTCCGGGAAGAAGCGCCACGCGGCAAAGCATACCAGCTCATAGACGACCGCCGCAAGCGCCGTCATCGGCAATATCCGCCTGTACCGCTTCGCTGCGAACGAGGCAAAATCGCTTCCCGGCGTCTCCGCGCTTATTCTTTTCACCCATGGCAGCATAAAAAAGCCCGAGAGGATGAAAAACAGCTCTACCAGCACGCCTAAATACAGAAGTCCGTCGCAGAAATTTATGAAATTGTCAAATTTGACGTGCAGCATCTGCTGATAATGATGAAACACGATGGAAACAGCGACCGTTATCTTTAAAAAGTCCAGCGATCCGTATCTTTTTCCTGTCATATTTTTACCTGCCTTTTCTCTTTTTACGCAGTGCGGCAGAGCGGCGTTCAGTATTTTTTATTCGCTTTTGACCGGCTTTATATCTATCATCCGCGCCATTGCCGCGCCTGAGAGATAACGGCCGTAGAAATCAAGCATAATGCGGTGGTACACCCTGCCTATGTCGGCGCTGCCCTTGACGGGCTTGACCATGACGTGCGCGCTCGTGCCGGAGATGCGGAAGTCGCTCGGTATTTCGACATAGCCGAAGCGGGCGAAGAACCTGAAAAGCTTTTTCTGGCGGTTCTCGTCGGCGTCGGGAAAATCGGTTATTTCGGCGATAATGCCCTGACAGCCGGCATAGCGCCTGCTTATCAGCCGCATCGCCTCCACGCCCACGCCGTGACCCCTGTACCACGGAAAGATGCCGAAGTACTTGAGCAGCACATAGCCGTAAAGATTCTTTATCCCGGTCAGCGCGTAGCCCATCTCCATGCCCGATTCGCCGTCATAGAACACAAGCAGCTCCATTTCGCCCCTGACGAGTGCGCCGTGTACGGCAAGCTTGCCTATAAGCTCCTCGCTGTCAAAATCTACCTCCATCATGGAGTAGTATCTTTCAAGATCCCTGTGTCCGCCCTTTCTTATGTTCAGCATAATTCCCCTCCGTCCTGCTTTTACTGCGGCCGTATCATAATATAACCGCGTTCGTTTTCCTCAATGGGAAAGTGCTCGGTATTAACTGCTTCTATAATTTTTTCAAGATTCAGCATGTTTTTGGATACATAAATAGCATCAGGCTTTCTCTCCGGGAATATTTCCCAATATTTAAGAAGCCTGTTTAAATCGCTTGCAGGTGCGGACCTTTGCATCCACATTGCAAAGGAGGCGCATTTTTTTGGATCCTCAAGATACGGCCAGCAGTCGTCGGAAAAATACAGCACATAATCGCCCGGCGCGTCTCTTACCGGCGCCGTTGCATCCCACAGCCCGTCCTGCTCGTAGAGCGCGACGGCCTCCGTCGTTTTCTCTCCCTTGCCTATGCCGTAATCAATACCTGCATACATCATCGCTGTTCCGGCAGGCTCGGAGAAACAGTAATTTTTTACATAATACAACTCATATCCCGTTTGCGCAAGCACCGCCGCGGCAAAAATTGCCGCCGGAAGCAGCCTTGCCATGCGCGGTGCGCCGTCCTTGCTCCAAAGCTCCGAAAAAAGCCGCGCCGTAAAGCATACGCCCGCGCAGGCGCATACCATAAGCGGGGTATTGACGACAGAATATCCCGTGTCGGAGGCAAGATACATACACAGCGTGAACGCCCAGCCGGGCAGATACATGAGATACAGCATCTGCCGGTCCTTTTTTCCGCACATTATATACGCCGCCGCACCCGCAAGCGCGGCAGGCAGGGTGAGCTTTGCGCTCAGCACAAGCCTCCCGTCAATTCTGGAATTGAAAAAATTGACGATCACTGCGCACAGGGTGAAGAGCATCAGAGCGGATGCGTACAGACCCTTTCTTCTTTCCCTGTTCCGGTCGGTCAGATATGCCGCCGCAGGCAAAAATATAAGAATTTCCGGAAGCGTGGTCCTTTTCAGCAGAACAAGAAAAAAAGCGGATAGTTTGCCCTTGCTGCCGTCCACGCTGTGCGTGTCATCGCCTAATATATACCCCAGCGATCTGATGATCTCCTTTATACCTGCTCCGCTGAGTGCAAATGCGGCAAGCAGAAGCGCCGGTACGGCACAGCCGCCGGTAAAGCACAGCCAGCCCTTGCCGCCGAAAAGCGGATGCGGCGATTTCTTTAACGCTGCGCAGACGATGCAGGCGGCCGAATAGACGGCATACAGCAGCGCCAGATAGGGATTTTCCAGCACGGCGAGCGCAAACAGCAGCCCCGCCGTAAATATCCCGCCTTTTCTCTCCCCGTAAACCGAAAGCACCGTGCAGCTGAGCAGCATGAAGTCCAGCGCCATTGTGTAATACGACAGCGCGGGGATATACAGATGCGAATACGGGAAATACAGCATCACCGCACACAGTGCGCCTGCGCCGGAGCTTTTTCTGAGCATCAGATACAGCAGAAGGGCGTTTATGCAGTGGAAAAACACAAATATATATCTGAAAGCAATGATTATGCCTTCGTTCCCGCCGGATACGGCGTGATAAAGGCTTACGAACGGGTACAGGATGACAAGCGGCAGCTGGAGCATAGACCAGTCTTCAAAAAGAAACAAATCGCCCCGCGTCAGTCTTTCGGGTACGGCTATCCAGCAGGCTTCGTCAAAAAAGTGGACCCCGTAGGGAACTTTCCGGATATACAAAGCGGTGACGGCTATGAAAAAGACGGCAAAAGCAATGTCAGAATATTTCTTCCGGCTGATTTCTCTCATTACTCCTTTATCTCCTGCGCCGCGCAGAGCATGGCGTATTTTCCGCCCTTTGCAAGAAGCTCCTTATGCGTACCCTGCTCGACTATCCTTTCGTTTTCGATGACCGCTATCACATCGGCGTTTTTCACCGTGGACAGCCGGTGCGCGATTATTATGGTCGTGCGCCCCACGGCAAGCGCGTCGAGAGAGGCCTGTATCCTCTGCTCGGTCACGGTGTCGAGAGCGGAGGTCGCCTCGTCAAGAATGAGTATGGGCGGGTTTTTGAGGAACACCCGCGCAATGGAGATGCGCTGCTTCTGTCCGCCGGAGAGCATTACGCCCCTCTCGCCGATATAGGTATTGTACCCGTCGGGCATATTCATGATCTCCTGATGTATCTCCGCCCTTACCGCCGCCTCGACGACCTCGGCATCCGTTGCGCCGGGTCTGCCGTAGCGGATGTTTTCCATGACCGTACCGGCGAACATGAAAACGTCCTGCTGGATGATGCCTATATTCCCGCGCAGACTCCTCTGCGTGAGTGTGCGGATGTCCTTCCCGTCCACGAGAATGCAGCCGCCGGTGACGTCGTAAAACCTCGGCAGGAGCTGGCAGAGCGTCGTCTTGCCGCCGCCCGACGGACCGACCACGGCGAAGCACTCACCCGGGGTTATATGTATGCTGATATCCTCCAGCACGGGTACGCCGTTTCCGTAGTGGAAGGAGACGTCCCTGTACTCGATATCGCCCTTTACGTCTGAAAGCACCGCCGCGTCGGGCGCGTCCTTTACCTCCGGCTCGGTGCGCATGATGCCGACAAAACGCTCAAGCCCCGCCATGCCCTGCATATACGTCTCCATGAACTGCGTCAGACGGCGCACGGGCGAGGTGAAGACCGAAACGTACAGCGTAAAGGTGATGAGATCTATATAATTGAGACAGCCGCGCATTATCAGAAAGCCGCCGAAAGCGATGACCACGACGGGGAGGATGCTCATGGTGAAGTCCATGCCGGACATATAAAGCCCCATTGCGCGGTAATATTCCGACTTCGCGCCCTTGTAAAGATCGTTTGCCCGGTCAAATTTCGCACTCTCCCGCTCCTCGTTGGCAAAGGCCTTCGCCGTGCGCACGCCGGAGATGCTCGACTCGATCGCGGAATATACCTCGGCGGTCTTCCTCTTGACCTCGGTATTCGCCTTCTTCATCTGCATCCTCTGCGCCATCGTGAACCACAGGCACAGCGGCATGACGACCGCCAGCGCCAGCGCCAGCCGCCAGTCAAGCGTGAACATCACGACAAGCGAGCCGACTATCGTAAGGGCGCAGATAATTATGTTTTCGGGACCGTGATGGGCAAGCTCCGTCACCTCGAAAAGATCGGAGGTGATATGGCTGAGGAGCGTGCCTGTGCGGTTCCTGTCAAAGAACGAGCAGGAAAGGGACTGGATATGGTTGAACACGTCTGCGCGCATATCCGCCTCGACAAGCACGCCCATCCTGTGCCCCAGAACGGTTATGACATAGTAAAGCGCCGCCTTTATCACGTAGGCGGCGGCCATGACCGACATGACCGTGAAAAACGCGGCGAAGAGCCTGTTCGGCAGAAGCGTATACATACTCATGCGCGATACGTACGGAAACGCCAGATCTATCACCGCCACCAGCACCGCGCACAGCATATCAAGCGCAAAAAGCTTCCTCTGCGCGGCGATGTACCTTATAAAAATACTGATCGGGGATTTTGAAAAGTCGATTTGTTTTTTCATTTCCGGATATCCTTTTAAATAACCGCGCCGGTCTGACGGGCGAGGGTCTTTATATATTCCGCAAGCGCGTCGGGCGAGTAAAAGCGCGCTATCTTTCCCGCGGGCGGGTGCAGGGCGATATTGATATGCTCCCCGTCCGCCTGCTTTTCCATGCGCGAAACGGGCATATCCACATAAAAATGCTCCTTTTCGATATGCTCAAGCTCATGCTCAAGCACGCGCCGGCGCTGCTCCTCGCTCAGAAGGGCGTTTATATACACGCTGAAGCTGCCGTCGCTGTTCGGCACCGTAACGCCCTCTACCCGGCGCGGCAGCTCCACAAGACGGACATAATAATCAATCATTCCTCAGCGCCTCAATGATCTTTACGGCACTGCGCACATCATCGGGCGCGGCGTCCTTGGCAAGCTTGAAGAGCATACGCATATCCTCGCGTGTGCGCAGCGCCTCCAGCAGCTCGTCAAGCTCCCCGTCGCCGGAGGCGCTGCCGGTGGTAAGAGTGTTCATATCAACATGGAAAAACTCCGCAAAGCGGCGCAGGGTATCGACGTCAGGCTCACGCCTGCCGGTCTCATACATACCCACCGCACTGCGCGTAAGACCCATCGAATCCGCAAGCTGCTGCTGGCTCATACCGCGCTCGCGCCGCAGGGAGAGCAGTGTCTCGCTGAAATGTGACATTGTAAATCACCTCAGAATCAATGTATCACAAAACGTGACAAATGTAAAGAACTTTTTAAAGAGCGGAAAATGAAAAACTTTTTCGGAGCGGGGGATTGACTTTGAGGAAAAACTGTGATATCTTCTCGGTGTCACGAAACGTGACGCAACATCAAAACCGCGGCGCGGAGATCAACGCCGCTTTTTTCAGGCACGATATGTCACGTAGTGTGACTATAAACAAGGGAAATCCGACCGCCGCGCAACGCTGCGTGAACACGGACGCTTTGCGGTATGCGCGCCGGAGACGGATACGCCGTCGGGGATGAGGAGGAAGAGGGAAAATGTCAAGACATTTTGTAAGCTTTGAAGCGCAGTGTCCCTTTTACAGGGAAGAGGACAGGAACGTGATCTACTGCGAGGGCGTGACGGACGGCAGCAGGATACACAACGCGTTCAGCCGCGGCGCGGAGAAATTCAAGAGCGAATACTGCCGCGACGGCTGGGAGAAGTGTCCGATAGCGAAAATGCTGTGGGCAAAGTATGAGTGAGACGGCGAAGCGCCCGGTAAGAAAAAGCGCGAAGACCGTACAGAGGGAAAGAGAGGAAAAATTCTACGCCCTCGTGGACAGAGCGCAGACGCTTATAGAGCTTGCCATGCCGGAGGACGGGCGCGACATAAAGGACATCAGGCAGATAACCGGCGCGCTCAAGGATCTGAAGGATCTCATATGGGACAAGAGCGGCAAGGGCGAGAACAAGGAGGAGGGCATGGTAATAAAAATCGAGGGGGATGTGGAGTAAAAGGTGATCACGGTGACTATACCCGCGCCCAACAAAAAGCAGCTTATGTTTTTCCGCGACAAGCACAAATACGTCGCCTACGGCGGCGCGCGCGGGGGCGGAAAAAGCTGGGCGGTGCGCACGAACGCGCTGCTGACGGCGGCAAGATATCCGGGCATCACGCAGGTGATAATCCGCCGGAGCTATCCTGAGCTGTACGCAAACCACATAAAGCCGTTCCTGCTGCTCCTGCCCAAGGGAAGCTATTCCTACAACGACACGAAAAAGGAGCTGACGCTCCCCAACTCCAGCCGCATTATTTTCAGGTTCTGCGCGGGTGAAAAGGATCTGCCGAATTTTCAGGGGACCGAGTACGACATCATGTACATCGACGAGGCGACGCAGTTTTCCGAGGAGCAGTTCCGCGTTCTCGCCGCCTGCGTGAGAGGACCGAGGGAGGATCTCCCGAAGCGCTGCTATCTCACGTGCAACCCCGGCGGCATCGGCCACGCGTGGGTAAAGCGGCTTTTTGTGGACAGACAGTACAACAGCGGCGAAAACGGCGAGGAATACAGCTTCATTCAGGCGGGCGTGCGCGACAACAAGGCGCTCATGCGCTCACAGCCGGACTATATACGCCAGCTTGAGGCGCTGCCGCCGAAGCTGCGGGAGGCGTGGCTCGACGGGACGTGGGACATCCATACGGGGCAGTTTTTCGAGGATTTTTACGACAGACCGGAGCATTACTCCGACAGGCAGTACACCCACGTGATAGAGCCGTTCGAGATACCGGAGGCGTGGAAAATATACCGCTCGTTCGACTGGGGCTACCACCGGCCGTTTTCCTGCGGCTGGTGGGCGGTGGATTACGACGGCGTGGCGTACAGGATACTTGAGATGTACGGCTGCACGAAAACGCCGAACGAGGGCGTGCGCTGGACGCCGGACAAGGTGTTCACGGAGATAGCGCGTGTCGAGCGCGAGCACCGCTGGCTCAAAGGCAAGCACATTACGGGCGTCGCCGACCCGGCGATATGGGACGGCGAGACCGGCGAGAGCATCGCCCAATGCGCGGCGCGCCACGGGATATACTTCGTCAAGGGCGATCATGCGCGCATCCCCGGCTGGATGCAGCTGCACTACCGCCTTGCCTTTGACGAAAACGGCTATCCGCAGATGTATGTCTTCAAAAACTGCCGTGCGTTTATACGCACGCTCCCGCTGCTGCAATACGACGGCAGTATGGGCGAGGATCTCGACAGCGACGGCGAGGATCATATCGCCGACGAGACGCGGTATTTTCTCATGTCCCGGCCGATAAAGCCGCGCCTTTCCGACGTCGCGGCGCACTCGGGCGGACTCAAGCTCCTGCTGGATATAGACGGCGGCGCGGCCGCCGCGCCGAGAAAGCGGATGGAGTTCTTATAGAGTTAGGAGCTTCATTCAGTGAGGAGTGAGGAATGAGGAGTGAGGAGTTGATGTGTCGGCAGAGCCGACGGATAAAATAGAGTGGAGAGTGGAGTTAATGTGCCGCTTACGCGGCGGATAAAAATAAAGGAGCAGCAAATGGACAAAAACGAAAAAAACCTCGGGGAAGCTCCGCCTATCGGCAAAGACGAGCTTGAACGGGCTTACCAGACCCTGCGGAAATACCGTGCGGCGCGGGCAAACCTCGAAAAGAGAATAATCGACGATCAGCAGTGGTACAAGCTGCGGCAATGGGAATGTCTCAGGAAAAAGGAGAGAGAGCAGGTGGAGCCTGCAAGCGCATGGCTTTTCAACGCGATCGCCAACAAGCATGCCGACGCCATGGACGCGCTCCCCGCCGCCGCGATACTCCCGCGTGAGCAGGGCGACGTGCAGGAGGCAAAGCTCCTCTCCGCAGTCGTGCCGGTGGTGCTGGACGAGTGCGACTTTGAAAGCGTCTACTCCGGCGTTATGGACGACAAGCTCATCTCCGGCACGGGGGTATACGGCGTATTCTGGAACGCGGACAGGCTCAACGGGCTGGGCGAGATAGACATAGAGCAGATAGACGTCATAAACCTGTTCTGGGAGGGCGGCGTGACCGATATCCAGCAAAGCCGAAACCTTTTCTATATGACGCTGCGCGACAACGATCTTCTCGAGCGGGAGTACCCGCATCTCAAGGGAAAGCTCACCGCCCCGGCAATGGACGCGGCAGGCTATATCTACGACGACGCCGTTGACGTGAGCGAGAAAAGCGTCGTGGTGGACTGGTACTACAAAAAGCGCGCCGGCACAAAAACCGTGCTGCACTACTGCAAGTTCATCCCCGGTCAGGACGAGCCGCTTTTCGCCAGCGAAAACGAGCGGGACTACCGCGAAAACGGATGGTACGCCCACGCGCTCTACCCCTTTGTATTCGACGCGCTCTACCGCAGCAAGGGTACGCCCTGCGGCTTCGGCTATGTGGACATCGGCAAGAACACGCAGGAGTTCATCGACCGCGGCGATCAGGCGATAATGCAGAATATGCTCTTCAACTGCAAGCCGCGCCATTTCATCCGCAGCGACGGCAGCGTCAACGAGGCGGAATACGGCGATCTGACAAAGGATTTCGTACACGTGGACGGCGCTCTCGGTCAGGACAGCATCATGCCCGTGCGCGGCAGCAGTCTCGACGGCATTTATGTCACCGTCATCAACAACAAGATCGACGAGCTCAAGGAGACGACGGGCAACCGCGACGTGTCCTCCGGCGGCACGACGGGCGGCGCGACAGCCGCATCGGCGATCGCGGCGATGCAGGAGGCGGGCAGCAAGCTATCCCGCGACAATATGCGCGGGGCCTACAGGGCGTACAAAAAGGTCGTGCTGATGGTCATAGAGCTTATGCGGCAGTTCTATGACCTGCCGAGATGCTTCCGCATAACGGGAGAGAGCGGGGCGGATTTCGTGAGCTTTTCAAACGCCGGTCTTCTGCCGCAGAGCCTTGACGGGAACGGGGATATGGGACTGCGCCTGCCGGTGTTCGACGTTGAGGTCACGGCGGTCAAGGCTTCGCCCTACTCAAAGCTCAGCCAGAACGAGATGGCGCTTCAGTTCTATTCGGCGGGCTTCTTTGACCCAAAAGCCGCGGATGCCGCGCTTGCGTGCATCGAGATGATGGACTTCGACCGCAAGGATATTATCGCCGGACGTATTGCGGAAAACGCCGCTCAATACGCCGAAAATATCCGCCTTCGCGCCCTTGCCGCGCAGCTTGCCGAGAGATGCGGCGAAAGGGAGCTTGCGCAAAGCCTTTCCGGCAGCGCCCAGGACGCACCCGCCGCCGGAAACGGCAGAGCAAAGCCGCTTTCAAGACTTGAAAGGGTCCGCGCCGCGGCGGCGGAGGGAGGAGCACCGGCATGACTGAAATAAGCTGCGGGACGGACGGAGCGGGCTTCTTTATAGAGGCGTCGGGACACAGCGGCTTCGCCGGAGCGGGGCGCGACATCGTGTGCGCCGGTATATCTGCGCTGATTTTCGCCGAAATTGATCTGACAAGGAAAATGGAGAGCGCAGGACATATCGTAAAGCGCACGGTCATAGCGCACGACGGCTTTTTGTATCTGCACGTTGAGCCGTGCGTGGAAAAACGGGAGCTGCTCAGGGGCGCTTTTGCCGCGGCGAGAGCGGGGCTGCGCCTGCTGGCGGAGAAATACCCGGAAAATGTACAGATGGAGGAGACAGATGGAGAAAGCATTTAGTTTGCCCGAGGAAGAAACCAAGGATACCGGCGGGAGGCTTCCGGAGGGAAGGAACGCACCCGACGCGGAGGACGATCCCGGCGCGGCGGCAAAGGAGCCGTCGAGAGAGGAAAAATTCACCGCGCTTATCACGGGCGAGTACAAGGACCTTTTTGAAAGATGCGTTGAGGATGCGGTGAACGCGAAAAGCGCGGAAGCATCGCGCACGGACATCGCGGAAAAGGCGGCGCGGCGCTACGAAAAATGGCTTGCCGAGGCACGGGAGGCGCGGGAATGTCACAGCGCGTTCGACCTCAGCCGCGAACTTAAAAACGAACAGTTCTGCGAGCTTCTGAAATGCGGTGTGCCGGTGAAGTCGGCGTATGAGCTTATCCACCGCGACGAGCTTATGAAGAGCTACGCCAAGGAGCTGGAGGAGAGCATAACAAAGCGCATACTTGCCGGTACTCTGCGCCCGAAGGAATCGGCGATCGCCGCAGGCAGCGGCGCCGTGATAAAAAGCGGCGCTGCGGGCATGAGCCGCAGCGCAAGACAGGAGATAATCCGCAGAGTACAGCGGGGGGAAAAGATCAGCTTCTGAATGATAGGGCGCAGCGGGTGAGGAGTTTTATTCAGTGAGGAATGAGGAGTGAGGAGTTAAGGAGCCGCTGGCGCGGCGGATTGAATTAAGAGTGGAGAGTTGGGAATTAAGAGTGGAGAGTTGAGAGTGGAGTTACGGTGTCGGCAAAGCCGACAGATTTCAAGCCTCCCCTGAAAGGGGAACCATGAGTGCGTGTTAGCCAGATCAGAGATTCGGACGCTTACTTCGCCAAGGGCGGAGCCTTGAATCAAATCTGCCGCGTCAGCGGCACAATAATTCCACTCTCCACTCTGATAGACCCCTCCGGCCCGGCTTGCGCCGACACAATAACTCCTCACTTCTCACTCCTAACTCAATTGTGCAGGATTTGTTAAGGGCAAAAAAGTTGAAAGTCAACGCTTAATGATCGAAAAAGATGATTAAGAAACGTGTGCAGGACTTATTAAGAACGGAAAAGTTGAAAACCAGCACTCAATAATTAAGAAAAAAATTAAAAAAGGAGAAAAAATATGGAATTTGATATTCAGTATTTCGCAAACGAGGTTCAGACAACCGAGGCGCTTTCCGCCGAGATGAAGACCTTTTACGACATGACCCTGCTCGACGAGGCGGGCGCAAACCTCATCCACGACCAGTTCGGTCAGAAGCGCCCCATCCCCGCAAACGGCGGCAAGGTCATAAGCTTCCGCAAATTCGCGCCTCTTGCCAAGGCGATCACCCCGCTGACAGAGGGCGTCACTCCCGACGGCAAGCAGCTGTCCGTCAGCACCGTGACCGGCACCGTATCGCAGTACGGCGACTATATCACCCAGAGCGATATGCTTGAGCTGACCGCGCTTGACAACACCATCCTCGAATCGGCAAAGCTGCTCGGCAGACAGGCGGGCGCGACGCTCGACACCGTGGTCAGAAACGTCATGCACAGCGGCACGAACGTTATTTATGCCGACAGAATAAGCGGCGGCGACGTCACCGAGATCACAAGCCGCGCTGCACTCGACGAAAACTGCGCCGTCACGGTGGAGCTTATCCAGCGCGCCGTTGCAAAGCTCCGCGCACAGAACACCCCGACCATCAACGGCAAGTATGTCGGCATCATCCACCCCTATGTCGCCTACGACCTCATGCGCGACAGCGAATGGATAGACGCGCACAAGTACGCAAGCCCCGAAAACCTCTATGAGGGCGAGATCGGCGAGATCGCGGGCGTGCGTTTCGTTCAGACCACCGAGGCAAAAATATACTGCGGCGCGGATCTTGCACCCGACACGCGCAATCTCAGGGTCAACGCCTCCGCAGGACTTACAAACGCACTCTCCGTCCCCTTCGACGGCTCTCCCGCCGGCGTTGAGGCGGACGCGCTTGCCGGACGCTTCGTCATCATCGGCGGCACACGCGCCAAGGTCACGTCAAACACCGCCGATACGCTCACACTTGACACCCCTGTCACCTGTGCGGACAACGCCGACATCTTCCCCGGCGAGGGCGGAAAGGACGGGCTTGCCGTGTTCGGTACGCTCATCCTCGGAGACGGCGCATACGGCGTGACTGAGGTCAGCGGCGGCGGGCTTGAGATAATCGTCAAGCAGCGCGGCTCCTCCGGCGCGGCAGATCCCCTTGATCAGCGCTCCTCCGTGGGCTGGAAGGCGCTCAAGACCGCAGAGCTGCTCATCGAAAACTATCTCCTGCGCATCGAGTCCGTCTCACCCAAGTTCTCCGCAAACGCAAAGGAAAACTGACGCAATCGCGCAGCTTGTCAAAAAAGTCCTGCAAGGACTTTTTTGACCGCGCTTTCCGCCGAGCATTCTGAAAGAGTTCAAAATGCTGTTACCGGAAGCCTTGATATATCAAGGCTTCCGAGCGGCGGTTTATCAAATTTGAGGCGGGTCTTGCCCCCTCAAGCTCCCCTGCTGCTCTGTTATCTGACTTTAATACATAGTTTTTTTACAGTCTGCGCTCTGCGCTCATCAATGAGCGCAGAGCAGCGCGGAGAGCTTCATTCCTCACTCTGAATTATTTAAATAAATTATTTAAAAATGAAAGGAACAAATAAAATGGCAGGAAAGATCAAAGGCGAAAAGACCGTTAAAATCAGACTTCCGCGGGACAGGCGCGAACAGGAGGATGTGTTCGTGGGCATTAACGAGCGCACATGGCTCATAAAGCGCGGCGTCGAGGTGCAGGTTCCGGAATGTGTTGCGGAGGTTTTGCAGCACAGAGAGGAAATGCTCGAAAAGATCATGGCGTTTGAGGACGCCAACAAAAGCGCGGTATGACGGTATCGCAGGCGATAGACTGCGTTGACCGGCTCAAGCCCAACGGCTATTCCTACGCGGACAAGCTCGTATGGCTCAGCCGCCTTGACGCGGCGGTGAAGCGCGAGATAACCGACGCATACGAGGGCGATCCGGCAAAGGAAGCCCCGGCGTATACCGGCAGCGGCGGCGATACGCCCTTGCTGGCGGAGGCGCCGTATGACGAGATGTATATCCATTACCTCTCGGCACAGATAGACTACGCCAACTGCGAATATGACCGCTTCAACAACTCAAACGCGATGTTTGAAAGCGCATACTCCGCTTTCCGCAACGCGTACAACCGCGATCACACGGCAAAGCAGCGTAAGAAAAAATATTGGTAAGGCGGTGAGAATATGTTCTATCCCTCGCTTAAAAGAAAAGCCGTCAGAAAAAAGGTCACATCGGTTTTTCGCGGCCTTGACATGAGGCTTCGCGGCGCGGACGGCGCATTTACCGATATGGAAAATCTCTCCGGCGGCTGCTATCCGATGCTCGGGGTGAGAAACAAGCGCTCGGTTTCCGCGCACCTGAGCGCACCCGGCGGTCTTATAGAAAAGGATGCTCTTGCATGGGTGGACGGCGGCACACTTTATTATAACGGCCTGCCCACACCCGTAACGGATCTTGCGCCGGGCGAAAAGAGGCTTGTCAGCATGGGCGCGTACATCTGCATCTTCCCCGACAAGGTTTTTTACAACACCGCCGACCCCGCCGACTACGGCAGCATGGAAGCAAGCTGGAGCTATACGGGGCGCGTGAGCTATACCCTATGCAGCGCCCAGGGGGAGGATTACGAAGACGTTACCGAGAGCGAATATGAGCCGGATGCGCCGGAGGCGGGCGCACTGTGGCTCGACACGGGGGAAGGGGCGCTGTGCCGCTGGGATGCGGCGAGCGAGCAGTGGATAAGCATAGAAAGCGTCTACGCCAAGCTCACCTTTACCACCCAGGGACAGCTGCCGGAAAAATTTTCGCTCTATGACGGCGTGAGCGTTGCCGGCGCACACTTTGAAGGTCTCAACGGCAGCAAGATAATATACGGCATAGGCGGAGGGGAGAGCGAGAGCGATTATATCGTCCTTGTATCCGAACCTGTTTCGCCCGGACATTTCGACGGCGGGAGCATCACGATAAAGCGCACCGTGCCGGAGACGGACTATGTATGTCAGTGCCGCAACCGGCTGTGGGGCTGCCGCTACGGCAACGACGGCGCGGGCAACATAAACGAGCTTTACGCCTGCGCACTGGGAGATTTCAAAAACTGGAATCAGTTCATGGGGCTTTCCACCGACTCGTGGCGCGCCAGCGTCGGCTCGGACGGGGTATGGACGGGCGCGGTGAACTACCTCGGTACGCCGATATTCTTCAAGGAAAACTGCCTGCACCGGATCTCCGTGTCGGCGGCGGGGGCGCATCAGGTGGACGAAACGGTGTGCAGAGGCGTTGAAAAGGGCAGCGAAAAAAGTCTCGCTGTGGTAAACGAGACGCTGCTTTACAAATCACGGAGCGATATATGCGCCTATCAGGGCGGTTTCCCCGAGAGCGTCTCCGCCGCGCTCGGCGGCAGGCGGTATTCGCACGCCGCGGCGGGCGTGCTGGGGCAGAAATACTACGTCTCCATGCTCGACGAAAAAAACGCGCCGTCGCTGTTCGTATACGACATGGCGCACGGACTGTGGTACCGCGAGGACGGACTGCGCGCAGAGTGCTTCGCCAGAGTGGACGACGAGCTTTTCTGCATCGCGGACAACAGGCTAATTGCTCTCACGGGCGGCGCGGGCGAAACGGAAAAGACCGTGAAATGGTACGCCGAGAGCGGGGCGCTCGGCCTTGAATACACGGGGGAAAAGTACATAAGCCGCCTGATACTCCGTGCGCTGCTCGGCTGCGGGAGCGTTCTGGAGCTGTTCACGGAATACGACTCCTCCGGCGTGTGGGAGTTTGCCGGACGCGTCCACCGGCACAGCCTGGGCAGCATAGAGATACCGCTGCGCGTGCGCCGGTGCGATCATATGAGAATAAAGCTTGCGGGCGAGGGGGAAATGAAGCTCGTTTCCCTTACGCTTGAGCTGACGGAGGGATGAGTATGTATGAGCTGCCGCCGATCCTGAACGGCAATCCGACACAGCAGCTTGCCTCGCTCCGCTCCTACCTCGTAAGAATGGCGCAGCAGCTCAACGGCGCGCTCGGCGCGGAGCAGGCGCAGGGACTTACGCACGCGCCGTCCGTCTCCGCCGGAGCAAATGCGGTCACGGCGGCGGCGCAGAAGGACGGCAGCGAGGAGATACGCAAAAACGCCAGAGAGCTGAGAGCGCTTATAGTAAAGACCGCGGACGGCCTGAGCGGGGATATAATCCGCGGTCAGGAGCAGCAGAGGCTTTATACCGACGCGGCGGCGGAAAAGCTTTCCTCAACGCTTGTGGCAAGGTCGGAATTCGGCACGTTCACGGAGAAGATAGAAAGCCGTATAAGCGAAAGCGCACGCGGCGTCGTGGAAAGCTATAACTATGATTCCCTCATAAGCTCGGCGGAGGACAGCATAGCCGTGCTGCAAAGCTATATGACAAGTCTCGACGGGGAGATACGCCGCGGCATAGTGACCGATCCGGAGACGAACGAGGAGGTCACGGGGATAGCGATATCCCAGAACCTGCAATTTACAGGCGCAGTCGTCAAGGGTGCGGACGGGGCGGAGTATTACCGCCTTTCCTCCGGACAGACCTTCGGTCTGTACACCTCCACCGGCTGGCAGTTCTGGATAGACGGGCATAAACGCGGCTGGTACAACAGCGTTGACGGCATGCTGCACATCGCAAACACCGCCATTGAGGACACATTGCAGATAGGCGGAGCATGGCGCGTCCTCAACGAGGGCGGGCTTGGCATCAAATACACGGGCGGATGATCGGGGAGGATAAACTATGGGCGTAATGTTCTATCAGAACGGCGCTGCCATCGGCACGGACGCGGGCTGGGGCGGCTTCACGGGAAACAACAACTATGTCGTGCGCTACGACTTCACGACCGGCGCGGCGGGCGCGTCGCAGGCGGCAATAGGGCTGAGCAATATATTCTACGGCCACGGCGCGGGAACGCAGAGCTTCGGCTTCAAAATAAGCGCAAGCCCTGCCGAATGGTGCAATGCACGCGCCGTGCCTCCCGACTCAAACACCGCGAAAATGGTCTATTCCGCCTCCACCGGCTACGGCTGCGTACTCACGGCGAACGCCCTGAAGCTTCTGCCGTACACAAAATATTATATATTCGTCTATCTTGCAGGCGGCGGCGCGGAATACTATACCGGCTGGAACTGCGTAAATCCGCAGATAGTATATGCGGGAAGCTACACGCAGGACGCAAGCACGATCGACTATCTCTCCCCCGCCGTATCCGCACTCGGCTCAGTATCGCTCACGATGAAGCGTGCGGGCGGCAACTACCACAGAGCGTCGTTTTCCTGCGGCGGCGAGACGCTTGCCGTCTCCGACGCGTTCGCCGCATCGCTTTCATACGTCTGCCCGCGCTCATGGCTCCGGAAAGACACCGCCGCAAAGAGCCTGAGCATCGGCGTATCCGTGCAGAGCTATTCGGACGCCGCATGCCAAAGCCCCGTCGGCTCCCCGGTCACGGGCAGCTTCACGCTGAGCGCTGACAAGGATATGCACCCAGTTTTCTACCGAGAGGCCGTTACGGTCACGGCGGTCAATCCAAAAGCGCAGACGCCGCAGTTCCTGACAAACGTCAGCCGTGCAAAGGTGCGCTTCGACACGGGGCTTATCGACATGACGGACTGCGCAGGCGCGGAGATAAGCGGGTACAGGATAAGCTGCGGCGGGAAGGAGGTATCCTCAGCGTCGGCGACGGTGCTTTCCGACGTGATAGGCACGGACGGGACGATCGTGTGCACCGTTATCGACACACGCGGGTGCGAGCACTCGATAAGCGTCGCGGTGAAGCTCTATCCCTACGTTGCGCCGTCGCTTACGGCGATCGCCGCGGCGCGGTGCAATGCGGACGGAGCCGAGACGGACGGCGGCGCTTTCTACAAGCTGCGCTTCTCCGCCGCCTGCACTGACCTCTCCGGCAACGTCTGCGCGGTAAGCGCGAATATCCAGCCGGCCGGAGGCTCCTACGGTGCGGAGACGGCGCTGACGGGATATGAAAACGGCGTATGGTCGGACAAATGGTCAAGCCCCGCGATACTCGGCGGCGCCCTCTCCGGCGACAGCTTCACGGTGCGTCTCACCGTGAACGACAGCGTCGGCGGCAGCAGCGTCTACACGCTGCCGCTCTACCGTCTGCATTGGGCGATGAAGTTCAACCGGACCGGAACGGCGGTAGGCTTCGGAATGGAGCCGTCGGCACAGGACGCCCTCCAGATACCAGATCATTGGCGTATGTACTGCGGCATACCGGTGCTCTCCCCGCTTGCCTACGGCGCCGCCGCGCCTGATACGGCGGTAACGGCTCCGGTCGAGGGGCAGATATACCTGAGGGTAAAAGCATGATATGTCCTGACGGCGCCCTTGTATCGGCGGAGATATACATTTTCACGGACGGAGAGTGGAAAAAAGCGGAGGCGTATATTTATGCGGACGGGGAATGGAGAATGGACTGCGCTGAGTGAGCAGCTGCGCGAATCGCCGCGCCTGACTGACTGCGAAAAATAATACGATTGGAGAATAAAATGACAACTACCAGAAAACGGGCGGCCGAGGCGGAAAAGCCCGCGTATGACGACAGCTACGACAAAAAGCTGAGCGAAAGCTACGAAAAAATAAAGTCCCGCCCGGCTTTCAGCTATGACGCAAAAAACGACCCTCTGTACGCAAAGTACAAAAGCGATTACATCTCCCAGGGACGAATGGCGATGAAGGACAGCGCCGGACAGGCGGCCGCACTGAGCGGCGGCTATGCGTCAAGCTACTCCGAGAACGCGGGACGGCAGCAGTACGACAGCTATCTCACGAAGCTTGGCGACGTGATACCGGAGCTGTACCGCCTTGCGTACAGCCGCTACGAAGACGAGGGCGGCAGACTTGCCGGCGAATATGACGCGCTCAGGGCTCTGCGCGACAACGAATACAGCCGCTACACCGACGCGCTCGACGATTATAACGATGAGCGGGAGCGGGAGTACCGCAGGGAACGCGACGCGGCGGAGGATGAGAGAACGGTGCTTTCCGACAAGCGCAGCGACGCCGCCGCAAGAGCAAAATACGGCGATTTTTCCGGCTACGCGGAGCTTTACGGCGACGAGACCGCCGAGCGGATGAAAAGCTATTGGATAAGCGCAAACCCAAAGACCGCTTACGGCATGGGACTTATCAGCGCCGACAGGTACTACTATATGACCGGCAGCTACGCCCCCGGATACGAGCTGCCTCAGCCGGACGCGCCGTCTTCGGGAACTTCCAGGACGTACTACCCCAACACCGCCCCCGACGGGCGCGAGGCAAAGGTCGTTCAGCGCGAGCTGCGCAATATGGGCTACAAAATAGCCGTGGACGGCGCGTGGGGACCGAAAAGCCAGGCGGCATGGGACAAGGCCTACGGCAGCAAAAAAACCGGCGGCAAGAGCGGATACATATTCATTTAAGGGGCGATACGCATGAATATCAGAACGCACAGGATCATTCTCGATCTCGACGCGGCGGCAGGCGGCAGCGCCGTTACACTGCGCCAGGGCGAAAATGCGCACCGCTTTGAGATCTGCTTTAACCGCAGCGCGCAGCCCTATCATATAAGCGGCGACTGCCGCGCTGTTCTGGCGGCGGAAAAGAGCGACGGCACACAGCTTCTCAACAGCTGCTCGATAGAAAACGACACCGTTATCTACGACCTTACCGCCCAGACCACCGCCTGTCCCGGCAGGCTCGACTGCGAGGTGAGGCTCTACGGCGCGGAAAACAGGCTCCTGATCGCGCCGAGATTTTCGGTATATGTCGAAAGCAGCGCGATAGACGAGAACGCCGTTGAATCTTCCGATGAGTTCACCGCACTCAACGAGCTTATTCTGAAAGCGGGCGCGTCCTCCGGTCTGCGCATAAAGGGCTATTTTCCTTCCGCAGACGAGCTTGAAAGGATCGCCTCTCCCGAGGCGGGCGACGCCTACGGAATAGGTATGCAGCCGCCATATGACATTTATGTCTGGGATGCGCTCAACGGTATATGGGTGAACAACGGTAAGCTTACCGGCGGCACGGGCGGCGAAAAGGGTGAGAAAGGCGACAAGGGCGACAAGGGCGATAAAGGCGAAAAGGGCGATACGGGCGTGCGCGGAAGCAGATGGTTTTCCGGTACGGCGCTCACAGGAACCTCGTCCGCTCCGTCCGTGTTCGCGGACTCCGGAATAGCGGAAGCCCTGAGCGGCGACAGGTATCTCAATACGCTTACCTGTAATATCTATGAATGTACTCTCACTGGCAGCGCGGAAGCCGCCCTCTGGAAATACAGCGGCTGCATAAAGGGTGCCGACGGCGCGTCCGGAGGCACGGGCGGCTCAGGCGGCAGCGGCTCAGAGGGACTGTGGTACCCCACGGTCAGCGCCGAGGGAATATTGAGCTGGGAGAAATCAAGCGCAGACGCCGCACCGGCATCCGTAAGCATTATGGGCGGCAAGGGCGACCCCGGCGAAAAAGGCGACCCCGGCGAAAAAGGCGAGAAGGGCGAGAAGGGGGACAAGGGAGACAAGGGCGAGACCGGTGCGCAGGGTGAAAAGGGAGACAAGGGCGAGACCGGCGCGCAGGGCGAAAAGGGAGACAAGGGAGAGACCGGCGCGCAGGGCGAAAAGGGTGAAAAGGGCGATACGGGCGGAGACAGAGTATACGTCGGACCGGAAGCGCCGGACGACCCCAAGTACGACATATGGCTTGACACCGATGAACCGGCGCTGAAAATATGGCTGCCGTCGGTAAGTGGGGCGGGGATGCTCAGCTGGGAAAAGTCGGCGAGCGACGCTGCGCCGGAGGCGGTAAGCATAAAGGGCGAAAAAGGCGACAAGGGCGACCCCGGCGCATCGCCCGTGCGCGGCGTGGATTACTGGACGGCGGCGGACAAGCAGGAGATCGTCGATTCCACGCTTGCCGCGCTGCCGACATGGACGGGAGGCAGCTTCTGATGGCGTTTGACAAAATAATCGACAGCGCTCAGCTTGAGAGCGATCTGACCTCCGCCGCGGCGGCGATACGCGCCAAGGGCGCTACGGCCGATCCCCTGAGCTTTCCCGCAGGCTTCGTCTCCGCCGTAAACAACATCTCCACTTCCTCTGCCTTTGGGTACATCGTTGCAAGCTTCCCGACTACGGCTGCAAGCTGTACGTGCTCAAACGGCGGGACGGTTTTGGAGGCAGACGCGGCGGGGCTTGCGCGGGGACAGTTCGTCTTTAAGGTTCCCGCCGCCGGTACGTGGACTGTAACCATAAGCAACGGGACTGACACAAAATCCAAGAGCGTCAGCATTACTACCGCCGGTCAGGCGGAAGTCGTGAAGCTGTCATTTTCGCTTATACTGCTTGATGGCGGCGATGAGTGCACCGATATCACGGGTGGTTGGGCGAAGCTTATCGACACCACGGCAACGATTGTTAACACCGGCTCAGCTTTGGTACTGACCGCTCAAAGTGGCAATAGGTGTTATTGTTATACGGTTAATAAAATAGATGTGAGTGGTAGAAAAACACTTAAAATGCATATTGCCGAAAATCCAAATGACATAGCGTCTGTAACCATGGGGCTGAAAAACACAAAATCAGACACGGCTTGGATTGCGAAGAAACTCATTGGGAAGGGATACACCGGCGATACAGAACTTGACATCTCCAGCGTGACATCTGGCGAATATTGGGTTGGCGTCAGCGTTGCATCTGCTGGTTATCCTTTAGTGCTTGATGAGGTGGAATTGATATGACGATCTATATAGACAGCGATTATAAGTGCTATGTATCCGCCGCTGAAGGACGCAGGGCGGTCGAGACCGATTTCTTCGACGGCAAATGCAGCGCATTTGTTGAGGGCTATCGTTACGTCCCTGCCGGAGAGACGTGGACGCGCACAGACGGCGCGGTGTTCGCAGGCGAAATGATAAGCCCGTGGAAGGATTACAGCATCCTTGCCGCCGCACAGGCGGCGTATGAACAGGCGCAGAGCGAGAGCGCGGCGGAAATTGCCGATATGCAAAATGCGCTGAATGTTATGGGGGTGTCGGTCAATGAGTGACAAGGGCAGATGGACGCTTGCCGCCGAAGCTGTAGCGGCAGAAACAAAGATAGCGTTGCAAACGGTTTTTGACGAACTCAATCAGGGTCAGCAGAAAAAGCTGCTTAAATCGCCGGAGGTCAAGGCGCTTTTTGACCGGTACGCGGTCGGGCAGAGCGGGGAGGAATAGAGCATGGCGGTATTGAAGGGAAAGGTCAACGGACAGTGGCAGGAGATAGGCGCGGCATATTATCAGAAATTCTATCCGGATGAGTGGCTTTTCAAGGACGGTGCGCTGAATCTCAACGCCTACGGCAATCTCCTGCCTGCGGACAAGTATTCTATCAACAGCACATCGAAGATGCTTGATGTTTTGGCACAGTCGTCCGTTTATTTTGAAAGCCCCATAACCAGGAGCTTTGCAAAAATAAAAATAGTTGTCGGCAGCAGCAGCTATTTATCGAGACTAAAGCTCGGGAGCACACCGACGGGCGGCGAGTATTATGACTATGCTCTGCACACCGGAGATAACGAAATAAGCCTGCAAAACATTCCGAAGCCGTTTTATTTCTGTCTCAATAATCCGTGGTCATATTCGACTTCCGCAATCAAAAGCATCACGCTTGAATAGGAGGGACTATGAGCAAGCTTACAATTCTCACCGCGCTTGTGCGCGGCGGCATGACGCCGATCGCGGCGTGCGCCATGGGTGGCAACATGATGTGCGAGAGCAACATGACGGCAAACATTGCGCAGCGCGGCATGACCACGCTGACGGATGCACAGTACACTGCGGCGGCTGACAGCGGCGCTATAGACTTTGCGCATGATGCAGTCGGCTACGGGCTGTGTCAGTGGACGTATTACACCCGCAAACAGGCGCTTCTGGATTACGCGCGCTCCTGCGGGGTGTCGGTCGGCGATGAGCAAATGCAGGTGCAGTTTTGTCTCAACGAGCTGCGCACCGGCTACCCGCGACTGTGGGCGTACTTGCAGACAACGCAGGATATACATTGCGCCGGAGATATATGCACGGACTATGAGCGCCCCGCCGTAAACAACATCCGTGACCGGATAGCCTACGCAAACGCACTGTATATGCAGTACGGCGATATACTCACCGGCAAGGACACGGCACAGTCGCCTGACGCGCTCAGTCCGGAGGCGGAAGCGGACACCGCAGAGACCGCCGCGCCAACCTTGCCCACGGTGAGAGACACCGACCATACGCCGGAGGCGGAAGCGGACACCGCAGAGACCGCCGCGCCAACCTTGCCCACGGTGAGAGACACCGACCATACGCCGGAGGCGGCATACCTCAAAGCGCTGCTGGAAAAGCTCGGCTATGACGTGCTGTGGGACGGGCTGAGGGCTTGCCTCATCGACTACCAGAGCAAGACGGGGCTTGACGCAGACGGCATCTGCGGGGAAAAGACGTGGAGGCGGCTGATGGGATGAGCGAGATAATTATAGCTCTTTTCAGCCTTGCAGGTACGCTTGCGGGGGCGTATTTTGCAAACCGCAGAACATCGGCGCTTGTGCTGTACCGGCTTGAGCAGCTTGAAAAGAAGGTGGACAAGCACAACGGCGTGATAGAGCGCACATATGCCCTCGAGAAAAAAGAGGAGCTGCTTGCCGAAAAAATATCCGTGGCAAACCACCGGATCGCCGATCTTGAGTCGGGAAAATAAAAGCGGAGCCGGAAGACGCCGCGGTCATGAGTAAAAAAAATCAAAGCGCGGAAAGCGCAGGGAGGAATATTATGGATTGGATGAACATTCTGGAAAGAGCGGGCTGGACGTTTCTTGAGGCGTTCCTTGTCGCCCTGCCGACTACGATAAGCGCGGATATGGACGGCGCGGCATGGAAGGCCGTGCTGCTCTCCGCAGCATGCGCCGGTCTGAGTGCGGTAAAAAGCTTTGTTATAGAGCTTCTCAAGAATAAGACCGCGTAATAGGGAGCAGGCGGCAGGGTAAAATGCGGCGGGAAAATTGCGTATTTGCGGCAATATGCAGCGCAGAAGAAAAAAACCGTTGAAAAGCGCGGCGGAAATGATATATTATAATGTATGTCAGATGGAAAAAAACGGAAATGTGCATTGACCGCGTCCGCACGGCTTGTCTGCGGCGGGCGGCGCGAGCCTTGGCTCACTAAAGTATATGCACGGGAGAGAACAGAAATGAAAAAAATATTCGCCGTTGTTCTTGCCGCTGCGCTGTGCCTGACGGTCTGCGGCTGTACGAATGTATTCAAGGAGTTCAAGGAGAGCGCGGATAAGGCCGTGGAAAGCGCGTCGGTATCTCCGTCCGCTTCTCCCTCGCCTGTTGACGACCCGTTCGCCGATCAGCCGGAGGCAGGCGGCGTTTCGGATGAGCCGGAGCCGTCATGGTACGATGCGCCGGAATTTAAAGAAAAAGAAAAGGCTCCTGCCTCTGCGGCGGCGTCGGACGGCGGCGCGGAGGCCGCCTCCGCGCAGAGCCCCGCACTTCCCGCGCAGAGCCCGACG
>ERZ857629.756-NODE-756-length-41518-cov-3.547621_pt1 | contig 41518 bp, 26 predicted proteins | sample MGYA00519700_ERZ857629 | MGnify/ENA primary metagenome ERZ857629 (study PRJEB31778, sample SAMEA3449351) | human gut metagenome | biome: human gut; feature: human-associated habitat; material: faeces | place: United Kingdom | collected 2010/2012 ... | reverse complement strand
TCAAATTTCCGTTTTGCTAGCTGCGGATAGAACCACTCATTGATTACCGGAACGTGATACAGCAATGCAGCACCGATGAGATCAATCGGCAACCGAACGATGAAGCTCAGTAGAACCAGCGGAATCTGTGGGAACAGCATTCGCAATGTTCCAAGGTACATTTGCCATGGCAACACATCATCTTCAATCAGATGCACACACAGAATGGCAAGACTTGCCTGCCCGATTCTGCTCAACACGCTTCCCATCGCCGGAACTCGATCAATCAATTGCGAAATACCGACAACGCACAATGTTCCCGCAATGCTGCCGATTACAGCCAGAACGGGGCGCGAACCATAATTATTGACGGCCATGCTCATGCCACCGAAAAACGTGATGTCGACCACCCAAATAATAAACGCAATAGCCCACGCGAAGGGGAAACGTTTCACAAGGCCAAGTACATCATATTTCTTGGCAAGATATCCCAAATACAGGAATGCTGCCGCGCACATTCCCGGCTGGATACTCCAGGGCAGCAACACATAGTGCGAGGAAATATAGCCAATAGCAAAGCACAGCGCCACCCAGACAGGGGTGTAGGGAAGTCTTGCGAGGCAATGCAACAACAGACGAGCCCAAAACAGCGCAAGCAGAAACCAGATTGCGCCGATTCTCAAATCCACCCGCCAGAGTGTAAGATTCGAGATATCACCGCTTCCATATATCGCGGCCATGCCCCATTGCCGCAAGGCAATCGCCCTGCTCTCATGGTCAAGCGTCGCCATGCAAGTCACGCCGACAAGCACGCACAATGCTGTTACCACGTAGGTGAATAGCAACTGTTTCGCTTCCTTCATCCAACGGAATCGTCTTTCCGGATGCATGAAATATCCGGAAAGGATGAAGAAAAGGGGCATATGGAACGAAAAACAGATAGACAGAACAATCTGGGCCGTGCGGTGTGGTACGAACAGGTTTGTCTCAATGGCGCTGTGTCCCAGTATCACAGCCAAAATGGCTATGCCCTTGGCAATATCGAAAAATCTAATACGCTGCATACTCTCTCAAGTCTCTTGTTGGCTCGTTCTCTCTACCGCTTGCCAGACGTTCTATAGGACATTACAGGCCGAGCAATTGCTGCAATGCACGCCACATCACAACCTGCCCCATACGATTCGGATGGATGCCGTCCTTATACAACGCCTGCTGTGGCATTCCCGTCGGACGTCCTACGATACGGAATGCCGAATACATCGAAGCGAAGCGCCAACCGTGCCGGCGGCAAAGATCCTGCAATACCGTATTCTCCTGTCCCATGGTGAGAGATCTGGGATCGGATAACGTATCGATGTCGGCAAGCACATATACGTTGTCAGCCCCGTACCGTGCGGCAATGCGATTCAGATAGCTTTCCGCTTCACGCTTGAAATCGACGCTATTCGAAAGCCTCAATCGGTCATTCGCTCCAAGCAGCACGATAGCGGCGTCCTCATGTCCGAGAGTCGCATCGCCGATAGAGTTATAGCCCGAATAGGAACCTTTGCCCGGCGCACTGGCATTGGTCATGGATACGCCACGCGATTCCAGATAATGCCTTAGGCTGTTAGTAGCCATATCCGTCTGATGGGACGGCTCATAATAGGTGACTCCCTCAAGCCGAAACAACTCGCGAGACGTACATGGGTACGTGTTCGCCGCTCCCACTCCAGCGGCGATACTGTCTCCAAGAACGCGAACGGAACGATACCGCCCAGATTTGATTTTGTTACCAAACGCTCCTGCAGCGGATCCGACGTAATCACTAGGTATGGCAGCCGACCGCCGCGTATCGAGAGCACCGGTGCGGTTGTCAAAATAGTAGGTGGCGTTATTCACGTTCTGCTTGCCATACAGTATCTTGCCGCTCGGCCAGCTGTAACACACCGTTTTCCCACCTAGTCTCTGCCAACCGTACTGCACTGCACCGGTATGCACATCCAACAGATACCACGCTCCGTCAATAGGCTGTTCCCCATACAGCATCCAGCCCATCTGACGATCGTAGAAGACCCACTTCTGGGCTTTCGACAGGCATACAAAGCCATACTGCATGGCACCTGTCGATTCGTCGAAGTCGTACCAATGCCCGTTAATCAGTTGTTCCCCGTACTGCATCTGGCCGGAGGCATGGTCGTAATATACCCATTTATGCTGTGGCGAGTTGAAATAAAAGCCATGGGACATGGTACCAGTGTGCTCGTCGAAGTGATACCAGCCGGTGTGGCTCTTGTCGTAGTTCACATAGCGTTCCCCGTACAGCATCTTTCCCGTGGTCAGGTCGTAGTAAACCCATTTACCGTCATTAGAAGGAATGTGGGTTATGCCCTTCGCCATCGCACCGGTAGCAGTATCGAAGTAATACCAAGCACCGTAGCGGTAATCCTCACCCTTGACCATATGGCCGGCAGCGTCATAGCGTACCCATTTGCCACCATTGGACTGAAGGTATACGTCTTTGTTGCGGGCCACAAAACCATTCTCGTCAATCCAATACCAATTCCTATCCTTGGCATCGTATATTTCCTTGGAACGGACCTGTTGGCCTTTTTCGTAATAATGTTCCTTTTTTGTGTCCCAACCATTGATCGAATGTGATTCACTATACGCTTCAGAGAAGGATCCCCAATCATTGGGATTTTCTTCACCGAAGGCATAAGACGTGCCGAAGCAAGCGCTAAGCAACAAAGCTGAAACCGCACAGAACCCCAGCAGCATCAGCTGCTTCAGCCGGACATCCAAGCTTCTTCTCATAACTGCCCCTTAGCAGCATATTTGCGTTTCAAGCTACCGGCAAAATCCACAATCTTCTGAATACCGTATGCTGCCATTGGAATCAGCAGCAGGAAGAACGGGAACGTATAGATGCTCTTTGCCTCCCAAAGGAGATAGCACAGAAAGCCGCCAATGAACGAGGCGCAAAGCAGCACCCGTGCAAAAACCTGAGCCGCATCGTTTCCGACTGTCTTTTCTTTGATTAGCGAACGGAGAAGAGCGATCAAACCAATGCACGCCAGCAAATACATAACGGTTTGAGCGACATTCTCGTACCGGAGCAGAATGTCTGAACCGTCGCCGATAAGAAGGAAAGAGCTCAGCCCGGCAAAGTGCCTTGAGGATTCACCCAACTCCGAATACAGCGACGTCATGAACGACGGTTCAGCCCATTCCGACGCAAGCTTGCCGATGAAGAAGCGCATTCCTTCGCCGGGATTATGCGAGAACTCCGATAACCGTCCTTGGATAAACTCTTTGGAAATCTGCGATTGAAGAGCATAATCATTGCCTGTACGTTCGAAGGCATCCAAAGCGAACCTGTTCCACCAACCGGGCGGCATATTCCCCGACTGACTCAGGCCAATGGCAATCCAAGAAAGCATCGGCATACCCTTGCCGAAATTCTGCCCGGTCCAAGACTGAACCAGCGCGACGGGAAGTTTGGAAATAACAAACGTAATCACTGCAGAAAGCAGAGACACCAGTAGCTGCCAGATACGACGGTTATGCCAGACTGCGAAGACGGCAGCGAGAAGTGCGGCAAGAACCACTATCTGATATGTCGATTTGAAGATGATGCCGATGCCGCAGACAAGAAATCCCCCGGCAATAGCGAGCGCACTAGACCAGACCTTTTGCAGACGAAACCCCTCCGCGATGATCCAAACACCGCAGATTGTAATGAAAAACCCAACGGCATTAGGGTATACGAAAGCCGCAAACATCATGAGAGGAACACATGTTGCAATCAGAACGGTGAATGCACCATATCCCTTCTTATCCAACCCAAGCATGCCGCTCAAACGCCATAGGACCGCGACCATAGCGGTGACCGCCACGGCACTGGCAATCTGGAAGGCGAGAATATTGCCCGAACCGAACAAAGCAAATACCAGCAGATACCACAGCATCGGACCACTCTGGAACGGATAGAAGGAGAAGTACGCATAAGCGCTTGGGATGTCTCGTCCGATACATTCCTTCTGCACACTGCCCACCGAGCAATAATCCGCGCTGAACTGACCGATATCCCCTCTCAACAAGGCATTGGCAGCATCCATCAAATTCTGTGAATCCGGATATGTGTACGTCACCAAACTCAGCGAAACGATCCACACAGTTTGGATTATCATCGCATATGCCAAAAGCGTGACAAAAACCCATCTACGCGGCAGTTTTGAAATCCCGATCGAGAGTAACACAATTGCGACGAACAGCATGATTGTACCGACAATGAATACCGCTGAAGGTATGCCAGAGTGATAATCAACCTGCTCCGTGATCTTTCCAAGTTGCGAACCGACCCTCTTGAACGTGACAGTGAAGAAAATTGACAGCACAAGCAGCATCGCCACAACAGCGATCTGAAGCCCCAGAGCAAGCGCAACAAGCCACTTCGGGAGTACACGTTTGAAAAGCAGGCGCCCTCCGGACACAACATTTTGTTTATTCACTCAGCAACATTCCCATCTTCCCCAAATGGAGGAATTCATCTTCTCAGAGTGTTTGTTCAATAATATAGCGAGGCCGAGCTTTGACTTCGAGGTAGATCTTCGCGATATATTCGCCGGTAACACCGAGAGCCAGCAAAATGAAGCCGCCCAGAATCCACAAGGAACACATCATCGACCCCCATCCGGCGACAGCGTGGCCAGAGAACACGGAAATGAGGGTATACACCAGCATTACGATTCCGACGAACACGGAGAACAAGCCCAAACCGGTGATCATAGTCAACGGCTTTGTCGAGAAGGAGGTCACGCCTTCAATCGCAAAGGAAACCATCTTCTTCAACGGATACTTGGATTCTCCGGCCACTCGAGTTCCACGCTTGTAATACACTTTTGCCGTTTTGAACCCAAGCGAGGGGACCAGACCTCTGAGGAACAGGTTCGATTCCTTGTACTGTGACAGAGCCGACAATGCGGCACGGCTCATCAGTCGGTAATCGGCATGATCCGGTACGGTTTCCGTTCCAAGCCACTTCATCAGGGAATAGAACGCATGAGCAGTGCCACGTTTGAAGGCAGTATCGGTGTCACGGTTATCTCGTACACCATAAACGATCTCAGCGCCCTGAAGATATTCACGAACCATATCATCAACGGCATCGGGATCATCCTGCAGATCGGCATCCATGGAAACCACGGCATCGACCTCCAGCCTGTATGCCTGCATCAGACCGGCAAACAGAGCATTCTGATGCCCTCTGTTGTGGGCTAGTTTCACACCGTGGAACAGAACAGGATTGTCTTCATGCAAGGCTTCGATTACATCCCACGTTTTATCGGAAGACCCGTCATCAACGAAAAGGATGAAACTGCCCTGGGCAACGGCATGCGAACTCTCGAGCTGGCGCATCTTCTCCCTCAGCACATCCGCAGTCACATGCAGAGCCGCCTCCTCGTTATAGCAGGGGATCACAAATGCCATTACCGGCTCACGCCTCGTCCAAGCGCTTTGTCCGTTCTTCACATCACTCGTCATATGCAACAGTGTATGCCACACCAGCAACCCGATAAAGACGGCACCCCTTCCGAACTCTGGGAAACCATGCACTTCGCACTTTCTGCGCATGCCCACGCCTTTTCCACTGGCGAAACGGGGGAGGTATGACGCCCTCTGTTTATTTGTCAACACTGCTCACAATAATCACCTCTATACCTTAGATAGGGGGGATATGAGAAGAAAAACCTTAGTCGCTGCCGGTTTTGTTATTGCTACCGTTTTACAAGGCATATCATATCCAGCAATCGCACTGGCTGCGGACAATACAGCCGCGGACCAGCCCACAAGCAGCCTTGTTGGCGAGCAAAACAGCGCCGCCGAAGACACCGATGTTCAGAGCGAGACGTCTGACAACGACAATACGGACGATGGCACTGCGCCCGAAGCGAACAACGCAGACAACAAGGAGAACGTAAGCCCGGCGGCAAGCGCCACACCCAAGGCTGAATCGACAACCGACGACGAATCCAATGATTCTCCGTCGACAACGCCTCAGAACGGATGGGACCAAGACAAAAGCCACTGGTATGAGAATGGGCAAATAGTTCATTCCAAGTTCTTCTACGACAAGGGCTCCGATGCCTGGTACTGGGCGGAAGCCGATGGCTCCATTGCCTGCGACAAGGATGTATACGTTCCGAACAGCAACACGGATCGTTCCCATGGAAAGTGGGTGCGCTTCGACAAGCAGCGACGAATGGTCAAGGGCGAAGATTACCGATATGGCAGTTGGTACTACTTCGACACCAACACCGGTGCAATGGCAAAGGGAATAACCCGCATCTCCTCCAACGGCGGCAAGTGGGTCTATTACGACCTGACAACTGGCAAGATGCAATACGGGGAACGCTACATTCATTACGACGAGAGTCATACCGGCTGGTATTACTTCGACCCGCAAACCGGAGCCATGGCTCACGATTTTGTGTACCTTCGCCAAGCCAACAAATGGGTTTACTACGACAAGTACACCGGCAAGATGCAATACGGAGAGCATTGCATCAACGACGGCTGGTACTACATGAACACCACGACTGGAGCTCTTGCCAAGGGATGGACTAACCTTAAGAACAAGAGGGTCTATTACGATCCGACTTCCAGCCGCATGGTTCACGGTGGTTTGATTATCAACGGAAAGCACTACTTCTTCGATCCCTATACCGGTGCGAAGTATTCCAAGCAACAGATCGTCAATCGTCTGCTTAACTCAGCGCGTTCCCAAATCGGCAAACACCCTGATTGCCCCGGTACGCTCGCTGCCAATGGCGGACTGATTTGCCCTTACGGTCCCTGCATGTCTTTCGTTTGGTATTCCTTCCACACTGCAGGCTTGGACATCTTCCTCTGCGATGGCGCAAAAAGCGGATGGCCTCATAATAATTACGACTGGTATGCCAGCCGTGGCAGGGTCAATCTTTCGCCTCAGCCTGGCGATGTTGTATTCTGGCAATTTGGCGGCTGGGCAAAGGGACTGAGCGCCAGCCATGCCGGAATCGTCGCCTCGGTTACCAACGGACGAGTTCGTATCGTGGATGCTTCCGATGGCAGCATTGCCGAGCGTAATGCCTACAACGGCGTCCGCGGCTACGCCCACCCGTACTACGACTGCTAATTCCTTGCATAATTAGGAGAGGCGTTCTGCACATCTGTGTAGAACGCCTCACTTTATATGAATCATCCCCTGCCTGTCACAGCATCAAAGTAGTGCCAGGCATTCCATTGCGGGACCCAAGTCCGTCCGTGAGCCATCGCCCCCGTAGTGGAATCAAAGTAGTACCAGGACTTGTCTCGATATTGAAGCCCCTTTACCATTTTTCCATTTTCGTCATACCTGACCCACTTGCCACCATTCGATTTCAAGTACACGTCGCCTGTCACTCGCTTACCCGTCACAGGATCAAAGTAGTACCAGCCGGCAGAGGTTTCATCGGCATTCAGATACTTCTCTCCATAAACCATCTTTCCGGTGACTTCATCGTAGTAGACCCACTTGCCGCCACTGGAATTCACATACGTAAGACCCTTGCTCATTGCACCAGTAACGGAATCGAAGTTATACCATCCGCCATATCGGTAATCTTCGCCCTTGACCATATGCCCGTTTTCGTCATACCTGGCCCACTTGCCACCATTCGACCGCAAATACACATCCTTGTTTTGCGCCATGGAGCCATCGGCATCGATCCAATACCACGCATCCGTTGAAGCGTCATATATCTCCTTATTGCGAGCATATGCCCCATCGGCTTCCTGCCAATATTGATGATTATCCTTCCAAACCCACTTGCCGGTCTGCACATAGGTCTTGCCCCCAAACGCATTTACGTCCACGCTGCCGCTGATGCCGTTGACACGCACGGACGAGGAATACTGCCAGCCGCGATCGTTGCTGGACCATGCCGTGTAACCCATGCGGGAGCCGTATTGTGCCACCCACCGGGTTTTTGCGTGGATATTGCTGCTGTTGAGCTCATTGTTGAGGTAACTGGTGTAGGAGTACACCGCAAGATTGCTATAGCCCGCGTTATGCAGCTGGCTGAACCAGGCGTTCACGATGCCGTCGTACACGGCCGAGCTGGTCGGGTGCGCGTGGCCTGTCCAGCTCCACGCTTCCAGGTCGTAATACACCGGGTATTGCAGGTCATTCGGGTTCACGCCGGCCTTGCGCAGCAACGATGCCACGTCGGCGCCTTCGGAAGCGGCATTGCCGGAATTCTCGGCGTACGAATACATGTAGATACCAAACGGAATGCCCAACCGCTTGCATTCGCTGATGTTGCGCAGCGCCTTCTTGTCATACCCGTTGCCCCAACCGTAGCTGATGCGGATAATCGCACCTTCGACCCCGGCGCTCTTCGCCTTGGCCCAGTCGATATCGCCCTGCCATTCCGACACGTCGATCACACCCTTGGCCTGCTGCACGAACAGATTGCCGTTGGATTCGAAGAACGCCGGTGTACCGTTGTACGTTCCCCAATACGCGCCATACTCATTATTCGGCAACGATGCCAACCGTACCGTCGCTTTGCTCCGAGCTGTTTCGGCGGATAGGCCGGCATCGCTTTGAGCCTTGGAGGCATTCTCGATCTTGGTTCTGACCGCGTCCACTTCAACGGGGATGAACGACGCACCGTCGGTTTTCGCCAACGGGTCCGGCTGACTACTCTGCGTGCCCACCAGGTTCGGATCGGTGATCGTCTTACCGGTGGCAAGATCCTTCAACGTGCCATCCGCAGTCAACGCATGGTCTTCGGACACGACTTCCGCATCATCGGGGATGCTCTGCGCGATTGTATCCGGCAGCTCCGCTTCAGGATTGCCCGGCATGGTGTTTTCGGCACCATCTGTGCCACTGATGGAACGCACCTGTGTGACGGCGTCCATGTTCACATCATGCAGTTGCGCGGCATCCGCAGGCAACGCACCCCCCAATGCCAATCCAGTTGCGGCAATCGCACACAGCACAGTTCTCATCGCACTCATTGCAGCTTTTCTCATCTCCCATAACGATCCATCACAACAGCGTTCCCAGCCTAACCGGCACCATGCCCTTCCCCGCACCTGCCAGCTTTCCTCTCGCATATTCCTCTCACAGCGAGCATGAACCGCCACCCGCCGCCTTCAGCCGTTTCACACGTTGCCCGGCTATGGTACAAATACATTCGCATGATATGGATGGAAAAAGGGTATCGATGAAATCGTTTCGCACACAACGCAGTGCAGTTTGCTGCGCTTTTCTCACTTTGGCTTTGGTTCTTCCCCTATGCGTAGTCGCACATGCGCCTGCAGCTCAGGCCGCTGGAACCGCAATCGCCGCACAGCAGAGCACTCCCGCCACGGTGAAGCTCCCCGCATACTATTCGAACGGCATGGTATTCCAACGCGGTAAGCCGATCACCGTCACCGGTGAACTGAAAAACATCACATATGCGAATATCGACTGGAGCAAGCTCAGCGCATCCCTCTCCATGGACGACAAGCGGTATTCCGGGCAGGTGACCAGCAGCCACGAAGCGAAGTTCACCATTCAAATCCCCAAGGTCCCTGCCAACCAGCACCCGTACAAGCTGGAAGTGCGGTACGACGGCAAACTGCTCAAAACCCTCGCCCACGTATATGTGGGTGATGTGTTCGTGGCAGCCGGGCAATCCAATATGGAAGTGAACTACACCCAGTATTACAACACCAAGAACCTTAAGCTCGACCCGAACGCCAGCCCGCAGGGAGTGTTCAAATACAAGGATCTTCCCGAAACCATCGACGATCCGAACGTGCATTTCATCGTGGCACAGCATGACGCGCAATCCGTGCAATTCCCCGTTGCGGACGAGAATAAATCGTCCTGGTCGGAAGCCACCACGCAGAATTCCAAGCGTCTCAGCTATCTCGCCCAATTCTTCGCACGGGAATTGCGCGAATCAAACCCGAACATCCCCATTGGCATCATCCAGACCGCATGGGGTGGCACGGCCATCAGCCGACACATCAAGGGCGGCGACATCTACAAGAACCATATCGCCCCATTGCAGGGCTTCCACGTCGCCGGCGTGCTGTGGTACCAAGGCTGCAACGATGCCGCCAACAATGCCACCGCATTGGCCTACGAATCGCAGTTCACCGCGCTGATCAACCAATACCGCAAGGTGTTCGACGACGCGTCCCTGCCGTTCCTCTACGTGCAGCTCGCCCGCTGGCCCGGCTACCAGTACACGCAGATTGTGCGCCAAGCCCAGCTCTCCGCCTTGGACAACCCGAACTTGAACAGCACCGGGAACGTAGGCATGACGGTGTCCATCGACACGGACAAGGGCACGTCCGAAACCATCCACCCGTTGGGCAAGGAGATTCTCGCCAAGCGTATGGCCGACCAGTGGCTGGCCATGCGCAATAAGACCACGGTTCCTTCCGGTCCGGTCGTCACCTCCGCCGAACGCGACGAAAAAGGCAACATCACCATCTCCTTCAAGAACGGCACCGCGCAAGGCCTTCAGGCCATGAAACCCGATTACAGCCTGAACGCGAGCGCCACCAAGGTGGCTTCGCCTACGGATGAGAAGCTGGAGGGCCTCGAAGCGGCGGACGCATCTGGCAAGTTCAGCCCGGCTACGGCCACGATTCGGGGGAACCAGTTGGTGGTGTCGTCGGATGATGTTGACCGAATCACCCAGGTGCGTTACCTGTTCAGTGGCGATCCGAATTGTTCCAGCATGCTGTATAACAAGCAGCAGCTGCCGGCCAGCCCGTTCATTATCGCGATTCCGTAAACCTGCGGTTCCGCGTAGTACATGCGAGCGGAGCGGCTCGTTTCCGTAGAAGCCCCGCCCGCGCTTGTCTGTGCCGATCGCTGCCAGGTCAGTACCGATTCAGTACCGGTTCGATACCGGTTCAGTGTTATCCAATCTCAGTTTCCGCACTCAAACCGGTACAGCGCCCATCCCTTGGCGAAATCGCCTTTATTCGAGTAGTCGCGCACCTTTTTCAGCGTGCCGTCCTTCACGTATTTGGCGATCAGGTCTTCCTTGTGGAACGGGTCGTATTGTTCTTTGAACGTGAACATCTGAAGGCTTGGTGCCTGTTCGCCCATCGCCAGGAAGTATTCCGGGGTGTCTGTTCCAATCGGGCATACCGTGCCGAGCACTGACTGGGCGTCTCCCGAGTCGAAGGCACGTTCCACGGCACCGAAGATCGCACCGTTCTTCTCGGCGGCCGGATTGTAGATCGGGTACAGCATGTTCGTGCCGAATATCGACATGCCGTACATCGATCCGTTCAACGGATCGGAAACCACCACGGCCTTGTTGCCCACTTCGCGTGCCACGTCTTTCAGGATCTCGTATTTGGATTGCGTAAGCTGTTCGACTGGCTGTTCGTCGGTAAGCTGCATGTTCGCGTACACCGCATCGGCAACCTGCGTGCGCGTCACGTTCGTGAACTGGGGCACGACGGCGAGCGCCACCACCAGTACCAGCGCGATGATCGCGTCCGCGTGCCGCGCGGAAAGCTCGTTGATGGCGCTTGCCGCGAATACGATCAGTGTGACGAGAGCCAACGGGATCATGGTGAGTGGTCGGACTTCGGTGCGGTACCATACTGCCGCCACGATGTTCGGGAACCAACCGGTGAGTGATGCGGAGCAGACGAGCACGAGCCCGAAGAGCAGCACCATCATCGCCATGGAAATGGCGTCTTTGCGGAGTTGCTTGTAGGTCGCATACGAGTAGTCCGCCCTCAAGTGCTTGCCTGTAAGCGGCTTGGCTCGCACGACTCGCGGCACGATGGCGACGAGCAGTGTGATGATGAATGCGGCGATCACCACTACTGCGGCGAAAATGCCTGTTGCGCCTGGTAATTGGTCGGTGATGAAGATGCGCAGCGCGTCCGGCACGCTACGGCTTGGCGTATAGGTGTGGAACCAGTCGGCGGGGTTGAAGTAGCGGGTGGACTGGTAGTGCGAGACCATGTAGAAGAAGAACGCCACGCCGGCCGCCAGCACGGACAGGAACGCGCCGAGGATCAGCTTCCAGGGCAGGCGCAGCAGCAGGAACGGCACGATGAACAGCAGCCAGGTGAATGCGATGCGTGGGTGTGCGATAAGGCATAGTATGCCGACGATCAGGGTGGTGATGAGCCAACGGGCGATGCCGTTATGTGACCAGTGTTGTTTTGGGGTGTTATGCCGGCCTGCGATGGCGTCGAAGAAGCGCAGTGTGGCGTAGATCCAGAATGGGAGGATGGCTGTCGCCAAGCCGTATGCGAGCAGTGGACCGGTGGCGAGGCTTTGGAACGGATAGCAGGAGGATGCGATGGAAAGCAACGGCACTGCGAATGCCATGATGCAGGGGAAGATCACGTTGCGCATTGTGTTTGGCTGCTGTTCTGCTTTCCGGGCGTGGTTCCGCTCGCAATCCGCATTGCCGGCATGGTCAGCGTCACCGGCACGGCCTGTGCGCTTCAGGTAGCGACGCGACCGGCAGGTCCAATAGGATGCCAGCAACTGCATGCCGGCCGGCCAGATCAGCCCGGCTCCCATAATCCATACCACGTTCAGGGCGGTGTACACGTTGATGGTCACTCCGAACACTGCCGCAAGTTTGATGAGCCCTGCGGCCAGCAGGTGGAACATGGGCGGGTAGAACGCGTCGTTCGGCCACAGGTGGGTAGCCGCGCCGATGCCTTGATCGAAAATCTTACGAATGAAGTAATAGTGGGCTGGTGCGTCGATTTCGTGCAACGGATAGTTCCATGCCGCGCTCCCCTTGGGGAACCAAGCAACCACGACCGTGCATGCCGTCAGCACGCCCAATACCATGCATATCGGGACCGCCAGGCGCCCAGGCCGTTTCTCCCCCACATCGGTATTCGCATCACCCGCGCCGTCGGCCTGCCTGTTGCCTTTCGGAGCGCCTAAAGCACTGAGATCAAGCTCTTCAAACTGATTGTCTGCCGTCTGTTCCGAGTTCACGCCCATTTCCACTTTCATGCCGTGGGCTTACGCCCGTCACCAGATTCACGTCACATCCGACGCTCTCACATAGTCCTTTACAAACCGGCAGGGACTCGCCGTGCGTTACGGTGAGCCCCTACACCAGTTGATTGCCTCGACCGATCAGTCGTCCAACGGCGCCGGCATCGGACGCCAGTCAGTGTTGTGCAACAACTTGCGCGAATCCCACCAGCCCTTGGCGATCTGCACGATGCCGGTGCGCAGGTGTTCACGATCCACGGCCACCAGTCTGATGATCTCCTTGGCCGCGGTTGCCGCGGTGCCGAGCGCGAACAGGAACGGACGATAATCGCCGTACACCATGAAATAGCGGGCCATGTAGCCGCGATTACGCATGATGTGGTAACGGTTCATGTCGGACGTAGAGTTCAGCTGGCGCACGCCGGCGATATCCCAGTTGCCGATCTCGCGGGTGCGACGCAGAATCACGTCCGGCACGACAATAGGCTGCGTGACCTTGCTGGCACGGTAACCGTAGATGGTGTCGTCCCAATAGATGAAGAAGCGTGGGTCGGGCAGACCAATCTGCTTGACGACATGACGGTTGAACAGGCCGCCTTCGAAGCATAGCGTGTTCATCACTCGATAGCCGGCCGGGCCGAACGCTGCTGGTGCGATGGGGTTCGGAATACCCAGGCCGATGCGGAAATCATACTGCCAATAGAACGGACCGCCGTCGTAGTCGAAACGGCTGCCTTGGATGACCTCGTGACGCTTCGTCCACGGTGCCAGCTTGGCGATGGCATCCGGCAATACCGCCACATCGTCGTCCATCACCCAGAACCATTCGGCCCCCAGCTCGTACGCCTTCTTCACACCTGCGGAGAAGCCGCCAGCGCCGCCGAGGTTCTCGGTCTGCGGCGCATACACCACGCGGGATTGGTTGCCATCGCCATCGACCACGGTCTTGCCCCACTGGTCGTTGACCTTGGTCTCGAACTCCTCGACCATGCCGCGAGTCTCATCGGACTGTTCGTTGTCGACCACGATGATACGCCACGGAGCCTGTTCCAGGGCGAGAATCGAATCGAACAACGTCGCCAGAAGCTTCTGACGCTTGTATGTGGTGATGACCATGGCGAGCTTGCTGATCGTTGCCGCCTGTGCCTGTTCGACGTGCTTGGCCGGCTCGGCCTGTTTGGTGGATTGCGTTGCGTTCCTCTTCAAAACGTTCCCATTCGTCATAGGGCATATTGTCCCACTACCTCTAGGCAGGGGCTGGCGCAAACCGGATCTTTCGCCGAATTGCCGCATGGATGTGCTTCCCCGTCCCTGCCGGGGTTTCCTTACGGCACAATAAGACACGCCGTAACGTGCATATTCGTGCGAAGTGAGGTATTCTATTCGAGTTGCGTTTCGTGCGTAAGCAGGAAATGTATGGAGAATTCGCCTAGTGGTCTATGGCGCACGCTTGGAAAGCGTGTTGGTGTAACAGCCTCACGAGTTCGAATCTCGTATTCTCCGCCAGCAGGGTTTTCGAAGCAATTCGAAAACCCTTTTTTCATGCCCGGGAAGGCGATTCCACGCGTTTTGCACTTTTCCAGTAGGTGAAAAGGGTAAACGATCATTGGAATTCCAACGTTTTCATAGCGTTTTTCTTTATCGGAGAACAGCAGCACCACGCGACCCTCATCAGTACTATTCGCTCAACCAGTAATCAAGTCACTACTTCTCGCTACTTCTCACTAGATTTCCATGTAGGTACATGCTGCACATCAGGACCTGGCTCCACCAACCCCTTGAAAACATAGGCTTTCCAGTACCTTCGACACTCCAGCCAAGCACTTCCCGATAGACTCCCGCTATTTCCCACTAGGTTCCCGGTAACACCGCAGATCACAGAGCCACGGTGTTCGCTAAGCTGGAGGGCAAGGTAATCCCTAAGCCAAGAGAGACACAGCGCACCCAAGGGAACCGAGCACGCGAGAGGGGAACATCAATGACCGAAGAGTTCTGCGAGCAATGCGGCCAGGCGCTCGTTCCCAACGCCAGATTCTGCGCCGTCTGCGGGTGGGAGACCGGCAGTCAGGCGACGTTGCCGTTGCCGCAGGGGCTGACGGGAAACTACGGCGGTTCCGGATACCCGCAGCAAGGCGCAACGACACCGTTGGAGGAGTTCGAACAGGAGTTTGAACGCCAAAGCACCTACGAGCCCACATACGATCCCTACGATCAGTACGGTAACGACTCGTATGCCAACGACGACTCGTATAACGCCGGCGCATATGCCAACGATTCCGGCGACCACGGCAGCGGAAAAGGCAGCGGAAAACGCAAGAAGAAACGCAACAGCGCCAAAGACAAAGCCGGCGGGAAAGGATCCAAACCAGCCGCCGCAAAGCGCTCCACAGGCAAATCCACGAAGAAAGCCACAGCTCCGAATGGTGCCCATGACCCCGGCAAATCCCGCAGGCACCCGGTGACTGCGATCGCAATCACAATACTGGCGTGCATCGTGGTAGTGTTCAGCGGCGTCGGCATCGTACGCATGATGGCGAGCGCCAACAACACCGTCTCGGGCTCAGACACCAGTTCGAGCAGCGCAGGCGCTAAAGACGAGACACCTGCGAATAACAGCCAAAATTCCACACCGGTAACGGGCAAGACATCGAAGAAGGCCACAGCGCAGCAACAGGATACGCAACCGCCTGCGGATGGGCGTTACCTCAATGCACGGTTCGGCTATGCGGTCACGATACCGTCCGGATTCACATGGCAGGCTGAATCAGCCGACGGTGACGGGCGCACGTTCACCGATGGTCAGACCGGCATGACCATTGCCGCATGGGGGTCGAACAACGCGTTGCATGAAACGGTGATCTCCGCATTCAAGCAGGCCACGGCCGGCCATTCGGTCTCCTACCAGCAGATACTCGACAGCGAGTTCACCGCGACATGGGAGGAAAACGGCACCATCACCTATATTCGCGAAATGGTGTCCGCTGGCGCCATCCGTGCAGTGCAATTCACCTACCCATCCACGCATAGGAACGAATGTGACCGCTTTGTGGAACAGGTGGTGCCGACACTAACCGCCACCGATGCCACGACAGCGGGATCAGGGCAATAGCAGGTAGATGATCTGTCCGGTATAGCCATTCGTGCGGAACGTTGCGACCGGCATTACGCACGATACGATTGCAGATAGCCGATACCGCGACGAGGCATAGGATGACGGTTCGTCAAAACGACGGACGGCCAACGACCAGACAGCAGCCTGGCGTGAAACATACTGTGAAACAGTGAAATGGAGGGTGACATGGGGGCATCGCCAACGATTCCGGAACAATACGCCAACCAGCAGGTCGGCATAAGCGGATACCGGGTACTCAACCTGGATCTGGACGGCGTGTGCGCCGACTATGCGGGCGCCATGCGCGACTACCTGGTACGCAACGGCCGTATGGACCCGCAGATCATCCCCGCAAACACACGATACGCACTCACCGACAACGACGGCTGGCCATTCGCCAGCAAATCCGAATACATCGCAGCCCACAAGGCAGCCGAAGAGGAGCACCTCTACGCGACCATGCAGCCCATTCCAGGCGTCGCACACGCCTTGCAACGACTGGCCGACGAACACGTGTACATCCGCATCGTCACGCACCGGCTGTTCGTATCCGGGCAGCATCGCATCGTCGTCTCCGACACCGCCAAGTGGCTCGACGACAACAACATCCCTTACATGTCGCTCTGCTTCGCCGGACTGAAAGACAGCATCCAAGCCACCGTGCACATCGACGACTCGCCCGCCAACATCGCCGTACTGCGTGAAGTCGGCCAGCATGTGGTCGTATTCGACCAGCCATACAACCGCGAGCTCGGCGGCCCGCGCATGGCGGATTGGAGCGACGCAAGCGTTGACCAGCTACTCGACTGGTTCGAACAGTGGCCTGCGGAGCAGTAGGCCGCACCTAGCAGTCAGGTAAGCAAAGCAAAGCCGACAACGCCGCAATGGCGTCTAAACTACAGTCAGACACACGCCTCAGTACGCGAGGCTGGCCACACCCCAGCCGGCTACGGTACACAACACCGGAACCACCATCGACAGCAGGCAATACAACCCAGCCATGGCGAACTGCTTGCCGCGAAGCAACGCCATCACCTCGTTGATCAAGGTGGAAAACGTGGAGAATCCGCCAAGGAAACCGACCACAAACAGCGTGCGCGTGGCATAATCCACCTCGCCGTTGACATACCCGGCCGCGGCAATGCCCGCGCAAAAACCGGCAAGACAATTGATCATGAACGTGGCCAGAGGGAACAGCCGATTCTTCCACCAACGGCGCACCGACGTGTCCACGATGAAACGAGTCACCGCACCCAAGCCGCCGAACACGCAAACCATCAAAAACGTCGCCATCACGCCCTCCCCCCGTCACGAGATTCCGACGCATCAGCCGAAACGACCACAGGAATCTCACCCGTGGAAATAGCAGCAGAACCGGCAGAACCAGAACCACGCATCGGCAACGCCGCAGAAACCTCGACCACCTCACCGGTCGCCAAATCACCCACCAACGGAATCTCATCAGTAACAGGCGCAGGCTCAAAAGCAGGAACCCCAGTCGCCACACCCTCGCCAACACTGCTGATAGCACCATCAACACGCATATCAGACGACTCGACCGGCACAGCAACAGGCTTATCAACCACAATCGGAGACTCCGCAGCGATAAGCGCCTCGGCATCCACCGAAGCAGTGGAATCCCCCGAAGCAAAACGCTCAACCACATTCTGCGGCACGCCCTCAATCACCGGCCCAGAATCACCATCACTACGCATGGCATTCCGCACCGCCTCCTGCAACACCTGAGACTTCCGGCGAGCAGTCAACAGCAAACCCAATTTAACGCCAAGAACCGAGCACAACGCACCACAGGCAAACGTGACCAGCACATACAACACCGTGCCACCGATCTCGCCACCACGCAGCGAAGCCAACTCCTCAATACCCAACGTGGAAAGCGTGGAACAGCCGCCACACACACCCAAGCCCACACCCTTCGACACCAATTGCTTCACACGCCGAGTCAGCCACGACGCATGCGACATACAAATAGTGACCATGGCAAGCACCAGGCACGCAACCATATTGGCACCGAACGTGGCAACATGAAACGCGCTGAGCACACCACGGCGGGCAAGCGGCGAAGGAAACGCCTCGGCAAGACCAAAACGCATAGCGGTACCAATACAACCGCCGACAAACACCACCAGATACAACAGCAGATCCGCAAGCGGATTGAACTGCGCCTGCACACGCTTAACCGGAGCAAGCGGAATCTGCGGCGGCTGTTCGGCAGCAGCGGCACCTGTGGGATGCGGAATCGCCGCAGCATAGGAGCGAGCATGCACCTCGCTCATCTCCTGCGTGGACAAACCCGGTTCCTTGGGCAGGGCGGTGAACGCCGCCGGCTTCGCCTGCGGGCGCGATGCGGCAGAGACGGCATACGCGGCAGCCAAAGTGTCCGATTCGGCAGAATCGGACACTGAGGGGATCGGGGACGCGACCAATGCGGAAGCATCGGCATGGGGCTGAGCCACATCGGTTACCGGCTCAAACGTCGAAGTGATCTCGCCAAGATTCGGTATATCCAAATCCGGCATATCAAGATGCTGCACACCCTGCCAGGCGTCAACAGCATCACCACCGTCACGCCCATCATTCTTCCGTGATTCCATCCGACCTGCTTGCTTTCGTCTCAATCGTCTCTACTTCACGGCGAAACGGGGAACGCCGCGATCCCGCCGCGACCTCATTGACCCGGCCGAATCCTTCAAACCACGCCGCCCGCAAAACCATACGACAACCCGCACAGCCCATGCATTCGCCTTTATTCCGTTCCGAGTGTACACGGTTCAATGCCAGAGCACAGACTCCAGCCCATTCCCATACAACGCAACACAGTCACCATGCAAACGCACGCATGCAGGAACATAAACCGCGCGGCAAGCGCCAAACCGCCAAACCCGCCAATCAGACTGCAAACAATGCACCGGAATCACACATCCACATCGCACAAATCATGCAACGCCAAACGCACGGTCCGCTCATCCTCACCACTGAACAACACAATCAGATAATCACCACCACGCAACACCGTATCGCCACGCGGCACAATCTCACGCTCCCCACGACGAAGCCCGATCACCAAACAGCCGGACGGCCAATCAACATCACGAATCCGCCTGCCATCTGCCTGAGACCCCATCTCCAACGGCAACTCCAACACACCATTGCCTATAGCGCTCGGAGCCTGCACATCCAACTTCTGCGCACGCATATACCGATCCAACAGCGCATCGTAAATCGGTCGGGTATGCAGCACATCCGAAACCAGCATGGCAATGAACACGACCGCCGCAACCGGCAGCATATGCGTCAACGTGCCAGACATCTCAACAGCCAGCAGGATCGAAGTGATCGGAGTCTTCACCGAAGCCGCCAGCACGCCAGTCATCACACACACCGCAAACACAGCCACCGCTCCGCCGCTCACACCACACAACCGTTGCGCCGCAGCACCGCAAATACCGCCAGCCAACGAACCCACGGCAAGAATCGGCATAAAAATACCGCCAGGCGCACCAGAACCAAAACTCGTACTCGTAAACAGCAGCTTCGCCACAAACAGCACACACAACATGCCAAGCCCGGTAGTGGCATGCTCAGCCATACCAATAAGATTCGAGCCACCGCCAAGCACATCCGGCAGCCAAATACCCACCGGCAACGCAATCGCCAAAGCGACCAACGGACGACTCCACGCCGGCAGTTTGCCGTACAACGTTTGGAAACCGAGCAGGGAACGGTTCATCAGCGAACCAACCAAGCCGGCAAGCAATCCCAGCGGAATCAGCCACACATATTCACCGATCGGCAGTTGCGCGATCGAACCGAAGTCAAGCACCGGACGCAAGCCGAAACAGTATTTCGACACGAAATCGGCGGTGAGTGAAGCCGCGGTGGCACCCATGAGAATCACCGGCGAAAAACTACGATGAATGCCCTCCAACGCAAACATCATGCCAGACAGCGGGGCGCTGAACGCCGCAGACAGACCAGCTGCCGCACCGGCGGTCACCACATAATGCTCCTGCACGTCCTCACGACGCCTGCCACGCAACCGATGCGACAAAAACTGCGCGCCCGACGCACCAATCTGAATCGACGGCCCCTCACGGCCCAGCGACAAACCAAACGCGGCACCCAGCAAGCCACCGACAAAACGGACCGGCAGAATCGTCTGCCACCGCATCCTCAACCCGGCAAGCACCACGCCATCAGTTTGCGGAATGCCACTGCCCGACGCCATAGGCTCACTGCTGATCATCCAGGCAATCAGCAGGCCGACCACCAGCGCAGCAAACGCCCACGGAACAATCAGCCACGGATTCACACGAATCTGCGCATACATCCAACGCGCGAACCGGGTGCAGTTCTCGATGCCGAGACGGTACAGAACCACCAGAAGACCAGACACCAAGCCCACGCCTACACCAGCCGCGGCGATCTTCCACTTCATACGATTGAATAGCGGAATCATCCGCTCAATATGCTGCGCCCTGCTCATATCGTTCTGCCCTGCCATCGCTTGCCCGCCTCCTTATGGCTATTGTGCATCCTCCGGTGTCCGATTGCCTGATTGCCTGATTGCCCGGTTGCCTGATTGACCGATTCGGGAGAAACGGACAACCACGCGCAGATCCCTTCATGGATGACCGATTCAGGAGAATCGGACATACGCAGTCACTAATTCCGACCATACATGGCATATTCGGCCGAATCGGACATTAGCAGCCCCAGCTGCACACATCGTGTGACCGATTCGGGGGAATCGGACAACCATGCGCCGTGCAACCCTCCTTGCATGACCGATTCACCAGAATCGGACAACCGCGTCATGCAGATCCGAGCCTGTTTGACTAATTCGGATTTGGCCGCGCGCGTAGGCTCACCATGTTCTCGCACGCATAATGAAAAGTGCCGGCAAGGCACAAAGCCAGCCGGCACCAATCGTAGCCACGCAGATCGCGGGAATCAGTCGATCAGCGAGTTGATCTGGATGATGTGGTCACGCTGCGGACCGGTGCCGATTGCGGAGATACGGCAGCCGCTCAGCTCCTCCAAGCGCTTTACATACGCCTGGCAGGTCGCCGGCAGCTCGTCAAAGCTATGGCAGGTGGAGATATCCTCAGTCCAACCCGGCATGGTTTCGTAAATCGGCTTGGCCGCGGTGAATGCGGCCTGATCGGTCGGCATTTCGTCGTGACGCTCGCCGTCAACGTCGTATGCCACGCAGATCGGGATTTCCTTCAGACCGGTGAGCACGTCGAGTTTGGTGAGCACGATATCGGTCAAGCCGTTGACGCGGGCGGCGTAGCGGTTCACCACGGTATCGGCCCAGCCGCAACGACGCGGACGGCCGGTGGTCACACCATACTCGTGGCCCTGCTCGCGCAGCCAATCGCCGGATTCATCGAACAGTTCGGTCGGGAACGGGCCTTCGCCCACGCGGGTGATGTATGCCTTGGCAACGCCGATCACACGGTTGATGCGCGTGGGGCCAACACCGGTACCGGTGCAGGCGCCACCTGCAGTCGGGTTGGAGGAGGTCACGAACGGATACGTGCCGTGGTCCACATCCAGCATGGTGGCCTGGCCGCCTTCGAACAGCACGTTCTTGCCCTCGTCCAGCGCCTTGTTCAGCACCAGGGAGGTGTTGGCCACATACGGCTTCAGACGCTCGCCCAGCGCAAGCAGTTCGTCGGTGATCTGATCCACGTCGACGGCGCGACGGTTGTACAGCTTGACCAGCATAAGGTTCTTCTGGTGCAGGCTCGCTTCGACCTTGTCGTGCAGGTGCTTGGCGTTGAACAGATCGTGCACGCGGATGCCGACGCGGTTGATCTTATCGGCGTATGCCGGGCCGATGCCGCGGCCGGTGGTACCGATCTTGTGCTTGCCAAGGAAGCGCTCGGTCACCTTGTCCAGCGTGCGATGGTACGGAGCGATTACGTGTGCGGCTTCGCTTACCAGCAGTCGGGAGCAGTCCACGCCGCGGCTTTCCAAACCGTCGATCTCCTCAAACAGCACTTCGGGGTCGACAACCACACCGTTGCCGATCACCGGGGTCACGTTCGGGCTGATAATGCCGGAGGGCAGCAGGTGCAGCGCATACGATTCGTCGCCGACCACCACGGTATGGCCCGCATTGTTGCCGCCGTTGAAGCGGGCAACATAGTCGACCTTCGTGCCGATCAGGTCGGTCGCCTTACCCTTGCCTTCGTCTCCCCACTGGGCACCGATCAAAACAATTCCAGGCATGTTGTTGCACCTCCGCGCGTATGCGATTTCGCCTCAAAGCCTTACCCAAGGCCTTACAAAGACTACCTTGCGCCCTCTACCGGATATCTGCCGGATATGCACCGATTAGCCGTTGAAACTAGTCAGTTCCATCGTTTTCGTCTTATACACCGCGACCCCCCCGCCGTGCCGCCACGCGCCGCATGCAGTACACGGCGCGTGCGGCATCACACTACTTCAACGCCTTGCCCGCGCTGCCAAGCTGCCTGCAAGCCTCCACCACGCGTGCGGCCATGGCGCTTTCCGCTTCGCGTCCCCACGAACGCGGGTCGTACATCTTCTTGTTGCCCACCTCACCGTCGATTTTGAGCACGGCATCATAGTGGGAGAACATGTGCCCGGCCACCGCGCGGCTGAACGCGTACTGCGTGTCGGTATCGATGTTCATCTTCACCACGCCATAGTTCACAGCCTGTGCAATCTCTTCCGGCGTGGAACCAGAACCGCCGTGGAACACCAGGGCGAACGGCTTGCCGGGAGCGACATCCAGCGTGTGTGAGGGATCGGGCATCTCACCGGCCTGAACCGCGAGCACGAGCGTAGTCTGGATCTCATCGAGCAGTTCCGGGCGCAGTTTGACCACGCCTGGCTTGTATGCGCCGTGCACGTTGCCGAAGGTGAAGGCTGCCATGTAACGCCCGCGTTCGCCGAGTCCCAGGCGTTGCGCGACGGCGATGCCCTGTGCCGGGGTGGAGTAGAGCTTGTCGTTGATTTCGGCGCTGTGCCCATCTTCTTCGCCGCCGACCGCGCCGATTTCGATTTCCAGCAAGGTGTGTGCGGCTTGTGATTTGTCGAGAAGCTCTTCGGCGATGTCGAGGTTTTCATCCAGCGACACTGTGGAACCGTCCCACATGTGCGATTGGAATGTCGGCTCCTGACCGTGCCGCACCTGTTCGGCTTCATGATCGAGCAGCGGACGCACCCATTCGTCCAGGTATTGTTTGGCACAATGGTCGGTGTGCAGGGCGATGGTGATGTTGGGGTATTTCGCCGCGACTTCGTGGGCGAAGGCCGCGAAGGCAAGCGAACCGGTGACGCGGTCGTTCACGCGTTGGCCGGACAGGTAGGCGGCACCGCCTACGGAGACTTGGATGATGCCATCGGATTCCGCTTCGGCGAAACCCTGCAGGGCGGCGTTCAGGGTCTGTGTGCTGGTCACGTTGATTGCGGGGTACGCGTACCCGCCACGACGGGCAGCGTCCAGCATCTGTGCGTAACGTTCCGGTGTTGCAATAGTCATGCCTCTATTATCGCCCGACCCTATCCCACTTGTCATGTGACAACATTCGCCATCGCTAAAGCGCCCGGCAACTGTGTGATACAGCTGCCGGGCGCTTGGCTTCATGATGTTCGCGATGACGCGGCGATCAATATTGGTAATCGACCTCGTTGCGCAGTTTGCCTGACGGTGTCTGGTCGATAGTCAGTTCGGCGGTCGCCTTAGGCGAGGTGGTTACATCGAATTCGAAGGTCACGCTTTCGCCGGGTGCGAGATAGGCAACGCTGGTTGTGAGCTGCTTGCCGTCCATCGTGGTCTCACGCTGGTCGCGCACATCCCCCTTTGAGGAGATTTTGCCGATCGAACCGCCTGCCGGAGCGTAGAAGAGCATGCGCTGCACTGAAGTTCCACTCTCCGCCACCGGCTTGTTCTCGACGCCTTTCTGCACGCCGCCGAGGATGTACGTGTTAGCACTTGCTATCTCGCTGTCGGTCAGGGTGTTGGTCAGCGTGTACTTCACGTGGTAGCTTCTTGAACCGTCCTTGTTGGTTGCGGTCTTGGTCACTGTGGCTTTGCGGTCGATATACCATCCAAGCTTCGAGGGGTTCTGCTCATTGAGGTAGATGCCAACCTGCGGGGTGCTTTCCTTGCCAGAGATGCCGGATTCCTGGAAGTATTTCGTCTCGTCCGCGTGCGTGGTGTAGGCGTAGAAGTGGCGTTGTTCGATCAGGTCGCCGATGTTGTTGGCCATGGCCAGTATTTTTTGGGTATTCATATTGCCGAAGGCCTCGTTTACCACCGTTTGCGCGATGTATTCGAAATAGGCGTCCTGCTGCGCTATGGGGACTTCCTTGTAAATGGTGTTCAGCAGGTACTGTGCCGTGTTGTTTCCAGTAAGCACCGTACCGTCCTGCAGAGTGACGTTGCCATTGAGCTTCACCATTTCCTGAATAAATACAGGATCAATGGCGATGAAGCCGTCAACGTCGCTTGCATACGGGGATCGTTGCCAGGTGGCCGCGAGCATTTCCGCGTTGCGGGAGAGATCGGGAATGGCGAAGGTGTCGCGGACGTCGAGCGAGAACTGCAGTGGCCCGTTGAATACCGACAGCTCCTCGCTGTTTCCGTTACCGCCATTCAGGAACTCCGCATCCGCATGAAAATCGCCGATGCCGATGGTTCCCTGATCAGTGTGCAACGTGCCGAGGGAACCAACCAATCCACCGCCGGAACGCTGTTCGGATGTAGTCTGCACGGCGATCAGATAGGTTCTGGCACCGTTCTGCCCGAGAATCGCAGGCATCATCTGCATGACGCTATTGAGATGATCGACGGTACCGACAATGGAGGCAAGATGCTCCTTACCTTGCCGGTATGCGTTGGCGATCATGCCGATTTTCGGCGTGGGCAGGGAATCATATGTGTCCAGCTGATGCTTCATCCGCGTGCTCACTGTGGCGAAATCGGATTGTATGGATACAAGCGGTTTCAAGTTGAGCGCGCCGTCCTGGCTGTTCAACTGTGCGGTGGCGAGTTTATGGGACATGCTGCTGATTGTGGGAAGCGACCGCTGGGTCAGATCATCCAAGACTTCGGTCATGCCTCGCACGGTTTTCACATCATTGCCTACGCCCGGCAACACACTGGCGATGCTCCACAAAGGCCCGTGTGCGATGCTCTTCGCCTTGGCGGTGTGATCCTGGGCCTGCGTGATGGCTGTGGACGAAATGCCCCCGTCTTTGAGCACTTCGGAACCGGAAATACCGGACAGCGCCGCAACCGCCTGGCTCTCATGGCTTTTGACGGACCGTGCCTGCTGATAGAACGTCAATCCGCATACGATTGCCATGCCAATCGCAACGGCGATACAAGCCAGGATAATAACGACGTTGCGCGTTCCGCGCGATTGCACACGCCTGCCATGTGATGCCAACAGATTCTCCCCTCGTACTGTGCGACAGCTCATTCGCCTGATTCCGCTCATTATAGAAGCACACTGCAAACCCATGCGACCAGCAAATGCTCTGCAACCCTTCACACGTCGGTTCGTGACCGTTTTATGTGTCAAATAGCGTAATTTGCTCAGCTGCTTTGCTTGCACGTCCCAGTGGACGGCATAGAATGATCGCTGGATTAGGTAGCAACGGAGCCGCGCAGGCAGAAACCGATGTACCCGCGCAGCGCCGCACTCGGCACACGGGTTCAGGAGGTGTGATGCACACAGTCTTCGCCATCTTCCTTCGTGATGTGAAAAGGATCCTCAGGAATCCGGTGGCGCTCGTCGTCACCATGGGCGTGGCCATCATCCCCTCGCTGTACGCATGGTGCAACATCCTGGCCAACTGGGATCCTTACGCGAATACCGGCAATATTCAAGTCGCCGTAGCCAATGAGGACGAAGGCACCACCTCCACGCTGGTCGGTCATCTCAACGCCGGGCAGCAAACCGTCACCCAGCTCAAGTCGAACCATCAGCTCGGATGGCGTTTCGTAAGCAAACAACATGCCGTCGACGGCGTGAAAGCCGGCAAATACTATGCTGCGATCGTACTGCCGAAAGACTTCAGCTCCAGTCTGATCGGCACGGTGACCGGCGAGAAAAACCAGCCGTCAATCACGTACTACATCAACGAAAAAATGAACGCCATCGCCCCGAAAATCACCGATACGGGCGCGACCACCATCGACGAGCAAATCAACGCCACATTCGTGTCCAGCGTGGCCGATGCCGTGGCGAAACAAGTGAAAGCTGCGGCAGGCAACACCACAGACAGCCTGCACACGGCACAAAGCGACGTCGTCAACAATCTGAACGACACCATCAACCAGTTGGAAACCGTCCAACAACAACTAGACGGCACACGATCCACGCTCGACAAAGCCACCACGACCATCGACTCGGCCAAACAGACCAATACCGCGCTCGCCTCGGCAATCAACGATGCGCTCGATACCATCACGAACACATCCGATCTGCTCGCCCAAACACGAGCACAGACCCAACGTTTTTCAACCACGCTGACCGGCGCGCTCGACAACGGCAGCACACAGCTTTCCGGTCTGCAAGTCACCACCGGCACCATGCTCAACGGTCTGAACACCACGCAGGACGCGCTCAGCCAAGTGTCCAGCAGCATGCGTGGCGTCAACTCCACCGCCGGCGAAGCACTCGACGGCATGGACAACGCGCTGAAGGCCAGCGGTCTGGACCCGGACAGCCAAACATATAAGGATCTTTCGGCTCAGATCAGTGAAGCACGCAAACAGCTGACAAACCAACAGCAACGCATCAACGCCTTCGACCAAGACACCACGTCGATCATCACTTCAGGCAAAAACACGGCAACCGCGCTCAACAGCGACATCACCAGCCTGTCGAACAACGGCACCGCGGCAATGGCAAAGGCACGCGCAAACCTCACCGGCACCGTCATGCCGAATCTCAGCACCGGTCTCGATACGCTGAGCCTGGCCAATGGTTCGTTGGCCGGAACACTCACCACGCTGCAGGGCACACTGAAACAGGGCAACGGATTGCTCGATCAGCTTTCACGCACCGTCAGCCAGACGAACGCCACCCTCGACGGCGCGCAAACCCAGCTTGCCAATCTCAGCAGGCAGCTCAGCACCACGCGCACCGACGTGGCTTCGCTCAGCAGTTCGCGCATGTTCCAGCAGCTTTCCGAAATGCTCGGCCTGAACGCCAATGAGATCGGCTCGTTCGTAGGCGAGCCGGTGCACTTGGATGAAAAAGTGCTGTACCCCGTGGAAAACTACGGTTCCGCAGTCACCCCGTTCTACACGAACCTGGCGTTATGGGTCGGCGGGTTCGTGCTCGTCGCGATATACAAGCTTGAAGTCGACCGCGATGAGAAAATCCGCAAATACACGCCTCGCCAAGGCTACATGGGACGCTGGCTGCTATTCGTCACCGTCGGGTTCCTGCAGGCGATCATCGCCACAATCGGCGATCTCGCGCTGGGTATCCAATGCGAACACCCGTTCCTATTCGTTCTCGCCGGCGTATTCGCCTCATTCGTATACGTGAACATCATCTACGCGCTTGCCGTGGCGTTCCGGCATATCGGCAAAGCCATCGCCGTGATTCTGGTGATCATCCAGATACCAGGCGCCGCAGGCCTCTACCCCATCGAAATGATGCCCGAGTTCTTCCGCCGTTTGAAACCGTTCCTGCCCTTCACCTACGGCATCAACGCCATGCGCGGGCCTATCGGCGGCATGTACGCCAACCACTACTGGCTCGACATGCTCTCGCTGTTCTGGTACCTGCCTGCGGCATTGTTCATCGGTCTGGTGGTGCGCAAGCTGGCGTTGAACCTCAACCGCCTGTTCGACAACCGCCTGGCGGATACCGATCTGATGATCACCGAGCACAACGAAGGCACTGTGGAGCCGCTGAAGTTCACCGCCGCCGCGCAACAGTTCGCCGAAGACTACCCTGAAGCCATTTCCCAGCGGGCGCTTCACTTCTTCCGCCTATACCCGCGGCTGGTGCGCGGAGGATTCCTGCTGCTCACCGTGCTGCCGTTCGCATTCCTGCTACTGCTGTTCATCACGCGGATGAAACTCGCCATGCTGCTCGGCTGGATCATTTCGATCATCGTGATCGACGTATACCTCATCGTGGTGGAATATCTGCGTGAACGGTATGCCAACTTCCTTGGCGAAGAAGCGATGAGCGCAGACGAATTCCGCAGCGCGATCCTGCACGAGAACCTGCTGTTCCGGCCGGACATGCATTACAAGCCGATGCATCATGCCGTGCATGCGCTGGCACACGAGAAAGGAGACGAGCAGTGAAACTGATCTGGGGCATTTTCAAACGGGACATATGCCATGCCACCCGCAACGTGATCGCCGTCATCGTCTCCATGGGACTAGTGGTGGTGCCGGCACTATACGCCTGGTTCAACATCGCGGCCAGCTGGGATCCCTACGGCAACACCAAAGCGTTGAAAGTCGCCGTGGCGAACACCGACAAAGGCTACAAGTCGGAACTCGTACCGGTACGCATCAACGTGGGCGAGACCATCATCAGCACGCTACGCGCCAACGACCAGCTCGACTGGCAGTTCGTAGGCCGTGACAAGGCCATCGACGGCGTGAAATCAGGCGACTATTATGCGGCGATCGTCATCCCCAAACAGTTCAGCGCCGACATGATGACGTTGTTCTCCACCAACATCAAGCACGCGCAGCTCAAATACTATCTGAACGAGAAAATCAACCCCATCGCCCCGCATATCACCGATCAGGGCGCCACAACCGTGGTCAACACCATCGACAAGACCTTCGCCAAAACCATCGCCCAGGTCGGTCTCGACCTGGCGTCGAACGTACTGCGCTACTCCAAAAGCCCCCAAATGGCGCAGTACATGGAAAATCTCAACAGCAACCTCAACACCATGGTGAGTACGCTGACCGGCGCCTCGCAGCAAGTAGCCGCATACTCGCAGCTGCTCGGCTCGGCCAACGACATCGTAGACTCCACAAACCAGCTGCTCCAATCCACAACCGTTGCGGGCAAACAAGCCAAAAACACGCTGAAGCAAGGCAAATCAGGCGCCACCTCGCTAACCGCAGCCGGCAAGAGCATCACCAGCTCCGTAAACACCGCGCTCAACCAGGCCTCGTCCGCACTCGACGCGGTGGCGAACAAGGCGGATAAAGCCTTCGACACATTGGGCAAGGACTCCGCCGAAGCCGCACAACAGTTGAAAACACTGAGCGATCAGGTCGCCGAAAGCCAATCCGTATACGATACGTACCTCGCCAGCCTGCAGCATATGCGCACGTCGGTGGAGCAACTACCCGACAGCGACAAAGCCAAACAGCCGCTGCTGGACGCCATCGACCGTGAAATCACCTTGCTGACCGCGGCCCAAGGCGATACGCAGAAACTCGCGCAGCGCCTCGACAACGCCTCCAAGCAAATCACGCAGAGCACAGCCTCGGCAGCACAATCGCACGCGGAAATCCGCAGCCAGATCACCAACGCCAAACAGTCGATCAGCACCGTGCGCGACGACTACTCCGCAAACGTCAAACCGAAGATCGACGCATTGGCATCATCGGTCAGCACCCTGATCTCACAGACCGGCAACGTGATCAGTCAGCTCAGCGGCACAACGGACAGTCTGAATGATGTAACAAGCAACGTGGGAACGAACATCGCATCCATCCGCTCCACGCTTGACGACATAGCGACCAAACTCAACTCCTCGGCCACAACGCTGAATACGCTGATCACCGCGATGAATTCAAGCGACAATGGCGCGGAAAACTCGAATGAGCTCAAATCGTTGACCACATCCAACGCATCCACACTATCCACGTTGATTTCCGCACCCGTCGCATTGCATCGCGTAGCCGTATACCCGATTGCAAACTACGGTTCGGCCATGGCACCGTTCTACACGATCCTGTCCATCTGGGTGGGCGCGATCATCCTCTGCGCCATGCTGAAAGTAACGATCTCGGACCGTGAAAAAGCGCATGTGCTGGGATTGGGTGATACCCTGCCGCGCATCGCCGGACCATCCGGGCCGGGAAACGCCTCACGCTGGGGATTGCAACTGCACCACGAGTATTTTGGACGCTACACGATCTTCCTGCTGCTGGCACTATTGCAAGGCACGCTGGTATGCCTAGGCGACATGTACTTCCTAGGCGTGCAGGCGAATCACGCGTTGCAATTCCTCGCCGTAGGATGGCTTGCCGCGCTCGTGTTCTCGAACATCGTATACACGCTCACCGTATCGTTCGGAGACATCGGCAAAGCCATAGCCGTAGTGCTGCTGGTGATGCAGGTAGCCGGATCGGGCGGCACATTCCCCATCGAAACACTGCCGAAATTCTTCCAAATACTGTACCCGTTCCTACCGTTCCCGCACGCCATCGACGCCATGCACGCCGCCATGGCCGGATCATACGGCAACGAATACCTGCTCGACATGGTGTACCTCGCCTTGTTCCTGATTCCTTCGCTGCTGCTGGGATTGGTGTTGCGCAAGCCGGTGATCCGGTTGAACAATTGGGTGAGCCGCAACCTGGAATCCACCAAGGTGATGTGAGCCGAGAGGAAACTCGCCTCCGACAGAGCACCCGGCAAAGGGCCAGGCTGCCTCTTTCCTCGCCAGATCACTACCCTGGTTGTCCGATTCCCCCGAAAAAGACAAGCGCAAGATGCTACGGCTCCCCTAGATGCCCGATTCGGGGGAATCGGACAATCTAACGGGTTATTGCACCGTATGCTTGGCCGATTCGGGAGAAACAGTCAGCCAGGTCAATGCTGCTACAGGCGCTATGGCAGATTCTCCAGAATCGGACAAGTACGCAGAACGGAGAACACTTTGAGTGCCCGATTCGGGGGAATCGGACACTCAAGCGGTGTGTTTGGTGGCACGTTTATCGATCCACACATTGATCAACGAGCCGGCCACCACGAGTATCACACCAACCCAGAATGGCGTACCTAGTGCAACGCCAAGCAGCACCGTTCCTGATGCGGTGGATAGTATCGGCGTCGCATACGAGCCCAATGCAAGCGTCTCCATATTGCCGTGCAGCATGCCATACCCCCAGCATGCATAGCCGCCTGCAATCGACAGTGCGCAGGTAAATACTGCCACGAATCCCCATACCGATGGGGCTTGCACCGGCAGCCCTTGCCCAGAAACGAAATGGATGATCCATAGCGTTACGGCAACACAGCAGAAGAAAACTGTTGTGCCATCATATCCGTTAGACATTGACGGCGTCACCGTCGCATAAATCGCCCAGATGAATGCACCAGCGAACGCCATAAGATACGGCAAAGGATTCGAGACAATGTTTTGCAAAGCAACATTGACGTCAAAGTCTTCGCCGCCAACCGCCAAGCTGACACCAATCGTCGCAATAACGGCGCCAGGCAATGCACGCCATACCGCACCCTTTTTATGCGAGAACGCCGCAGTCATCAACACCAGTAAGGTGGGCCACAGATAGTTGACCAAACTGACTTCCAAGGATTGCACCGACGTCGAGGCCAAACCGATCGCCAGAGAAATAAAGGCTTCATAAAGCACGAACATCACGCCGCCCACAAGCAGATATTTACGCGGATACTCGCTAATCGGAGCCGGCTTGCGCACGACAAGCAACAGCATGCCGCCAACAGTGTAGACCAACGCGGAACCGAGCGTGGCCCCGAAATTATCGGCGACAATACGTACCAGCCCCGCCATGAAGCCCCACAACAGAATCGCAGACAAACCTATAACCGTGCCTTTATGTGAAACCGCATGCCCGTTTAATGGATTAGGCCGATCCGGATCCTTATTCACCTCATGTTTCATAGGGCTAACTATCCCAAGTCATGTCTCGCACACGAATATCGTTCAATCCCCCGCTCTGGAAATAACTAGTAGGCAACGCACCGAAAACCGGCAAACGGCGAGCGCCAAACATTTGAATCGTGGGGTATACGCGAGGCTTCCAACCGTTGCCGTAGCGGCTCCCGTTTCCGCACATGTTCCATTTGGAACCGGACAACCGGTATCTGAAGCATATTCAGTTCACTTTCACGATCCTTCTCCCGCATGATCACCTCGCTTATTTCAGCACCATTGGTCATAGCCGGATCAGTGTATTTCCGCCGCCCATCCAACTCGCCTACGACAAGCGAACCGTCGTCACGTTCCCAGCAGAAGTCACCGCGAATTTCACGGCCATCAAACGGGCTTGTAAACGTCACTTGCGTTTGGGGCTGCTTATAACCAAGTTCGATGATTGTTGCCACGGCCACCGCTTCACCACCGTTTTCGCATAGCGGGTCCGCGCATTCCGCAACAAATCGTGCACGTATGATGCCCCAGAGTCTTCTTTTCCTACCCATGAATCCCTGCAACGCCTTGTTGGCGAACCCGCACTTGCGCAACCCCATTGAACATATTTCGAACGCATTGACGAAATCCAAAGTTCGCCCACAATCCATCATGGTCTGCATCGCATCGGTAACGAGCATGCCGTCTATTTCGCATGTTGGAGGCGGGTCCTTGTAATAATGCGCGAAAATAAAGCCATGACGCCCCGCCTGAGATCGTTTGCTCACCGCAATATGCACATATCGTTGAGTCTTCAGACTTGTAGTGAAACCGTGCACTGCCGCCGCCGAAGGACCACACAACACTATGCCCTGATATCTCCTGCACACGGAGCGCAACGACCATATGATGCGTTCGGCATACGACAGCTTGTTCCATTCTTCTGCACCGATGTAATGCCCTTTGTAAGGCATGACGACGCTGCCGCTGCGTACGCGACGTTGGAGAGCGCGCCGATCCTTCGGAGCGGTAGGCGACGCAAGACAGCGACGCGCATAAAACCACTGAAGAAGGGCATTGAGTCTTTGCTGAGTTTTCGTTTGCATATCCATGCACACAAGATATGAAATGATCCGACTATGATGCCAACTCGATCGGAGCCTGTGGACGACACTCCGGGCAGTTATCCACAGGTCGGCGTGTCATCCACAAAGCTTTCCACATAACGGCCTAGGCAGCCCGAACAGTTCAGATAGACTGGGGCAACGCGAACCGGCAATGTAATATCTGCCATCTCAACAGCATATTTGTCCGATTCGGGGGAAACGGACATCCCAAACCATATTCCGTAGTACCGCATGTCCTTTTCTGGAGAATCAGACACGTTGCCGTAAATCTGAATCCCGCGAAAGACCGATTCGGGAGAATTGGGCACATTGGGCATCATTCCTATGCCGAAGATGTCCTTTTCTGGAGAATCGGACAACCCTGGTTATAGATCCGAGCCACATGTGACCGATTCGGGGGAATCGGACACCTAGAGAGATACAGAAGAGAGGGAAAGAGAGGGGGACGTAGGGAACCAAAGGAACGGAAAATCAGAGGAGGAAAAACCGGAAGTGCAGAACGGAAGATACCAAGGATGCAGGCAACGCGTCTGGGGGAAGGGAGAAGAAAACCCTTTGAAGTTATTGACTTCAAAGGGTTCGCATGGAGCGGATGACGGGAGTCGAACCCGCCTCTACAGCTTGGGAAGCTGTCGTTCTACCGATGAACTACATCCGCGAGGTGGCGCTTTTGGCGCACAAGTGGTTAGTTTAGCATCAAAATAGCCACGGCACGGCGGGTTGCTCGAAAGATGAATCGCACATATCACGCGCACGTCATAGGTGCGTACCGTTCGAGGTTGAGGAATATGCGTCGAATGGTCGCCGCTCATACGTCACCATGTATCAATATGTCGGTTCAACGTGTCAAGGCAACGCGCCAGCGCACCGCCGAAGCCGCACGGCAAAACAACCGTGAAACAACTTGTGAAACATACGCGAGGCTTCCTTTTCCATCGCGACGCATCAACGCCCCATCCCGGCACTCAGTGCATCGGCACCTGCGTCTGCCACCCCGTGCCACCAACCTGAGCACCATGCATCTCCCGCGACATCTGCATCAACCTCGAAATGCGATCAGCAGTCGGCGGATGCGTAGAAAACAAACGGGAAAAACCACCGCCCTTGAATGGATTCGCAATCATCATGGCAGCCACCGACTGGTTCCCCGCAGTGGCCTGCATCGGCATAGCATCCACACCCATGGAAATCTTATTCAACGCCGAAGCCAGCGCCTCTGGATCCCCCGTCAGCCTACTGCCATCCTCATCCGCGTCATATTCACGCGTACGCGAAATAGCCAGCTGCACCAGCGACGCTCCAATCGGCGCAAGAACAGCGGTAAGAACCACACCAATCGCGCCAATCAGCCCCGAAGACTCATCACGATCACGACTGCCGCCGCCAAAATACATCAACGAATAACCCAAATACGAAATCACAGACGCCATGGCCGACGCAATCGCAGACGTAAGAATGTCATGGTTATACACATGCATCAGCTCATGCCCAAGCACGCCACGCAACTCGCGACCATTGAGAATACGCAGAATCCCCTGCGTACAGCACACCGCCGCATGACGCTCGTTACGACCGGTGGCAAACGCGTTGGGACTTTCGGTAGGCGCGATATAAATGCGAGGCATCGGCTTGCCCGCCCGAGCGGAAAGCTCGCGCACAATCTGATAGATCTGAGGCGCTTCCTGCTCACTGACCTCATGTGCGCCCATAGAAGCGATGGCAAGTTTATCGGAAAACCAGTACGACCCGAACGTAGTCGCCAAACCAATGAAAACGTAAATACCGAGGGTATTGCGGCTGGCACCAGTGCACAGCCAGATGAGCATGATAATCGCCCACATCAACGCGAAAAGAAGCGTTGTCTTCAAGCCATTGCAATGGCCATGTACACGCATTTTGGCATTCATGTCTTCAGCCTAAAGCGCCATCCTGAACGATTACTGGATACGCCCGGAGAGCCATCGGAACGCACACAGCGCGGAATACTGCACCAGCAAGGAGCTGTAGCGCACGCTGCATGCTGATGTTTGCAGCGTCGCCTAGGGCCTCAGCCTACGCCACGATGTCCGATTCGGGAGAAACGGACAACCGGAACCCTCATGCAGTACCCCTACTTGTCTAATTCGGGAGAAACGGACACACACAGCGAAAATCTACGCCGGATGTCATATTCACCAGAATCGGACAAGTAAGGCATCAATACAGCACCGCGGATGACCGATTCGGGGGAATCGGACATCCGCAGTCTGGGAAGTGCCACTATCGGCAACTCGGTCGCCGCTCAGACGACGAGCCGCAGCCGCACGTCACGCGTGTGCGAGTTCGCGCATCTGATCCGGCTCGATGACCTTCTTGTGCTCGCGCCCTTCCTTCGCTCCCTCGGCACGCTCGTATGCGTCGACCTTCTTCCAACCGGCAAAGTCGATCGGCTTGACGCCGCGCTCGGCCAGCAGCCTGTCGATGGATTGGGGGTCGCGATCCTCGGCCACGCGACCGCCCTCGGCGGCCTTGGCGAGATCTTCAAGCATGTTGGTCACAATGGCGAGCGCATCGGACTTGGTGGAACCGATCAGGCCGACCGGTCCGCGCTTGGCCCAACCAGTGGCGTACAGGCGTTCGCGCACTTCGCCGCCGTCTGCTTCGGTGGTGATGCGGCCGTCTTCGTTCGCGTTGGCAAGGTGAGCGTGTTTCTCGTCGTAGGCGATGCCGGGCGCGGTGGCCGGCTTGTATCCGATGGCATGGTACACGGCTTCGACCGGGTAATCCACGAATTCGCCGGTGCGGGTCATCTTGCCATCGGCGCTGGTTTCGGTCTTTTCCACGCGGATTGCCTTGACTTTGCCGTCTTCGCCCAGCACTTCGGTCGGCGCGGAGTTGAAGTGCACGTAGTATTTACGGTCGGCGGGGTTGCCTTCGTAGTCGACGTCGCCGTCGTCTTCCATGTCTTCGGCCATCTCGCGAATTGCGAACAGTTCTTCGACCATTTGACGTGTCAGCTTGTTCTGGCCGGCGACTTCGATGGTTTCGTCGTCCAGATCGAAGTCGTCCTCGTTGATGATGAGCTGCACGCCCGGCAGCTTTTCCATCTCGCGTAGTTCCTGCACGCTGAACTTGGCTTGGGCCACGCCGCGGCGGATGAACAGGTGGAGCGTCTTGGCCTTGTTGGCTTTGATGCCTTCGTACACGTTGTCGGGAATGTCGGTTTTGGCTTTGAGGTCGTCCGCGTTGCGCATGAGTTCGCGGGCCACGTCCATGGCCACGTTGCCGCCGCCGATCACGGCCACGTTTTCGGCGTCGAGCGGCCATTCGCGAGCGCCCGTGGGGTATCCGTCGTACCATTCGACGAATTTGGCGGCACCGTATACGCCGTCAAGGTCGGCACCAGGCAGGCCGAGCGGCTTGTCTTCTACGGCTCCGGTGGCGAACAGCACGGCGTCGTAGCGGGCGAGCAATTCGTCCAGGGTGACGTCCTTGCCGAATTCCACGTCGCAGTACAGGTGGATGTCGGGGTTGTCGAGCGTTTTTTCGAGCGCATCGGCGATGAATTTGATGGATGGGTGATCGGGGGCCACGCCGTAGCGCACCAGGCCGAACGGGACCGGCAGCTTTTCGAACAGGTCGATGCGGGCCTTGGTGCCCAGGCCGAGTTCGTCGCCGAGTTTCTTGAGTTGGCGGAGGAAGATGTCAGAGGAGTAGACGCCTGCGGGGCCGGCGCCGATTACAGCAATACGAAGTTCGTTAGTCTCAGTCACGCGCTCTAGCCTAACGCAAACCGTCGAAACGTAAAAGGGTCATTTTGGCGGGGAATGACCGCTTGTGGGGTTCTGCGGGGTGGGTTTGCCGAGGGTGGCGGTATGGGCGTTATTCTCCCGAGTGACCGATGAGTGCAGGTGCCGCGGGTTACCGGACGTGGCCAAGCACGGGCGAGACTCGGATATCGGCACATCTGGCGGATATGAGGGGAAGCTCAGGAAATACACAGCGGGATCAACCGCACTCCCCTATCTGAGCCGCAGACCGCGCAGCATATCCGTACGCACGTAGGCGGTGATATCGCCAGGAGTGACCCACGTTTTCCATGGCGTGCGTTTGGTGGCGATGGTGATCTTGCGATAATCGCGCGTGCGGTACCTGAGCCGGCTGAAATAATAATCCGGAAAATCGGTGTCGCCGATCACGAATTCCGGCTCCCCCTTGGCCGCGCAAGCCGCAATTTCCCGGTTCATTTGCGCTGCGGACGGCACCTGATTCGGCTCGTAGGAGCGGCCGCGGTAGGTGCAGTCCAGCAGACCGTGCGATCTGTGCGGGAAATACGGGTTGGCTGCGATCATCGCCCAACTGTAGCGATGCGTGTCTTCCTGCCGGGGAGTATGGCTGCCGTCCGGCCATGTGGTTTCGGGGAAATACCGCCAGAACGATACCCAGCGATCATGGTCGAGCCTGTTGCGCTCGACGAACGATGCCACGGCGCGCGCGCCCGAATAGTCGTACCGCATATCGCAGGCTGTGGCGGCGATATTCCAGCACAGGCTCGGCAGCAGCAGCACGACGATTACGGTATTGCGCATGGCGGAGGTTCGACGCTGCAAGCCGTCATGTCGCTTGAGCAGACCGGCGATGTAAAGGCGCGACCGTTCCGGCATGTCGACGGCGTCGAGCGGACGGTCACGCAGCATGATCCACCAGTCCGCAACGAACAGTGCGAAGATGATTCCCAGGTGGTGCAGGCTGAAATACCGCACCGCGCATACGGCGAACAACAGGTATGGCACCAGCACAATATCGAGATCACCTCGCCTGTGCGCAAGATGAACCAGCACGGCCCACACCAGCGCCGACAGCACCACACACACTATGAGCGGGAAAACACCCAGTCGCATGCCGTGCAGGGACACGTCGCCGGCGAATGCGGTGAACAGACTTTCCGATGGCAGCACGAGCCAGAACATCAGGAATTTCGCCATGTCCGAATTGCCGTTCGCCCCCGGCGTGGCACCAAACGTGTCAGGATATGGCAGAATGCATGCGGTCAGCACGATACCGGCGGCCATCAGCGCCAGCCATGCGGCAAAACGATGCAAGTCGGCGACCAATGCGCGCAGGGATCTCGCCTGCAGCACCGCGCGTATGACCCAAACCATCGCCATCGCGCAGGCCAGCGCAATACCGTAGCTGCTGGTGCAGCACAGCAGCAGCAAGACGAATACCAGCCTCCACGGATGCCGGTCACGGTCTTTCCAACAATCGACCGCCATGAACAGCGCGGCGCACATCAACGCGTACGGGCGCGACATGACACCATATTGGAAGCACATGAAATACGTGAACGGCAGCAACGCCACGGCCACCGGCGGGAACGGCGAACGGAATATCAGCAATCCCGCCATCAGCGCGGCGCACGCCAATTGCACGCCCTTCAAACCGATTTCATAGGGCACGCCAAGCTTGGCGGGAACGGACAGCATAAGCCACCACAACGGTGGATGCCCCTCGTAATGCGGGCGCACCAGCAACATGTCACGGAACGACGCATCACGGGCGATAAGCCACGATTGCGCCTCATCGAACCACGGCTCATGGAACGCCATCACGCACGCCACCACCGCAATATACGCCGCGAACACGGCGATACGCCAGTGGCAACGCATCACACGCGGCACAGGTCGCAACCGCCCCGCCACACACTTTTGAGATTCGCCTGCCACAGGCTCCCCCACAATCCCGCTCGTCACTCCAGCTCCCATGTCATGCCCCTCACACCATAGTTGTCCCGAAGTCTTCTCTGCATACCAGTAAGCACACAATACGCAGGCATGTCAAACGCAAACGTGTTGCCATAGTGCCCCAACCGCCACTCGGCGTCGTCAGTCAGCAACAGGAACCGGCGCATCACAGCGTTCAATCCTCCACCGTAATCACACTGGTTGCGCATCATCCTTATAATGAGCCTGCTATTGCCATGATGGAACGTTTGACGGCACACCACTGCTTCTTCCGCGCACAACAGCACTATGGAACAACGCCGAAGCAGCACAAGGCAGCACAGCGAAACACAGAGAAAAGAGAGAAGAGAACAATAGTGAGCGACGCAACACCGCATAACGCGGTCAAGCAAGACAAAAGCGACTCCGGGTATTCCAAGGATCTGAAGCCGCGCCACATTCAGATGATCGGCACCGGCCTGTTCCTCGGAGCGGGCGGCCGACTGGCGCAAGGTGGCGCAGGACTGGCGATTGCCTACGCGGTATGCGGCATCTTCGCATTCCTCATGGTCCGCGCGCTGGGCGAACTGGCGATCCGCCGCCCCTCCTCCGGCGCATTCGTCTCCTACGCCCGCGAATTCCTAGGCGAAAAAGGCGCGTACATCACCGGCTGGCTGTTCTTCCTGGACTGGTCCGTTACCGTGATGGCCGACATCACCGCCGTGGCCGTGTACTTCCACTACTGGCAGGCCTTCCAGAATGTGCCGCAATGGCTGCTGGCCCTGTGCGCACTGGCCGTCGTGTTCGTGCTCAACATGCTGAGCGTGAAAATGTTCGGCGAAGCCGAATTCTGGTTCGCCGCCATCAAAGTGGCCACCATCATCGCATTCATGCTGATCGCCATCTGGGCCATCGTCACCGGCGCCCCGGTCGGCTCATCGCACGCCGGCATCGCCAATATCACCGAACATGGCGGTCTCTTCCCGCAAGGCATCCCCACCGTATTCGCATTGACGCTCGGCGTGGTGTTCGCCTTCGGCGGCACCGAAATGGTCGGCGTGGCAGCCGGCGAGGCCAAGGACGCCGCCAAGGTATTGCCCAAGGCCATCAACTCGATGATCATCCGCATCTTCGTGTTCTACGTAGGCTCCGTGGTGCTCATGGCTCTCGTCCTGCCATACAACGCCTACTCCTCCAACGAATCCCCGTTCGTCACCTTCTTCTCCGGCATCGGCATTCCGCACGCCGGCGACGTGATCCAGGTGGTCGTGCTCACCGCCGCGCTTTCGTCCCTGAACGCCGGCCTGTACTCCACCGGGCGCACGCTGCGTTCGCTCGCCATCGCCGGTTCCGGCCCGAAGTTCGCCGCCCGTATGAACAAGCATCATGTGCCGTATGGCGGCATTATCGTTACGTCCGCTCTGGGTCTGATCGGCGTGGTGATGAACGCCGTGCTGCCTTCCGACGCGTTTGAGATCGTGATGAATCTGGCCGGTATCGGCATCGCCGGAACGTGGGCCGCCATTCTGGTCACGCACCTGGCGTTCCTCAGGAAGGTCAAGGCCGGCAAGGAGACCCGACCCGCATACCGTATGCCGGGCGCCCCGTACACGAATTACATTTCCCTGGTGTTCTTCGCCGTGGTGGTGCTGTCGAATCTGACGAGTGCAGCAGGCCGTTGGACACTGGCCATGTTCGCCGTGGTCGTTATGGCCATGGTCGCCGGCTGGTTCTACGTGCGCGGCCGCATCGACGGCAATCTGATGGACGGGATGCTGGACGATAACGGCAACGACGTGCCTGACGTGCTGGAAACCACGGAAACCGCCGACAAGTAAACGGCAGGTACGATTCGCGTATCCGAATCGGCGGTACAGTGGACGGCGAAGGCGTAACAGCCCGCCGTCCACTTGCGTTTCGTGGGTATTCGGCATGATTCGCCGCGTTTCGGTACGATTCATTACGGATTGCGCATGATTCGGCCGCAATCGGACGATTGGACGGCGGCATGATTTCGCCAAGACTTCGAGGAGGTAGACTTTGCGTATTCACATCACGTACACCGGCGGCACCATCGGCATGATCGATTCGCCCAACGGCTTGATTCCTGGCGCGGACATGCGCGGCTGGCTGCTTCGCCTGCTCGAGGACGCGCATATGGACAGCGGCCTGTTCTCGTTCACCGAGCTTGATCCGCTGATCGATTCGTCGAATGCCACGCCAAGCAACTGGCAGACCATGATCGACGATCTCAAGGCGCACCGCGACGAGGCCGACGCATTCGTGGTGCTGCACGGCACCGACACGATGAGCTATTCGAGTGCCGCGCTCTCCTACGCGCTCACCGATTTCGGCAAGCCGATCATCTTCACCGGCTCCCAGCACCCGCTGGGCAAAATCGAATCGGATGCCACCGCCAACGTGACCGGCGCGCTGAACGCCGCGATGAGCGAGCGCATGAACGGTGTCGGCCTGTTCTTCGGCCATCACCTGTTCGCGGGCAATCGTGTGAGCAAGTCGTCGAGTTGGGCGTTCGAGGGGTTCTCCGCACCGTCGACCGGCCCGTTGGCCCGTACTGGAACGCCGTGGCACTGGTATGCCGGCGGCACGCTGGCTGGCGAAGGATGGAAGGATCCCAAGCCGTATACGCGGCATGATGTGGCCGTGATCGACATGGCACCGGGCATTACCGCCGCACGTCTCGAGGCGATGCTCACGCCACGCCCGGAGGACATGAAGA